>Ga0207675_100000091_pt1 | contig 70559 bp, 71 predicted proteins | sample KBSSwiS42_FD_184305 | JGI IMG/M metagenome (GOLD analysis project Ga0207675, IMG submission 184305) | Switchgrass rhizosphere microbial communities from Kellogg Biological Station, Michigan, USA - KBS Switchgrass S4-2 (SPAdes) (version 2) | ecosystem: Host-associated > Plants > Roots >...
CGGCCATCTCGTGCTCCCCGGCGAAGTCGACCCCGCCCGTGTCGATGAGCGTGAAGCCGACCCCGTTCCAGTCCGCCTCGATCTCCTTGCGGTCGCGCGTGACGCCCGGCTGCTCGTGCACCACCGCCTCGCGTGTCCCCGAGAGCCGGTTCACGAGCGTCGACTTGCCGACGTTCGGATAGCCGACGACGGCGACCGTCGGGCGTTTCACTTGGCCTGCTCGACGAGCTCCACGATCCGCTGCACCACCTCGTCCACCGTCAGTCCGCTCGTGTCGAGCCGGGCGGCGCCGGGCGCCTGCGTCAGCGGCGAGTGCTCGCGGTCCGTGTCCTGCGCGTCGCGCAGCGCCTGGTCGCGCATCACGGTGTCCACGTCGGTGCCGAGCTCCGCCGCTCGCCGGCGGGCGCGCTCCTCGGGCGACGCGGTCAGAAAGACCTTCACGGCCGCGTCGGGCGCCACGACGGTGCCGATGTCGCGCCCCTCCGCCACCCAGTCGCCATTCGACAGGAGCTCCCGCTGCTTCTCCACGAGCGCGGCGCGGACGTCCGGGTCGGTGGCGACCTTCGACGCGGCCTCCGACACCTCGGGCGTGCGGATTTCCTCGGTCACGTCGTCCCCGTTCGCGACCACGCGCTCGCCGACCTCGATCTCGAGCTCGTCAGCGCGCTGCGCCGCCGGCCCGCCGTGGCGCAGCGTCATCAGCCCGACCGCGCGGTACATCGCGCCCGAGTCGAGGTAGGTGTAGCCAAGCGCTCGCGCAGTCGCGCGCGCGACGGTGCTCTTGCCCGCTCCCGCGGGCCCGTCGATGGCCACCACCATGGCCGGACAGGCTACGTGGGCTTGGTCGCCATCGCCCAGACGGCGACGAAGGCCGCCAGGAGCATGATGCTCGTGAGGGCGAGCGCGGTGCCGCGCAGGGCGCCGCCGCGCTTCTGCCTGCGCACCGCGACCCCCGCGCAGACCGTGGCGATGATGATGAACACCAGCATCGGGTCGGAGACGCTGTAGCCGACGTCGACCCACGAGGGCGTCGGGTCGAGATCGTTGACCTTCTCCTTCGACGCGATCCACTCGGCGCCGCCGCGCATTACGATCCATCCCGGCAGCACGCCGAACAGCAGCGACCGGTAGCCGAGGCGAAGGTCGCGCTCGGCCAGCGCGACCACCACCATCGCGAGCGCCCCGACCAGCGCCATCGCGCCCAGGATGTGGACGAACAGCGCGATGTTCCAGTCGTCCGGCCTGATGACGCCGAGCACCGTCATGCGCCGGGCTTCCAGATCATCGTCACGAGCAGCCCGATCACCACGATCGTGCGGATCCAGTGCAGCGCGATCACGGATCGGATGTCGTCACCGCCGATCCCCCTCTGGACGGTCTGTCCGAGCCCCGTCGCGACGAACCACAGCAGCAGCGCGAGAAGGATCCAGCCGTCGAAGAAGTCGTACTGGTCGAGGTTGAGCGCCAGCCAGATGCCGAAGATCAGCGTGCCGAGGCCGCCGACGTCCCAGCACCGGTCCGCGACGAACAGCATGCGCGGGCTCGACGTGGCACCGAGCGCCACCGCGCTGTACATCACGATCGTGACCGCGAGCAGAAACGCCGCGATCAGGTGGAAGAAGAGCAGCCCGTGGTACACCGGCGCGGCAAGCTACACGAGCGTCCGGAGGTCCTGCTCGAAGCCCGGATACGAGACCGCGGCGGCCTCCATGCCGACGACCTCCACCCCCTGGGTGGAGGCGAGACCAGCCACCGCGCCCAGCATCGCCATGCGGTGATCGCCGTTCGCCTCGATCGTGCCGCCGCGCAACGGGGACCCGTCGCCGCGGACCACGAAGCCGTCGGGCGTGGCCTCGATGTCCGCGCCGAGGCCCCGCAGCCCGTCCACCACACCGGCGATCCGGTCGGACTCCTTGAGCCGGAGCTCCTCGGCGCCTCTCACGACCGTCTCACCCTCGGCGTGAGCGCCGAGCAGGGCGACCAGCGTCAGCTCGTCGATGGCGAGCGGCACCTCGTCGGCCTCGACCACGGTCGCCTCGAGCGATCCGGAGGCCACGTCGAGCTCGCCGGCCGGCTCCGCGTCCGTCTGGCTGCCCGGCTGCTCGAGGTCGCCCACGATCACGGCGCCCATCCGCTCGGCGATCCGCAGGAAGCCGGTCCTGGTCCAGTTGAGCCCCACGTCCTTCACCACCACGCGCGAGCCCCCCACGAGGATCGTCGCGGCGACGATGAACGCGGCCGACGACGGGTCGCCCGGCACGACGATCTCGTCGAGCTCGAGCTCGTCCACCTGCGACACGGTGATCCGCAGGCCGTCGCGCTCGAGCGCCACGCGCGCCCGGCGCAGGAGGCGTTCGGTGTGGTCGCGGCTCACCGACGGCTCCACCACGCTCGTCGAGCCCGCGGCCATCATCCCGGCGATCAGCACGCACGACTTCACCTGCGCACTCGCGACCGGGAGCTCGTAGTCGATCCCGGTGAGCTCGGCGCCGCGCACCGTGAAGGGCGGGAAGCGGCCGTCCCGAGCATCGACCGTGGCGCCCATCATGCGGAGCGGCTCGGCCACGCGGTCCACGGGCCGGCGGCGAATCGAGCTGTCGCCGTCGAGCGTCCAGACCCCACCCGGCTGCCCCGCGAGCCAACCCGGCAGCAGCCGCATGAGCGTGCCCGCGTTGCCCACGCCGATGAGCCCCTCGGTGGCCTCGAGAGGCGCGTGCAGGCCCACGCCGCGGATCACGAAGCAGTCGCCGCCCTCCTCCTCAACCCCGGCGCCGAGCGTCATCACGGCGTCGAGCGTGGAGCGCGTGTCCTCGGAGTCGAGGTAGTTGCGCACGGCCACCGGCTCGTCGCACATCGCGCCGATCAGCGCCGCCCGGTGCGAGATCGACTTGTCCGCCGGCGGCGTGTAGTCGCCCCGGAGCGGGCCGGCGGGGACGAACTTCGTCGTGACGGTCACTCCGAGCCGACGGGGAAGCCGAGTCCGCTGATCAGCTCGCTCGCGCGCTGCGCCTGGGCATCGCCCGCGATCCAGAGGCTCATCGCTCCCGTCCGCATGTCGGACGCCGGCGCGAGCGCCATGTCCACGATGTTGACTCCGGCCCTGCCGAGCTCGAGCGCCACCTGGGCGACGATACCTGGGCGGTTCGGGACCGTGAGTCGCAGCTCGTGGACCGGCCCCTCGGCCGCTCCGGCCTCGAGCAGCGCGCGGCGATCCTCGCGGGCGCGGTCGTTCCAGTCCTCCACCTCGCCTTCCGCGAGGCGGCGCTCGACCTCGTCGAGCTCGCGCCGGAACCCGCGGATCTCCTCCACGATGGCCGCGGCATTCGAGCGGTAGATGTCGCTCCACATCGCCGTGTTCGCGCCCGCCACGCGGGTCATGTCGCGGAAGCTCGGGCCGACCTGGCGCAGCGCCTCGCCGTGCTCGGAGAGCCGCGCGGCCGCCTGGGAGGCGAGCACGTTGGCGAGCACGTGCGGAAGGTGGCTGAAGACGGCGACCAGGCGGTCATGGGTCGCGGCGTCGACCGCCACCGGCCGGGCGCCCACGTCGCGGACGAAGCGGTGGAGGCGCTCGTAGAGGAGCCCTCCCGACTGCTCGTGGGGCGTCAGGTACCAGACGGCGCCCTGGAAGAGGTCGGCGCGCGCATGTTCGACGCCTGCGGTCTCGGCGCCTGCGATCGGGTGTCCGCCCACGAAGCGTGGATCGGGCGTGCGGCTCACGAGATCCTCCTTCGTGGAGCCCACGTCGGTCACCAGCGTGTCCGGGCCCGACGCCTCGAGCGCCGTGCCCACGAGCTCCGGCAGAGCGCCGACGGGCGCGCACGCGAAGCAGAGCTGCGCTCCGCCCACGGCCTCCTCGACGGATCCCGCCACGCGGTCGATCGCGCCACGGTCGAGCGCGCCCTGGAGGCGCTCGGGGTCGCGGCCGAAGCCCACCACCTCCGCGTCCTCGACGTGCTCCCTGGCCGCGAGGCCGATCGAGCCGCCGATCAGGCCCACGCCGAGGACCGCTATGCGCACGGGGTCACTAGACAGTCGAAAACTGCTTGCCGGCCAGCTCCGCGGCGGCCTCGAGCTTGCGGAGGTAGGACGCGAAGTCGTCCGCGTACAGCGCCTGCGGGCCGTCGCAGACCGCCTCCTCCGGGCACGGGTGGATCTCGACGATGATGCCGTCGGCGCCCGCCGCGGCGGCCGCGAGCGAGAGCGGCTGGACCAGCGAGCGCTTCCCGGCTGCGTGGCTCGGGTCGATCACGATCGGCAGGTGGGTCAGCTCGCGCAGGACCGGCACCGCCATCAGGTCGAGCGTGAAGCGGTAGCTCGGCTCGTACGTGCGGATGCCGCGCTCGCAGAGCATGACCGCCTCGTTGCCCTCCTTGAGGATGTACTCGGCGGCCATCAGCAGCTCCTCGAGCGTCGCCGACAGCCCGCGCTTCAGCAGCACCGGCTTGCCCGCGCGGCCGACCTCGGTGAGCAGCGTGTAGTTCTGCATGTTGCGGGCGCCGAGCTGCACGACGTCGGCCACCTCGAGCACCGGCTCGAGGTCGCGCACGTCCATCAGCTCGGTCACGATCGGGAGGCCGGTCTCGGCCTTCGCCTCGGCGAGCAGGCGGAGCCCGGCCTCGCCCAGGCCCTGGAAGGAGTAGGGCGAGGTGCGCGGCTTGTAGGCGCCGCCGCGCAGGAACTGCGCGCCGGCCTCCTTGACGGTGCGCGCCGTGTCGAGAAGCACCTCGCGCGACTCGACGGTGCACGGCCCGGCGATCGTCGCGAAATGCTCGCCGCCGATTCGCCTCCCGTCGATCTCGAGGACGGTTCGCTGCTCGCGCCGGTATTGCAGCGACGCGAGCTTGTACGGCTTGAGGATGGGCACCAGGTGGTCTACGCCCGGCGCGCCCTCCAGCCCGAGGTTGGCAACGTGCTCGCGGTCGCCGATCGCGCCGATCACCGTCACGAGCTCGCCCGCCGAGACGTGCGCCTGCGCGCCGACCGATTCGACGCGCTTGACGACCGCGGCTACCTCCGCCTCGGTCGCTCCCTCTTTCATCACGATCATCATCTGTCCCTAAAGCCTCTCAAAGTTGGTTACCGGTACTGGCGATTTGCGGCGCGGCGTCGAATGACGCCGGGCGCCTAGCTAAATCGCGGGTACCAGCGAGAGAGGACGGGCAGGTGAGTCACTGGAATGTTTTGTAGCAGGCTCACACCAATTGGTCCAGCGCGGAGAGGAAGCGGTCGTTCTCCTGCCTGGTCCCGTAGGTGACGCGCATCCAGCCCTCCTGGCCGAGCGCCCTGCCTGCGCGAACGATCACGCCCTGCTTCGCCAGGCCGTCGACGACCTCGTCCTCGTCGCGGTCGCCGAGCGAGACCCAGGAGAAGTTCGCCTGGCTGTCGGTCGTCTCGAGGCCGCGCCCCTGGAGCTCCGACTCGACGTGCAGCCGCTCGATCGCGGTCTGCTCCACGCGGCGCTCCACCTCGTCCATGTGATTGAGCGCCTCGGTTGCGGCGGCCTGAGCGAGGGCGTTCACCGAGAACGGCTGGCGGACGCGGTCTACTGCCAGGCGGAACTCCTCGGAGCCGAGCGAGTAGCCGACGCGCAGGCCGCAGAGGCCGTAGACCTTCGAGAAGGTGCGCAGGACGATCAGGTTCGGGTGTCGTGCCAGAAGGTCGAGCGACTCGTCGGGGTCCTGGAGCGTCGAGAACTCGATGTATGCCTCGTCCAGGAACACGGCCACGTGGCGGGGGATCGCTTTGATGAACTCGTCTATCGCGGCGGGCGGGAACGCCGTCGCCGTCGGGTTGTTCGGGTTGCAGACGATCACCATCCGCGTCGCCGCCGTGACCTCCTTGGCCATGGCGTCGAGGGCGTGCTCCTGCGTGTCGTTCAGCGGCACGGTGATCGCGCGGGCGCCGTTCATCGCGGCGAGGTGGGGATAGATCGAGAAGGACGGCCACGCGTAGACGACCTCGGCGCCCGGCTCAAGCATCGCCTCGCCGGCGGAGAGGAGGAGCTCGCAGGACCCGTTGCCGATCGCTATCCGCTCGGGCGCGACGCCCGTTCTCTCGGAAAGACGGCGGCGAAGCGCGGCCTTCGCCGGGTCCGGATAGCGGTTGAGGGTCCGGAGCTGGGACTCCACGGCCTCCAGCACCTGCGGGTGCGGGGCGAACGGCGTCTCGTTGGACGCGAGCTTCACGAGCTCGCCGTCGAACGCATACGTCGAGGCCGCCGGGTAGACCGGGATCGTGCTCACGCGCTCGTTGAACTCGAGCCCGGTCACTGCGCGCCCTTCAGATCGCGGCGAAGCGACTCCGCCTCCCTGAGGTAGACGTGCTTCGGCTCGGTCTCCGGGTCCGCATAGCAGTGGAGGAGGAGCCTGATCACCTTCGGAAGCGCTCCCGGGACGTCGATCTCGTGCGCGCATAGGAGCGGCACCGACGACAGGCCAAGGTTCCGCGCGGCCACCGCGGGAAACTCGGCGTCGAGGTCGCGCGTGCAGGTGAAGATGCAGCTCACCATCTGCTCCGCCTCGAGCCCGTTGCGCTCCATCACCTCGCGCATGAGCTCCTCGGTCGCGGACAGGATCGCCTCCGCCTCATTGGCCTCGACGGTAGTGGCGCCTCGGAGCGCGCGGAGCTTCATGCGGCCGGGGATTCTGGCAGCCGAGGAACGACCGCATTGAGCAGCAACCTCACGGGCTGCCCGGGACCGGCCTGTCAATGCCGCTGTTTCGAGCGAGCGCGCGGCTCGGTTACTCGTCGCAGCCGCTCCACCTCCCCCTTCGTCAGCCGGCGGCTCTTGCCCGGCTCCAGGCCGCGAAGGCCGAGCGGCCCGAACGCCACGCGCTCCAGCGAGACGACGCGGTGGCCGACCGCCTCGAGCATCCGCCGGACCTGGCGTTTCTTTCCCTCCCGGATCGTTATCTCCACCATCCCGCTCCCCGGCTGGCGCACCTGTGCCGGCGCGGTTCGGCCCTCCTCGAGCTCCACGCCCTTCTTCAGGGCGTCGAGCGCCCGTGGCGAGAGCCGCGCCGGCTGCACGCGCGCCCGGTAGACCTTCTTCACGCCGTAGCGCGGGTGGGTGAGCCGCTCGGCCAGATCGCCGTCGTTCGTGAGCAGGATCAGGCCGGTCGTGTCCGCATCCAGGCGTCCGACCGGATACAGCCGCCGCCGCGAGCGCACGAGCTCCACGACCGTCGGCCGGCCGTGCGTGTCCCTGGCGGTCGACACCACCCCCGCCGGCTTGTTGAGCGCGTGGACCTCGCGCGGCTCCGGCTCCACGCGGCGGCCGTCGCGCTCGATCCGGTTCGACTCGTCCACATCCCGCGCCGGATCCGTGACGACCTCCCCGTCGACCGTCACCCGGCCCTCAGCCACGATGCTCTCGGCCGCCCGCCGCGAGGCGACACCTGCGTGCGCGAGGAACTTGGCGAGGCGCATCTCCTGGAGGCTATGCGGAGGCGCGCCCGCACGCGCATACAGGCGGCCGCGACGCCGGGTCCGACCGACTACAGCGGTGAGGCGGCCGGGCTTGGAACGTGCGTGCCCGAAGTAACGATGCTGTTCCACAGGTCAATCCGCGTTGACGTTGGGCAGGCCGCTCGCTCAGGTGGTCCGGGCGGGGCCACTCCCCTCAATGCCGTCGTTGGCCCGGCGGAGGAGCAGGCGCCGCGCGAGCGGCCGGCCTACTCCACGGACCGCAGGTGGCGCACCGCCGGGCGAGGCGCGCGCTTCTCCGCGTACATCGCGTCGTCCGCGCGCGAGAGCAGGTCGTCGGGAGTGCTCGACTCGTCCAGGACCGCGATGCCCACGCTCGCGGACAGCGGGCCGGCGGGGGTGCCCACGTCGCTGTGCACAGCACTCGAGAGGAGCTTGGCCAGCTCACGCGCCCGCGTGGCGCCTCCGACGGGCATCAGCACGGCGAACTCGTCGCCGCCGAAGCGAGCGATGACGTCGCTCTCCCGCAGCCGGTGGCGCAGCACGGCCGCAACCGCGGTGAGGACCCTGTCGCCGATGCGGTGTCCGTGGTTGTCGTTCACCTGCTTGAAGCCGTCGAGGTCGAGCATCAGCAGCGCGCCAGTCATCCCGTAGCGGCGCCCGCGCGCGATGTGCCGCTCGAGCTCCTCCTCGAAACGGCGCCTGTTGAAGAGCCCGGTGAGCGCGTCGTGGTCCGCCATGTGGCGAAGCCGGGCCTCGCCCTCGACGCGCTCCTCGACCCAGCGGCGCGCCTCCGTCACGTCGATCCCGGTGCCGACCATGTGGGTGATCTCGCCGTGACGGTCGCTCAATCCCGTGAGCGACCACTGGATCAGCCTCAGGTCGCCGGCGCGCGTCCGCCAGTGGAACTCCGCTTGGACCGGCGACTGGCCCGCAAGGAGCGCGCGCATGGCCGTCTCGGCCACCTGGCGCTCGGCCGCCGGCACCAGGTCGAGCAGCGCAAACGGCGCCTCGAGCTCGGCCTGCCTGTAGTCGAGCAGCTCGTCGCAGGCGCGGTTCCAGCGAACCAGCCGGCCGCCGGCGTCCACCACGAGGATCAGCGAGGCAGCGGCGTCCAGCACCGCGTCCACCAGCTGGTCGTGCTCGGAGACGGCGATCGTGTCGCGCTCTGTGGGTGACACGTTCACCCCATTGCCCGGCTGACCTGAATCCCATGCCACGTGCGCCAAACTCCTTGGCCGCATGGATCTGAATCTGTTGGACGAGCGCATCGAAGCGGCCGAGGAGCCGGGCTTCCGCGCGCGCCAGGTCTGGGAGTGGGCGGCGCGCGGCGCCCGCTCGTTCGAGGAGATGACGAACCTGCCGCTCGAGCTCCGGGAGCGGCTCGCGGGCGAGGTGCCGTTCTCGTCACTGGCAGTGGTCGACGAGGCACTCGCCTCTGATGGCACCGAGAAGGCTCTGTTCGAGACCCATGACGGGCGTCCCGTCGAGGCCGTCCTGATGCGCTACCGCGACGGTCGCCGCTCCCTGTGCGTGTCGAGCCAGTCCGGCTGCCCGCTGACCTGCACGTTCTGCGCAACCGGCACGATGCGCTTCGGCCGCAACCTGACCGCCTCGGAGATCCTCGACCAGGCGCTCCATTTCCGCAGGAAGGAGGCGGTCAACCACGCCGTCTTCATGGGCATGGGCGAGCCGCTCATGAACCTCGACAACGTGCTGGCGGCGTGCGAGCGCTTCCCCGATCTGGGAATCGCGCACTCGAACATCGGCATCTCGACGGTCGGCTGGATCCCCGGGATCGATCGCATGGCGGAGGAGGGGCCGCCGGTGCGGCTCGCGCTCTCGATCCATGCAGCCGACGAGGCGCTCCGCTCGGAGCTGATGCCCGTGAACGACCGCTACCCGCTTGGCGAGGTCCTGAAGGCGTGCCTACGCTGGCACGAGCGGCGCCGCCGCCAGGTCTTCGTGGAGTATCTGATGCTCGACGGCGTGAACGATCGCCACGAGCAGGCCGTGGCGCTGGCCGAGTTGCTCGAGCCTCGGCGCGTGTTCAAGGTCAACCTCATCCCCTACAACCCGACCGACTCGGGCTACACCGGCTCAGGCCGCGACGCGATCGCCTCGTTCAGGTCCGCCCTCGAAGAGCGCGGGGTCCGGACCACCGTGCGTCTCACGCGCGGCCGCGACATCGCGGCGGCGTGCGGGCAGCTGGCCGCCCGCCGCTAGCCACGACCCGCCGAGGATCAGCGCGAGGCCGGCCGCGGTGGCGACCGTGAAGCTCTCGTCGAGCAGCACCACGCCGTAGAAGATCGAGAAGACCGGCGCGATGTAGCCCACGAGCGATGCGCGCGACGGCCCGTCGCTCGCCACCAGCGAGTGGAAGATCACGAACGCGATTCCCGTGCAGACGATCCCGAGCGTCAGGAGTGAGGCGACCGCGTCGAACGCCGGCGCCGCGTCCGGTATGTGCGTCAGGCCCAGCGGGAGCGTGACCAGCGCGGCCACCACCTGCGTGCCCGCGACGGTCGCCACCGGCTCCACGCCGGCGAGGTTCCGCTTGAGGTACCAGGCCGCGACCGCGTAGCCCAACGCCGCGAGGATCACCATCAGCCCGCCGGCGATCGCGTCGATCCCGCCGCCGGCGTCGACGCCGAGCAGCATCGCCACGCCGAATATCCCGATGCCCACGCCGACCAGCGAGCTCGTGCTGTCGCGCTGCTCGCCGCTCAGCACGAATGCGAGCAGGAAGGTGAAGATGGGCGCGGTCGCCACGAGGATGCCGGTGAGCGAGGACGAGATGTGCTCCTCGCCGAGCCCGATCAGCGTGAGCGGCCCGGCCACCTGAACGAGCGCGAGCACCACTATCGGTCCCAGGCGGCCACGGAGGCTCTGGAGCACGCCGAGGCGCACGGCGAGCGGGATCAGGACGACCGCGGCCAGCGCGGTCCGGATCGAGACGATCGACCAGGCGGAGAAGACGTCCTCAAGGGCGACCTTGATGAAGAGATACGAAGCACCCCAGAACGCGCTGAGCAGGAGGAGCAGTGCGAGGGATCGGCGCGACATCTGTACGGAGGTTCGCAGAACGTCGAACTGACGCCAAATCGCGGCTGCTTGGCAGACCGATAAGGCTGACTTATGCGAGCGTCACGGGGTCCAGTCCGCGCTCTTTCATCGCCGCGAGGATCGCGGGCAACGCGTGGGCTGTCGGGACCGCGCTCGGGCGGGTGGCGTAGCGCGCCGAGTCGTGCAGCAGGACGATCGCGCCCGGCTCCAGGTCACGGATGACGGTCTCGGCGATCCGCTCCGGCGGGATCGGCTCCCAATCGCTTCCCCAGGCCGACCAGTAGAAGGGTGCGAGGCCGAGCTCGCGAGCCGCGGCGTAGGAGGGCTCGCTGAAGCGGCCGTAGGGCGGCCGGTAGAGGCGCGGGTCTACCCCGGTGGCGGCCGCGATCGCCGCGGCGCCGCGCTCGAGATCCGCCCGCGCCCCGTCGCCCAGCTCGTCGTGCTCCACGTGACGGAAGCCGTGGAGCGCGACCACGTGCCCCTCGTCCGCCACCTGCCGAGCGAGCTCCGGGTGCGTCTCGACCTGCTCGCCGACGAGGAAGAACACCGCTCGCGCGTCGGCCGCCCGCAGCGCCTCGAGGACGGCGGGCGTCGCGTCCGGATCGGGCCCGTCGTCGAAGGTGAGCGCGACGCCGTTCTCGATCCGCTCCCGCGCCGGGAAGCGGCGCCAGCGTTCGAGCGTGTCGCGGTGCTGCTGGAAGGACGGCACGCGCCTAGGGCGCGCTGCGGGCCCGCGCCTCGCCGGCACGCAGGAGGCGCTCGCGCAGCTCGCCCTCGTCCTCGGGCGTCGGGTCGAAGCTGCCGGGGTCGGGCAGCGCGTCGAGGCCCGAGAGCCCGAAGAGCTTCTGGAACAGCTCGGTGCTGCGGTACATCACGGCGCCGAAGCGCGAGCGGCCGGACTCCTCGATCAGGCCGCGCTCGAGCAGCGTGCCGACCGCCGACTCGGACGCGACGCCGCGGATGCGCGCGACCTCCGGCCGCGAGACCGGCTGCAGGTAGGCGACGATCGCCAGGCACTCGGCCTGCGCCTGCGTGAGCGGCGGCGTCCGCGGCCGCGCAAGCAGGCGGCGCGCGGCGCGCTCGGCGATCGGGTCGGTGGCGAGCGTGAAGCCGCCGGCCACCTCGCGCAAGACCACGCCGCGGAAGCCCTCTGCGTAGTGCTCTCGCAGGCGCGCCAGGGCCTCGACGATCTCGCCTTCGCTCACCTCACAGGCGTCGGCCAGGCGCTCGACGGAGACGGGCTCGGCCGAGAGGAACAGCAGCGCCTCGGCGGTGCGGGCCAGGTCGTTCACGACGGCACCACCGTGATCGGGCCGAATGGAACCTCCTGCTCCCACTTGGCTTCCCCGGCCTTGTACAGCTCGAGCAGCGCGAACAGCGTCACGGCCTCGGTGAGCCGGTCGGCGCCCTCCACGGCTTCGTCGAACGAGAAGCGCGTGCGCCGCGCGAGCAGGTCGCGGAGATGGCGGAGGCGCTGCTCCACGGAGACGGCGGGACGGCGTACGTGCCTCAGGTCGAGCGGCGGCGGCACGACGAGCAGCCCGCCGATCGCCTCGGCGAGCCGGGCCGGGTCGTAGGCCGACTCGGCCACCTCGACCGAGATGCGCCGCAGCTCGGGCGGCAGCGGGGCGCTGCGATAGCGGTAGCCGTGCTCGGCCTCGAGCCGTGCGCGCAGGTGCTCCGCGGCCTGGCGATAGCGGTGGTACTCGAGCATGCGCGCGAGCAGCTCCTCCGCTGCCTCGACCGGCTCGATGTCGAGCCCCTCCTCCTCGTCCGCGGGCAGCATCAGGCGTGACTTCAGCTCCAGCAGCGCCGCGATCAGGACGAGGAACTCGGTGGCGGCCTCGAGGTCGAGGTCGCCGGCGCGCTCGAGGTGCTCCACGTATGCCAGCACCACCTCGGCCAGGTCGACCTCGAGAAGGTCGATCTCCTCCCTCAGGACGAGCGTCAGGAGCAGGTCGAACGGTCCGTTGAAGACCTCGAGGTCGAGGTCAAGCGCGGCGATGGACATCGCCGGAGAGCGTAGTGCGCGAGGCGGCGGCAATGCCCGCCGCGGAGCGATGTCGTTAGCTGCGGCCTCGGTCAGAGGTGCACGCCGAAGTCCGTGGCCCAGATCGTCCACACGAGCGCGGCGAGCAGCACGATCAGGAGCGGGCGGACCAGGGGGCGGTCGAGCGCCTTCATATGCCTTGTGATCGGCGTCACAAGGTATTTCTTTAGCGCGGCGGCCGGACGCTATAAGCGTGGGCCCAGGCCCATCACGGAATGCACCTCTTCCATGGTGGGGCCGGCGATCTCCCGGGCTCGCTCGGCGCCCTTCCGAAGCGCGGCCTCGATCTCGTCCGGGTTCGCCCTCAGCTCGCGGTAGCGCTCCCGCACCGGGGCGAGGCCGTCGGCGATGGCCTCGCCCACGCTCTGCTTGAACGCGCCATAGCCCTGACCCTCGAACTCGCGCTCGACCTGCTCCGGGTCCACCCCGCGAGTGACGGCGTAGATCTCGATCAGATTCGTGATGCCGGCCTTGTCCGGCCCACGCACCACATCGGTGCCCGAGTCCGTCTGCGCCCGCTTCACCTTCCTCACGATCGCATCCGGCTCGTCGTCGATGTAGATCAGCCCAGCCTCGGTGCCCCCGGTCGTCGACATCTTCGAATCGGGGTTCTGCAGGTCCATGATCCGCGCGCCCGTCTCCGGGATCACAGCCTCCGGCTCCACGAACACCTCCCCATAGGTCGCGTTGAAGCGACGTGCGATCTCCCGCGAGAGCTCGACGTGCTGGCGCTGGTCCTCGCCCACGGGCACCTCGTCGGCCTTGTAGAGCAGGATGTCCGCCGCCTGGAGAACCGGATAGAGGAAGAGGCTCGTCCGGACCAGCTGCTGCTCGCGCGCGGACTTGTCCTTGAACTGGGTCATGCGCTGAAGGTCGCCGTACGGGGCCACGGACGACAGCAGCCAGCACAGCTCGGGATGCTCCGTCACGTCGGATTGGCGGAAGAGGATGCAGCGATCCGGGTCGAGGCCGGCCGCCATCAGCATTCCGGCCGTGTCGAGCACGTACCCCGGCAGCGACTCCGGGTCGTAGGCCACGCTCGTCGCGTGCAGGTCGACGATGCAGTAGATCGCGGGATCGCCCCGCTCCTGCCCCTCGAGGTAGCCGCGGATGGCCCCGATGTAGTTGCCGAGGTGCTTGCGCCCGGTCGGCTGGATGCCGCTGAAGATGCGCACGGCCGCGCAGTCTAGGTCTCGACCAGAACCTTCACGCGCGAGACCGCGTTGTTCGCGAAGCCCTTGAGGTTCCAGGGCGGCTCGAGCGGCTGCGTGTTGCCGGCCGCGTCGGTGGCGCGTGAGCAGATCACGTGCTCGCCGGGCGGCGCGTCCCAGTCGAAGTGCCAGCCGCGCCAGGCGTGCGGGCCGAGTGCCGGGTCCAGGACGGCTGCATCGAAGGACGTTCCGTCGTCCGTTGACACCTGGACGCTTTCGATCGGGCCGTATCCCGACCAGGCCCGGCCGGTGAGAGTGACCGGGCCGGGCTCGAGGCGGCGCTCCCGGGTCATGAAGTCCGGCACGCCCGGCGGGATCATGAGCGAGCGCGGCTGCATCCGCATGACCGGCTCCCCCACCTCGCCCTCCTCCTGGTAGAGGCGATAGCTGACGGCATTCTGGTAGCCCTCGAACCGCTCCCGAAGGACGGTGACGCGGGTGAGCCACTTCACGTTCTGCATGCCGTACCAGCCTGGCACCACGAGCCGGAGCGGGAAGCCGTGCTGCGGCGGCAGCGGAGCGCCGTTCATCTCGTACACCAGCAGCGCCTGCTCCACCTCGCCGATCGGCAGCGCGCGCTCGTACGCCTGCGGAAGGCCACCCTCGACGCCGCGGTCGAGCGCGCTGAACAGAACCTCGACGGCGTCCGGGCTCGCCCCAACCTCGTCGAGCAGCGGCTTCAGCGGCGTGCCGCCCCATTCCGCGGTGCCCACCGCCTCGGTGAGCCAGGGCTGACTGACCGGACGCGGCTCCAGCAGGGCACGGCCGTTGCCGGCGCATTCGAATGTGATGGGCTCGGCGACACGCGGCCGTTCACGGAGGGCATCGAGGGAGAGCGAGGTCGGCCGTTCCACGGCACCGGTTATCTCCAGGCGGTGAGTCTCCGGGTCAACCGCCGGGATGTCGTAGTGGATGAGCAGGTAGTGGAGCCCGGGCGGCGTGATGTCGTACCGCAGCGCTTCGAGCGGGAGCGCATGGTTACGCGCCGCGAGCCGCAGCTCGTCCTCGCTGATGCCCTCTCCCTGGACCGTGCCGGCCGGCGCGACGTCCATAGGCCGACTCTAGCTCTGGAACATCCCGGGGTGCCGGGTCAGCCGTCCGGCGCCGGCCGCCAGCGCACCACCGGCCGCTTCGCGGCGCCCGCCTCGTCCAGCCGCCGCACCGGGGTCGTGTGCGGCGCGGTGCGGGCTACCTGGGGGTCGTCCTTCGCCTCGTCCAGGATCGCGCGCACCACCTCGGCGAAGTGGTCGAGGCGCTCCTTCGTCTCGGTCTCCGTCGGCTCGATCATCAGGGCCTCGTCGACCAGCAGGGGGAAGTACACGGTCGGCGGGTGCACGTCGTGGTCGAGCATGCGCTTGGCGACGTCGAGCGTCCTGACGCCGAGCTTCTCCTTGGCGCCGCGACCGGAGACCACGAACTCGTGCATGCACAGGCGATCGAACGCGATAGGCAGGTATTCCTTGATGCCGGGAGCCGCCAGCAGCGCCTTCAGATAGTTGGCGTTCAGGACCGCCACCTCCGACACGTCCTTCAGACCATCGCCGCCCAGCGAGCAGATGTACGCATAGGAGCGCACGAACACGCCGAAGTTGCCCTGGAAGCCCCGCAGCTTCCCGATCGACTTCGGCCGGTCGAAGTCCAGATCGAACCCGTCGCCCGCCTGCACCACCTGCGGAATCGGCAGGAACGGCTCGATCCGGTCCGAGCAGGCGATCGGCCCGGCGCCCGGACCGCCTCCACCGTGCGGCTGGGTGAACGTCTTGTGCAGGTTGAAGTGCACGATGTCGAAGCCCATGTCGCCCGGCCGGGCGATCCCCATGACGGCGTTCAGGTTCGCCCCGTCGTAGTAGAGCGTCGCCCCCGCGTCGTGCACGATGTGCGCGATCTCCTCGATGTTGCGGTCGAACAGGCCGAGCGTGTTCGGGTTCGTGAGCATCAGGCATGCCACGTCGTCGCCGGCCTTCGCGCGCAGGTCCTCCACGTCCACTCCGCCGTCCTCGGCGGTGCCGACCTTCACCACCTCGTAGCCCGCCATCGTCACCGTCGCCGGGTTGGTGCCGTGAGCGGTGTCGGGCGTGAGCACCTTCGTGCGCTGCTCGCCGCGGTCCTCGTGGTAGGCGCGCGTGAGGAGCAGCCCGGCCAGCTCGCCGTGCGAGCCGGCGCTCGGCTGAAGCGAGACGTGCGGCAGGCCCGCGATCTCCCCGAGCGCCACCTGGAGCTTCCACATCAGCTCCAGCGCGCCCTGCGCGTAGTCCGGGTCCTGGAGCGGATGGAGCCGCGCGTGCCCCGGCAGCGCCGCCACCCGCTCGTGCAGCTTCGGGTTGTGCTTCATCGTGCACGACCCGAGCGGGTAGAAGCCCTCGTCCAGGTGGAAGTTCTTCGACGACAGCGTCGTGTAGTGGCGCACCAGCTCGGGCTCTGTGATCTCAGGCAGCTCGGCGGGCGTCTCGCGGATCGCCTCGGCGGGAAGGAGATCCTCGACCGGCACCTCTGGAACGTCGGTGGTGGGGACGGTGAATGCCCTGCGGCCCGGGCGGGAGCGCTCGAAGACGGTGACGGTGTCGTCGGTCACACGCCCACCTCAGCCGGCTTCGCTGCCCCGACAACCTCCGCCAGCCGATCGATGTGGTCCTTGGTGCGCCGTTCTGTGACCGCAATCAACAGGCCGTCCGGGTACTCGGGGTAATCGCGGCCCAGGCGATAGCCGGGATTGATGCCGGCATCCCGGGCACGCGCGACGACGGCGTCGAGATCGGGGACCCGGACCGCGAACTCGCGCACCACCGGCCCCGGGTTGATCGCGGCGAGCCCGAGCGTCTCGCGGGCGTAGTGCGTTCGCCGCAGGAGCAGCTCGCCCAGCTCCACGAACCCGCGCTTCCCGAGCCAGGACAGGTAGACCACGCCCGCGAGCGCGTTGAGCGCCTGGGCCGTGCAGATGTTGTGGGTCGCCTTCTCGCGGCGGATGTGCTGCTCGCGCGTCTGGAGCGTCAGCACGAAGCCGCGGCGGCCGTCCACGTCGCGCGTCTCGCCCGCGATCCGCCCCGGCATCTTCCGGATGAAGCGCTCGTCCGCCGCGAAGAAGCCGAACGAGGGGCCGCCGAAGTCCAGGCGGTTGCCGAGCGTCTGCCCCTCGCCCACGCAGATGTCCACGCCGAGCTCGCCGGGCGGCTTCAGAATCGACAGCGGGATCGGGTCCGCGGCGCACACGAGCAGCGCTCCCGTGCGCTTCCCCGCCTCCACCAGCGCGCCCAGGTCCTCGACCGTGCCGAGGAAGTTGGGCTGCTGGACGAAGACGGCTGCGGTGTCGTCGTCCACCGCGGCCGCGAGCGCCTCGGCGTCGGTGTAGCCCTCCTCGTCGAGCGGTGTCTCCACGACCTCCATCCCGTAGCCCGCGGCGTGCGTGGCCAGCGCGGCCCGCGAGTGCGGGTGGAGCCCTCGGCTCGCCACGAGCCTCTTCCGCTTGGTCTCGAGCTTCGCGAGGTAGCCCGCAGCGGCAACCGCGCTCGGCCCCTCGTACACCGACGCGTTCGACACGGGCAGCCCCGTGAGCTCTGAGATCGCCGTCTGGAACTCGAACATGACCTGGAGCCCGCCCTGCGAGATCTCAGGCTGGTAGGGCGTGTACGGCGTCAGGAACTCCGAGCGCGACAGCAGCGTGTCGATCAGCGCCGGGACGTAGTTGTCGTACATGCCGGCACCGAGGAACGTGATCTCCTCCTCGGCGCTCCGGTTCCGCCGGGCGAGGGCTGCGAGGTGCTCGTAGACCTCCTGCTCGGACCTACCCGGCGGGAGGTCGATCTCCCTGCCCAGCCGCACGGACTCGGGAATGTCGGCGAAGAGACCCTCCAGGGAATCGACGCCGATCGCGCCGAGCATGGCGCGTAGATCCTCGTCGGTGACTCCGGTGTAGCGGCTCATCCAGGCCTCTACGACGTTAGCTACCCGCCTGGAGCAGCTCCTTGTACGCCGCCACGTCCATCAGCTGGTCGACCTCGGACGGATCCGAGAGCCGGACCTTGACCATCCAGCCGTCTCCGTAGGGGTCCTGGTTGACCTTCTCCGGGCTCTCGTCGAGCGCCGCGTTGACCTCGACGATCTCGCCCGACAACGGTGCGAACACGTCCGACACCGCCTTCACGGACTCGACCTCGGCATAGGCCTCGTCCTTTGACACCGAGGTCCCGACCTCGGGCGGGTCGAAGAACACGACCTCCCCGAGCGCGTCCTGCGCGTACCAGGTGATGCCGAACGTCGCCTGGTCGCCCTCGATGCGCGCCCAGTCGTGTTCGGCGTGGTACTTCAGGTCCTCGGGGTAGCTGGCCTCAGCCACTGGTCTCCTTCCGGTAGAGCGGTTTCTCCCGCACCTCGGCTTCGCGCGGCTTGCCGCGCACGTCAACAGTCAGCTCCGTACCGGGGGCCTCGTCGGCCACGGGCACGTATCCCATCCCGATCCCCACCTCGAGACAGGGCGAGAGCGTGCCGCTGGTGACCACACCCTCGCCGTGCTCCGTATGCACCGGGTTGTCCTGGCGCGGAATCCCCGGCCCGGTGAAGGCGAACGGCACGAGCGTCTGATCGGGCTCGAGCCCTCGCAACGCATCCGACCCGATGAAGCCCGTGTCGAGCTTGCAGCACCAGGCCAGCCCCGCCTCGATCGGGTTGCGGTCCTCGGACAGGTCGTTCCCGTACAGGTGGAAGCAGACCTCGAGCCGTAGGGTGTCGCGCGCCCCGAGCCCCGCCGGGGTGACGCCCTGCTCCATCAGCGCGTCCCAGACCGCCGTCGCACCGTCGGGCGGGATCAGGACCTCGACGCCGTCCTCGCCGGTGTAGCCGGTGCCGCACACGAGGCAAGCCACGCCCGCGACCGGCACGTCGGCCGTGCGCATGCGCGCGGGCAGCTCGCCGTCGGCGATCCGCTCCATCGCCGCGCGCGCCTCGGGGCCCTGTACCGCCAGCATCGCCCAGCGCTCGTGGGCGTCCGACACGTCCACGTCGAAGCCGCCGGCGTGCTCCTGGAACCACGCCAGGTCCCGCTCGTGGTTCGACGCGTTCGTGACGGTCAGGAACCGGTCATGCCCGAGGCGATACGTGAACAGGTCGTCCAGCACGCCTCCGTCCTCCCGGCACAGGACCGAGTACTGCGCGCCGCGCTCGGCGATCCGCGTGACGTCGTTCGAGAGGATCCGCTGGAGGAAGTCCTCCGCCTGCGGCCCGCTCGTCTCGATCTCGCCCATGTGTGAGACGTCGAACACGCCCGCACCGGTCCGCACGGCCACGTGCTCCTGGCGGATGCCCTCGTACTGCACGGGCATCTTCCAGCCGGCGAAGGGAACGAGCCGGGCTCCAGCGCGCTCGTGGCGGTCGAACAGCGGAGTCCGGCGAAGGGTGTCGGCGGCGGGCGGCAACCGCCCGCAGGTTACCCCTTGCGGATCGCGCCGCGATGCTCAGCAGCCGGATCCGAGCCCTCCGCGGCGCGCCTGCATTGGTCCACCGCCCCGGCGAGGCCGAGCCATCCCGAAAACGGGAGTTCCGGCGTATGCTCGGCGCGCAGGACGCCGCGGACGCCGTCCGGCTCCAGTACGAGCTCGACGTGTGCGGTCACCGGTTCGGCTCCTGACATCATGCGACGATGCTGGCGCTCTGGCGCCCGTCTCGCATCGGGGACGACCCCTACTTCACCCTGTATTTCTCGCATGGACCCGCAAGCCGCCACGACTGATCCCAACCTGCTCGAACGCGAGGCGGAGGTCGACGCCCTCGATCGCGCGCTTGCCGGCGCCGTCGAGGGGCGTGGCAGCGTGGTGGCGATCGAGGGCCCGCCCGGCATCGGCAAGTCGAGCCTCGTGAAGGCCTGCCTCGAGCTCGCCGAGAAGCGCGGCATGTACACCATCTCGGTTCGTGCGACCGAGCTGGAACGGAGCTACCCGTACGGAATCGTGCGCCAGACGGCCGATTCGGTAGCGCTGGACAAGGCCGACGAGGACCGCGCCGCCCTGTTTACGGGCGCCGCCAAGCTGGCGCTGCCGATCCTCGAGCCGGGGACGGCGGAGGAGGGCGACAACCCCGAGCTCATGTATCAGCGCCTCCATGGGCTCTACTGGGTGATCGCCAACCTGGCCCGAGACCGCCCGCTCCTGATCTCGGTCGACGACGCCCAGTGGGCGGACGAGGCGTCGATGGCCGCCGAGCGCTTCCTCAGCCTGCGGATCGCCGACCTGCCGATGGTCCTCCTGCTCGGGGTCCGGACGGCAGAGGTGGCCCCGTTCGCGGTCCCGCTCGCGGAGCTCCTCGGCGACCCAGCGACCGTCTCGATCCGGCCCGGCCCGCTCTCGACGGACGGCGCCGCGCGGCGGATCGAGGCGCTGCTCGGGCCGCCCGATCCCGCCTTCGCGGCCGCGTGCCACCACGCGACGGGGGGAAACCCGTTCCTGCTCGAGCAGCTCGTCAGCGAGGTGCGCGCGGAGAGCATCGAGCCCACGGCCGAGAACGCCGAGCGGGTGGCCTCGCTCGGTCCGGACACGGTGCGGGCGTCGGTGCTCCTCCGGCTGGAGCGCCTACCGAGCGCCGGGGGGCCGGTCGCGCGCGCGCTCGCGGTGCTCGGCGAACACGACGTGTCGCTGCGCGACGTGGCCACACTGGCAGGCGTTGCCGACGACGAGGCCGCCGAGGCCCTCGCGGAGCTAGAGCGCTCCGACCTCGTGACCGGGGCGCCGCACCTGCGCTTCACGCACCCGATCCTGCGCGCGTCGATCGAGGACGACATGCCGGCGGTGGAGCGCTCGCTCGCCCACGAGCAGGCCGCGAGGATGCTCGCCGACCGTGACGCCGACCCCGTGGCGGTGGCCGCGCACCTGCTGGTGTCCGAGCCCGGCCAGGGTGACTGGGCTCGAGCCGCGCTCCGCAGCGCCGCGCGCCGCGCCGAGGCGCTCGGCGACCCGGCGGCAGCGGTCCGCTACCTCGAGCGCGCGGTGGTCGAGCAACCCGAGGACGGCGAGCTCGGGGAGGTGCTGTTCGAGCTTGGCCTGGCGGCCGCGCACGCCGGCCTCCCCGATGCCGGCGACTATCTCGAGCGGGCCGCCAGGGCCGGCGGGGCAACGCGCGTGCGCGCGCTCCACTGGACGGCGGTCCTGCATCTCGTCGCGGGCCGCGTCGCGAAGGCCGCAGACGTGCTGGAGGACGCGCTGAGGGACGTGCATGAGGAGTCCGACAGCGCCAAGCCGCTGCTCGAGACGCTGATCGCCGCGGGGCTCGAGAGCGCCACCGTGCGGCGCCGCCTCGGGGACCTGTTCGACTACCTCGAGGAGCCGCGCGGCGCGCCGCAGACCGACTTCGAGCGCTTCACGCTGATCACGCACGCCTTCGTCTCGGTGGTGGAACGCGCCGACGCCGCCCGCGCCAACGACCTCATTCACCGTGCGCTTGCGGTCGAGGAGCACGGCTACTACGAGTCGGTGATGCGGGCGAGCGTCGGGCGGCCGATGACGGCGTTCGTGCTCACGCTCCTGGAGCGCTTCGACGAGTCGCGCAACATCCTCGACGGGCTCGTGCGGGCCGCGCGCGACTACGGCGACCGCTCGGCGGCGGGGGTATTTCTCGCGGAGCGCGCGTGGGTGCGCTACCGCGCGGGCAACGCCGAGGGCGCCGAGGCCGACGCCTCCGAGGCGCTCCGGATCGCACGGGACGCCACGCGTGCTCGGGGCCACGCGCCGATTGCGGCATCCGTCGCCGTCCTCGCCGGCATGGAGCGCGAGCGGCCATTCGAGGAGCTCGAGGCGATCGTGGCGGCCCTGCCGCCGGCCGGCGATCCCGACACCGTGGTGCAGGACGACCTGGCCCTCGCGCGCGCATGGCTGATGCTCGCGCAGAGTGACGCCCAGGGCGCCGCCGATCTCTCGCTCACGCTGGACCGCGCGGACTCCTGGGGGTGCAGCTCTCCGACGCTCCTCCCCTGGCGGTCCGTCGCATCGGTCGCGCTCGCGCAGCTCGGCCAGGAGGAGCGGGCGCTCGAGCTCGCCGAGGAGGAGCTCCGGTTGGCAGAGGAGCTCGGCACCCCGCGCGCCGTCGGCATCGCACAGCGTGCCGTGGCGTTCGCCGGGCCGGCCGAGGAGCGTCGGGCAGGCCTCGAGGCCGCTGTCGCGACGCTCGAGAACGGAGCGGCGAAGCTGGAGCTCGCCCGCGTGACCTGCGAGCTCGGCGCGGAGCTGCGCCGTGGCGGCGAGCGCAGCGCGGCCCGTGAGGTGCTCCGTCGCGCGCACGCGCTGGCGGCGGAGTGCGGGGCCACTCGGCTCGCCAGCCGGGCTCGCGACGAGCTGTCTCGCTCCCGCGCCCGGCTGATCCGCGAACCCGTGAGCGGCGTCGAGGCGCTCACGCCGAGCGAGGTGCGCGTGGCGGAGCTGGCCGCCGAGGGGCTCACGAACCGCGAGGTCGCCCAGGCCCTGTTCGTCTCGGAGAAGACGGTCGAGACGCACCTCGGGCGCGTCTACCGCAAGCTCGACATCAAGTCGCGGCACGCGCTGCCGGGCGCGCTGGCGGATCGCCAGGCCGCGGAGCCGGTGGGCTAGGCGCGCAACAGGGCGGCCGTCACGGCCAGCGCCACCTCGGCGCGGGTGTGGAGCGACTGTGCGCTCACCCACTCGTCGGGCGTATGGGCGCCGCCGCCGCGCGGCCCCAGGCCGTCGATCGTCAGCTCGACTCCGGCCGCCGCGATGTGGCTTGCGTCGCTCGCCCCGCCGCGCTCCGAGCCCACGATCGTGCGGCCGAGACGGGCACTCGCGTCCGCGAGGGCCGGTGCGAGCGCCTCGCGGGAGTCCATTCCGGGCCAGGCGCGCACCATGCTCGCCTCGAGCCGCACCTCGTCGTGCTCCTCGGGCACCGCCGCGAGCACCGGGTCGAAGGCGTCCAGCCGGTCGGCGCGCAGGTCGCAGAGCAGCTCACCGGCCGCCGGCACCACGTTGAAGGCGTCGCCCGAGCGCAGGATCGTCGGCACGGCGGTGAGCCGGTCCGGTCCCGCGGGGTCGCTGCAGGCGGCCACCGTCTGCGCCACCGCGGCCAGCGCGAGCAGCGCGCTTCGGCCCAGCTCCGGCGCCGATCCCGAGTGCGACGAGCGCCCGTGGGCGTCCACCCGCAGGGTGGCCGCGGCCTTCCGCTTCAGGATCACGGCCTCCTCGCCGCCGGACGCTCGCTGACCCGCCTCGAAGCACAGGCAGGCATCGAACCCGGCGAAGCGCTCTCCGTGGACGAACGGGGCGGTGCGCCACTCCTCGTCGTTCACGAGCAGCACGTCGACCTCGGCATACAGCTCAGGGTGCTCGGCAAGCTCCCGCATGACCCCGAGCGCCAGCGCCACCCCGCCCTTCATGTCGACAGCGCCCGATCCCGTGAGGCGATCGCCGTCGCGGGCGAGCGGCCGGTGCGCGCCGTGCGCGACGACGGTGTCGAGGTGCCCGAGCAGAAGCAGCCGCTTGGAGCCGGTCCCGTGCAGCCGTCCCAGCAGATCGCGGGCATGGCCCGGCGTGGAGCACTCGAGGCGCTCGACCTCGGCCTCGGTGGGCAGAAATGCCGTCGCCAGCGCCGCGCATTCCTCCGCGCCCTCGACGTCGCCGGACGGCGACGACACCCCCACCAGCGCCTCCAGCTCGCGCTCGGCGGCGAGCGCCATGCGGGAGGCGGCGTCGATCATTCGAGCGGCGCCTGGAAGTGGTGGGCCGAGATCCGCAGTCCGGTGTTGAAGTACAGCCGGTGCGCGTCCTCGCGCTCGGGCCCCACGCCCGAGTCGAGGTGGAACTGGGTGCAGCGCTCCCGCCGGCCCTCCTCCTTGCACCACTCGAGCAGCGCGCGCCCGTGGCCGCGCCCGCGCGCCTCGGGCAGCGTGGAGAGGTCGTCGACGTAGAGCGTGTCGTGCCAGGCGAGGTTGCGAATCACCCGGAACCCCGCCACCGCCACGCAGCGGTCGTCCTCGAAGGCGCCCACGATGCGGTAGCCCTGCGGGCGCTGGACCTCGTCGACCCGGCGAACGAACTCGGCCTCGTCGGTGTAGTGCGTGCGCAGGGCGCTCATGGCCTCGAAGGCCAGCGCCGTGTCGGGCGGGAGGAGCTCTCTCAGTCCTTCAGGAATGACGGGACGTCTATGTCGTCGTCCGAGATCTCGAGTGACGCCCGCTGGCGGTCGTCGAGCTTCACGTCCCGGCGCCTCGGCTCGCGCCGGCGGCCCGTCGAGTCCTCCTCGAACAGCGGCGTGCGGCTGGGGCGCTCGAAGCCGGTGGCGATCACGGTCACGCGAACCGAGTCGGCCAGCGTGTCGTCCACGACCGCGCCGAAGATGATGTTCGAGTTCTGGTCCGCGGCGCTCTGGATGATCTCGGCCGCCTCGTTCACCTCGAACAGCCCGAGGTCGGAGCCGCCGGTGATGTTCAGGAGGATGCCCGTGGCCCCCTCGACCGACTGCTCGAGCAGCGGGCTCGACACCGCGTTCTTCGCCGCCTCGGCGGCGCGGTTCTCGCCGGACGCCTCGCCGATGCCCATGAGCGCCGAGCCGGCGTCCTGCATGATCGTGCGCACGTCGGCGAAGTCGAGGTTGATGAGGCCGGGAGTCGTGATCAGGTCGGTGATGCCCTGGACGCCCTGTCCGAGGACCGCGTCGGCCTCCCTGAAGGCGTCGAGGATGCTCGTCCGGCGCTCGACCACGGCGAGCAGCTTCTCGTTGGGGATCACGATCATCGTGTCCACCTGCTCGCGCAGCCGGTCTATGCCCTCGACGGCCTGGCGCATGCGCTGCGTTCCCTCGAAGTCGAACGGCTTGGTGACGACTCCGACGGTCAGCGCACCGACCTCCTGCTTCGAGACCTCCGCGATCACCGGCGCCGCGCCCGTGCCCGTGCCGCCGCCCTCGCCGGCTGTGACGAAGACCATGTCCGCGCCCTTCAGCGCCTCCTTGATCTCGTCGCGGCTCTCGTTCGCCGCGCCGTAGCCCACATCGGGGTTGGCGCCCGCGCCGAGTCCGCGCGTCAGCTGGTCGCCGATCTGCAGCTTGATGTCGGCGTCGCACATCTGGAGCGCCTGCGCGTCGGTGTTGACGGCGATGAACTCGACGCCCTTCAGGCCCTGATCGACCATGCGGTTGACGGCGTTCGTGCCGCCACCGCCGATGCCGACGACCTTGATCACCGCCAGGTAGCTACCCGTGTCCATTGTGAGGTTGGTGCCTCTCTACCGTCCGAAGCTCAAGCAAGAGTGGAGGGTTTCCCGCTCCCCCAAAACCGAGACTCTAGGCGGAATTCGCGGAAAGTGTCAATCGTCCTCGCAAGAAATCGTGCAGGCGAAGTCTCGCAGGATGGTCGAGGGTTGGGGTGAACCTCAAGTAATAGTTGAGACTTAGCCGGGCGGCGGCGAGGCGCCTCCGGCTCCGGTGGTGTCGGCGGGTGTAGGCGCGGGTTCTGCGCTCTGCGCCGGGGTTTGCGGGGTGATCTCGGGGGCCGCCGCCTCCGGCTGGGTGGTCGTCGGAGCGGCGAGCGGCTCGGTCGCGGGATCGACCGCGCCGGTGCTGGGAGGGGTCGCTGCCTGGGGCGTCGTCTGCAGTTCGGATCCGGCCGGCGCGACCGGTGCGAGCGTCGTGGCCGGGAGGCCGCCGGCCGCCGGACGCCCCGGTAGCCGGACGTCGATGTAGGTCGCGCCCTGGGAGTCGGGATCGGCCAGCACCCGTGCTGCAGCGACCCATTTGGCGCGCACGCGCGTGGCGTCTCCGAAGATGAGCTCGGGGCCGTCGCGCAGCTCCACGACGATCCCGTCCTGGCTGCGCGTGTCGATCCGCTCGAGGCGCGGGCGCAGGGCCGCGGGCGCCAGGCCGGCCACCCTTGCGCGGTGGAGCGCCGCCGGGGAGGTGAGGCGATCGCCGTGGAGGTCGTCGCGCACGTCGATCTTGGGCAGGCTTCCCTCGATCGGTAGGCCGCGCAGAATGGTGCCGTCGCCGGCGACCGCGAGGCCGCCGACCAACGCAGCCGGCCGGTGCTCGATCACGTGGATCTCGAGCTGGTGCGGGAAGTCCGCCTTCACCTCGAGTGCCCGCACGACCGGATAGGCGGCGATCGACTGCTCGAGCTCGCCCTTCTCGACGTGCAGAGTGGTCATGGTGCGGGCGGCCATCACGAGCTGTGCGCGGACGCGCGCGGCGTCCTTGGTGGTCAGGCCCGTGACGGTCACCTGCTCGACGGACACGAACGAGGAGTCGCGCAGCCAGAGCCGGTACCCGGCGACGAGCACGAGGACAACCGCGAGCGCGATCAGCAGCCACCTGCGTAGCGCCGGCGGCAGCGCCCCGAATGCCCGAGCCGGGGCCTGGGCGAGCTTGCGGGTGGGCAAGCCGCGCCGGGTCCATCGGAGCCGGCGGCCGGCGGTGGCCTGCCCCGCGCTCACCGCTCTCTCCAGAGCGGCCCGGTGTCCACCTCGCCGAGGAACTGGACCTCGGGCTCCAGCTCCACGCCGAACCGGTCTCGGACGCGGCGGCGGCCCTCGCCCATGAGCGCGATCACGTCGGCGGTGGTGGCGTCGCCCATGTTCTCCACGAAGTTGGCGTGCTTCTCCGAGAAGCGAGCGCCCCCGACGGTGAGGCCGCGGCAGCCGGCCTCGTCGAGCAGGACGCCGGCGCTCTTGCCCTCCGCGCCTGGGTCGTCGGGGTTCTTGAAGGTGGAGCCGAAGGTCTTGATGCCTGAGGGCTGCGCGGCCCGTCGCGCCGAGCGCATGTCGGCGAGCGTGGCCTTCACCGAATCGGGGTCCGCGCCGCTGAGCGCGAAGGAGGCGCGGGCGACGATCTCGCCCGGCCGGAGGTTCGACCTCCGGTACTGGAAGCCGAGGTCGGCCGGCTCCCGCCTGTCGGTTCCCGAGGGCGTCGTGATCTCGACCCACTCGAGCACGCGCGCGAGGTCGCCGCCGTAGGCGTTCGCGTTCATCTTCACCGCGCCGCCGACGGTGCCCGGGATGTTCACGCCGAACTCGAGACCGGTGAGGCCGGCGCGCGCGGCGAAGGCCGCCGCCTGAGGCAGGCGAGCGCCGCCGCCGCAGAGCAGCCGCTCGCCATCCTGCTCGATCGTCGAGAGCGAGCCGTCCAGCTTCATGACCAGTCCTCGGAAGCCTGCATCCGCTATCAGCAGGTTCGAGCCGGAGCCGACCACTCCTACCTCGATTCCCTCCGCCGCCGCCCAGGCGAGCAGCTCGGCCAGCGTCTCGTCGGTGTGGGGGCGGGCGAAGAAATCCCCGCGGCCACCCGTCCGGATGGTCGTGAGGCGGGCGAGCGGGTAGTCCTCGGCGACGTCGCGCGGCCGCTGGACGCTCGTCATCGGACGGGCCTCGCTGCCTGCGCGCAGCCGGTCATGAGGTCAGCCTCCTCGCCAGCTCGTCGACGTTTCCCGCCCCGATGGTCAGAAGCAGGTCGCCCTCGGCTAGCTCGGTGCGCAGGTTGCGCTCGGCGTCGTCGAGCGTCGGGAGCCACCAGACCGGGCGGCCGCCGGCGGCGTCCGCCGCCGCCGCCGCGACCAGATAGCCGCTCACGCCCGGGAAGTCCTCGGGCCGCTCGCGTGCGCGATATACGTCGAGCACCACGATCAGGTCGGCGAGCGCGAGCGCGCGGCCGAAGTCGCGCGCGAGCATCTTCGTGCGCGAGAAGAGATGCGGCTGGAAGGCCGCAACCAGCCGCCGCGGCTCCAGGGTCCTCGCCGCTGCGAGCGTGGCCTGCACCTCGGTCGGGTGGTGGGCATAGTCGTCGTAGACCTCCGCCCCCCTCTTCGTGCGCCCGTGCGACTCGAAGCGCCGTCCCGAGCCCCTGAACTCCGCGAGCGCTGGCGCGGCCTCGGCGACCGGCACCTCCGCCGCCCTCAGCGCCGCCAACGCGGCGAGCGCGTTGAGGACGTTGTGCTCACCCGGCACGTGCAGCTCGACCTCGACGCCGCGCGCCCCCGGCGCGCCATCGCCCTCCTCCACCCGGAAGCGCGAGCTTCCGCGCCCGAGTGTCACGTCGCGGGCACGAACCGATCCGCTCTCGATCCCGAACGTGACGGGATCGCCGTCTCCGGACAGGTCGACGTCGGGTCCGAGCACACGCACGCTTGCCGGCGCCGCGAACTCGCCGAACGCGTCCTCGAGCTCGGAGAGGCTGCCGTAGGTCGCGTGGTGGTCGAGCTCCACGTTCGTGATCACCGCGACCTCGCGGTCCAGCTTCATGAAAGAGCGGTCCGACTCGTCCGCCTCGATCACCGCCCACTCCCCCGCCCCCCATGCGGCGTTCGTGCCGCCCGCCTGAAGCTCGCCGCCGATAAGGAACGCCGGCTCGCGGCCGGTCTCGATGAGAGCCAGGGCGATCATGGAGGCCGTCGTGGTCTTCCCGTGCGTCCCGCTCACCGCGATCGTCCGCTTCATCCGGGACAGCTCGCCGAGGAGGTCGCTCCGGTGGAGGATCGCCGCGCCGGCCGCGCGGGCCGCCGCGAGCTCCGGGTTGTCGCCGGGAATCGCGGTGGATACCACGACCTCCGCGCCCTCGGGCAGATTCGCGGCTTCGTGCCCGATCGCGGGCTCGATTCCGGCCTCGCGCAAGCGCTCGCTGTAGGACGACTCCGCCAGGTCCGAGCCGGTCACGCTCGCGCCCAGCTCCCGGGCGACCAGCGCGAGGCCGCTCATCCCGGCGCCGCCGATGCCCACGAAGTGCAGCGCCCGTCCGGCGAACGGCGCATTGTGGGGGTCATCCGGCATCGCGCGCCCACTCTAGGCGGGGGTGCCTCCAGAAAGTGCTGCCATGCAACCAAGAGTGGAGGCGCCCGACCCTGCGAGCGGCCGGATCCGTCCCCTCAATGCCCGTCGTTCGCCACGACCGCCAGCAACTCCCGAGCCACCCGCTCCGCCGCATCCGGCCTCGCGACCGCCCGCGCCGCGTTCGCCATCTCCGCCATCCGCTGCGGTGCCGCCAGCAGGCCGCCCACCTCACGGGCCAGCCGAGGCCCGTCGAGCTCCGAGTCCGGGATCACGACCGCCGCTCCTGCCTGCTCCATGAAGCGTGCGTTCGCGTCCTGGTGGTTGCCTGTCGCGTGCGGGTAGGGCACCAGAATCGACGGGAGCCCGGCGGCGGCCAGCTCGAACACCGAGCCGCCGGCCCGGGCCGCGGCGAGGTCGGAGGCGGCGAGCGCGTCCGCGAACGGCTCTATGTACGGGAACAGGCGGTAGTGCGCCGGCGAGCCCAGCTCGGCGAGCCGCGCGCGCAGGTCGTCGTAGTCGCGCCGTCCCGCCGCGTGGACGACCGCGCACGGCGCCGCGGCGCCGAACGCCTCGACCGCCGCCTCGTTCAACCGCCGCGCGCCCAGGGAGCCGCCGAACACGAGCAGGCACTCACCCGCCTCAGGCACGCCCAGACGAGCCCTCGCGGCGATGCGGTCACCTCCCTCGGTGCCCCGAGGCACCGGCCGCCCCGTGACGAGCCATTTCGCTCCGGTTCGCCCCTCGATCGGAAACGCCAGGCACACACGGGCGGCAAAGGGCGCCAACAGCCGGTTCGACACGCCGAGATGGCTGTCGGCCTCCGTCAGCACGAGCGGCAGGCGCAGCGTCCGCGCCGCCAACCCCACCGGGCCGGCCACGTAGCCACCGCCCCCGAGCACCGCGTCGGCGCCGATCTTCCTCAGCAGCCGCCGTGCGCGACCGGTTGCGCGCGCGGCCCTCAGGAGCGCCCGCGCCCCCCGGAGCGGGTTGCTCCTGTCTATGCCCTCCACCCGCAGCCGGTGGAGCGGGTAGCCCGCGGCCGGCACGAGCTCGGCCTCCGCACGCTCGCCCCCGATGAACTCCACCTCTGCGCCCTGCGCGCGGAGCGCGTCAGCTACGGCGAGCGCCGGCACGACGTGTCCCGCTGTCCCTCCGGCGGCGATCACGATCGTTGGCACGTCCACCTCCGTCGATGGCGCGCAGCTCGGGCCGCTCCGCGCGCTGCGCCCGGCCGCCCGTTGCCGCCACGTTCAGGAGCAGCCCCATCGCGCCCATCAGCACGACGAGGTTGCTCGAGCCGTAGGAGATGAACGGGAGCGGCACCCCGGTGAGCGGCATCAGCCCGAGCACGGCGAAGAAGTTGAGCGTGGCCTGGCACAGGATCAGGGAGGTGATGCCCGCTGCGAGCAGCTTCGAGTAGCGGTCCCGCGCCAGCTTCGCGACGCGCAGCCCCGCGTAGCCGATCATGCCGTACAGGCCGATCAGCCCGATGATCCCGAACAGGCCGAGCTCCTCGCCGATGACGGCCAGGATCATGTCGGTGTGGGCCTCGGGCAGATAGAAGATCTTCTGGACGGACTCGCCCAGGCCCACGCCGAAGAGGCCGCCGTGACCGATCGCGGTCAGCGCCTGCACGGCCTGGAAGCCCGAGTCGCCGGCGTCCGCGAACGGGTCGATGAACGAGAACAGCCGCTCGCGCCGATAAGGCTCGACGATGGCGAGAATGGTCGCGAGGAAGAGGAGCGTCCCGCCGATCAGGGCGAGGTTCCGCATCGGCGTCCCCGCCGCGATCAGGAGCGCGCCGATGGCGAAGCAGATCACCATGGTCGTGCCCATGTCCGGCTGCTTCATGACGAGCGCACAGGCCGCGCCCACCACGAGCAGCAGCGGCTTCGCCATCGTGGCCACGGTCCGCACGGCCTCGGGACGGGACGACAGGAGCTGAGCCGCGTAGAGAACCAGCGAGACCTTCAGCAGCTCGGACGGCTGGAACTGGAGCATCCCGGCGCCGATCCAGCGCGTGGCGCCGTTCACGGTCACGCCGACGCCCGGAAGCATCACCGCCGTGGTGAGCACGAACGAGCTCACGAGCAGGATCGGCGTGAGTCCCCGGATCAACCTCAGCCCGTGGCGCGACGCGAGGTGCAGCACGACCAGCCCCGCGGCGCCGAACAGCACGTACCGCTTCAGGTAATAGGAGGGGTCGCCAGGCCCCGAGAGAAGCGACTCCGCGGAGCTGGCCGAGTAGACCATCACCGCCCCGCCGGCGAGCAGGCAGAGCGTGGCGGTGTAGAGGATCGAGTACTCGACCGGGCGCTTCCGGGGCATCACGACCGTTTTCTACGGCCGGACCCGGATTCATCCCCGCGGAATCAGCGACCTGAACGTCTCGCCGCGCTCCTCGTAGTCGCGGAACTGGTCGAAGCTGGCGCACGCGGGCGACAGGAGGACGACCTCGCCGGGGCGCGCGGCCGCGCTCGCCTCGCTCACCGCCGTGGCGAGATCGCCGCTTCGGCGCAGCGGCACGGTGCCCGCCAGGTCGGCCTCGAGCCGGTCGGCCGCCTCGCCGATCAGGTACGCCGCGACCGCGCGTGAGGCGAGCGCGTCCCGCAGGCCCGTGAACCCGCCGCCCTTGAGGCTGCCGCCCAGGATCGCGTGCACGCCGCCCTCGAAGGCGCCGATCCCGCGCGCCGCGGAAGCCACGTTGGTCGCCTTCGAGTCGTTCACGTAGAGAACGCCGTTCACGGTGCCGACCTCCTCGAGCCGATGCGGCACGCCGGCGAAGCTGCGGAGGGCCGCCGCCACCGCCTCGGCCGAGACGCCCGATTCGATCGCCGCCGCCGCGGCACCCATCGCGTTCTCCAGGTTGTGCTCGCCGCGGAGCCGGACCTCCTCGGGCGGGAGCGGCAGGTCCCCGAACTCCACGCGCCGACCCGAGCCGGGCACGTCCACCCCGGGCGGCACCACGGCCACCTGCTCCGGGGTCTGGTTGCGAAACAGCCGCAGCTTCGCCTCGCGGTAGGCCTCCAAGGTCCCGTGCCGGTCGAGATGGTCCTCCTCGATGTTCAGGAGCAGCGCGGTGTCGGGGGCCAGTGCCTCGGAATCCTCGGCCTGGAAGCTCGACACCTCGCATATGACGGTCGCGTCGGCCTCGAGCTCGCCCACGAGCGACGACAGCGGCGTCCCGACGTTCCCGGCCACGGCGACGGGCAGGCCGGCCTCGCGCCAGATCGCTCCGAGCAGCTCCACGGTGGTCGTCTTGCCGTTGGTCCCCGTGACGGCGACGAAGCGGTTCGGCAGCAGCCGCCAGGCGAGCTCCAGCTCACCGAGCACGGGGACGGCCCGCTCACGCGCCGCGACGATCACCGGCGCCTCGTTCGGCACGCCGGGGCTCTTGACGACGCACCCGGCCCCGTCCAGCAGGTCCACCCCGTCCACGCCGAGCTGCGCGTCGATGTCGGCGGGCACGTCCGGCGCGCCGGAGTCCACCGCGACCACCTCGCCGTGCGGGCGCAGCATCCGCACCGCAGCGGTCCCCGACCGAGCCAGCCCGACCACGAGGTACGGCCCATCTGGGAGCGGCGGCCTCACTACGGCAGGATCGAAGCCTGGTAGAGCGTGAACCCGATGGCCGCGCAGATCGCGGCGATGATCCAGAAGCGCAGGATGATCTTGGTCTCCGACCAGCCGGCCAGCTCGAAGTGGTGGTGGATCGGGGCCATCAGGAACACGCGCCTGCGGAAGCGCTGGAACGCGAACACCTGGATAGCCACCGACAGCGCCTCGATGACGAAGATCCCGCCGATCACGATCAACAGGACCTCGGTCTGAGTGACCACGGCCAGCGCGGCGATCGCGCCCCCCAGCCCGAGCGACCCGGTGTCGCCCATGAACACCGACGCGGGGAACGAGTTGAACCAGAGGAAGCCGACGCAGGCGCCGACGAGACAAGCGCTGAGCAGCGCGAGGTCGCCCTGGCCGGCCGTGATGAACGTCATCACCGTGTAGGTGAGCAGGACGATGGCCGCGCAGCCGGCCGCGAGGCCGTCGAGGCCGTCCGTGAGGTTCACGCCGTTCGTGGCGCCGGCGAGCACGAGGAAGATCAGCACCGGATACGCCAGCCCGAGGTCCACGGAGGCGTCAATAACGCGCAGCTTCAGATCCCCGTTCAGGCCAACGGACTCGCTCACGAAGACCCACAGCGCGATCGCGGTGAGGGCCTGCACGAGCAGCTTCGTCCGCCCGGAGACGCCCAGCGAGCGGCGCCGGCGCAGCTTGATGATGTCGTCGGCGAAGCCAAGGGCGGCCATCGCGAGCGCGGTGGCGAGCACGGCGAGGCTCGCCGTCCTGTATTCGGACAGGATCAGGAACGGCACCGCGATCGCGATGAAGATCACGAGACCGCCCATCGTCGGCGTGCCGGCCTTGCCGTGATGGCCGGCCGGGCCCTCCTCGCGGATCTGCTGGCCGAACTCCTTAAGCCGCAGGTAGTCGATGAAGCGAGGGCCGAGGAACATGCAGATGAGGAGCGACGCCGAGCCTCCCATGACGGTCTCGCCGAGCATCAGCTGGTGACCCGCGCGCGCAGCGCCTCGCGGGCGACGGTCTTGTCGTCGAACGGCTCCTTGCGGCCGTGCTCGAACTCCTGGCCCTGCTCGTGGCCTTTCCCGGCGATCACGACCACGTCACCGGGCTCGGCGTCCGCGATCGCGCGCCCGATCGCGCGGCGGCGGTCGGCGTCGCGCTCGGCGTCCGGGCCGGCCCCCTCCATGACCTGGTCGATGATCGCCTCGGGCTCCTCGTTGCGCGGGTTGTCGGAGGTCACGAGCACGCGGTCGGCGAGCTCGCGGGCCGCCCGGCCCATCAGCGGGCGCTTGCCCGGGTCGCGGTCGCCGCCCGCCCCGAACACCACGTGCAGCCGGCCGCGCGTGAGCTCGCGCGCCGTGCGCAGGACGTTCTCGAGTGAGTCGGGCGTGTGCGCGTAGTCCACCAGCACCCCGAAGTCCTGACCCTCGTCCACCGGCTCGAAGCGGCCCGGCACGCGCTCGAAGCCCTCGAGTGAGATCTCCTCGCCCGGTACCCCGAGCGAGCGCACAGCGGCGATAGCCCCGACCACGTTCTGCACGTTGAACAGGCCGGGCAGCGGCGACTCGACCTCGATCGACCCGTCGGGCGTGTCCAGCGTGAAGCGCGAGCCGGCGAAGTCGAACTCGATCTCGCGGGCGCGGTAGTCGGCTTCGTGCTCGATGCCGAAAGTCACGGCCTCCACCTCGGAAGCGATGCGCTGGCCGTGCTCGTCGTCGACGTTCACGACCGCGATACCGGGCTCGTCGAACAGGCGCCGCTTCGCCGCGAAATAGGCGTCCATCGTCTCGTGGAAGTCGAGGTGGTCCTGGGTGAGGTTCGTGAACACCTTGGACGCGAAGCGGATGCCTCGGGCGCGGCCCAGCTCGAGGGCGTGCGACGAGACCTCCATGGCCACGGCCGTGTCGCCCGCGTCGAGCATCCGCCTGAAGGTGGCCTGGAGGTCGATCGCCTCGGGCGTCGTCCGCTCCACCTCCTCCTCCGCCCCGCCGACGACCCGCTTCACCGTCCCGAGCAGGCCGGCCTGCCGCCCCGCCCCCTCCAGCAGGTGGCGAACGAGGAAGGCGGTCGTCGTCTTGCCGTTCGTGCCGGTGATGCCCACCACGTCGAGCTGGGCCGTGGGGTCGCCGTAGAAGCGGGCCGCCGCCGGGCCCATCGCGGCCCGCACGTCGTCCACCACGAGCTCGGGCACCCCGAGCGCCAGCCTGCGCTGGGTCACGAGCGCAGCCGCGCCCCGCTCGACCGCGTCGGGGGCGAAGTCATGGCCGTCGCGGGTGAATCCCGGCACGCAAAAAAAGAGCGCCCCCGGGGTGACGCCGTCACTGGCATACGCAAGCGCCGAGATCTCGACCTCGGGCGCCTCGCGCCCCATCAGGTCGCGAAGGTTCATGAATTCCGGCAGGTTATTAGCCGCCTCGGGCGGCCCGTCGCCACTTTGGCGCTCAGACTTTCGTCCAGGAGGCCGATAGAGAGGTCGTGAGCGGCAATGCCCTGAGCGCGCTCGCTCGCCTCGCTGAAAGGCGGTTCACAAGCTTCTCCGAGGCGGCCGACACGGTCCTCGACCTGCTCGAGGGCGAGCTCCCGCCTGGCTCGATCCTGCTCGGCCGTGTCGATTGGGACGAGGGGGAGCTGCGCCTGATCGACGTGAGGGGGGCGGCCAGCGCCGAGCTCGGCGCGGGATCGACGCTGCCGCTTGCGCCCGGCGCCGGCGGCGGGAGCCGCGGCTTCCTCGACCCGCAGACCCTTCAGCAGCTCTCCGTCCGCTCCTACCTCGCCCTCCCGCTCGACTCGAGCTCGGGTGCCGGCGCGCTCACGCTCTGCGCGCTCGCGCCGGGCACCGATGTCTTCAGCCAGGAGCACCTCGACGTCCTCTCGGTCGCGGGCCGTCTTCTCACATACGAGTGGGAGAGCGTCAAGTGGCGAGCCGACCTGCGCCGTCTCAGCGAGCGCCTGCGCGACCCCGAGCGGACCGATTCGCTTACCGGCCTCCTAAACCGGGTGGCCTTCGTCGAGGCGGTCGAGCGCGAATGGCGCCTCGCCGAGCGTGGGACACTCGAGACCTACGTGCTCGCATTCCGCGTGTCGAACCTCGTCACGGTCGCCCAGCGCCACGGCTCCGCGGTGGCCAACCTGATGCTGAAGGACGCCGCCGACGTGATGCAGACCGCGGTCCGTCGCACCGACCACGCCGGCCGCCTGGCGGAGGACGGGTTCGGGGCCGTGCTCGTGGGATGCAAGGGCCTGGAGGGAGCGGCCGCGTTCATCGGCCGCTACGGCCAGTCACTCACCCGTGTCACCCAGGAGCGCCCGGCCAGCCTCGAGCTGTCCTATGCCATCTGCTCGCTCGGCGACGCGGAGTCGCCTGAGGCCGCGCTCGCCCGCATCGAGGCTGAGGCTCGCAGCAGCGCCGTCGAGCTGGCCGAGGAGGCGGTGTGAGCGCAGAGGCGCTTCCCAAGGGTGTCGTGCCGCCATCGGAGCCGGGCGGCCGCTCCGGATTCCTTAGCGACGTGATCGTCCAGCTCGGCTTCGCCACGCCCGACGCGGTCGAGGAGGCGGTGCGCGAGGCGCGGAGCGGGAGCACGGTCGCCCAGGTGCTCGTCGAGAAGGGATCGATCAGCGAGGAGCAGCTCGCGCGGGCAACCGCCGAGCGCTACGGGCTCGCCTACATCGACCTGGCCGACTTCGAGGTGGATAGGGACGCCGCCGCGCTGATCCGACCGTCGGCCGCGAAGCGCTACCGGGCGGTGCCGGTGGGTTTCATGGGCGGCGGCCTGCTCGTGGCGATGACGGACCCCAGCGACTCGCTCGCCGTGAACGACATCGCTGTGATGACGAAGCTGGAGGTGCAGCCGGCCGCCACGACCCGGTCCGGCCTCGATGCATTGCTCGGGCAGCTGGCGGCCGCCGCGGAGTCGGAGGAGCCCGGCGGGTCCGGGGGACCGTCGGCGTCGGCCGCGGTCTTCTGGCAGGCGGAGACGGAGGGCGCCGGACAGGCGCTCCCGGGCGAGCGCGGCGGCGCGCTGGTCGACCCGGCGGCCGAACACATGCAGAGCGAGCTCGGCGAGCTTCGCCGCAAGCTCGCGGGCGCAGAGACCGAGCTCGTCAAGGCGCGCGCCGACCTGGAGGCATCCCAGGCTGATCTCAAGGCCGCGCGCGAGGCGGCTACCGGTACCACGGCCCAGCAGGACCAGCTGACCGCCGAGCTGGCGAGCCTGCACGAGGCGTCCGACCGCGCGAGCGCCGAGGTGGAGGAGCTGCGGGCGAAGGTGACCGCCGCCGAGGCCGAGCTGGCCGCCGAGCGCGAGGCCGCCGCCGGACGCGTGGCCGAGATTCAGGCAGAGCTTGCCTCGGAGCGGGACGCCGCGGCCGCGCGGACCGCCGAGATCGAGGCCGAGCTCGCCGTCGAGCGCGAGGCCGCTTCGAGTCTCGTCGCCAAGGTCGAGGCCCAGCTCGCGGAGGCGCGCCAGGACACCTCCGAGACCGATGCGGTGCGTGAGCAGCTGGCGGCGTCGAAGGCCGAGCTCGACGCCGCGCGCGGCCGCAGCGCCGAGCTGGAGACCGCGCTGCGTGCCGCCGACGAGAAGGGCGAGACGCTCGCCCAGAGCGTCGAGGCTGCGCACGCGCGGGTCGTGGAGCTCGAGCGCCGGCTCGAGGGCACGCGCACCGAGGGCCAGGATGCCGAGGCGCAGCTCCGCGAGGCGCGCGCGCTGACCGAGACCCACGAGGCAGCGCTCGCAGAGGCGCGCGCGCTGACCGAGACCCGCGAGGCAGCGCTCGCCGAGGCGCGCGCAGCCGCCCAGCAGACCGAGGCGAGCCTGGCGACCGCGAACGCCCGTCGCGAGCAGGCCGAGGCAGGCCTCGAGGACGCCGAGGCAAGGGCCGGGCGCGCGGAGGCCGGCCTGAGCGAGGCGCAGGCACGGGCGGCGCAGCTCGAGGCTCAGCTCGCTGAAGCCCATGCCCACGGCGAGGGACACGGCGAGAAGCTCAGCGAGGCGACCGCCGAGGTCCAGCGGCTCGAGAGCGAGCTGGCTCGAGCCCTGGCCGAGAACGAGAGCTTCGGGGCGCAGCTGCGCGAGGCCGTGGATGCCACCGCGGGCCACGGCGCGGAGCTCGACGAGGCTCGCACTGAGATCGAGCGCCTCTCGCGCGAGCTGGCGGCCGCTCGCGACGAGGCAGGCTCGCTGACCGCCCAGCTCGCCGAGATCCGGACCAGCAGCGAGACAGCCGACGCCACGCTGGCCGAGGCACGCTCCGAGGTCGAGGCCGTGCGCACCGAGCTCGCCGAGCTCCGCGCCGCCCAGGAGCAGGCCGGGCGCGACCGGGATGAGGCCACCGCCGCGAAGAGCGGCCTGGAGACGGAGCTCGCGGAGCTTCGCGCCAAGCTCGAGAACCTCGAAACGGATCTCGCGGAGGCGCGCGACGCCGGCAGCGGCCACGCCACGGAGCTGGACGCGGCGCGCGACGCCCGCGACCGCATCGAAGCGGAGCTCGACGAGGCGCGCAGCGCCCGCGACGGCATCGCAGCGGAGCTGGACGAGGCGCGCAGCGCCCGCGACGGCATCTCCGCGGAGCTGGACGAGGCGCGCATCACGCGCGACCGCATCGCCGCTGAGCTGGGCGAGGCCCGCGAGGCCCTGACGGCGGCCGAGTCCGCGCGCGACGAGGCGATCTCCGGACGCGAGCAGGCCGAGGCCTCGCGAGACGAGGCAATCGCCGCGCGCGACGAGCTCGAGGCTCAGTTGGCAGGCTCGCGGTCGCGGCTCGAGGCGCTCGAGGAGGAGCTGGCGCGTGCGCGCGCGGCCGGCGATGGCCTCAATGCTCAGCTGAGCGGCGCCCGGGCGAAGAACGAGGGGCTCATCTACGAGCTGAGGCAGGCTCGCGAGGCAACCGAGCTCGCCGAGCAGCGCGTCGCCGAGGCGACCGCTGCAGCCGAGGAGCAGATCGCGGTGGAGCGCTCTGCGAAGGCCGAGCTCGCGGCCGAGCTCGCGACCGCGAAGGACGAGCTCGCCGATCGCATCGCCGAGGAGCAGGAAACGAAGCAGAGACTCGCGGCGCACCTCGTCGAGGCGCGGGCAGCGGCCAAGGAGCTCGACCGCCTGCGCCTGCGGGTGAGCGAGAACGAGGCCGAGCTCACCGAGCTCCGGAAGGAGGCCCGCGCTGCCGCGCAGCTCCGCACCGAGCTCGACAGAGCGGAGGCCGAGGCAAGGGAGCACCAGGACGAGCTCGTCGTCACCCAGAAGGCGCTCGACCGGGCCGGCGCGCAGGCCGCCGAGCTGCGCGTGGAGCTCGCCGACACTCAGGCCGAGCTGGACCGCGCCCGGATGCAGGCCGCGGAGGTCGAGACCCTCCGCGACAAGGTCGCCGACGCCGAGCTCGCGCTCGACGAGGCGGAGCAGTCGCATTCCCAGACACGCGACCGGGTCGCCCGCCTCGAGGAGCGACTGGCATCCGCCCAGGGGGCGGCCTTCGCCTCAGAGCGCGCCGCCGAGCAGCTCCGCCAGGCCCAGGAGCGCATGCGCGAGGCGCTCGCGCCGCTCGACGAAGCCGACGAATAGCCCCGGCTCACCCGTCCGGATAGGGTCGGCTCAGCATGAAGGTAAGCCTTCAGCTGATCCCCCAGCAGCCCGCGGAAGATCTGCTGACAGCGGCGCGCCAGGCCGACGAGCTCGGGTATTACGCCTGCTACAGCGCGGATGAGATCTACCACCGGGATGCGTGGCTTCTGCTCGGCGCCTTCGCTTCCGTTACGGAGCGGGTCCGTCTCGGCCCATGCGTCGCGCCGGTGCTGCTCCGCGACCCGACCCACCTGGCGCAGCAGGCGGCCACGCTCGACGAGCTGAGTGGGGGTCGCGCAGAGGTCGTCGTGGGCATCGGCAACCTCGCGATGCTCGAGCAGTATCACGTCGTTTGGCGAGGCACACGCCCACTCGCCCGTCTGCGCGAAGCGCACCACGTGATCCGCACGCTCCTGGACAGCGGATCGGTCGACTTCGCGGGGGACTTCTTCCACTATTCCGGCGTCACCACCTCGGCGCGACCGGTCCAGTCGCATCTGCCGATCAAGATCGGCGCGATGGGCGGGCCCCGCTCGATGGAGCTGGCCGGTGAGATCGCCGACGGGCTCCACACCGCCGCCGCGTACTCCACCGACGCGCTGAACTACGCGGCGGACGCCGTCGCTCGCGGTGCGGCGCGCGCGGGGCGGAATCTCCAAGAGATCGATCTCGGCGACTCGGTACTCGGCGCCATCGCAAGCGACGCGGACGTGGCGCGTCGAGCGGCGCGCACGCTCGCGGCGTTCTACATCCCGTCGATGCCCGCCGCCCTGCTGGAGCGCAACGGAATCGAGCCCGATGAGGTGGGACCGGCGAACGAGGCCTTTGCTGCCGGCGACGTGGCGAGAGCCCTTGCTCTCACCGACGACGCGATCGTGGATCGCATCGTCGTCGCGGGTACTCCGGACGACTGGCTCGCCTGGCTGACGACCACCTATGCCCCATGCGGGTTCGACCATGCGCTCGTGTCCTTCGCGGACCCGTTCCTGCTCGACGCCTGGGCCGGTGCCGAGGTCGAGGGCCTGCCCGACCTGGCCGACCAGGTGCGCCTGTTCGGGGAGGAGGTCCTTCCGCGGCTCTAGCCAGGCGGGATCTTCAGATACGGCAGCGCGAACTCCATGATCCGCTCGAATGCGGGCGCGGCCACGGTGCCCCCGTAGATGTCGCCGCGCGGGGTGTCGACCATCACGGCCACGAGCAGACGCGGGTCCTTGGCGGGCGCGTAGCCGATGAAGGAGGCGATGAAGTCCGTCTTCGAGTAGCCGCCCTTGATCGCCTTCTCCGCCGTGCCGGTCTTCCCGGCCAGCGTGTAGCCGTCCACCTGCGCCTCCTCGGCGGTGCCGCCCGCCGCGAGCACGCCCTCGAGCATGTGCGACACCTGCGCGGCGATGCGCGGCTTCAACACCCGCCGCGGCTTCGGCTGGTCGCCTTTCACGATGTACGGCGGGCGCATCACGCCGTGGTTGGCGATCGCCGTGTAGGCGGCGGCCATCTGCATGGGCGTCACCGCGATGCCCTGCCCGATCGGCATGTTGCCCATCGACGAGCCCGAGTAGTGCTCGGGCCGCAGGACGATTCCGCCCTCCTCACCGGGCAGGTCGACGCCGGTCGGCCGACCGAAGCCGAAGCGCCGCACCCACCTGTCGAAATGCTTCGCGCCCAGCTTCAGCCCGATCATCACCGAGCCGACGTTCGACGACTGCGCAAGGATGTCCGCCACCGTCTTCGTGCCGCCGCCACCGTCGTGGGCCTCGCCCACCGTCCGGTCGGCTACCTGGATCTCGGGCGGCACCGAGAGCGTGGTGCCGGGCTCGACGAGCCCCTCGGAGAGCGCGCCCGAGATCGTGAACGCCTTGAACGTCGAGCCGGGCTCGTAGTTCGCCTGGATCGCGCGGTTCTGTCGCGCGAACGCGGGCGCCCCGTCCACGTTGTTGGCGTCCACGCGCGGCCAGTTCGCGAGCGCGAGGATCTCGCCGCTGCGCGGGTCCATCACGACGGCCGTCGCGCCCTGCGGCGTGTAGGTCTGCCCGACCTCGGCCAGGACGGCCTCGGTGCGCTCCTGGATCCGCGTGTCGAGCGTGAGCTGAAGGCTCTCCCCCGGCGTGGCCCGCTTCGTCTCGACCAGGCTCACCGGCTCGCCGAGCGCGTCCTTCACGAGTCGCCGCTCGCCGTCCTCACCGCGAAGCTCCTTGTCCCGGGCGTACTCGAGCCCCGAGAGCCCCACGTTGTCGGTCCCCACCAGCCCGAGCACCTGCGACGCCAGGTAGCCCTGCGGGTAGACGCGCTTGGGCTCCGTCACCGTGCCGATGCCCTCGATCCCGAGCTTCTTGATCTTCTCCCCCAGGGACGCGTCCATCTTGCGGCGCAGGTAGACGAAGGTCAGCTTCCGGTTCGAGAGCTTCCGCAGCAGCTCGTCCTCGGTGAGGCCGATCAGCGGGGCGAGCTTGGCGGCCACCTTCATGGGGTCGTCGATCAGGAACGGATGGGCGAAGACGGTCACCGAGTCCTCCGAGACGGCCAGCTCGACGCCGTTCCGGTCGAAGATCGTGCCGCGGCTCGCCGGGTCGGCGATGTCCTCGATCTGCTGGCTCACGGCGCGCTCCGAGAGCGAGCCTGACCGCACCGTCCCGAGCCATGTGGCCCGGAGAGCGGCCAGCGCGAGCAGCATGAGAAACAGGGCGAAGAGGAGCCCGATGCGCCGCTCGACCAGCCGGGTCGGCGGGAGGCCCGGCCCGCGCCTCGGGCGGCGGGTCGGCGGGCGGCGCTGCGTGGCGGGCACGGCTAGCCCGCCGGAGTGACCGTGGTGGTGGTGGTGGTGGGCGCAGGCGCCGCGCTGGGATCGGCCGCCGCCGGGTCGGCGGTCGCCGGATCCGTCGTGGTGGTTGGGGCGGCGGTGGGGTCGGCCGCCGTCGGGTCCGCCGCCGCGGGGTCGGTCGCCGTCGGGGTAACCGGCTCGGGAGCGGTGTCGATCGGCTCCGGCGGCACCACCGCGGTGTTCGGAGCGGTGATGCGCTTCGCGGCCTGACGCCCGTCGCGGCCGGGATGCGCCTTCAGGTAGCGCACGTCGCCCGGCGCGGGCAGCACCAGGCCCATCTGCGCCGCCGACTCCTGGATGCGCTCGCTCGACGCCAGGCGAGCGACGTCGAGCCGGTTGCGCGCGATCTCGCGCTTGAGCGCCGAGATCTTCTGGTCGTTGCCGGCGATGTCGCGGTTCATCTGGAGCAGGTCGACGTTGAAGAACACGATCCCGGCGAGCAGGACGAAGACGAGGGCGATCCAGCCGCGCCCTGCGAGGAGGGCGTCGAGCACGCCGCCGGTGCGCCGCCGGGCAGCGCGCGCGAAGGGCGCGTTGATGACGCGGACGGGGAGCGCGATCGCCGGAGTTGCGGCAGGCCCGGACATACGCCGCGTGGGCGCGGCCCGCTGCGACCCGGCCGGCCGGCGACGGGTCGAATGGCGGGCTGGCGCCGCCGCTGCAGCCGCGCGCGCCATCAGGCCGCCGCCACCGTCCGGAGCTTCCGCGCCGAGCGCAGGCGGCTCGACTTGGCGCGCGGGTTGTCGGCGATCTCGCCGGCGGTCGGCACGACGGCCCGGCCCGTGATCAGCTCGGCCTCGGGCTCGCGCCCGCACACGCAGACGGGGAAGTCGGGCGGGCACACGCAGCCCTGCGCGCGCTCCGCCAGGAAGCGCTTCACCCGCCGGTCCTCGAGCGAGTGGAAGGAGATCGCCGCCAGCCGGCCGCCGTCGCGGAGGAGCTCCCACGCCAGCGGGAGCGCCCGGTCGAGTGAGTCGAGCTCGGCGTTCACCGCGATCCGGATCGCCTGGAACACGCGCTTGGCGGGGCTGCCGGCGCCGAAGCGGCGCCGCACGGCAGCCGGCAGCGCCGCCTCGACCGCGGCCACCAGCTCGCCGGTGGTCTCGATCGGCGAGCGGTCGCGGCGCTGCACGATCTCGCGCGCGATCCGCCCGGAGTTCGGGTCCTCACCAAGCCTGCGGAAGAGCTGCGCCAGGCGCCGCTCGTCCCAGGTGTTCACGATCTCGCGCGCGTCGAGCTGCTGGCCCGGGTCCATGCGCATGTCGAGCGGCGCGTCGTACGAATAGGAGAAGCCGCGTTCGCGCGCGTCGACCTGCATCGACGAGATGCCGAGGTCGAGGTAGACGACGTCGGCCGGGATGCCCTCCTCGCGCAGCAGCGTCAGACCGTCGGCGTAGTCCATGCGCAGGAAGCGCGTCTCGCAGGTCACCTCGCGGGCGAGCTCCGCGAAGTGCTCCTCCGCGAGCGGGTCGCGGTCGATGCAGATGAGCGTCCCCGTCGGCCCGATCCGGTCGGCGATCAGGCGCGCGTGGCCGCCCGCACCGAAGGTGCAGTCGACGACCGTCTCCCCCGGCGCCGGCGCCGTGAGCTCGATGAGCTCGCCGGCCAGGACGGGTACGTGCGCGCGCGTCATGTCAAGAAGGATTGCCAAGCCGCTCAGTCACCTCCCCGATCTCGGAGTCGAGGGCGTCCTGCTGCTCCTGCCAGCGCTCCCTCGCCCAGACCTCGAGGTGGTCCCCCACGCCCACCACCACGACCTCCTTCTGGATGCCGGTGTGGTCGAGCAGCGGCGCCGGAAGGATGACCCGCCCGCTCGCGTCGAGCTCTGTGTCGAACGAGTTGCCCTGGAAGTAGCGCGAGAGCTTGCGGTAGTCCTGACCCATCGGGTTCAGCGCGCCGAGCGCGCGCTCCACGATGGCCTCGTGCGCCTGCGCGGTGTAGACGGCGACGCAGGGTTCGAAGTCCTTGGCGAGAACGGTCCCTGAGGAGAACGCGGCACGGAACCGTGCCGGAATGCTGAGCCGGTTCTTCACGTCCAGCGAGTGCTCGAAGTGGCCACGAAATGCCAATGCACATGTCCCCGGGGAGAGAGTTCAGACCGGAGTGGCGGAGTGGGAGGAGCCCCGCCACTCCGGTCGTTTGGGTGTCGCCACCGTACCCCACCTTCTCCCACTCTGCAACACCATTCCCCACCTTTCCGTCCGACGCATGCCCATCCGGCGCCGGCGGGGGCCAGTTTTTGGCTCTGCAGAAGGGAAAATCGGGGGTGATCCGCGGTGGGACGAAAACCCGCGGAAGGCGTGCATTTGCGTGCAGATCGCACGCCTGAATGCAATCCTGCGTGCAGATCGGCACTTTGGGGGCTCGCGTGCAGGCTCGGCCTATAGCGGCAGGGCATCGGCGCTGCCGTCGAGCAGCGCCGATGCCAGCGCCGCAGCCACGAGCAGCAGCACCGACGGGACCAGCAGCAGTGCCACGACCAGCTGGAGCTTGGGGCCGGCGCGCGCTGCGTCGTCGCGAATCCGGCGCGCGAGGGCGAAACGGGCGGCTCGCGCCTGAGCGCCGAGCGTGTCGGAAAGCGGGGCGCCGTGGCGGCTCGCCCGGTGGAGCGCCGCCACGAACGCGCGGATCTCGGGCTGGGGAAGGCGGATGGCGAGACCGTCCAGGGCCTGGCCCAGCGGAACGCCCACGCCGACCTCGTCCGCAACCGCCCTCCATTCGCGTGCCAGCGGGCCGTCCGCCCGGTCCCCCACCGCCTTCAGGGCCCAGGGCAGCGAACCGCCCGCCTCGATCGTGACGCGGAGGATGTCGAGCAGAGCGGGCAGCTCGCGGCGAACCCGCCGTGCTCGCTCGGCGGCGAGCCGGCCGAGCCAGAGGTCCGGGGTGAGGAATCCGGCCACCGGCGAGAACAGCACGACGGGCAGCCCGAGCCGCCCCGGCGCCAGCGCGGCGAGCGGAAGCCCGATGCACCCACCCAGCACCGCCGCGGCCACCTTCGCCGCCATGACGTCGCGCACGCCGAGCCCGGCGGGACGCCCCGCGGCCTCGATGCGGCTCCGGAGATCAGACGGCGCGCCCGGCGGGCGCAGTAGCCGGCCGGCGGACGCGAGCGACGCGACGAACCGGCCCGAACGCGGGGCGTCCGATGCGCGGCGCGACCACTGCACCGGCGCGGCGAGAAGCGCCCCGGACACCCCGGTTGCCACGGCGACAAACGCAAGCGCCGGGCTCACCATCGGATCCGGCCGAGCCGGTTCATCAGGAGCGCCGCCACGGCCTGCAGCACGAGTGCGACGCCCACGAGCCAGGCGGTCAGGAACGAGCTCCACAGGCCCGCAAACCAGCCGGGGCTCGCCAGCTCCGCCAGCAGCGCGCCACCGAGCGGCAGCAGCACCACGAGCAGCGCCGTGAAGCGAGCCTGGGCGGTGGCCGAGCGGACCTCGTCCTCGAGCCGCGCCTGCTCCTCCAGGGAGCGCGCGCTCTCGCGCAGCAGGCGGGCGAGGTCGCCGCCGGCACGGCGCTGGAGGAGGCAGGCGGCCACAAGCGCGTCCATCCCTGGCGAGCGGGCGCGCCGGCGCATCGCCTCGAGCGCATCGTCCGTCGCTGCGCCGGCGCCCAGCTCGGCTGCGGTGCGGCGCAGCTCGTGACCGGCCGCACCGCTCGTACCCGCCGCGGCCTCGCCGAGCGCCGAGCGGAGCGAGCAGCCGCCCGCGAGCGCGTCGGCGATCGCGACGGCCATCTCCGGCACACCGGCGTCGACAGCCGCGCGGTATCGGCGCCTGCGAGCCGCGAGCACGCGCGACACGAGCAGCGGGCCGGCGGCGGCGAGCCCGACCCCCGCGAGCGGCCCGAGCGTCACGAGGCCGACGGCGAACTGGCCGGCCGCGCCGGCAACGAGCAACCTGCGCCGCTCGACCGAGCCCGGATCACGTCCCTCCCGGCCCGCTCGAACGACCGCGTCCGCGAGCGCGGCAGCCGCGCGAGCCCAGCGCGGAGCCCGCGAGGCCAGCGCGGCGGACGCGGCGGCGCCAAGGTCCAGCAGCGCGAGCGCGGCAGAGGCCCCCGCGACGAAGGCGAGCGCGGTCATGACGGCGCGCCCGGCGCGGACGTCCCGGCCGCCGGCGCGGACGCTGCGCGCCGCACGCGCGCTCCTCCTTCGCGGAGCGCGGCAAGCCGCCGCGCAAGCTCGCCCGGGGCCGGGTCGCGCAGCGGGCCGCCGCGCGCCCACAGCTCGCGGGTCGCCGCGCCGCCGGCTACCCGCGCTACCTCGCTCACCGATTCGACGACGCGCGAGCCGTCCGGCAGTCGCGCCTGGTGGACCACGACGTCGAGGGCGCCCGCGACCTGGTCCCGGATCGCCGCGTGCGGCAGTCCCACGCCCGCCATCAGCGCGAGCGTCTCGAGGCGGCGGAGCGCGTCCGCAGGCGAGTTCGCGTGCACGGTCGTCAGGGAGCCGTCGTGCCCGGTGTTCAGCGCCTGGAGCATGTCGAGCGCCTCGGGCCCGCGCACCTCTCCCACCACGATCCGGTCCGGTCGCATCCGGAGCGCGTTCACGACGAGCTGCCTGATCGTCACCTCGCCGCGCCCCTCGAGGTTCGGCGGGCGCGACTCCAGCCGCACCACGTGCCCCTGCCGGAGCCGGAGCTCGGCCGCATCCTCGATGGTCACGATGCGCTCCTCCCCCGGGATCGCGCCGGAGAGGGCGTTCAACGTCGTCGTCTTGCCGGATCCCGTACCGCCGCTGACCAGCACCGCGGCGCGTGCCGCCACGCAGAGCGCCAGCAGCTCGGACACGTCACCCGGCAGCGTCCCGCCGCCCACGAGGTCTCGGAGCGAGAAGCCCTCGTGGCGGAAGCGCCGCACGGTCAGGCAGGGCCCGGAGAGCGACAGCGGCGGAATCACCACGTTCACGCGCGAGCCGTCGGGCAGGCGCGCGTCGCACAGCGGCGAGGCCTCGTCCACCCTCCGCCCCAGCGGAGCGAGCACACGCTCGATCGCGTGCATCAGCTCCGTCTCACCGGCGAACGAAACGCCCGTGCGGCGAATCCTGCCGCCTCGCTCGACGTACACCTCCCCCGGCCCGTTGACCATCACCTCGTCCACCGACGGGTCGGACAGGAGCGGCTCGAGCGGCCCCAGCCCGGTGGCGAGGAGCAGCACTCGACGGCACAGGGCGTCGCGCTCCACACCAGGCAGCGAGCCCGCCTCCCGATCGACCAGCTGACGCACCTCCTGCTCGAGCGGCGCGCCACCGGACTCGCCGGCCCGCGCCCGCTCGATCAGCCGCTCGCGCAGCGCGACCGCGAGGTCATCGAGTGCCTCCATGCGTGGAGAAGGCGCGCCCCCGGGGGTTTCGCCCCAGGGCCGGCCAGTCGCTCGATACGCTCGCCCGGTGAACGCACCGCTCACCGGCGGCTGTATGTGCGGCGAGGTTCGCTACGAGCTGGCCGCGCCACCGGAGTACGCCGGCTACTGCCACTGCACGCGCTGCCAGCACCGCACCGGCGGCTCGGCTGCCGTAAGCGCGCGGACCGTGCCCGGCTCGTACAGGGTCACGAGCGGCGAGGAGCTCATCGCCGTCTACCGGCCGGAGAGGGGCTACGAGAAGGCCTTCTGCTCGCAGTGCGGCTCGGCCCTCTTCAGCCGCAGCCCGGACGACCACGAGGAGATCTTCGTCCGCATGGGCACCTTCGACGGCGACCCCGGCGTCCGTCCCTCGTACCGCCAGTTCGTCGCCTACGCGGCACCCTGGGAGCCCATCCCCGACGACGGCCTCACCCGGCATCCCGAGCGCCGGCCCGGCTAGGAGACACATGGACCTCACCCTGCTCAAACTCGACGAGCCCACCGAGACGCGGACCTTCGAGCGCGGGCGCTTCGAGCTGTACTCGGTCGGGCCCATGACGATCGGGCGCGCGACCTACGAGCCGGGCTGGAAGTGGTCGGAGCACGTGGGGGCGGCCTCGGGCGAGAGCTCCTGCATGGTCGAGCACGTCGGGTACGTCGTGAGCGGCCGCGCGGCTGTGAAGATGGACGACGGAGAGGAGCGAGTGATGGAGCCGGGCGATTTTTTCCACGTGCCGCCGGGGCACGACAGCTGGGTCGTCGGCAACGAGCCGTACATATCTCTCCACTTCCTGGGCAGCGAGAATTACGCGACATGAGAGAACGCGAGATCCAGTCCTGGCTGATGGACATGGACGGGGTGCTGCTGCGTGAGGAGCACGCCATCCCGGGTGCCCCCGAGTTCATCGCCCGGCTGCGCGAGCTGGGCATCCCCTTCCTTGTCCTGACGAACAACTCGATCTACACGCCGCGGGACCTCGCCCTGCGGTTGCGGCGCACCGGGCTCGACGTGCCCGAGGAGTCGATCTGGACCTCCGCGCTGGCGACCGCGCAGTTCCTCGCGGACCAGCGACCAAACGGCACCGCATTCGTGATCGGCGAGTCGGGGCTCACGACGGCCCTACACGACGCGGGCTACACGATGACCGAGAGCGACCCCGACTACGTGATCCTCGGCGAGACGCGCACGTACAGCTTCGAGCGCATCACCCGAGCGATCCGGCTGATCTCGGCCGGCTCGCGCTTCATCGCCACCAACCCCGACAACGTCGGCCCCACGCCGGACGGTCCGCTGCCGGCGACGGGTTCCGTTGCGGCGCTGGTCAGCCGCGCGACCGGCGTCGACCCGTACTACGTGGGCAAGCCGAACCCGCTGATGATGCGCTCGGCGCTCAACGCGATCGAGGCCCATTCGGAAAGCACTGCGATGATTGGCGACCGGATGGACACGGACATCGTCGCGGGGCTCGAGGCCGGACTGATGAGCATCCTCGTCATGACCGGCGTGACCACCCCCGGCGAGGCCGAGCGCTACTCATACCGGCCGTCGAAGATCGTCGAGTCGGTTGCGAACCTGACACCCCTCCTGGAGGCCGCCGGTGCCTCCGCTTGACGGCAAGGTCGCCCTCGTCACGGGCGCCAGTGGCGGGATCGGCGCGGCGGTGTCGCGCTCGCTGCACGACGCCGGCGCGTCGGTGGGCCTGCTCTCGCGGCGCGGCGATGACCTTGGCCTCGAACGCGGGCTCGGCATCGCGTGCGACGTGAGCGATCGCTCGTCGGTCGAGCAGGCGACCGAGCAGGTGGTCGAGCGATTCGGGAGGCTCGACATCGTCGTGGCGAACGCGGGCGTCGGCTCCTACGGCCCGTTCCTGGAACTCGACCCCGAGGCGCTCGAGGCCATGATCGACGTGAACCTCAAGGGCACGCTCTACACCGCGGCGGCGACCCTGCCGCATCTGATCGCCTCGGGCGCCGGCGACTTCGTGTCACTGGCCAGCGTCGCCGGAGTGCGCGCGTTCCCCGGCGAGGCCGTCTACAACGCCTCGAAGTTCGGACAGGTCGGCTTCACGCGCGCGCTCGACCACGAGCTGCGCGAGCAGGGCGTGCGCGCCACGAACATCGCGCCCGGCGGGGTGAACACCGAGTTCGCGATCGGCACCGGCCGCGAGCACGGCGACCCCAACCTCGAGCAGATGATGAGCGCCGAGGACGTCGCCGAGGTCGTGCTGTTCGCGGTCACGCGCCCGCGCAACCTACGGATCCTGACGACGACCTTCCGGCCGATGAGCGAGGGCTCCTCCGGCTGAACGCAGCGCCTCGCGGGCCTCGTCCGCGAGCTTCCTGACCAGCTCGCCGGCCGGAAGCTCCTCGGCGAGCGGGTGGGCCTGGCCCGCCCAGAGGTGGAAGGCGTCGCCGTCGCCGCGCTCGCGGGCGGCCGCTCGAAGGCGGGCGGTGAGGTTGTTCACCTCCGGATACGCATGCGGCGCCTCGCCCTCGTGCTCGCGCATGAAGCGGTTCTCGATGCCGCGCGCGGTGCGGCCGGTGAAGGCGCGCGTCAGCGCCGTGCGCGCGCCGCCGCGAATCGCCCTGCGGTGGGCCTCCGACGTGCCCGCCTCGGGAGCGCACATGAAGGCCGTGCCGAGCTGCGCCGCGGCCGCCCCGCCGGCGAGCACGGCGGCCACGCCGAGACCGGTGGCGATGCCGCCGGTGGCAACGAGCGGCCGGTCGGTCACCGCGCGAACGAGTTGGAGCAGCGCCAGTAGGCCGATGTCGCCGGGTGCCTCGCCGTCGTAGGAGCCGCGGTGCCCGCCCGCCTCGACGCCCTGGACGATCAGCGCGTCCGCGCCCGCGTCGGCGGCGGCGACCGCCTCCGCCGGGGTCGTGACGGTGACCCACGTCGCGCAGCCGGCCGCCTGGAGCTGCGTGACCACCGACGCGTCCGGGCAGCCAAACGTGAACGCGACGACGGGCACGGCCTCCCGGCGGGCGAGCGCGAGCTTGTCCTCCCAGCCGTCGTCGTCATAGCGCGGCTCGCCGAGCTCGACGCCCAGCCGGTCTGCCTCGTCGCGGAGCGCCGCGGCGTAGCGCTCCAGCGCTGCCGCATCGCCGCTCGCCGGACCTGGGACGAAGATGTTCAGCCCGAAAGGCCGCGCCGTGAGGCCGCGCAACTCGGCGATGTCGGACCTGACCGCGTCGGGCGTCCGGTACCCCGCGGCGAGGAAGCCGAGGCCGCCGGCCTCCGACACGGCGGCCGCGAGCGCCGGCGTCGACGGACCGCCTCCCAGAGGCGCCTGGACGATCGGATGCTCGAGCTGTGAGAGCGAGAAGGGCACGGCCAGAAGATAAGGTCACCGCGATGCGAGTCGGTGTCGTGGGCGCTGGACTGATGGGCTCGGGAATCGCCGAGGTATGCGCGCGCTCGGGCGTCGACGTGACCGTCGTCGAGGCCGACGACAGCGGCGTGGCGCGCGCGGAGGCGGCGATCGGGCGCTCGCTCGACCGCGCCGTCAAGGCCGGCAAGCTCGATACGGGCGAGCGGCAGGCCGCCATCGAGCGGCTCGCCTTCACCAGCGCGCTCGCCGACGTCGCGGGCGCTGACGCCGCGATCGAAGCCGTGGTCGAGGACGAGGAGCTGAAGCGCGACGTCTTCAGACAGCTCGACGAGATGCTCCCCGACGCCGAGTTCCTCGCGTCGAACACCTCGTCGGTGCCGATCATGAAGCTCGGCGCCGAGACCACGCACCCAGCTCGCGTGATCGGGCTGCACTTCTTCAACCCGGTCCCGGTGCTCCCGCTGGTGGAGGTGGTGCGGTCCATCATGACCTCCGAGGAGACGGTCAGGCGAGCCACCTCGTTCGCCGAGCAGACGCTCGGCAAGGTCACGATCCACTCCCAGGACCGCGCGGGGTTCGTCGTCAACGCGCTTCTGATCCCCTACCTGCTGTCGGCGATCCGGATGTACGAGTCCGGCTTCGCCTCCAAGGAGGACATCGACGAGGGGATGATGAAGGGCTGCGCCCACCCGATGGGACCGCTCCAGCTCGCCGACCTGATCGGGCTCGACACGCTCCTGGCCGTCTCGCAGTCGCTCTACGAGGAGTTCCGCGACCCCGCCTCCGTGGCCCCCGCGCTCCTGAACCGGATGGTCGAGGCCGGCCTGCTCGGCCGCAAGTCGAGCCGCGGCTTCTACGACTACTCCTCCTAGTCCGGAAAGCTGTCCGGCTCCTCGACGCAGCGGCGATGAAGCTCGTCGTCGATGTTGCGGCCGGTGACGATGAGGACGGTGGGGTCGTGCTGCTCCCGCTTCAGCTTTCGGAACGCCGCGAGTGCCGAGCCCGCGGCACCCTCGACGCGGATCCCCGCGGCGGCGTAGTCGCGGACTGCGTGGGCGATCTCCCGCTCGGACACCATCACCATGGGCGTCCCACGACGGAGCTGGTCGACCGCGAGCGGAATCGCCACCCGCACGGCCATGCCGTCCGCAAACGTTGCGGAGCGATCGCACTCGACCGGATGCCCGGCCTCCACGCTCAGCGCCATGACCGGCGCCTCCTTCGCCACCACTCCAAGAACGCGACCGATGCCCTGGCGGACCCCGATGATCAGGGCGCCGTTGCCGACCGGCACGATCACGCGCATCGGGGGCTCGCCGAGCTGGCGAAGAATCTCCTCACCTATCGCCGCGTAGCCCTCGAACTGCGCCGGCTCGGCGCCGTCCTCGAAGAACGGGAGGCCGTTCCCCGCAGCATGCTCGCGTGCGAGGTCCTTGGATTCGTCGAGGTCCGCCCCCACCATCCGCAGCTCCGCCCCCAGGTCCTCGAGAAGCGCCAGCTTCGTCTCGCTCGCGTCCGCCGGCACGAAGACAACGCCGCGCATGCCGGTGCGCTCCGCCGCCCACGCCGTCGCCGCCCCGTGGTTCCCCGTGGACGCCGTGACCACCGCGTCGGCTCCACCGGCGCGGTACTTCTCGAGGGCCGGCAGCGCGCCGCGCCACTTGAACGCGCCCAGCTCGTGGACGTCCTCGCGCTTCAGATACAGCGGGCGTCCCCCCGACAGCTCGGACGAGGCCTCTTCGAGTGGGGTGGGGAGCTCGACGATTCCGCAGATATTGACGGCCCGTGGATAACCTCGGCCTCGTGAGCGCAACCACGGACGAGAAGCTGGAAGCGGCCAACTGGAACCTCGAGCCGCTGGTCGACGACCGCGGGCCAGAGGCCGTCGAGGCCATGCTGAACGAGTCGCGCGAGCGCGGCGAGGCGTTCGCCGAGCGATACCGCGGCCGAGTCGACCAGCTCGACTCGGGCGAGCTCGCGGAGGCGATGCAGGAGCTCGGCGCCATCCACGACCTCGCGGGGCGCGCCGGGTCCTACGCCATGCTCAGCTTCTCGCTCGACACGACGGACCCCGAGCGCGGCGCCCGCATGCAGAAGGCGAGCGAGCTCGCCGCCGGGATCCAGACGCAGCTGCTCTTCTTCGACCTCGAGTGGAACCACGTGCCGGACGAGCGCGCCGCGCAGTTGCTCGCCGCACCGGAGCTTGCGTTCTGCGCCCATTACCTGCGCAACCTCCGCCGCTACCTCCCCCACCAGCTCTCTGAGCCCGAGGAGCGCATCCTCACCGAGACGAACGTGACCGGCGGGTCGGCCTTCCAGCGCCTGTTCACAGAGCAGACCTCCGCCCTCGAGGTGCCGTTGCCCGGTCGCGACGAGCCGGCCTCGCTCGAGGAGGGCCTCTCGCTTCTCCAGGACCCCGATCGCGACCGCCGCCATGAGGCGGCGGAGGCCGTGACCGCTTCGCTGCGCCCGGATCTTCGCTCGCGCGCGTTCGTCCTCAACACGCTCCTCCAGGACAAGGCGACGAAGGACCGCCTGCGGAGCTACCCGCACTGGCTCGCCTCCCGCAACCTGGCGAACGAGGCGAGCGACGAGTCCGTCGAGGCGCTGATCGAGGCGGTTCAGGGCCGCTATGACCTCGCACGTCGCTGGTACGCGCTGAAGGCGCGCCTCCTGGGCCTCGACAGGCTGGCCTACTACGACCGGATGGCCCCGGTCTCGGACAGCGGCGACCGCATCCCGTACGGCGAGGCCGAGGAGATCGTGCTCGACTGCTACCGCACCTTCTCACCGGAGCTGGGCGCGACGGCCGAGGAGTTCTTCACGGGCGGCTACATGGACGGCCCGCCGCGCCCCGGCAAGCGCGGCGGCGCGTTCTGCTCGTACACGGTCCCCTCCGCGCATCCCTACGTGATGCTCAACTACACCTCGCGGCCGCACGACGTGCTGACGATGGCCCACGAGCTCGGCCACGGCGTGCACGCGACGCTCGCGCGCCCCCAGGGCATCTTCCACTTCACCACGCCGCTCACGCTCGCCGAGACCGCGTCGATCTTCGGCGAGAACATCGTCCTGGAGCGCCTGCTCGAGCGCGCGCCGGGCGCCGCGGAACGGCTCGACCTGCTCGCAGGAGCGCTCGACGGCGCGGTGGCCGCGGTGTTCCGCCAGGTGGCGATGAACCGCTTCGAGGACGCGATCCACACCGAGCGGCGCGAGGCCGGCGAGCTCTCGCTCGACCGCTTCGCCGAGCACTGGCTCCGCACCCAGACCGACCTGCTCGGCGACAGCGTGGAGCTCGACGACGACTACGGCATCTGGTGGTCCTACATCTGGCACTTCGTCGACACGCCCGGCTACGTCTACGCGTACGCCTACGGGCACCTGCTGGCGCTGTCGGTCTACCGCAAGTACGAGGAGCAGGGCGAGGGCTTCGTCGAGTCGTACCTCGAGCTCCTGCGCGCCGGCGGCTCGCGCCCGCCGGAGGAGCTCGGGGCCATCGTCGGAGTCGACCTCGCGGATCCCGGCTTCTGGAGCTCGGGGCTCGACCTGATCGAGCGCCAGCTCGACGCCGCGGAGGCAGCCGCCAGGGAGGCGGGGCGACTAGCGTGATCGCCGAGCGCATCGCGCTGCCGGGCGCCGAGGTCGAGCTGATGCGGCCGCCCGACGCCGAGGCGCTCCTCTCCGAGGAGGCGTTCGAGCACGAGGAGTTCCTTCCGTACTGGGCGGAGCTGTGGGCGAGCGGGGTGGCGCTGGCGCACGACGTCTCGATGCGCTCGCTGCGCGGCAGGCCCACGCTCGAGCTCGGCTGCGGCCTCGGGCTGCCGAGCATCGCCGCCGCGCTGGCCGGAGGGCGCGTGCTCGCCACCGACTGGTCGCCGGACGCGGTGCGCGCGACGGCCGCCAACGCGGAGCGGAACGGCGTGGAGGTCGAGACGCTGCAATGCGGCTGGGCGGAGCCCGACGCGATCGTCACGCGCGCGCCCTGGCCGCTGGTGCTGGCGAGCGACGTGCTCTACGAGGCCCGCAACGTGGAGCTGCTCCTCGACCTGCTGCCGCGGCTCGTCGACCAGACGGGACTCGTGCTGATCGCAGACCCCGGGCGCGTGCCCGCGGAGCGCTTCATCGCCGCCCTGCCCGAGCGGGGCTGGACCGTGCGGAGCGTGCCGAGCCCGCGCGCGAAGCGCGTGCTGATCCACCGCTTGCGGCGGATTCCCGGTCAGACGACGTCGTAGGCGTTGCCGCCGCGCTCGGCCACCGCGTCGGCGGCCTGAGCCGCCTCCTGGAGGAGCGCAGCCGGGCGGCGCTGGCCGGCGGGCGAGCTCGTCGCGCCGACGCTCGGCCGGACCGGCAGCCCGCCGGGGCCCATCGGCCGGCAGGCGACGTCCAGGATGCGCTCGGCGATCCGGCTGACGGTCGTGGCGTCGTTGACACCCGCGCAGACGGCGGCGAGGCGCTCCTCGTCGAGCTGGCCGACGAGGTCCAGCGGGCGAAGAGCAGAGCTGATGTGACGGCCCATCTCGCGCAGGATCACGCTCGTCGCCGGGCGCCCCCGGTCCTCGACGAGCCGCTCCATGCCGTCGATCCGGATCACGACCACGCCCGCCGCGCCCGAGCCGGCCGGGTGAAGCGCCCACGCCAGCCGATCGAGGAGCGAGTAGCGCGTCGGAAGGCCGGTGGCGGGATCGATCTCCGCGGCGGTCTGCGGCTCCGCCCCGACGAGGTCGAGCCGGCGGGTGACCCACTGGACCTCGGCGCCGTCGCCCTCCACGAAGCTGGTCTCCACCGGGCACCAGCCGCCGCCCGCCGACAGCAGCCGGTACTCGACGGTCTCCGCCGCGGGGCCGCGCATCCAGGCGCGGTGAAGGGACATGACGCGATCGCCGTCCTCCGGATGGATCAGCGCCTGGACCGGGCTGCCCTTCAGCGTGTCGCGCGGCACGCCGGTGAGCTCGGACACGAGCGACGACGCGTACAGAAACGACCCAGCGGCGTCGTGGACCGAGACGAGCGCGCTCACGCTTGCCGCGAGCATGCGGAAGCGCTGCTCCCAGGGGTCTGGGGCGATGCCGCTGCCGTCGACAGCCTTGAGGTGCCGCCTTGGGACGCCCACGTGCGTGTTATCGGCGTGTGAGAGGCGAGCCTTAGGGCAGTTCGGCCAAAGAGCGATACAGCTCCGCCGCCGTGAGCTCGCCGAGCCGCAGGCTCTCGAGCCGGTAGCTCTCGTTCGGGGCGTGGAACGCGTCGGCTCCGAGGGCGAAGCCGCTCACGATCGTGGGCACCTGCTGCTCGGCGAGCACGGCGAGCAGCGGCAACGTCCCGCCCAGGCGAACGAACGCGGGCGCGGTGCCGCACGCGCGCTCGAATGCGCCCGCCGCGAGCTGAAGGGCGGGGTCGTTCGCGTCGAAGAGCGCCGGGTCGGCGAGGTCGAAGTCCACCGACAGCTCGGCCCCCTCAGGAAGCGCCTCGCGCAGCAGGCGCTCCAGCACGGGCGCCATCGCCGCCGCGCTCTGGCCGGGCGCGAGCCTCATGCCCAGCTGTGCCCTGGCGACCGATGGGACCACGGTGCGCGGCTCGCCGGCCGTGAGCATGTTCACGTCGACCGACGGCTCTCCCCCTGTGCGCTCCCAGAACTCGCCGGCGGCGCCCGCGGTCACCTCGACGGCGCCGGCCTCGGCGAGCATCTCGGCCCCACTGGGCAGCCTGGTCCATGACTCGCGTTCGACCTCGCCGGGCTCTGCCACCCCCGCCCGGAGCTCCTCGCGGACACGACCGTCGGGTCCCGGCCGCACCGCACGCAGGACGTCCATCAGCACGTGGGTCGCGTTCAGGACAGCGCCGCCGTAGATGCCCGAGTGAACGTCGCGCGACGCCGTGCGCACCTCGACCGGGCCCGACACCAGGCCGCGAGCGCCCGTGTTGATGGCCGGCGTCCGCTCGTCCGCCATGAGCGAGTCGAAGACGATCGCGCAGTCGACCTCGGGCGGCTGGTCGCGGAGGTAACGCCGCACGGATTCGCTTCCCACCTCCTCCTCCCCCTCGACGAGGAAGCGGACGTTCACCGGCAGCTCGCCCGCGCTCGCCAGCTGGCATGCCACGTGGAGCAGCGGCAGGAAGTTGCCCTTGTCGTCGGCCGCGCCGCGCGCGTAGAGGCGGCCGCCCCGCTCGGTCGGCTCGAACGGCGGCGTCTCCCAAGCTTCGAGCGGCCCAGGGTCCTGCACGTCGTAGTGGCCATAGGAGAGGACCGTCGGCGCGCCGTTCCGGCTCGCGCGGAGCTCGCCCACCGCCATCGGGTTGCTGCCGTTCACCGAGACGGGCTCCGCGTTTCCTCCGGCCGCCCGAATCCGCTCGATCACCCAGTCGCATGCGCGCGACAGCGCGTCGGCGTCACCGCCGCCGGTGGACACCGACGGGATGCGCAGCCAGTCCTCGAGCTCTTCGCGAATGGGTGGCACGACTCCCGTAGCATCGTATGGATGCGTCGCCTGTTCTGGCTCGTGGCCGCGGTGGTGCTGGTCGACACGATGTTCTTCGCCGCGGTGGCTCCGCTGCTGCCGCATTACACCGACGAGCTCGACCTCTCGAAGACGGCCGCGGGGATCCTGACCGCGGCCTATCCGGCCGGAACGTTCGTCGGCGCACTGCCGTCGGGCTGGCTCGCCATCCGCTGGGGCGTAAAGGCGACGCTCCTCCTGGGCCTCTCGATGCTCGGCCTCGCGAGCCTGGTCTTCGCGTTCGCGAACCACATCGTCCTGCTCGACGCGGCCCGGTTCATCCAGGGCGTGGGCGGGGCGTGCATGTGGGCGGCGGGGATGGCGTGGCTCGTGTCCGCGTCGCCCCCCGACCGGCGCGGGGAGATGATCGGCGCGGCGCTGAGCGCCGCCATCGTGGGAGTGCTGCTCGGGCCGGTGCTCGGCGGCGCGGCGAGCGTGCTGAGCCCAGAGGTGGTTTTCAGCGCGGTCGCCGTCGTCGCCGGGGTTCTGGCGGCGTGGGCGTGGTCGATGCCGACGGTCGAGCCCGAGGAGAGCCCGGGCATCCCGGCGATGCTGCGGGCGCTGCGCCGGCCAGCGGTGATGATCGGCTTCTGGCTGTTCACGATCCCCGCGCTCTTCTCCGGCGTGATCGACGTCCTCGTGCCGCTCCACCTGGACGACCTCGGGGCGAGCGGCACCACGATCGGCGCGGTGTTCCTGTTCGCGGCCGCCGTGGAGGCGGTCCTGAGCCCCATCGCCGGCCGCTTCTCCGACCGCGCCGGGCGCATGGCGCCGATCCGCGTCGGCTTGATCGGGGCGATGGTCGGGGCCGTGCTGCTCCCGCTCCCCCATACCGTTGCGCTCGTTGGCCTCGCGGTCGCGTTCATGGTCGCGGCGCTGGCCACGTTCTGGGCGCCGGGGATGGCGCTCCTGTCGGATGCCGCCGAGGACGCCGGGCTCGACCTGGTTCTCGCGTTCGCCATCTCGAACCTCGCCTGGGCGCTCGGCCACGTGTTCGGCGCCGGCGTCGGCGGCGCCGTGGCCGACGCCACGTCCGACGCCGTGCCCTACGCGGCGCTCGCCGCTGCGTGCGCCGTCACGCTCACCGCCCTATCGGTCAGCAGACGGCGGCGCGAGGCGGTCGGGACCTAGGCGCAGCTCGGCCAGGGCGAGGTGCCGGACTGGCGGTACAGCTTCAGCGCCAGGCGGTCCTGAAGCCACTCGGGCGCGGCCGCCGGGTCGCCTGTGCCGCCGAGGTTCTGCCAGGTGTCCCGGCTGAACTGGTACTTGCCGCGATAGCGGCCGCCGGGCGAGATTGCGCGCGGGTTGCCGCCGGACTCGCACTCGGCGATCCGGCGCAGGACGAGCGGCAGCCGGACGCTGCTGGTGCGGCGCACCGAGCGCGAGCTGAACGGCCTGAGGCCGAGCGCGCCGCGCGTCAGCGGGCCCACGATGCCGTCGGGCACGAGGTTGTGACGGCGCTGGAAGCGCTTCACCGCGCGCTCCGTCATCGGGCCAAAGACCCCGTCCGCGGTGATGCCGAGCTGCCGCTGGATTGCGCGCACCGCCGAGCCGCGGTCGCCGCGCTTGACGATCACCTCGCTGGAGGCCGTCGCCCCGCCCGAGGCCGTGGCCCCGGTGTCCGCGAGCGCGGGCACCGCGGCCGCGAGGAGCACGGCCGCCGCGAGCAGGCTCGCGACATGCGGACCACGCGCGGCATCGAAGATCCTTGAAGACAACGTTCCCCTTTCCGGTGCCTACGAGGTGAGCTGACGGGCTCGCGCCGGAAAGTGGCGCTACGCGACGCGCTGGTCGCGATTCGCCCCAACGGCCGTGATGGCCGCAATTGGGTCCCCCGTTCCCCACTGTCGGGACAGTGAGAATTCGGCTGGTCGAATCTGAAGTCGTGTATCCAAGCACATCGGACGAGCGTTCGTTGCGCTTGATCCCCCAGATGGGGTACCAGGCGTCCAGCCGATGGACCCTGCGTCCGGCGGCTAGCGGCCGGCGAGCAGCAGGTCGTCCACGACCGTGACGATGTCGATCGGCTGGCTCTCCAGCTCGATCGCCGCGCCCTCGAGATCGGCGGGCTCGGCGCGGGCGGGCTCGGCCGGCGCGGGCAGCATCGGGCGCTCCACCCTCTCCTTGCGAAGCCACACGGCGGCCGCTGCGGCGCCAAGCACGATCGGCGTCACGCGCAAGAGGAGCCGAAGCCCGGACATCGAAGCGACCCTACACCGCCCCCCGGATACGCTGCGAGTCAGATGGACCTCGGAATTAGCGGAAAAGTTGCCCTCGTAACGGGCGCGTCACAGGGCATCGGCTTCGGCATCGCCCGGGAGCTCGCTCAGGAGGGCGCCCGGGTCGCGATCAGCTCGCGGACCAAGGAGAGGATCGAAGCCGCGGCCTCGGAGATGGGCGCCCGCGGATACGTCCATGACACCGTCGACCTCGACGCCGCCCCGGACCTCGTCGACGCCGTGACGAGCGACCTCGGCCCCATCGAGATTCTCGTCACGAACACCGGCGGACCGCCCGGCGGCGATCCGCTCGAGTTCACCCGCGAGCAGTGGGAGGCGGCGCATCGCGAGCTCGTCGTGGCGCCGATGGAGATGATCAACCTGGTCGTGCCGGGGATGCGCGAGCGCGGCTTCGGGCGGATCGTGAGCGTCTCGTCCTCGGCCGCGCGCCAGCCGATCCCGGCGCTCCTGATGTCGAACGCTCACCGGCCCGGCCTGCTGGGCGCCTTCAAGACGCTGTCGTACAAGCTCGCCGGCGACGGGATCACGCTCAACACGATCCTGCCAGGCCGCATCGCCACCGACCGGATCAAGCACCTCCACGGCTCGATCGAGCAGGCCCAGGAGGTGGCGCGCGAGGAGGTCCCGGCGGGCCGGCTCGGCACTGCGGAGGAGATCGGGGCCGCGGCGGCGTTCCTGTGCTCCGAGCGCGCGAGCTACATCACCGGGCAGGCGCTCCTCGTCGACGGCGGGCTCGTGGGTTGCATATGAGCTCGGCACCCGCACCAACGGCACCCGGCGTGACCTTCGAGGTGGAGCGCTTCGAGTGGGCCGCCGACGACCGGATCGAGGTCGTCGGGCGCTGGTTCGGGCTCCGCGGCCACCGCTTCCTGCGCCCCACGCTCGACGTGGAGGTCGGGGGGGAGCGCCGGCGCATGCTGGCGGTGCTCGAGCACAAGCCCTGGGCCCCGGAGGAGGGCGAGGAGTGGATCGCCGCCTTCAGCTGGACCGGCGAGCGGGCGAAGCTGGACGAGGCCGAGCTGACCGTGAGCCCGGACCTGGCCGTGCAGCTGCCGCTGCCGGACGGCCCGGGCGATTCCGGCGCGAAGCCCGCCTCCGCGCAGGCGGCGGACCGGCGCACGGCCCGGCGGCCGCGGACCGCCGTGCTTGAGGACGAGCTCGCCGCGGCGATGGCGGAGGTGAACCGGATCACCGAGCAGCTTGCGCGCGAGCGAGAGATGCACTCGGAGTCGGGCCGGGAGCTCCGCGAGCGCGCGCGGGTCGCGCAGGAGGCCACGAAGAAGCTGGAGTCGGAGCTCGAGCAGGCGACCGGCCGGCTCGCGACAGCCGAGGCGCAGGCCGAGACCCGGCTCGAGGAGGCGCGCAGGGAGCGCGACCGCGCCACGGCCGCACGCGACGAGGCCCTCGGGGAAACGGCCGCCGCGCGCGCCGAACGCGACGCGGCGATCAAGAAGCTCGCGGCCGCGGAGGCCGAGCGCGACGCCATGGCCGACGCCCGCGACCGCGCGCGCGACGAGCGCAACGCCTGGATGTCACGAGCGCGCGAAGCGACAGCGGGAACCCGAGGAGGCGGCGCCACCGCGGCCCGCGTGCCGTCTTCAAGCACGCGCGAGAGCGCCCCGACGCAGCGGATCACGCCACCCCCCGAACGCGACGACCCACCCACCGAGCACCACGAGCCGGCCACCGAGCCCCACGAGCCGGCCACCGAGCCCCACGACCCACCCACCGAGCCCCACGAGCCGCCCACCGAGCCCCACGAGCCGCGCACCGAGCACACGCCCGGGGCTCCGCCGTCCGAGCGCCGCACGATCCAGATCGGCGAGCGGCCCGGGCCACTCAGGCCGGCCCCCCTCGACGACAGCGCGTTGCCCACCCGGGCGAGGTGGACGCCTCGCCTGATCGCCATCGTCGCGCTGGTCGCGATCGTCGTCATCGTCGTGCTGCTGCTGCTCTTCGCGCGGTAGCGACCGCTCGGGCGAAGCTCTAGTTCACTACGGGTATCGAACCGACCGCTCAGCTCGAGTACGCGCCGGCGCAGGGCTTCTTCGACGAGCTCTTCGAGGGCCCGGGAACCCCGCGCGCGGCAGCGGCCGCCCTCGCGGGGGCGCTCGGGCGCCTCGGTCGCGACCGGCTCAGGTCCGCGGGCGAGCGCCGCGACGCGATCTTCGTCCAGCAGGGCATCACCTTCGACGCCTCCGGCCCCGACGGAGGGCCCAGCCGCGACCGGCCCTTCCCGCTCGACCTGGTTCCGCGCATCCTCCCCGCCGACGAGTGGAGGGTGATCAAGCGAGGCCTGGCCCAGCGGGTGCGCGCGCTCAACTCGTTCGTCGAGGACGTCTACCACGACCAGGAGATCATCCGCGAGCGGATCATCCCCTGGCAGCTCGTCCTCACCCGCTCGCACTTCGCGCGCCAGGCGCACGGCATCCGTCCGCCCGGCGGCGTCTGGTGCCACGTGTCCGGCTGCGACCTGGTGCGCGACGCCGACGGCCGCTGGAAGGTGCTCGAGGACAACGTGCGCACGCCGTCGGGGATCTCCTACGTGCTCGAAAACCGCATCGCGATGAGCCGCCTCCTTCCGGAGCTGTTCGCCAGCTACGACGTGCGCCCGGTGAGCCACTACCCGGCGCTTCTGCTCGACGCGCTCAGGGCGGCGGCGCCGAGCGGCGGCGAGAACCCCGTGGTCGTCGTCTGGACCCCCGGCTCCGCCAACAGCGCCTACTTCGAGCACGCCTTCCTCGCCAGGCAGATGGGCGTCGAGCTGGTCGAGGCCTCCGATCTCGTCGTGCGCGACGCCCTCTGCTACATGCGCACCACCCGCGGCCTGGCACCGGTCGACTCGATCTATCGCCGCATCGACGACGACTTCATGGACCCGCTCGAGTTCCGCCCCGACTCGCTGCTCGGCGTGCCGGGCCTGATGGGCGTCTACAGGGCAGGGAACGTGGCGATCGCGAACGCGGTGGGAACGGGAGTGGCGGACGACAAGGCCGTCTACCACTACGTGCCGGAGATGATCCGGTACTACCTCGGCGAGGAGCCGATCCTCGACAACCTGCCCACCTGGCTGCTCGCCTACCCCGAGCAGCGCGAGTTCGTCCTGGAGCGCCTTCACGAGCTCGTGGTCAAGCCGACGGGCGAGTCCGGCGGCAAGGGCGTCTTCATCGGCCCGCTCGCGAGCGAGGAGCAGCTCGAGGCGCAGCGCCACGTGCTGGCCGAGGCGCCGGAGCGCTGGATCGCGCAGCAGACGGTCTCGCTGTCCACCGTTCCGACGGCGCTGTCCGACGGCTCGCTGGCGCCTCGGCACGTCGACCTGCGCCCGTTCGCGGTCTTCGGCGACGAGATCAAGATCGTGCCGGGCGGGCTCACGCGCGTGGCGCTGCGCGAGGGCTCGATGATCGTCAACAGCTCCCAGGGCGGCGGCTCCAAGGACACCTGGGTGCTGGCCGGCGAGGACCAGCCCGGCGAGCGCCACCAGGGATCCGACGAGCTCGCGCCGCCGCAGCTGCCCGGCCTTCGCCAGGCGGGCTGGCGCGGCCAGCAGCAACAGCAGCAACAGCAGTTAAAGGGACTGTCCCTTTAGATTCCGATGCTCGCGCGCATAGCCCACGACCTCTACTGGCTCGGACGCCACCTCGTGCGCGCGGAGCACACCGCGCGCATGCTCGACGGCCTCTTCCACGCCGACCTGCAGGGCCGCCCCGACGACCCCACCTCGGTGACGCTCTCGTGGGACGCGCTGCTGGCGATCATGGGCTCGAGCCCCTCGACCGACGGCCCCGCCCAGCGCGACGACGTCGTGCGGCTCCTGACGACGGCATCCGAGAACCCGGTCTCGATGGTGTCCTCCGTGACCGCGGCGCGCGAGGGCGCCCGCACGCTCCGGGACACCATCTCGGCCGAGATGTGGGAGTCCGTCAACACCTTCCAGCTGCTGCTCGGCCGGCAGGACCTCGACGCCGGCCTCCGGGCGGGCCCGTACTCGATCTACAGCCTCGTGAAGGAACGGAGCGCGCTCTTCTGGGGCCTCACCGCGCGCACGATGCAGAAGGACGACGCGCGCGCATTCCTCGTCGCGGGCGGGCGGCTCGAGGCCGCCGACATGGTGCTGCGGATGCTCCGCGTGGCCCTCCCCGTCGCCCCGGCCGCGGACGAGGACGGCCCGGAGGCGCCGCGCCGGGACGGCAATGCGCTCGCGCTGCTCAGGGCGGTCGGCGGCCTCCAGGCCTTCATGCGGGCGGCCGCGGCGCCGCCGAACGCGGGCCCCGTCTCGTCGTTCATGCTCTACGAGCGCGAGTTCCCGGACTCGGTGGCGTCGTCGCTCGAGTCGCTCGCGGCCGCCATGGATCGCGTGGAGGGCGAGCCGCAGGACTCGCCGCCGCTCCTGCGCGTGCGCAGGCTGCTTGCGGAGATGGACTTCCGGGCAAGGGTCTCTCCTGGCCCCGACGCCGTCACACCGCAGCTCCACCCCATCCAGCAGGAGCTCGAACGCCTCGATGCCGAGCTACACGACCGCTTCTTCCATCCCAGCTCCGTGGTAACTCAGACGGTTACAGGATGAGGTTCGCGCTCCGATACGAGACCGAGTACCGCTACAGCGGGCCGGTCTACGACCAGCACAACTCGCTTCGGGTGAAGCCCGCGAGCGGCCCGCTCCAGCGCGTGCGGAACTTCCGGCTCGCCGTCGATCCGAGCGCCCGCACGCGCACCTACCTCGACTACTTCGGGACCGAGGTGGTCGACTTCAACGTGCCCGGGGAGCACGAGCGCCTCGCGATCGTCGCCGAGGCGGAGGTCATCACCCAGCCTCCGGCTGAGGCGCCGGCCGGCGGCTGGGAGCGCTCCCGCGGCGAGCAGTACACGGCCGCCGGAGGCGAGTTCCTGCTGCGAACGAGCGACGAGCCGCCGAACGGCGCGCTGAACCAGCTCATCGAGGACGTGCGCGGCGGCGACCCGCGCTCGACGCTCGAGGCCGTTTGCGAGCTGATCCCGGAGCGCTTCGAGTACAGCCCGGGCGTGACCTTCGTCGGCTCCACGGTCGACGACCTGCTCGAGGCGGGCGCCGGCGTCTGCCAGGACTTCGTCCACCTCTCCCTGATCCTGCTGCGCCGCCACGGGGTGGCGGCTCGCTACGTGTCCGGGTACCTGTTCGCCGGCCCGGAGGAGGGCGGAACGGACTCGGTCGAGGTCGACACGCACGCGTGGGTCGAGGCGCTGCTGCCCTCCGAAAACGGCGGAGGCCCGGCCTGGGTGGGCGCGGACCCCACGAACCGCAAGCTGGCGGGAGAGGAGCACGTGAAGATCGGCCACGGCCGCTTCTACGGCGACGTGCCGCCCATCAAGGGCGTCTACCGCGGCGCCGGCGGCGAGGCCGAGCACGACGTCAGCGTCAAGATGACCCGTCTTGACTGACGCCGCGCCCGGCCGCCTCGACGGCGCTTAGGCCGCGAGGGCGGTCGCCGGAGCCGGCTCCAGGGCCAGCTCCAGCACCTCGTCGATGCCCATCACCGGGTGGAAGGTCATCGCCTGGCGGACCTCCTCCGGCACGTCGTCCAGGTCGCCCCGGTTGCGCTCGGGCAGGATCACGTCCGTGAGCCCCGCCGCGTGCGCGGCCAGCACCTTCTGCTTGAGGCCGCCGATCGGCAGCACCCGGCCCTGGAGCGTGACCTCGCCGGTCATGCCCACCGTGTGCCTCACCGGCCGGCCGCTCAGGAGCGACGCCAGCGCTGTGGTCATCGTGATGCCCGCACTTGGGCCGTCCTTCGGGATCGCGCCCGCCGGCACGTGGAGGTGGAACTCCCTGCCGTCGAAGGCGTCCTCGTCGATGCCGAGCCTGTCGGAGTGCCCGCGCACGTAGGAGAGCGCGATCCGCGCCGACTCCTTCATCACGTCGCCGAGCTGACCGGTCAGCACGAGGCCGTCCTTGCCCTTCATGGAGGTGGCCTCGATGAACAGCACGTCGCCACCGGCGCCGGTCACGGACAGGCCCGTGGCCACGCCCGGAATAGCCGTGCGCTCCGCCGACTCCTGGAAGAAGCGCTGGCGCCCGAGGGCGTCGCGGATCTCGTCCAGGTCGATCTCGACCGGGGCGGTCGCCCGACCGGCCGCGATCTTCGTCGCCGTCTTCCGCAGCAGCGTGCCGAGCTCGCGCTCGAGGTTCCGCACGCCCGCCTCGCGGGTGTACTCGGTCGCGACGGCGCGCAGCGCGTCGTCGCCGATCGTCACCTCGTCCTCGCGCAGGCCGTTGCGGTCGCGCTGGCGCGGCCACAGGTAGCCCTTGGCGATCGCGACCTTCTCATCGGTCGTGTACCCGTCGAAGCGCACGACCTCCATCCGGTCGAGCAGCGGCGCGGGGATCGTCTCGGCCATGTTGGCCGTGGCGATGAACACGACCTGCGAGAGGTCGAGCTCGACGTCGAGGTAGTGGTCGCGGAACGAGTGGTTCTGCGCGGGGTCGAGCACCTCGAGCAGGGCCGCACTCGGGTCGCCGCGCCAGTCGGCGCCGACCTTGTCGACCTCGTCGAGCATGATCACCGGGTTCATCGTCCCGGCGTCACGCAGGGCACGGACGAGCCGGCCCGGCAGCGCGCCGATGTAGGTCCGGCGGTGACCGCGGATTTCTGCCTCGTCGCGGACGCCGCCGAGCGACATCCGGACGAACTCGCGCCCGGTCGCGCGCGCGATCGACTCACCGATCGAGGTCTTGCCCGTTCCGGGCGGTCCGATCAGCGTGAGGATGGCGCCGCTTCGCTTGTCCTCGGCGATGCCGCGCTCCTGGCGCAGCTTCCGCACCGCGATGTACTCGACGATGCGGTCCTTCACGTCCTCGAGGCCCGCGTGGTCCGCGTCCAGCACCTCACGGGCGTGGACGGGATCCAGCCGCTCGTCGGAGCTCTTGCTCCACGGCACCGCGATCAGCCAGTCGAGGTAGGAGCGGATCATCGAGCTCTCGCCCGACTGCTCGCCCATGCGCTCGAAGCGCCCGAGCTCGCGCTCGGCCTGCTCGCGCACCTCGTCCGGCATGCCGGCCTCGGCGATCTTCTTGCGGTACTCCTCGACGATCGAGCCGTCGTCCTCGCCGAGCTCCTTCTGGATCGACTCCATCTGCTTGCGCAGGAAGTACTCGCGCTGCTGCTTTTCCGCGCCGGACTGGACGTCCTCACGGATCTGGCGGCGCACCTGAAGCTCTGCGAGGCGCTCCTTCTGGAGCTCGAGCGCGCGCGCGAGCCGCTCCGTCACGTCGAGTGTCTCGAGCAGCTCGATCTTCTGGTCGTAGGTGAGGTCCGGCGAGTACCCGGCCGTGTCGGCCAGCGCCCCCGGCTCGATGATCGAGCGGACGAACGCGGCGACGCGGCCGTCGTCACCACGGAGCTCGAGGAGCTCCTCGACGACGGCGCGGTACTCGCGCTCGAGCTCGCGGGTCTTGCCGTCCACGGGCTCGTCATCAGGGTGTGCTTCGACCTCGACGCGCAGGTTGCCGTCGGGGCCTGTGCTGGCGGCGCCGATCCGGCCTCGATAGAGGCCCTCCAGCGCCACTGCGCGGCCGCCGCCGGGCAGCCGGACGCGGTCCGCGACCTCGGCGACTGTGCCGACGGAGGCGAACTCATCCCCCATGCGCGGGACGAGGACGACGCGCTCCTCGGTGCCGACGTCGATTGCCAGCGTGACTGTCATGGTCGGGAAGACGACCGAATCGTCAACCGGGACCAACAGCATCGTCTCCAATTGCTTACTCATGATAAGTAAGTATAGGCACGGTAAGCGGGTATCGACTCACCGCCGGAGAGCCTGCGAAGCTGCCGCCGTGGACGAGGCCTCCCCCGCACGCGAAGCCGCCGCGGAGGCGGCCGTGGAGCTGGTCGAGCCCGGGATGACGCTCGGGCTCGGCTCAGGGCGGGCTGTCTGGGCTGTGACGCGGCGCCTGCCGGCCGGGACGCGCGCCGTCGTGGCCTCGGAGCGAACCCGCGAGCTCGCCCTCGAGGTGGGGATCGACGTGCTGGAGCTCGACGGGACCCTCGAGCTTGACCTGGCGCTCGACGGCGCCGACGAGGTCGGACCCGGCCTCGGCCTGATCAAGGGCGGTGGCGGAGCCCTCCTGCGAGAGAAGATCGTGATCTCGGCGGCGCGGCGATTCGTCGTGGTGGCTGAGGCCCCGAAGAAGGTGGAGCGGCTGGGGCAGAACTTCCGGCTCCCCGTCGAGGTGGTGCGGTTCGCGTGGAGGGACATCCGCCGCCGCCTGTCGTCGCTGCTGCCCGATTCGGAGCTGCGCATGGCGGGCGACCAGCCCTACGTGACCGACGAGGGCCACCACATCCTGGACGCCCCGATCCCACCCTCCGCCGACCCCGTCGAACTCGCCACGAGCCTCCGGGCGATCGTCGGGGTGGTCGAGCACGGCCTCTTCCTCGACATGGCCGAGCTGGCGCTTCTGGGCCGCGACGACGGCACGGTGGAGCGCCTCGCGCGGGACTAGGCCCCGCTCAGGCGCGGCCCGTTGAGCACCTGCTCGAGCAGATCGGGATTGATGCCGAGCTGGCCGGCGAAGGGCTCGTTCTCGGCCGCAAGCATCGTGATCACCACCGCGACCGCCGCGGCGAAGAGGCCCATCGCGAGGCGGGTCGTCGTGCGGTTGCCACTGTGGACCAGTCCGATCCCGACCAACGTGAGTGCCGCCAGCGACAGCAGGCCGAGCCATTTGACGGCGTTGATGTCCTCCTGACTGAGGAAGATGCGCTCCCGCCGGGCGGCGAGGGCGTCCTGAATCGACCCGACCAGCTGGCGCTGGGTCTCCGCCCCCACATCGCCGCTCTGAGGGTCGAGTCGGAGCGCGACATGGAGCGCATCGGCCAGCGGCGCGGGGACCGCGCTGAGAGTCGCGCGCTGCTCCTCCATCGCGGGCCATTCGTCGTTCACCGCGTTCTCGATCTGGCGGCGGATGTCCGCGCGCACTCGCACGCGGACGTCCGAAGGGAGATCGTCAGTCAGGATGGCCGCGGACCGGAGCGCGCTGGCCTCATTCGAGACGGCCTCTTCGGCGCTGTCGACATTGCCCCACACGCCGACGGCCAGGAAGCCGACGATCAACGCGAACAGGATCCCCATCGGCGGCAGCATCCCGGGTGACAGGGCCTGGACGGCCTCCGCGCGCTCGCTCTCGGCCAGTCGCATCACCAGCGCGTAGATCGCGAGCGTGATCAGCGCCATCCCCGCGAGCGCCAGCAGCGCGATCACGACCACCGGCAGGTTCGGGATCCAGTCGAACATGACCCCCGCCGATGCTACGCAGCCGCTACCAGGCCTGCTGGGCGCCGCACGCGGGACACTCCACGCCCGCTGTCACCTGCGCAGTGAAGGTCTGCCCACAGCCGCACGCGTAGAGGGCGGCGTCCTCGGGCGCCGTCGGCGGCTGGGCGGACGCGGGCCGCCGATGCGCTCCGCGGCGGCGGAATCTCGCCTGGGTGCTGCGACGTTGCGGGCGGCGGAGCTGGGTGAGCATCGTGATCCCTGGATTCTCGTCCTGTCGAATTAACCCTTCGTGAGTCATGCGCCCTAGAGGTCTCCCTGGATCACCGCCGCGCCGGCGCGCGACCCGTCGCCCCGAGGCCGGAGGAGTAGGCGAATCTCGCGGGCGAAGTTGTCCGCGGCTGCGAGATAGATGGCCTGGCGGAGGGTGACGCGCAGCGTTGCGAGGGCCATGGGCCCGGGCGAGGCCGCAGAGGGGTCGGGATCGGAGTAGCCCGTGGCCAGCTCGCCCATGCCCAGGAGCTCCGCGCCGGCCAGCGCCATCCGCGTCCGCCCGCCGCCGGGGCCCTCGGTCGAGACCAGCACGTCGACGCGCGAGCCGGGCGCCGGCCCGGCGTCCGCCAGGGCGCCCGCCACCTCGACAGTCACCGCGCGCTCGCCCCTCCGAAGCCCGTACTCATCGCGGCCGCCCGCGCCCGCGAACATCCCAGCGCTGAGGTAGGCACCCGCCCGGGTCGGCACGACGAGCCGGGCGCCCGCCACATCGGCGCCCGACGGCAGGGCATCGGGCGGGGCGAAGCGCGCCGGAATGTGCCGAACAGCCAGCGACCCACCGGCGATCCGCGCACCGGCCGGGAGGTCGCGCGCGGCCACGAGGACGCCGACCGACGGACCGAGCTCCCGCGCCGCTCTCCGCTCGCGCTCGTGCACCTGCGAGGCCGCGAGGCCGCCGCTCGCCAGCGCGACTGCGATCAGCAGCAGGCCGCGCCGGCGCCGAGCGGTCACGCCGCCGGCAGATCCAGCGTCGCGATCGCGGTGTCGTCGACGATCTCGAAGCTGAGCGACCCGCCGAGCTCCTCCGCCGCCTCGGAGGCGATCACCAGCCCCTTCCCCCGGTTCGTGACCTGCAGGCGCACGCCGCCGTTGTGCGCCCGCCCCGTTACGCGGATGTCGCCGGAGCCGTGCTCGGCCGCATTGGCGAGCACGTTGCCGAGCGCCTTGGCGAAGCGGCGGCGGTCGAGCTCTGTCGTGAGCGGCGGGCCCTCCCATTCGAAGCCGCCGCCCGCCCACGGTTGGGACGCCGCACGCGCCAGTCCTGGGAGGTCGACCGTCTCCATTGATGCCGTCTCAGCACCGTCGTCGGCTTCGCCCCGGGCGGAACCCAGGTCCTCGAGGCCCGCCCGCAGCCGATCGAGCTGCGCCTCGATGACCGCCGCGTGGCCGCTCGCCGCCGGATCCCGCCGCAGCGCTTCGCACGCGAGCGCGAGCGCCGTCGCGGCGCCTCGAAGCTCGTGCTCCGCGCGGGCGACGAGCTCCGGATCCGTCACACCGCCTCCGTGAGCTTGTAGCCCACGCCGCGCACGTTCACGACCCACGGGCGCGACGAGGGGCTCAGCTTCTTGCGGAGGCGGCATGCGTGAGCGTCGAGCGTGCGCGTCTTGCCGAGGCTCTGGAAGCCCCACACGTCCCGAAGGAGCTCGTTCTTGCCGTAGACGCGAGTCGGCTCCTCCGCCAGCGCGTGCAGCAGCGCGAACTCCTTCGCCGCGAGCTCCACCTTCTTCCCGGCCAGCCGCACCGCCCGGGTGCTCGGGTCGACGGTCAGCTCCCCCACCCGGAGCAGCCCCTGTCGCCGCCGACCCTCCGCGCGCCGCAGCACCGCGCGGATACGCCCGAGCAGCTCCTCGTACAGGAAGGGCTTGCAGACGTGGTCGTCGGCGCCCCGCATGAAGCTCCGCACTCGATCCGCGTCCCGCGTCCGGCCGGTGAGCACGATCACCGGCAGGTCCGGATCGATCCGAGACGCCAGCCCGTCCGCGTGGCGCACCCGGTCGAGCAGCTCCAACCCGCTGCCGCCCTCGAGCGCGAGGTCGAGCACGACCAGGCTCGGCCGCCTCACCTCGATCGCCCGGACGCCCTCGCCCGCGCTCGTCGCGCCCACCGCGCGGAACCCGTCCGCGACCAGGTTCTCGACCAGGAAGCCGCGGGTGGCGTCGTCGTCCTCCACAACCAGGATCAGCCGCTGCTCGTCCATGCTTCGAACGTCGCGGCACGGACTTTTTCGCCCCCGGGGTGAGACCAGACGGGGATACTGGGCCGGCGATGTCGCAGGACAACGTCGACAACCTTCGCGCCTATTGCACAGCCTGGGAGATGGGCACGGAGCCCGACTTCGGCCTACTCGATCCCGAGGTCGTCTTCGAAGACGACATCCTGCCTGACCACGCCGGCGAGGTCTATCGCGGTCAC
>Ga0207675_100000092_pt1 | contig 70351 bp, 74 predicted proteins | sample KBSSwiS42_FD_184305 | JGI IMG/M metagenome (GOLD analysis project Ga0207675, IMG submission 184305) | Switchgrass rhizosphere microbial communities from Kellogg Biological Station, Michigan, USA - KBS Switchgrass S4-2 (SPAdes) (version 2) | ecosystem: Host-associated > Plants > Roots >...
GCCCCTGCACCCGCCATGCCAGGCGGGCGAGCTGGATGACTGTCCCGTATACCGGTTCCACATCAGGCAGCCTAGTCGGGTGAGCGTTCCCAGCGAACCGGTGGCGGTTCCGGAGATCGTCGAGGCCATCGCGGGAGGCAGGCCGGTCGTCGCGGTCTGGGTCAACGAGCTCGGTGGGGTCACGTTCGCAATGGATGGTGGACGGGAGTACGTCAAGGTCGCGCCGCCGAAGTGGGCACATCACCTGGTCGCAGAGGTAGAGCGGCTGCGCTGGGCGAGGGCTCGTGTCGAGGTACCCCGCGTGTTGGGAGCGGGTGACGGCTGGTTACACACCGCCGGGCTGGCAGGCCGTTCGGCGGTGGACCCGCATTGGGTGGCCGCGCCGCGGGCCGCGGCACGCGCGATCGGCGCCGGGCTGCGGCTGCTGCACGACACCCTGCCGGTCGACGACTGCCCGTTCGGGCCGCCGGCCTGGGTTACCGATGCGATGCCGCCCGGCCGGCTGGTGGTCTGCCACGGAGATGCGTGCGCACCGAACACGTTGATCGATGACGACGGCCGCTGCAGCGGGCACGTCGACCTCGGCGACCTGGGCGTCGCCGACCGGTGGGCCGACCTAGCCGTGGCCACGCTGTCGCTGTCGTGGAACTACGGCGGCTCATGGGAGGGCGAGCTGCTCGACGCCTACGGTGTGGAGCCGGACCCGGCGCGTATCGACTTCTACCGGCGGCTGTGGAACGCCGGCGATATCTCCTCCCACTAAGCTCGAACCGGTATCCCCATCGAGTAGAAAGGGTGTTAGTGCAGGTCACAAGCGTCGGCCATGCGGGTATCCGGATTGACACCAAGGCAGGAAGCATCCTGTGCGATCCGTGGGTCAACCCGGCGTACTTCGCGTCGTGGTTCCCGTTCCCCGACAACAGCGCACTGGACTGGGACGCCCTCGGCGACGTCGACTACCTGTACGTCTCGCACCTGCACCGCGACCACTTCGACCCGAAGAACCTGCGCGAGCACGTCAACAAGGACGCCGTCGTGCTGCTGCCCGACTACCCGGTGCCCGACCTGCAGCGCGCACTCGAAAGGGTGGGCTTTCATCGGTTCTTCGAGACGACGGACTCGGTCAAGCACCGCGTCAGCGGGCCCAAGGGCGATCTCGATGTGATGATCATCGCGCTGCGCGCACCCGCCGATGGCCCGATCGGCGACTCCGGTCTGGTCGTCGACGACGGAGAAACCGTGTGCTTCAACATGAATGACGCGCGGCCGGTCGACCTCGACGTGTTGCACGCCGACTTCGGCCACGTCGACGTGCACATGCTGCAGTACTCCGGTGCGATCTGGTACCCGATGGTCTACGACATGCCCGCCCGCGCGAAGGAGGCGTTCGGCACCCAGAAGCGGCAGCGCCAGATGGACCGCTGCCGCCAGTACATCGCTCAGGTCGGCGCGACGTGGGTGGTCCCGTCGGCGGGCCCGCCGTGCTTCCTCGACCCTGAACTGCGTGACCTCAACGACGACCACGGCGACCCCGCCAACATCTTCCCGGACCAGGTGGTGTTCCTGGACCAGATGCGAGCACACGGACACGACCGCGGCCTGCTGATGATTCCCGGGTCGTCGGCGGATTTCGCTGGCCCGCAGTTGAATTCACTGACCCACCCGCTACCTGCTGACGAAGTGCATGCCATCTTCGCCACCAGCAAGGCCGCCTACATCGCCGACTACGCCGAGCGGATGGCGCCGGTGCTGGCCGCGGAGAAGGCCAGTTGGGCGCCCGCGGCCGGTGAACCACTTCTCGAGCCGTTGCGGGCGGCGCTCGAGCCGATCATGCTGCAGAGCGATCAGATCTGCGACGGCATCGGATATCCCGTCGAACTGCGCCTTGGCGCAGAGACTGTGGTTCTTGACTTCCCGAAACGTGTGGTGCGCGAGCCCATCCCGGACGAGAAGTTTCGGTACGGGTTCGCGATCGCACCGCACCTGGTGCGGACCGTGCTGCGGGACAACGAGCCGGACTGGGTAAACACGATCTTCCTGTCGACGCGGTTTTCGGCCTGGCGGGTCGGCGGCTACAACGAGTACCTGTACACGTTCTTCAAGTGCCTCTCCGACGAGCGAATCGCCTACGCCGACGGTTGGTTCGCCGAGGCGCATGATGACACCGCGTCAATCACCTTGGACGGCTGGGAAATTCAGCGCCGTTGCCCGCACTTGAAGGCCGACCTGTCGAAGTTCGGCGTGGTCGACGGCACCAAGTTGACGTGCAATCTGCACGGCTGGGAGTGGAGCCTGGAGTCCGGCCGCTGCCTGACTACCAAAGGCCACGAGCTGAGGTCTCAACGACGATGACGGCCCCGCGCCAGTACTACGACGACGGCCTGGTCCAGCTGGATCGTGAAGCGATCACGTTGCGGCGCTACCACTTTCCCTCCGGGACAGCCAAGGTGATCCCGCTGCGATCGATCCGCGGATACAAGGCGGAACCGCTGGGCTTGTTCACCCAGCGGTTCCGGATCTGGGGCAGCTCGGACCTGCGTCGCTGGCTGCCGCTCGATGTGTGGCGCCCGATCAAGTCCACGCTCGTGACTCTCGATGTGCCCGGCGTCCGGCCGAAGCCTGCGTTCACTCCGCAGCGGCCGAAGGAATTTCTCGCCAGGCTCGACGAGCTGCTGAACAACTAGCCGGCCTGCCCTGTGGCCCGTCAAAAGGGCAGGTCCGCAAAGCCGTTCGTGGTGTTGGCTTCGTCGTGGTTGTCGACGTGGTAGTGGGGCATCGTCGGGTTGGTGGGGATATCGGCCTGGGCCGGTCCGGCGAAACCGAGCACCGCTGCGGTGAGGCCGCCTGCGATCAGGGTGGCAAATCCGAACTTCTTCATTTGGACGACTTCTTCCTTAGTGCGTTTTGATCTGCTTTATAACCGCATTGAGATATTTAGCTGGTTAAACACACTGTTCACCACGTTAATTCCGGTGGCAGTAATTGATCCGCGGTTGGCAGTTATCAACCGCCTTCCGAGCCTCGACCGGTGACGGTTCAGCCGACTGGCGGCCTCGGCTAGCCTTTCGGCTCCAGCAAGTCGGTCCCGACGAACGGCACCAAAGCCTCGGGCACGCGGACGCTACCGTCGGGCTGTTGATGGTTCTCCAGGATCGCCACCAACCAACGTGTGGTGGCCAGCGTGCCGTTGAGCGTCGCCGCGGTCTGCGGCTTGCCGCTGTCGTCTCGATAGCGCACCGACAGCCTGCGCGCCTGAAAGGTGGTGCAGTTCGAGGTCGACGTCAGCTCACGGTAGGTCTGCTGCGTCGGGATCCACGCCTCGCAGTCGAACTTGCGCGCCGCCGACGACCCCAGATCACCCGCAGCGACATCGATCACGCGGTACGGCACCCCGATCTGCGCCAGCATCTGGCGCTCCCAGCCGAGCAGCCGCTGGTGTTCGGCCTCGGCGTCCTCCGGCCTGCAGTAGACGAAGCCCTCGACCTTGTCGAACTGGTGCACCCGGATGATGCCGCGGGTGTCCTTGCCGTAGCTGCCGGCCTCCCGGCGGAAGCACGACGACCAGCCCGCGTAGCGCAGCGGGCCGTCGGACAGGTCGAGGATCTCGTCGGCGCGATACCCGGCCAGCGGTACCTCCGAGGTGCCGACCAGGTAGAGGTCGTCAGCCTCGATGCGGTACACCTCGTCGGCGTGCGCGCCGAGGAATCCGGTGCCCGCCATCACCTCGGGGCGCACCAGCACCGGCGGGATGACGAGCGTGAAGCCGTTCTCAGTCGCCAGCCGCACCGCGAGCTGCATCAGGCCGAGCTGCAGTAGCGCACCTGCGCCGGTGAGGAAGTAGAACCGCGAGCCTGATACCTTCGCGCCGCGCTCCATATCGATCAGACCGAGCGTCTCGCCGAGTTCTAGGTGGTCCTTGGGGTTTTCGATGGCCCGCGGCTCGCCGACGGTGTCGAGCACCGCGAAGTCATCCTCGCCGCCGGCCGGGACGCCCTCGATGATTACATTCGAGATCGCCATATGGGCTGCGGTGAAGGCCTTTTCGGCCTCTGCCTGTGCGACCTCGGCTGCCTTGACCTTCTCGGCGAACGCCTTGGCCTGCTCCAACAGTGCCGGACGCTCGTCGGGCGACGCCTTGCCCACCTGCTTGCTGACGGCCTTCTGCTCGGCACGCAGGTCGTCGGCCGCTGACACCGCGGACCGGCGGGCGGCATCGGCTTCGAGCAGCGCATCGACGAGGCCGGGGTCTTCGCCACGGGCTCGCTGAGAGGCGCGCGCCAGGTCCGGGTTTTCGCGCAGCAGCTTGAGGTCGATCACGGCCGCAACCCTACTTTTCACCGGGGATGTCGATCGCGTCGGCCCCGCTCACGCACAACCCCGTAACGTTACATCTGCATCAGTTGTCACAGCGCCTGACACGCCTGTCACAATGGAGCGGATGTTGGACGCACCCGAGCGCGAGGATTTACTCGCTGACTCGCACAAGAGCGCGGACGGAGAGCCGTCTGAGCGGGTGGCGTGGTGGCAGAGTCTGCACGCTACGGCGACCCGCCGCGCGCTGTTGTTGACCGCGCTGGGTGGTCTGCTCATCGCCGGGCTCATCACGGCGCTGCCGAGCAGGGACGGCTCCAACGGGCTCACCGCCAATTCGATATCACTCGGCCCCCGTGGCAACGAAATGTTCAACACCGCCAAGAGCGGTGACTGCCTGAACTGGCGGGATCGCACACCGGACTCGGCCGAGATCGTCGACTGCAAGGACGAGCACCGCTTCGAGGTCGCCGAGTCGGTGGACATGCGCACCTTCCCCGGCAGCGAGTACGGCCCCGACACGGCGCCGCCGACGCCCGCCCGGATCCAGCAGATCAGCCAGGAGCAGTGCTCGGCAGCCGTCAAGAACTATCTCGGCGCCCGGTTCGACCCGAACAGCCGGTTCACCGTCAGCATGCTGTGGTCGGGTGACAAGGCGTGGCAGTCGGGTGAGCGGCGCATGCTGTGCGGTCTGCAGCTGCCGGGCCCAAACAACCAGCAGCTTCCGGCCAAGGGCAAGGTCGCCGACGTCGACCAGTCGAAGGTCTGGTCGGCAGGCACCTGTCTCGGCATCGACCCGAGCACAAACCAGCCGACCGACATTCCCGTTGACTGCGCTGCCCCACACGCGATGGAGGTCACGGGCGCGGTCAACCTGGCCGAGAAGTTCCCGCAGGCGCTGCCTCCGGAGCCCGACCAGGACGCCTTCATCAAGGACGCCTGCACCCGGATGACGGACGCCTACCTGGCGCCGATCCAGTTGCGCAGCACCACGCTCACCCTGATCTACAGCACCATTTCGTTGCCGAGCTGGTCGGCAGGCAGCCATCAGGTGTCGTGCAGCATCGGCGCGACACTGGGCAACGGGGGCTGGTCGACACTGCTCAACAGCGCCAAGGGCCCACTGATGATCAACGGGCAGCCGCCGGTCGCACCGCCTGACATCCCCGGAGACCGGCTGAACCTGCCGCCGATTCCGGTCGTCGAGCCGCAGGAGCCCGACTCCTCTTCGTCTTCCTCATCTTCCTCTTCGTCGTCGTCGCAGTCGCAGTACTCGACCAGCCAGTCCGACCAGGGTCAGCAGACCCAGCACATGCCCGGGCAACAGTCGACGGGTTCGACGTCCGCCCAGACCGCCCCGACCTCGACGGGGACGCCGCCTCCGCCACAGGGCAACACGTTCCTCAACGGCCCACCGCCGCCGGTGGCGCCGCAGGATGCGCCACCACCGCCCGACGGCGCGCCGCCCCCGCAGGGCGCGCCTCCCGGCCCGGCTCCTGTGCCGCCTCCGCAGGAGGCCGCACCGCCGCCACCACCCGCGCCGGGGCCGCCACCTGCCGAACTCGTTCCGCCGCCACCGCCACCAGGGCAGTAGCCGCGTGGCCGCGCGGATGAGCCCGCAACGGTTTGACGAGCTGGTCTCCGACGCACTTGACCTGATTCCACCGGAGCTCGCCGCGGCGGTCGACAACGTCGTGGTGCTTGTCGAGGACCGCAGCCATGAGGAGCCTGACCTGCTCGGCCTGTATCAGGGTGTGGCTTTGACCGAACGCGATTCGTGGTACGCGGGCTCGCTGCCCGACACGATCACCATCTATCGCGAAGCGTTGCTCGATGTGTGCGAGGACGAGGATGAGGTCGTCGACGAGGTCGCGATCACGGTGATCCACGAAATCGCGCACCACTTCGGCATCGACGACGACCGGCTGCACGAACTCGGGTGGGGCTAGGCGCGGCAACCACGCTTTGTCCTAAGCCGGTGCTATCAAGGGGCCATGAGCACGTCTGCGCACGCGAGGAGCACAAATCCGTGCCGCGAGTGCTTGGCGGGCCTCCAACACTGCCATGGCACCGTCATTCACCACGCCTGGTATCGCGCCGAATGCACCGAGGACGACTGCGTCACCCCGGAGGTGGTACACGCATTCAGCGTCGATTGCGATGCGCTGGGGTGCACTTGCGGCGTGCGGGCATCAGCCCATCGGGTCGGCTGACTGCAGCGCATCCTCCACCGGGTGCACATCCGGCTCGGGATAGAACGGCGGCGTCAGCGTCGACCACTGCACACAGCTCCACCGCCCGTCGGTAATCGGCGACAGCACAACCGATTCGGCGTTGGCCAGGTGATGGTCGAGGGCGAAGCTGCTTTCGACGCCTGCCAGTACGGCCGACACGAGCCGGATCGCCGCACCGTGACTGACCACGACGATGTCGCCGTGCCATGAGTCGTCGTCGAGGTAGCGCATCCGCAGCTGCGTGAGCACCGGCACGTAGCGGTCGAGCACCTGGTTGCCGGTCTCCCCGCCGGGCATCGGCTCGTCCAGCTCGCCTTCGTGCCAGTGCTGGTAGACCGTCTCGAACGCGGTGATCGCCTCCTCGTCGTTGCGGTTCTCGAGCTCACCGACCTGAACCTCGTGGATGCCCTCGAATTCGCGGGTGTTCAGGCCGAGCTCCCCGCTGATCTCCGCTGCGGTCTGCGCCGCCCGCACCGCCACCGAGTGAGCGATCATCGCCGGAGGGTGCGGCAGGTCGCGAGCGAAGGCGCGGGCCTGGTCACGGCCGAGGTCGGTCAGCGCCGCCCCCGGAGGCCGGGTGTCGAGGCGACGGTCGACGTTGCCGCGCGACTGTCCGTGTCGGACCAATATCAGCCGGCCGGTCACGGCTTGCCCTCCCGCAGCCTCGTCAACCAACGCGACGCCTCGTCGAGCCGCGGTGGCGCGGCGCCGGCGGCAGACCCCGTCGGCCACGAACCAAGGAACCTCACGCCTGCACAACGACGATGCAGCGCCTTGAGTGCCTCGGCGACCGCTTCGTCGTCGATGTGCCCGACACAATCAAGGAAGAAGAAGTATGTGCCCAACTCTTTTCGGGTGGGCCGGGATTCGATGCGCGTGAGGTCGATGTCGCGGATCGCGAACTCGGTCAGGGCCGACACCAGCGCACCGGGCGCATTGTCGAGATGCAGCACGACCGAGGTGCGGTCGGCGCCCGTGCGGCTCGGCGGCGCCCCCGGCGGCCCGGCCAGCACGAATCGGGTGCGCGCGTTGGGCTCGTCGACAACATCGGTGGCGAGCGCCGTCAGGCCGTAGCGCTCGGCCGCCAGCGCCGTGCTCACTCCGGCGTCGGCGCGCCCGTTGGAGACGTCGTACGCGGCCGCCGCGTTCGAGTTGGCGGGCACCACTTGCGCGTTCGGCAGGTGTTGGGTCAGCCAATGCCGCACCTGCGCGGCGGCCACCGGGAAGGCGGCCACCGTCGCGACTTTTGCGGCCGGGGTGCCCCGCCGCACAACGATCGTGAACGACACGTCGAGGGTCAGTTCGGCAAAGATCTGCAGCGGCGTCCCGGTGGCGAGGTTGTCCAGCGTCGGCAGCACCGATCCCTCGATCGAGTTCTCGATCGGGACGCAGGCATAGTCGGCGTCGCCGGAACGGACGGCAGCGAGGGCAGCGGGGGTACTTTCCGTGGCGATCGGCGTGATGCCGTCAGGCGAATCGCTGCCGGGCACCAGACCGCTCGCAGAGATCTTCAGCAACGCCGCCTCGGTGAAGGTCCCTTCGGGTCCGAGATAGGCGATGCGCAACACATGCCAACCCTATCGGCTTACCGCGGTAACCCCATTCCGCTGCACGTAAGCCTTGCGCGAACCGCGACTCACTAGTTAAGTTAGGCTCACCTTATCTGATGGAGGTGGCGATGACGACGGCAGTGGCTGCACCGACGACGGCCGAGCGAATCAGGAGCGCATGTGTGCGTGCCGGCGGGGCGATGCTCGCGATCGAGGGCGTCGACCCCATCGCCACCCCGGTCCACCACCTGCTCGACGACGGATCGTTCGCGATCACGGTCCCCGGCAACGGCACACTCGCCGGGATGGTGGTCGCCGCAGGCTCCGCAGGTGTCCAGGCGGTGCTCGAGATGACCGACTACGCCCCGCTGCCCCTGCGCGAGCCGGTGCGCTCACTGGTTTGGATCCGCGGACGCCTACACGGCGTCCCCGACGGCGAAGTCGCCGCACTGCTCGACCTGATCGCCGCCGACGATCCCAATCCCGCTCTGCTCCAAGTCAATTCCGATGCCGCCGCGGACACCCGATACTCGCTGATGAGACTGGAGATCGAGTCGGTGGTGGTCGCGGACTCCACCGGCGCCGAATCGGTGGGTGTTGGCGCGCTGCTGGGAGCCGAGCCGGACCCGTTCTGCGCGATGGAGTCGTGCTGGTTGAAGCACTTGGAGTCGGCGCATCGGGAGGTCGTCGACCGGCTTGCCAGCCGGCTGCCGATGCAGCTGCGCCGCGGCCGGGTGCGGCCCTTGGGCCTGGATCGCTACGGCGTGCAACTGCGGGTGGAGGGCGACGACGGCGATCACGATGTGCGGCTGCCGTTCGCCAAGCCGGTCGACGACCTGACCGGGCTCAGCCAGGCCATCCGCATCCTGATGGGCTGCCCATTTCTCAACGGGTTGCGCGCGCGGCGACTCTAGGACGCTGCTGCCGCTACCGTATCTCCGGTGACAGGGCCGCCCGACGAGCTGACCGACCCGCAGCGGCGCGGCATGCGCGTCGAGATCGCCGTCGTACTGGCGGTGACGTTCGGGCTGTCTGCGTATACCGCGTTTCTCAACCTGGTCGAGGCGGTGCTGCTCGGGCTGGCCGGCCGGCGAGTGGCGCTCAACCCGCGCCGCTCCCCGTTCGACCTCATCGACCTCGGACTGAACCTTGCGGTCGCCTTCCAACTCGTCGCCTGGGGTGCGCTAGCCCTATACCTGTTGTGGCGCACGGGATTCGGGCCCTCGCGGATCGGACTCGGCAGGGTGCGCCTGCGGCCCGATGTGCTGGGCGGACTCGGCCTCGCGGCCCTGATCGGGCTCCCCGGACTGGGGTTGTATGTCGCCGCCAGGGCACTGGGGTTGAGCGCGCACGTGGAGCCAGTCGAGCTCTACGACACCTGGTGGCGGATACCGGTGCTGCTCATCACAGCATTCGCCAACGGCTGGGCCGAGGAAATCATCGTGGTCGCATTCCTGCTGACCCGCCTGCGTCAGCTGCGAGTCAATCCCGTGGCCGCCATGCTGGCGTCCAGCCTCCTGCGCGGCGCATACCACCTTTACCAGGGCTTCAGCGCAGGGCTCGGCAATGTCGTCATGGGCCTCGTGTTCGCCTACGTATGGCGACGCACCGGCAGGCTGTGGCCGTTGATCATCGCGCACGGGATCATCGACTCGGTCGCCTACGTCGGCTACGCGTTTGCGGCGGGTCATCTCGGCTGGTTGTCGTGATGCAAATCTCCTGCGACGTAGATTCCATGCTGTGAACGACAACCGGCCATCCGCCCCGGGGTCCGACCCCAGGGCGCGCCGGGAGCCGTCCCAAGTGATCCGGCGGGATCCGAACTACCGGCCACCGCCGTCGTGGCCACCGAACCCGCCCCCGCGCAGCAGCCCGCAGCCACCGCCCCGACGTCCCGCACCCCGGCGGCCGGCCGCGCGGCCGCCGTACCGGCCACCCCCTGTTTCACCACACCCGCCGCCCCCACAGAACGCGAAAAAGTCTCGCCGCAAACGACATTGGGGCCGACAGGTGCTGGCGTTCCTGTTGGTGTTCGTCTCGGTGTTCGTCGTCGCGGTGGTGGCAGGTGGCCTGTGGATGGACTCGTCGCTGCACCGCATCGCCGCACTGGCCGACTACCCCGACCGGCCCGCGACGGGTAAGGGCACGACCTGGTTGCTGGTCGGCTCGGACAGCCGTCAGGGCCTGACCCCTGACCAGCAGGCCGAGCTGGCCACGGGCGGCGATATCGGCAACGGCCGCACCGACACCATCCTGCTCGTGCACGTCCCCGCCATCGGGTCGAGCACCCCCACCACGATGGTGTCGATCCCGCGGGACTCCTACGTGCCGATTCCCGGCTACGGCGAGGACAAGATCAATGCGGCGTTCTCCGAGGGCGGGGCCCCGCTGCTGGCGCAGACCGTCGAACAGGCCACCGGGCTCCGGCTCGACCACTACGCCGAGATCGGGTTCGACGGGTTCGCGGTCCTCGTCGATGCGGTGGGCGGCGTGACGATGTGCCCCACCGAGCCGATCAGCGACCCGCTTGCAGGCATCGATCTGCCCGCCGGCTGCCAGAAGCTCGACGGCCGCAACGCGCTCGGCTTCGTCCGCTCCCGCGCCACCCCGAGGGCCGATCTGGATCGGATGAACAACCAGCGACAGTTCATGTCCGCGCTGCTGCATCGGTCAGCCAGCCCGGCTGTGCTGCTCAATCCGCTGCGGTGGTATCCGATGGCGCACGCAGCCACCGGCGCGCTGACCGTCAACGACGGTGATCACATCTGGGATCTGGCGCGGCTGGCCTGGGCGTTGCGGGGCGACATAACCACGACCACCGTGCCGATCGGCGAGTTCACCGGCAGCGACTCCGGCTCCGTCGTGGTTTGGAACAGCGACGCGGCGGGCCAGTTGTTCGCCGCGCTCGCCTCCGATTCACCTGTGCCGCAAGACGTCCTGGACGCAGGCAAACCGGGCTAGTCGCGGCCCGCGCCCGTAAGCCCGTCCTGCAGCCAGCCTTTGGTGCGGCCGGGGTGGTTGGTCGCCACCCACGCCACGCCGATGTCGCGGCAGTACCGGACGTCCTCGTAGTGGTCGACGGTCCAGCAGTACAGCGCCCTGCCCTGAGCCGCAGCCCGGTCCACCAACTCGGGATGCTCACGGAGCGTCGCAATGGACGGTCCGACGGCCGTCGCGCCGACCGTGGTCGCGGCGCCACCACCGAGATAGCGCGATGTCTCGCCGAGCAGCACCGTCGGCAGCATCGGCGCCGCGCGCCGTATCCGCCATACGGCCGCGGCCGAGAACGACATCACCACCGCGCGGGACCGGTCCGCCGACGCCGGCGAGGCGATGCCGTACCGGTGCAGCAAGGCCAGCACCTTGCTCTCTACCAGCGCGCCATAGCGCACGGGGTGTTTCGTCTCGATGAAGAGCTTGACGGGCCGGTTCCAATCGAGGACGAGCGAAACCAAATCGTCCAGCGAGAGCAGGCCGGTGTCGCCCTGGCTGCCATCAGGGCGCCAGCTGGGATGCCACGCCCCGAAGTCGAGTTCGCGCATCTGCGCCAGCGTCATCTCGCTGACCAGTCCGGATCCGTTGGACGTCCGATCCACCCGCCGGTCGTGCACGCACACCAGGTGCCCGTCGCGGGTGAGCCGAACATCGCATTCCACACCGTCGGCGCCCTCCTTGAGGGCCAGTTCATAGGCAGCCAGGGTGTGCTCCGGACGTTCGGCCGATGCGCCCCGGTGCGCCACCACGAACGGGTGGCCGCCGAGCATGCCCTCGCCCGAGTTCATACGGCTATGCTGCCGGGTTCTGCCCTTCGGACTCAACCGCAGCGGCCGGTTCGGGCTCGGGATCCGTTCGCTTGTCGGTCGGCGGGGCTTCGGCGATCGGATCGTCCCGCACGATCACCCAGCGCTTGACGGGCCGCTCCACCGGCTGGCGCTCGAACCCGAGGAACACCTTCATCACCAACAACAGCGCCGCCAGCGCCAGCAGGTAGGCGACGATCGTGGTCACCGTGTTGTCGGCGATGCCCTGTGGATCCTGCGTGAAACTCGTCGCGATCGAGAACACCGACACCGCGGTGCTGAAGACCCAGACAAGCCACCACACGACGATCGGCTTGCGCAGCCACCTAAGCCGCTCTTCGACGCCTGCCAACTCGAGCACGTACACCGGCGCCCAGGCCAGATTCACCAGCGGCACAAGGCAACCCGCGCGCAACGCCCACACCGGGCGCGGATCGTCACGTCTGTGGTATGCGAACGCCGCCGCCCGCCGGGCGATCAACCAGTTCGTCAGCACCACCGCGCTGGCGACGATCATGAATAGCGCGATGACGCTGACGAGCACGCCCAGCCAGGTGGCCGAGAACGCCACCACCTTGTTCAACAGCACCGAGCGGTTGACGATCAGCAGCGCGTACCGCACCACGTGCACCAGCGCGGCGACACCGAGCACCGCCATCGTCGCGATGAGGGTGGCACGCACCGCCGCGGCGGACGGCCCGCTTCGCAGCGCAGCGGTCTGCAGTTCGGGCGTCTCGAAATAGTCAACCAGACCCCATCTCGGGATGACCGCGTAGCGAGGAGTCGGGCCCAGCGGTCGCTTACGGCGTTGCGGCGGCGGTGCCGCCCCCGGCCGTACCGCAATCCAGCGATATCCGGCAGGCAACGGCGGCGTGCGCCCCGCGCCCGGTCCCAGCGGCGGCGCAGTCGGACGGGCACTCCACTCCGCTCCAGGCGCCGGCTCTGACGGTGCAAGCAGCGTCCCGCGACACCGCGGGCACCACACCCGCCTGCGGTCGCGCACGTTCCACCGCGTCCCACACTGGGAACACACCTGGATCATTTCGCTCCTCGCGTGCGCGTGATCATTTTGCTCCTCGCGTGCGCGTGATCAATTTTGCTCCTCGCGTGCGCGCCGTGATCCGACCAGCCTAGCGGCGCTCTGTCAGATGGCGCCTGTACCGCCGTCGTCGGTGATCACGGGACGGCCCGCGCCGGCCCAGGCCAGCATGCCGCCCGCGACGTTCACGGGGGCGTAGCCGTTGCGCGCCAGATACTGCGCGACCCGCTGCGACCGGCCGCCTGCCTGGCAGACGACGAACAGCTTCGCGTCCGCATCGATCTCGCTGAGGCGCGAGGGAACCTGGCCCATCGGGATGTGCTGGGCGCCGGGTGCGTGACCGCGCTGCCATTCGTCGTTCTCACGGACATCGAGCAGGACCACCGACCCGTCGAACGTCGACGGAACATCGGCGATCTGCGCGTGCGCGACCTCGACCTCGTCCATGCCGTTCATGCTGACACGGCGGGGTACCGGCGCTCTACTGCTGTACCTGCACGACTCGCACGACACAGCGTCAGCAATTCTGGACTATCCACAGTTTCCACAGGTTCATCCACAGCCTCTCAGCGGCCCAAACCCCGTTTGAGCCGCCCAATCTGTGGGCTTGCTGGAAATTGCTGTGGATAACCTTGCCTCGGCACGAACCGCCGTCAACAGGGCGATGGGCGCCGAGCGAAATGGGTTGGCACACTAAGTTCCGAATACACTGATCGACCGTCTGTGTGCGCTGTCACCCATTCGGACGACACGCAACGGCGTCGAATCGGCGGGTCAACAGGCGCCGCCGAGTTTTCTGGGCAGGCGCCGCGAACACGCCCGCCAAATCGGTCATTTCGGCGCCTTCGGGTCGGTTTTCCGCTAGGAACAAGAGGGGTTATGATCACCGTCACACGAGCTGCTTGTGACAGATCTCACCAGGGGAGGGCCAACGATCGTGCAGGTCAGGAGGGTCTGATGGCGTCACATCCGATGGGTCCGGGATCAGCTGTACCACCTTCTGAATGGCACCCCTCTGCGAATGCCTACACCCGCGGTCAGTTGATCGCCTGCCTGCGCGCCGGCATCATCGCGCTCGTGCTGTTGGGTATTCTCGCGCTGATCGTCTTGTACTGAACCTGCGCAGCGCGCAAAAGAACCCCGGCTCAACTCCGTGAGCCGGGGTTTCATGTGGTGAGCCGTGTCAGGCGGGCGGGTAGACCCCCATGCCCTTGGCCTTTTCGGTCTGCCAGAAGATGTCGGCGATCTCGTCGATCGTCTTGAGCAGCTTCTCGGCGACCGCGACGTCGAGCGACTTCTTGACATCACCGGCGCCGTGAACGCCGTCCCAGAACAGCTGGTGCAGATTCGGGAACTGCTCGAAGTGCTCCTTGGTGAAGAAGTCGGCCCACAGCACCATCAGGTGATGCTTCACCTCGTCGGCGCGCTGCTCCTTGATGATGATCGCGCGGGTCTTGAAGTGCTCATCGTCTGAGTCGTGGTACTTCTGAAGCGTCTTCAGGCACGAGAGAGCCTCGATCTTGGCCTGGGCGGGGTCGTAGACGCCGCAGTACAGGTCGCAGTGGGCATGGGCAGAGGTGGCGTTGGCGAAAAGTCGATGCAGCATGGACCTAACCTACCCTTCGAGAGTGAGCCGAAACCATCCGCTGCGACGCTGGCCCGTGCGCCGGTTCGCGGTGTTCGAGGACTCGATGCGGCCGGCGCTCAACCCGGGTGACGGGGTTCTCGCGTTGCGTGGTGGCGATCCTCGGCGCGGCCAAATCCGGGTGTTTCCCGACCCGACGCTGCCGTCGCGGTGGTTGGTGAAGCGGGTCGGCGACGTGCGCGGCACTGGTCGTTGTGCGACATTCGAGGCCCGCTCCGACAACCCGCGAGCGCCAGGCGTAGTCGACTCCCGGCAGTTCGGATGGGTGCCCGCGGTCGGCTCGTACCGCGTCGTGTGGACCGTCAAACGGCCTGGTGGCCGCGACGGTTGATTTGCGTGTCCGCTTGCGCCCCAGGCGGAACCTGCGCATTCTGAAGTGATCGACCCACAGTCGTGTCGGGCAAAGGTCTAACTGCCGGCTCGGCCGGCGCCGACCACCGAAGGCGCGGAGGCGAGATGGATATGTGGTCCGGTCGGGCGATCGAGATCGCCCCGTTTCATTCACGTGGGTCTCTAAAGGGATTCGTAGTCTCCGGCCGCTGGCCGGATTCGACCAAGGAGTGGGCGCAGCTGCTGATAGTCGCCGTGCGCATCGCCTCACTTCCTGGATTGCTTTCCACCACAACGATCTTCGGCGCCCGCGAGGAGTTGCCCGAAGAGCCGGTGCCGGGCACCGTCGGGCTGGTGGTGGCTGAAGGCACGGTGTTCGGTGAATCCGCAGTGCCGCCAGGGCATTTCGCGGGGCACCAGCCACCGGCGCTGCTCATGCTGCATCCGCCGTCGGAAACCATGCCTTCGCTGCCGGAGTGCACGGGCGCCGCGTCGGGTTGCGTACTGCTACCCGGGCTTCCGCATCTGGGTCTCGAGCACCGCGCCGCGTGGGTGGAGGCGGAGGCGGATGGCACCGTGACGTCGATGGTGAGCCGCGTGGGTATCGATCCGATCAGCCACCCCGACACCGCTATCTTGGCCATGCTGCTTGCGGCATAAGGGTTTTCGAACGATTTGATTCGTTGCCATGAACGCTCGATTCGGGTACCCGAACTCACGCCGTCGAGTGGAGTGGCAGCAAAATGGCCGCTATAGTCGATGAAGTCAGCGAAGGGGAGTAGCCCCCAATCGTCGTGTCGACATACTGGCGCACAGCCCGGCCGGCGAACCGCAATGCGGTGGGCGAGACCTTCGACCGAAGTCTGACGGGTCGTGAGCATTGACCCGTCGGCGACGTGTCGAAAGGTCTTTCTCATGCTCACCGCCGCACTGGTCAGTCTCTCCGTGGTATTCCTCGCCGAACTCGGCGACAAGTCGCAACTGATGACGATGACCTACGCCCTGCGCCACCGATGGTGGGTCGTGCTGTCCGGTGTCGGCATCGCGTCGATCCTGGTTCACGGGCTGTCGGTGACGATCGGCCACTTCCTTGGACTCAGCTTGCCGGAGCGACCGATCGCGTTCGCCGCGGCGATCGCCTTCCTCTTGTTCGCGGTGTGGACATGGCGGGAGGGCCGCGCAGGCGGCGACGAGGAGGAAGTCAAGGTCGCCGAACCGCGACACGTGCTGCTGGCCGTCATCTCATCGTTCGTGCTGGCGGAACTCGGCGACAAGACGATGCTCGCCACCGTCGCGCTGGCCAGCGAACACAATTGGGCGGGGGTCTGGATCGGCGCCACGGCGGGCATGGTGCTCGCCGACGGTGTCGCGATCGCGGTGGGCGCGGTGCTGCACAAGCGACTGCCCGAGCGCTTTCTGCACGGTCTGGCCAGCGTGCTGTTCTTGCTCTTTGGCCTATGGCTGCTGCTCGACTCGGCACTCGGCCTCAAATGGATCGCAATCGGGGTCACCGCCACGGTTGCGGTGATCACAGCCATCGCGGCCTCAGTGGCGCTGATCCGCGGCCGACGCGACCATTCGCTTGCGCTGCCGCCGCTCGAATCGTCGTCGGATTAAATCGAGCCTTCTGCTGGCTACTGTCGGTCGAACGACTGACCAAGTTCCCCCAGTCTTCGCGCTATCCGCCGTCACGTGCCGGGGAGCGGCAAGAAGGACTCCGCTCCAACTACGTTGCGAACGCAACTAGCAAACGCCGGTTTCCGCTTCTTGGCAGGTGAGCGCAGTTGCCCGTGGTGAGCGTCGGCATTCCTGTGAGGAACCGTGTGCAAGTTCAAGGAAAGTCGCCCCTGCGCAACCGTTATTATTTGCTTCGCTGCACCGTAGGATGATGGTGCCGGCGCACACCGACACCGCCGTTAAGACCTGTAGCGGCCACAGAAAAGAAAAGGCGGGTTAACTTTTACGCGATTTGCACTTGGTTGTTGGCACAACTCTCGCTACGATGATCAGCAAATACGCCGCCCTACGAAACCCGCTCGCAAAGCATGTGGAGGTCAAATCGATGAGCAAGACGTTCGCCGCCCGCCTAAACCGCCTGTTCGACACGGTTTACCCGCCCGGCCGTGGTCCGCATACGTCGGCTGAAGTCATCGCCGCACTCAAGGCTGAAGGCGTCACGATGTCGGCTCCTTACCTGTCGCAGCTCCGCTCAGGCAACCGCACCAACCCCTCGGCAGCCACCATGGCCGCCCTTGCCAACTTCTTCCGTATCAAGCCGGCCTACTTCACCGACGACGAGTACTACGAGAAGCTCGACAAGGAATTGACCTGGCTCGCGAATATGCGCGACGAGGGTGTTCGCCGTATTGCGGCGCGCACGGTCGGCCTGTCCGTAGAGGCTCAGCAGGACATTGTTCACAAGGTCGACGAGCTGCGTCGCCAGGAGCATCTGGACGATTAGCCCGCCGCACTCCGCAACGCGGCGTCCGGCGAATTTGCGGGCTCAGGTCCGCTAGACCCTCCCCTTCTTGGAGAGTGCCAGCTGGCGATATTGCTGTGCGATTTCGAGGATCCATTCGCGATCCGCATATGACGTGGGCTGGCGCAACCAGCCAAGTCCGGGAAAGCTTGCGCGCTTGTCCTCAGGTGCGCCTTCTCGCCCGTCGAAGATCCACTGCGCGATCGTCCGCGCCTGTTCTCGCGGCGGTACCGGTGGCGACTCGAGTTCCGACGCGTCGTCCACCTCATCGAGATCACGCGTCGTCCGCGCGCCGGTCGCGTCGACGGTTCGCCTCCTCGCGGCATCTGCGGCGGTGGCCTCCAGAAACAGTGCGTCGGAGATAAGCGACATTCGTTCGGCGACCCGGAACACCAGCGGGCCGCGGGGGCGTACGCCGATCCCGACGTCGGGATGTCGTCGTCCGAGCTCGGTCAGCAACGGCTGAATAGTGCGCAGCTCGTAGCGTGCGCCGAACCAATCCTCGATGCTGGGCAGCAAGGACCCTGCGGCGACGATCAGCATCGCGCAGCCCAGCAGGGTGGCGGCAGCCCCGACGCCGACGAGCTCGGTGTTACCCACCGCCCGCAGCAGGAAGAACGCGGACGCGAGCACGATCAGCACGATGCCGAGCGTGAAGATGAACAGCGCACGGCCGCGACGGGTGCGGTTGGAGTGACGCATGCCTGCCCACGACACGAGCGTCAGCGCCAACAACACGTAGAGCAGCGACAGCAGCCACGGCAACCTTCCGTCGCTGGAGCCTAGGTTGCGCTTGAGGTATTCCTCGGGCGCCATCTCGGGTTGCTGGCCCGCGGCGAAGAAGATGACCAAGCTCACGACCGCGGTAACCGCGGCAACGCCGTACTGCGCGATAGCAATTTTGCGACTGGTGGAAGGCGACCGCTCCGACGCCACCGTCGTGATCATCACGCAGCTGCCCGCAGCGCAGGCGATCAATGCGACCTGGGACAGCCCCATCGCAATGTTCGGCCAGTGCAGCACGGTGTCGATCAGCAGCGTCAGTGGCTGCCAATTCAGCGCGGCCACCAAACCGAGGCTGCCGAGTGCGAGGATCATCGCGGTGCTCACCATCGATTGCTTGTTGACGAGGGCCCAGCCGATACGCAAACCGGTAGCCAATCCGAGCAGACCGGCGATCACCCAGATGATCAACCAAATGCCTCTCCGAGTCGGACCTGAACGATCGAGGAGCGATCCGACGGCAGCCGACCAAGGCGGTAGATGAGCAGTGCAGCGAAGTCTTCGGCCTCCTGCTCGGCGTCCTCACCGGCGGGACCCATGCAGCCGGTCCGCTGGTTGAGCATGTAGCCGATCAGGTCGGAGCTCGCCATCTCTGTGTTTTGACGGGCTGCCTGGACGACAGGTATCCCCTCGTGGCCGAGCACGAGGTGCCCGAGCTCGTGGGCCAGAGTGCGATCCCAGGCGGGTAGGCCCTTCTGGATCAAAAAGACGTCACGGTCGGCGTGTTGGCGCCACTGCCCGCACACACCGGGAGGCAGATCGGCCATCTTGAGTTCGATCGGCCGGTTGCGATCCTCGCTCACGGCATCGACGAGGCGGGGCAATGACACTTCCCCGCGTCGAGGGGCCAGATCGAGCACCGCACTGACGGCGCGGGTGACGCGGCGACTGGCAGGCATACAACCCCCTTTCGACGGATCCACTATGCGCTGTCCGCCCCCTCAAGGGCGGGCAGTTTGTCAGTTCACAAACCGTGCGGCACCGTTTGTATGTACCGCATGGCCCGCCTTCGCCTGGCGATATCCAACTAGTCCCCCGGCGCCGGTGAGTACTAGCATGCCCGCTACGCCGGGCACTGCCAAGGCCGCTACCTGGGATAACCCGGCATTCCGCAAATATTCGGTGTAACCGATCCGGAACGAGGACGGCGGCAGCTTTACGTTGCTGCCGACGTGGGCCGGTAACGGTTCGCGACCTGCGGGCGGCTCGGCTGTGACGCCGCGCGGTGCCGACGGCAACGACGGCGCCCTGGGTGCCGGGGCCCCACCGCCGCCTCCCAGCCCAAGGCCCGAAGGCGCGACGATAACCGGCAGAGTGATCGGCTGCACCGGCAGTTGTGCGGCCGCGGCGCCGACGCCCGGGACGGCGTCGAGCACAGATGGTTCCGCGGCAGGCGGGAGCTGTACCTCCGCCGGCGGTCGTGGAATGCCGGGCGGCACCTCGATGGCACCCCCGCCGCCTCCGCCGCCACCAACGCTGCCACTACCACCTGGTGGGGGCAGCCCGAGCCCACCGCGCGTCGTGGTTGTCGACGGACTGGTCGTCGTCGACGGACTGGTCGTCGTCGACGGACTGGTCGTCGTCGTCACATAAGTCGTCGTCACAGCAGTCGTCGGCGGCGGCTCGCTGGTCGACTCATAGGTCGTCGATGGCGACGGTTCCGGTGTTGGTGTTGGTGTTGGCGTCGTCGGCTTCGTCGTTCGTGCCGGCTTCGTCGGCTCACTTGACTCCGAGCTCCCACCACAGTGTCGGGCGTTTCCGTTGCGCTTGCCGTTGCCGCAGTTGCCGTTACTCGGATTTCCGCCGTTGCCGGGCTTGCCGGTTTCGGTGTCGGGCTTTTCGTCCGTCTTCGTCGCAGGGCTGCCGCTGCCGTCGGGATCGGTCTTCGGCCCCTTGCCTGGATCCTCCCTCGAGTGATCGCCGGGAACATTGGGCGCGGGGTCGGCGAGGGCCAAGGCTCCGCCCAGGCCACACAGGAATAGGCCGGACGCCACGACGCAGGCGGACGCGGCGCCAAGCACGCGCGAACCCACGTCGTATCCATCCTTCAAGGCGTCACCAGCCAACTAGTCATAGAGTCCGATAATTCTGGCACAAACCAGCCCGAACGGTTTGCTGTGGATTTGAATCTACTCGGGGCCGAGACACACCGATACCGCAGACAATCCGGAAGATAGTGTTGGGCTGCAGCTGCTATGTCATGAATCGTCGACGAGATGACCCGGAGGCCGGCCGGATGAGCCTGTTCAAGCGCAAAAGCCGTGCCACCCGCCGCGCCGAGGCCCGAGCCATCAAAGCCAAGGCCAAACTCGAGGCCAAGCTCGCTGCGAAGAACGAGGCCCGTCGCATCAAGACGCAGCATCAAGCCGAAACCAGGGCCCTCAAGTCGCAACTCAAGGCGCAGCGCGACAGCGACAAGGCCGCACTCAAGGTTGCTCAGACCCAGCTGAAGGCGGCACGTGAAGGAAAGTTGTTCTCCCCTACGCGGATTCGACGCGTGCTCACCGTGAGCCGACTGCTCGCACCGGTCGTGGTGCCGCTCGTCTATCGCGCCGCCATCGCCGCGCGCGGCTTCCTCGACGAACGCAAGGCCGACCGACTCGGCGTCCCGCTCAGCCAGCTCGGTCAGTTCTCCGGCCACGGGGCGCAACTGTCGGCGCGGGTCGCGGGAGCCGAGCAGTCGCTGCGCCTGGTCGCAGAGAAGAAGCCGAAGGACGCCGAGACCAAGCAGTTCGTGGCCGCGATCACCGAGCGGCTCAGTGACCTCTCGGCCGCGGTCACGGCCGCCGAGAACATGCCGACATCGCGCCGGCGCGCCGCGCACGCGGCGATCGCCGAGCAGCTCGACGCCGTCGATGCCGACTTGATGGCCCGGTTGGGGCTGGTCTGACCAACGTGTCCACCGCCGGCCCCACAGCGCGCCTCCGTGGCACGGCCGCGGGGCTGCTGACTGCGGCGCTAGCGGTGGCCGCCCACTCGGTGGGCAGCGGGGCGCCCCCGACTGGTGCGGTCGTCGCTCAACTGGCTGTGCTGGCGGCGACGGTCGGTGCGCTCGCCGCGACCATCGCTCGCGCCTCCGACGCCAGGATCCTGCTCGGCCTGCTCGCGGCAGGGCAGGCGTGCGGTCACCTAGTTCTCAGCGTCGTCGGGCACAGCCACCCGGCGGCCGCAGCGCCGCCTGCCTCGGCGATGCTGGCCGCGCATGTGGTGGCGGTCGGTGCAGGCGCGCTTCTGATCGCCGCGAGCGATCACCTCTGCCGAGCCATATCCCGTGCGGTTCGCGCCGCAGTCCGGATCGTCGCCACGCCCGTCGCCGTCGCACCCGTTGTACTGGTCGGCGAGGCCGATCAGCCGCTGCGGTCGGCACTTCTGCTCGCCGCGTCGGTGTCGCACCGGGGTCCGCCGGTCAGCCTGCATCGCTGACCGACATCCCAACGACACCAGAAAGCCACAATCGAATGCGATTCAATACCCGGGCGTGTTCGCGCGCCCTCATCACCGCTGCCGCCACCGCGGCGGCGATGTCCGTCGGTCTGCTGGCCGGCGCCGCGCCTGCGTGGGCTCATGTCCACGCCGACGCGGACAACCCCACCCCCGGCTCCTACTCGGTAGTCACCTTCAGAGTGCCCAACGAGTCTGAGAAGGGCGCCCTTACAACACAATTGAGCGTCGTCCTGCCCAACGTGGCGTCCGCAAGCACGGAGGCGATGCCAGGCTGGACCGCCCAGCTGGATCGAGATGCCGCCGCGGGCACGGTCCGTTCTGTCACGTGGACAGCTGCACCCGGAACCGGCATCGCGGCGGACCAGTTCGCACTGTTCCGTATCTCGGTGCAGCTGCCCGACACTCCGACGGTCAGCCTGCCCGCCACGCAGACGTATTCGGACGGGACGATCGTGAAGTGGGATCAACCGACGCCGCCCGGCGGAGCTGAACCCGAGCACCCGGCGCCGGAGATCGCTCTCACTGGTGCCAAGGCCGATGCCGGCGACGACCATCCGATGCCGGTGGCGCAAACGGCGGTCGCGCAAGCCGCGGCTCAGCCTGCGGCTGACAACACGGCGCGCTGGCTCGCGGGCAGCGCTCTGGCGGTCGCCGCCATTGCGGTGGTGACCGCCCTACTGGTGCGACGGCGAGCATGAATCGCGTTATCGCGACGCTGGTCCTGGCCATCTCGCTCGCCGCGGCGGCGGTGGCCGGGGCCGGCGTTGCGTCCGCGCACGCGGTCCGCGTCGCAACCGACCCCGTCGAGAACACCGAATTGAACCAGGGGCCGCAGAAAGTCAGCGCGACGTTCAACGAGGCGCTGCAACCCCAGTTCGCCGCAATGACGGTCGTCGGCCCCGACGGCAACCTGTGGTCGACGGGCGACCCGCGGGTGGACGGCGCCGTCGTCAGCGTCGGCGTGCGACCGCTGGGCCCGTCCGGCACCTACACGGTGAATTACCGGGTGACGTCGGCGGACGGCCACGTGGTCTCAGGGTCGTGGTCGTTCAAGCTCACGGTGTCCGGCACGGGCACGCCCGGTCCGTCGGCGTCTGCGACGACCCCCTCGAGTGACGGCATTCCGGTCTGGCCGTTCTTCGTCGCTGCCGGACTGATCGTGACCGCCGGCGCGGTTTGGGCGGTGCGACGGCAGAGGTGACCCGGCAACGGGCGGTGGCCGGTGCAGCACTGGTCGTCGCGGTATCCGCGGCGGTCGCATGGGCGCTGGCGTGGCAGCAGAATTCGCTGGCGGCGACGCTGGTCCGCGCGGCGGCCGACGTCTTGGCTGTCGTTGCGTTGGGCCTGACAGCGGTGCCGATGCTCGACATCGACCGCTACCGCGGTGAGCTGATCCGCCGCGCCACCGTCCCGTTGACTATCGCAGGCGCCCTCTGGCTGGTCGCCGAGCTGCTCCGGTTGGTCGTGGAGGCTGCGCAGGCCGCAGCGATTCCGATGTCCCGGCTGGGTGTCGACACCGCTGCCGAGTTCGCCCTGCACACTGCGCCCGGACGGTCAGGCCTGTTCAGCGCGGCAGCTGCGGGGTTGGTGTGTCTGGTCGTCATGGCTGCGCCGCGTACGGCGTCGACGAACGTTGCGGTCGCGGGTCTCGCAGCGGCCGGCGTGGCGGCGCGGCCACTCACCGGCCATCTCTCCGATAGCGCACTAGGAGGCACGGCCGTCGCTGTGCACAGCCTGGCGGCCGCCCTGTGGTGCGGCGCACTGGCCGCGCTCGTGCTCACCGTTGAGCACCGCGGCCAGTGGGCCCGTGTGTTGCCGAGGTTCTCGCAGCTGTCACTGGCGTGCGTGGCCGCACTGCTGGTGGGCGGTGTGGTCGGGGCGGTCATGACGCTCGGCTCGCCGAGTGCGCTGTATGCGACGGGGTACGGCCGGCTGTTGTCGGCGAAGGTCGTAGTCACGGTGCTGCTCGTCGCGTTGGCGTACCGCAACCGGACGATGTGGCTGCCCGCCGCACGATCGCACCGGGCCACGGCGCTGGTGTCACGGTCACGGGCACTGTTCGAACTGGCGCTCATGGCCGTCGCGCTCACGCTGGCGGCCGCACTGGCCGTGACCGGTTAGCCGCCATTTCCGGCCTGGCATGATGGGAGCCACTGCCGGGTAGACGAAACAGGCGCAAAGGAGCAGCCAAATGGCAGACCAGCAGGATCGACCCGACGAGAAGGCTGACGCCGCAGCACCGGCAGCCGAGCCGGCGTCGTCCGCGCCAAGCCCCGATCAGGTCCCGCCTGCCGAACCCCCCGCACCGCCTGCCAAGGCGGCGAAGAAGGCGCCCGCCAACGCGGCTAAGAAAGCACCGGCCAAGGCCGCTAAGAAGACACCGGCGAAGAAGGCACCCGCCAAGAAGGCCCCAGCGAAGAAGGCACCGCCGAAGACCGCCGCGGCCCCGAGACTGGCCGACACCAACGGCGATCTCACGTCGGCCGCGAAAGAGGCTGCGGCGCATGCGAAATCCACTGTCGCGAGCGCGCCCAACCCCGTCTCTGGTCCTGCTCCAGTGCCGTTGATCGGACCCGAGCCGTCACGACTGCCGATCGTCGCCGCCATCGCCGCCGGTGTGCTGGCGATAATCGTCGTGCTTCTTGCCCGCAGGCACTCAGACGACTGATGAAATCGGCTTGACCCTGACGCGACGTCAGCGTCCGATAGTGGCGGCCGACGAACAGTTCACCCGCTACTGCGACGACGTCGACCCGGGGACGGCGCAGTTCCTGCACGACATCGTGGTCGCGAAGTTACGCTGAGGCTCCTGTAACCCGCGATCAGCGAGGTTTGGGGGGCCATGGCTGGGAATCCACCATCAGGCACGGTGACGTTCTTGCTCACCGATCTCGAGGGGTCCACCCGCATGTGGGAGCAGGATCCCGAGGCGATGAAGGCCGCGATGGTTCGCCACGACGAAATCCTCGAGAAGACGTTCGCGGAGACCCGCGGATTCGTGTTCTCTCGGATGGGTGACGGGATGGCGGCTGCGTTCGCGACGGCACGGGACGCCATCACCGCGGCGGCGGCGATCCAGCAAGCGCTCGCGTCGGAGCCCTGGCGCACCGTGCGCCCATTGCGGGCCCGCATCGGCCTGCACACCGACGAGGCCGTGATCGTCGATGACACCGGCTACGCCAGCCTGCCGATCAATCGGTGCGCACGCTTGATGACAGCGGCCCATGGCGGACAGACCGTCGTATCCGGCGCCACAGAGATGCTGATGCGCGGTCAGCGCCCTGACGGTATGGAGCTCGTCGATCTTGGCGAACACCGGCGGCGTGATCTCGGCCAGCCCACTCGCATTTTCGAGCTCGTCGGCGACGGCGCCCGTGAGAAATTCCCACCGCTGCGGACTTTGGATTCCTTCCCGGGAAACCTTCCCGCACAGGTCAGTTCGTTCATCGGGCGCAAGGATGACGTGGCACGGGTAGCGCGAGCACTCGATACGTCACGGGTCGTGACCGTCACCGGCGTCGGCGGAGTCGGCAAGACCCGCTTGGCATTACAGGTCGCCGCCGACGTGCTGCCACACTACCGTGACGGGGCTTGGCTGGTGGAACTCGCATCTGTTCGTGACGTGGCAGGGGTGGTGGGCGCCGTCGCGGAGATGTTCCGCTTCACCGGCCGCAGTGGGCAATCGCTCGAGGACTCCCTGCTCGAGATGTTGGCTCAGAAGCAGACGCTGCTGGTGGTGGACAACTGCGAGCATGTGCTCGGCTCGGTGGCCCGGCTCGTGAGCGCCATAGAGCGGAAGTGCCCCGGCATCGTGGTGCTCGCCACCAGTCGGGAAGGACTGGCGATCGACGGCGAACAGCTTCTTGCACTTCCTCCCCTGGAGGCCGGTGGGCCAGGCGAAGACATCGAGCGACTGATACACGCCGACGCGATCAGCCTGTTTGTGGAGCGAGCACGGCAAGTCAAGGCGGATTTCGCGTTGAACGACAACAACTCTCGCGCGGTCGTCGATATCTGCCAGCGCCTCGACGGCGTCCCACTCGCCATCGAACTTGCGGCGGCGCGGGTGATGGCGTTGAGTCCGGCCGAACTGCTGCGTCGGCTCGACCGCCGATTCCAGGTGCTTTCCGGCGGACGCCGAAGCGCGATCGAGCGGCACGCCACGTTACGGGCCGCGATCGACTGGTCCTACGACCTGCTGGACAGTGCCGAGCAGCGACTGCTGGCTCGCCTTGCGGTGTTCTCGGGTGGCTGCACACTCGAGGCCATCGAGGAGGTCTGCAGCGGCGATCCTGTCGAGCGGGACGCGGTCATGGATCTGGTCGCCGGTCTGGTTGCCCGCTCACTCGTGGTCGCGGAAGACAGCGATCTGGGCACGCGGTATCGAATGCTGGAGACCATTCGCCAATATGGGGAGGAGCGCCTCGCTGCTTCCGGCGAGACGGATGCGGTGCTGCTACGGCACGCCGCGTTCTACGCACAATTCTCTGCTCGTGCTGCCGAAAAGACCTACGGGCCAGACCAACTCGTCTGGGCACGACAAATCAAGCTCGAGCGAGACAACTTTCTCGCTGCCCTGGCGAATGCCGTCGATTCCGGCGACGCTTCAGTGGCCGTTGAGTTGGTGGCGAGCTATCCCATCCAATCGAGGGCCGAGGGACCAACCGGCGAACTACTCGTTGTAGATGTGGCGCCTGTACTCGGCATGCCCGGAGCATCCGCACAGCCGGGATATCCCTCCGCGCTGGTGGTGGCAGCCTATAAGGCGCAGTCGATCGGCGACTGGCAGCGCGTCGACGAGCTATGCCAGCAGGCGCTGGAGGCTGGGGAAAGACTCGGCGCGTTTCACGGCCCGAGGATTGAGATGGAAACCTGTAGTTTGCAGGCGCAAAACTCGCTGGCGGCCGGCGCCTATGCCGATGCGGTTTCGGCGTACGCACGAGCCGCCGAACTGGCCAACGGCGATGGGTATCCCGGCCTGGCGGCAATCTTTTTGGCCTACAAGGTCAGTTGTGCGCTTCTCGGGGGCACCGCGGCCGAGGAAATGGAGCCGACGGTAGAGGAATCTGTCACGTTGGCGCGACGCTCCGGGATGCCCGGCGCCATGGTCATCAGCCTCAACTCACTGGCGATGACGCTAGCCGAGCGTGATCCCAATCGGGCCAAAGCAGTTCTCCGCGAGAGCATTGAACTCGCTAGCTCGCCCGGCCAAGAAGTGGCGACGGGTTTCCTCACCGCCTCCCTGGTCGCCACGAGGCTCGGTGACTGGAACGTCGCGCTAGCACTTGCAGCTCGGACCATGGTGCTGTGGCGCTGGGTCAGGACAGTGATGGCCGCCGCACCCAGTCTGGGCGTATGTGCGCGGGCGCTCGCTGAAGATCGGCCCGAAGTGGCCGGGGTCTTGCGTGGTGCGGCCTACGCCGCCTACCGGCGCGGGAGCACTGGACAATCCTCGCCAGACAAGGAACGAGGCAATCCCAGCGTCAACTATCTTCTCCAGGCGTTGCGCGAGGCAGGCGACATCATCACCGCTGCACTTGGTGAGGAGCGCCGGCAGCGCCTGCGTACCGAAGGCGCGGCACTGACGATGGACGAAGCCGTGTCATACGCACTGGCCAACATCGACGCCGAGCTACTTACCGGCCCCATCCCACTGACGCGGGCCTAGAACGATGACCGCGCAGCCGCCGTCGGGCACCGTGACCTTCCTCCTCACTGACCTCGAGGGCTCCACCCGGATGTGGGAGCAGGATCCCATTGCGATGAAGGCGACGTCGACTACTACGGTCAAACGGTTCCCGAAGGCAGCGTCATGATGATGCTCATCGCCTCGGCCTGCCGCGACCATCGCCAGTACCCGCCGGACGGCGACGCCTTCGCCATTCACCGCGAGCAGCGCCAGCATCTCGCGTTCGGTGTCGGCATCCACTACTGCCTGGGCGCGTCGCTCGCTCGTCTAGAGGGATCCATCGCCCTCGAAGAGATCCTCAAGCGATTTCCAGAATGGGACGTCGACCTTGACAGTGCGCGTTGGTCGTCGGCGTCTGCGGCCCGGGGCTGGGAAACCATGCCCGCATTGCTCCCTCGCTAGCATCGAGCGGTGACCGTAGCACCCCGCCTCACCGCTGACCTCGTCGACGAAATCGGCCCCGACGTCCGCAGCTGCGATCTGCAGTTCGGCCAATACGGCGGCAGGTCGCAGTTCGCGGGGCCGATCGCGACGGTGCGGTGTTTCCAGGACAACGCGCTACTGAAATCGGTGCTGTCCGAGCCCGGCGACGGCGGGGTGCTGGTGATCGACGGCGACGGCTCGCTGCACAGCGCGCTGGTCGGCGACCTCATCGCGGGTCTGGGCGTCGAGAACGGCTGGGCCGGTCTGATCATCAACGGCGCGGTACGCGACGTCGCGACACTGCGCAAACTGGAGCTCGGCATCAAGGCGCTCGGCACCAATCCGCGCAAGAGCACCAAGACCGGCGACGGCCAGCGCGACGTCGCCGTCGAGTTCGGCGGAGTCGTGTTCGTCCCAGGCGAGATCGCCTACAGCGATGACGACGGCATTGTCGTCGTCGCCGCAGGCTGAGCGATTAGGCCGAAACTGCCTCCACCGCACGGTGTTTGGTGAACTGCAGCGCTTTGTCGTCCACCTTGCCGTGCCGAATGAGCCGCAGATCCAGCAGATAGTTCTGCTTGAGCCGCCACGGGGCGACGTGACCGGCCTTCGGCAGGTAGTCGAGCGCGCGCAGCACGTAACCAGGGGTGAAGTCCATCAGGGGCCGCTCGTCGACGGAGTTGCCCGGATGCTGCGGCTCGACGGTGTCAAAGCCGTTGGCGTCCATGTAATTCAGCACACGGCAGACGAACTCCGACACCAGGTCGGCCTTCAGCGTCCACGACGCGTTGGTGTAGCCGATCGTGAAGGCCATGTTCGGCATGTGCGTCAACATCATGCCCTTGTAGGCCATGGTGTCGTGCACGTCGACCGGCAAGCCATTGCGAGAGATCGCCGCGCCGCCGAACAGCTGCATGTTCAGACCCGTTGCGGTGACGATGATGTCGGCCTGCAGCTGCTCACCTGAGATCAGCTTGATGCCGGTCTTGGTGAAGCGCTCGATCGTATCGGTGACGACGTCGGCGTTGCCCTTCTTGATGGTCTTGAACAGGTCGCCGTTGGGCGCCAGGCACAGCCGCTCGTCCCACGGGTTGTAGCGCGGGCCGAAGTGCTTCTCGACGTCATAGCCCTCGGGCAACCGCCGCTCGGCCATGGTCATCAGCGTCTTGCGCATGAACTTCGGGAACCGCCGCGCGATCCGGTACTGCGCCGACTGGAACAGGATGCTCTTCCACCGGTTGACGACATACGCAGGCTTCGCAGGCAGCGTGTTGTTCATCCTGACACTGAACGGGTCGACGTCGGGCAGCGAGCCGATGTACGTCGGCGAACGCTGCAGCATCGTCACGTGTCCGGCGCCCGAATTGGCAAGGGCCGGAATCAACGTCACCGCGGTCGCGCCACTGCCGATGACAACGATCTTCTTGCCCTCGTAGTCGAGGTCCTCCGGCCAGTGCTGCGGATGGATGATCGTGCCCTCGAAGTCGTCGGAACCGGCGAACTCCGGCGAGTAGCCCCGGTCGTAGTTGTAGTAGCCGCTGCACGCGAACAGGAACGAGGCCTTGATCTCGACCTCCTCGCCGTCGCGCTCGACGCGCAGGGTCCACCGATTCTCGGCGTCGGACCAGTCGGCGCCGGCCACCTTGTGCCCGTACCGGATGTGCTTGTCGATGCCGTACTCGGCGACCGTCTCCTTCAGGTAGGCCATGATCGACGGACCGTCGGCGATGGCCTTCTCAGACGTCCACGGCTTGAAGCGGAAGCCGAGCGTGAACATGTCGGAGTCCGAGCGGATGCCCGGGTACTTGAACAGGTCCCAGGTACCGCCGAGGTTGTCCCGGCGCTCCAGGATCACATAGCTCTTGCCGGGGCAGCGGTCCTGGAGATGCCAGGCGGCACTGATGCCGGAGATGCCGGCTCCGACGACGACAACGTCGACAAATTCGGTCATGTTGTAAAGTTATCAACACTGTGTCGAGTGAGTCAACGATGTGTTGAGAAACTCGACATGACGTAAAGTAGTGCCCCGTGACCACCGTCAGCCAGCCGCGCGCCGCCCGCGGTCGCCGCGCCGCCCGCCCGTCGGGCGACGATCGTGAGCTGGCGATTCTCTCCACGCTGGAGCGGCTGCTGGAGGACCGGCCTTTCGCCGAGATCTCGGTCGACGACCTCGCAAGGGGCGCCGGCATCTCCCGTCCGACCTTCTACTTCTATTTCCCGTCAAAGGACGCGGTGCTGCTGACGCTGTTCGAGCGAGTATTGGCCCAGGCTGACGCCACGTTCGAGGGTCGGGACGACTACACCGTCGATCCCGCCAAGGCATGGCGCGACGGTATCTACGCCTTCTTCGAACCCCTGCGAACCCACCTCGCCGTTGCTCTCGCCGGTGTGGCGGCCACCGTAACCAACGCCGAGATCCGCGAGCTCTGGTCGACGTTCATGCAGAAGTGGGTCGATCGCACAGCCGCGGTCATCACCGCCGAACGGGCCCGCGGGGCGGCGCCGGAAACCGTGCCGGCTCAGGACCTGGCCGCCGCGCTGAATCTGATGAACGAGCGGACCATGTTCGCCTCGTACACGGCCCAGAAACCGGCCATCGCCGAAGACGCGGCGCTCGACACCGTCGTGCACATCTGGATTACCAGCATCTACGGCGAGACCCGCTGACTCGTCGGACCTCGATGCGAACATATATTCGTGTCCAGGGCCGCGGCAGGTTCCTATTCGGCGGCTCAGCCGCCGACCATCCTCCACGCCGACCTCGATTCCTTTTACGCCTCGGTCGAGCAGCGCGACGATCCCGCGCTGCGTCGAAAGCCGGTGATCGTCGGCGGCGGCGTCGTGCTCGCGGCCAGTTACGAAGCGAAGGCCTACGGGGTGCGCACGGCGATGGGGGGACGCCAGGCCCGCGCGTTGTGTCCGCACGCGATCGTGGTGCCGCCGCGGATGTCGGCGTATTCCGAGGCCAGCGACAGGGTGTTCGAGGTGTTCCATGACACCACACCCGTGGTCGAACCGCTGTCGGTGGACGAGGCCTTCCTCGATGTGTCGGGCCTGTGGCGGGTGTCGGGCACCCCGGTTGAGATCGCTGCCCGGCTGCGCGCGCAGGTCCGCGACCGCGTCGGGCTGCCCATCACCGTCGGCATCGCGCGGACAAAGTTCCTGGCCAAGGTCGCCAGCCAGGAGGCCAAGCCTGACGGGCTGCTGCTGGTGCCGCCGGATCGTGAACTCGCATTCCTGCACCCGCTGCCCGTCCGCAGGCTCTGGGGCGTCGGTGTGAAGACGGCCGAGAAGCTGCACGCGCACGGTATCGAGACGGTGTCGGACGTAGCCGAGCTCAGCGAGTCGACGCTCGGGTCGCTGGTCGGCGCTGCGATGGGCCGTCAGCTATTCGCGTTGTCGCGCAACATCGACCGCCGCCGTGTGGTGACGGGGGTGCGGCGCCGATCGGTCGGGGCGCAGCGGGCCCTTGGCCGGGCAGGCAACACGATGACGGCCACGGAGGTCGACGCCGTCGTCGTCAATCTCGTCGATCGAATCACCCGGCGGATGCGCAAGGCGGGCCGTACCGGTCGAACGGTGGTGTTGCGCTTGCGGTTTGACGACTTCGGCCGAGCCACCAGGTCGCACACGATGCCGCGGGCCACGGCTTCGACGGACGTCATCCTCGCTACCGCACGCGGCCTGGTTGCCGCGGCCACACCGCTGATCGCCGAGCGCGGCCTGACGCTGGTCGGGTTCGCCGTCGCCAACATCGACAGGGAAGGCGCGCAGCAGCTGGAGCTGCCGTTCGAGGAACACGCGGACACCACCGCGATCGATGAGGCGGTCGACAAAGTGCGGCAGCGCTACGGCAATACCGCGTTGACCCGCGGCGTGCTGCTGGGACGCGACCCCGGCCTCGAAATGCCGCACCTGCCCGACTAATTCGTCGTCCACTCCAGCAGCTTTTCCGCGGACCATGTGTTGACGATCCGATCGACGGGCACTCCGGCATCCAACGCACGCTGCGCGCCATACCCGAGGAACTCCAGCTGACCAGGCGCGTGGGAGTCGGTGTCGATGGAGAACAGACAGCCGATCTCCAGCGCAAGATTGAGCAAGCGGGTGGGCGGATCCCGCCGTTCCGGACGCGAGTTGATCTCGACGGCGGTACCGGCATCGCGGCATGCGGTGAAGACCTTCTCCGCGTCGAACTTGGATTCCGGCCGGATGCCCCGGCCACCCGTAACGAGCCGTCCCGTGCAATGGCCGAGCACATCCGCGTGAGGATTGTTGACCGCCTTGATCATTCGGCGCGTCATCGACGGTGCGTCCATCGATAGCTTGGAGTGGACGCTGGCCACCACGACGTCCAGGCGCTCGAGTAGTTCGGCTTCCTGGTCCAGCGAGCCGTCCTCGAGAATGTCGACCTCGATACCGGTCAGGATCCGCATCGGCGCAACGGTCTCGCGCAGTTCGTCGATCACCTCGAGTTGCTTGCGCAGGCGCTCGGGAGAAAGGCCGTTGGCCACCTTCAGGCGGGGCGAGTGATCGGTCAGCGCACAATACTCGTGGCCCAATTCCCTTGCCGCGAGCATCATCTCCTCGATCGGAGCCGAGCCGTCCGACCAGTTCGAGTGCACGTGAAGGTCGCCCTTGAGCGCGGCCCGGACGTCACCACCGCCGAGATCATTTGCCGCTTTCCGCAATTCGATCAGCGCGTCGGGTTCACGCCCGGCCCACGCCTGCGCGATCACCTTCGCGGTCTTGGGTCCGATGCCGGGCAGCGACTGCCAGCTGTTGGTTGCGCCGTGCCTTTCGCGATCTGCCTCGGAGAGCCCCTCCACGATGTCGGCGGCGTTGCGGTAGGCCATCACGCGGCGCGGGTCCTCGCGCGCCCTGTCCTTGTAGTACGCAATCTGGCGCAGGGCGATGACGGGGTCCATACGGTCCAGTCTGCGCTTAGCGTCGCGCCGGGTCGCGTCCCGTCAGCCCAATGACCCGGTCCAGTGTGGGCGCGTCGTCGGCGACAGGCACCGCTGGCCCGAACAGTCCCTCAACCGGACCCTCGGCGGCGATCGCGGTCACGTGCGGCAGCACCGCGTCCAGCGTGGCCGGGTCGACGTTGTAGTCCTGTCCGGACGCGGCGGCCAGGTCCCAGCCGTGGATCACCACCTCCGTCAGGGCGACAATGCCGGCCATCTCGCCGGGGAAGTCAACACCGCCGGCACGCGACATGCCCTCCCACGCTGCCGGCTCACCCCACGCTCGCGCCAGCTCAGCCAGTCGCCTTGGGTATGCGGTGCGCCAGTCGTCGTCCAGCGGTGCTCCCTCGACCGGCGGGGTGTCCGTGAGCTCGCCGAACTCCTTTTTGGCGGCCGCGGTGAATGCCAGCGTCAGGCCACCCACATGCCCGACGAGGTCTCTCAGGCTCAGCTTCTGGCACGGCGTCCGGCCGTTGAGCTGCGCGTCGGTCACATTCATCAACACTTCGGCGGTGCGTTGGCATGCGGGCGTCAAATCGATCATGTCTGTACTGACCTGGCCGGCGACAGGAATTAATCAGCTTTCAGGACTAGTTTGGAAACACGTGAGATTCGCATTCAAGACATCCCCGCAGAACACCACGTGGTCCGACATGCTGGCCGTCTGGCAGGCGGCCGACGATATCGACGTCTTCGAGTCCGGCTGGACCTTCGATCACTTCTATCCGATCTTCTCCGACTCGTCCGGCCCTTGTCTCGAAGGGTGGACGACCCTGACCGCGCTGGCGCAGGCCACGAAGCGGCTACGCCTCGGCACGCTCGTCACCGGAGTCCACTACCGCCATCCCGCGGTGCTCGCCAACATGGCTGCGGCGCTGGACATCATCTCCAACGGCCGACTCGAACTCGGCATCGGCGCGGGCTGGAACGAAGAGGAGTCAGGTGCCTACGGCATCGAACTCGGAAGCATCAAAGAGCGCTTCGACCGGTTTGAGGAAGCCTGCGAGGTGCTGACCAGCCTGTTGAGCAAGGACACCACCACCTTTGACGGCAAGTTCTATCAACTCAAGGACGCGCGCAACGAGCCGAAGGGCCCGCAGAAGCCGCACCCGCCGATATGCATCGGAGGCAGCGGTGAGAAGCGCACGCTGCGCATCACCGCGAAGTACGCCCAGCACTGGAACTTCGTGGGCGGTGCGCCGGAGGAGTTCGCACGCAAGCGAGACGTGCTCGCCTCGCACTGTGCGGACATCGGGCGCGATCCCAAGGAGATCATGTTGTCCTCGCACATCCGGCTGAGCCCGGATCACCACAATCCGGATACCAAGATCGATTTCGGTCACGCGATCGAGGAGGCCGCCGCGCTCGGCAAGGAAGGCCTGGATCTGGCGATCGTGTACCTGCCGACGCCGCACACCCCGACGGTCCTGGAACCGCTCGCCGAGGCGATCAGGGATTCCGGCCTGCTCACCAGCAAAGACATTGGGCGATAACGATAATATAACGGTTAGGCAAACGTAAGGTCACATCTCGGCTGTTTGACGTAACCAGCCGGGCCGGAATTAGCTAGAAGCCATAACGAAGTAGCTCGGCCGGCGTGATCAGGCGTTCGGCTTTGGCGGGGAATTCACGGCTCTTGACCGGGTGACGGAACCATGACCAGGCGATTCGACTCACCCGAGACCGAGTTAGCGGGTTGAGGTACACGGTGCTCACTCCTGCGAAATAGCAATAGCTGAACCGGGGGCCTACGTTACCGCAGAACCCTCATGAAGTCATTAGATACCTATTACCTGGCAAACTGAACTAGGCACGCCGAACAATAATCTGATGTTTTTGGAGTGACTAATGTGACTAATGTGACGTCACACAGGGTCGCACCCGCCTGCCGGGTTTTGGCGATCGGATCACGTCAACGTGGGTGACCGGCAGGTGGTGGAGATGGCCGATCACCCCGTCATTCAACTGCGTGTCGCAGCTGTTTGTCCCCAACGCAAGCGGGCCAAATTAACGCACGAGCTAGCGTTGCGGCACGGCGGTGGGCTTGATCGGCGCAGGAAGGGCGGTATGGCCCATGAGATACCGGTCCACACCAGCGGCGGCCGCGCGGCCCTCGGCGATTGCCCAGACGATCAGCGACTGCCCGCGGCCCATGTCACCCCCGACGAAGACGCCGGGTACATTCGTCGCGAAATCAGCGTCGCGCGCGACGTTGCCGCGCTCGTTGATTTCGACGCCGAGATCGGTCAGCAGGCCTTCACGCTCGGGGCCGACGAAGCCCATCGCCAGCAGCACCAGGTCGGCTTCCAACTCGAAATCGGAGCCCTCGATCTTTTCGAACTTGCCCGCGTTCATTTTGACCTCGTGACCACGCAGGCCCGTGACGCGACCGTCCTCGCCTGCGAAGTCCTCGGTGTTGACCGAGTAGACGCGCTCGCCGCCTTCCTCGTGCGCCGAGGACACCCTGAACATCAGCGGGTAGACCGGCCATGGGGTGGACTCCGCACGCGTCTCCGGCGGCCTGGGCATGATCTCGAACTGGTGCACGCTGGCGGCGCCCTGCCGGTGCACGGTGCCGAGGCAGTCCGCGCCGGTGTCGCCGCCACCGATGATGATGACCTTCTTGCCCTTCGCGTGGATCGGCGGCAGACCATCCTCGTCGGCCACCGGGTCGCCGTTCTGCACCCGGTTGGCCCAGGGCAGGAACTCCATCGCCTGATGAATGCCGTCGAGCTCGCGGCCCGGGATCGGCAGATCGCGCCACGCGGTCGCGCCGCCGGCCAGCACCACCGCGTCGAACTCCGATCGGAGCTGGGCGGCGGTGATGTCGACGCCGACGTTCACACCCGCGCGGAATTGGGTGCCCTCGGCCTCCATCTGCGCCAGCCGCCGGTCGATGTGGCGCTTTTCCATCTTGAACTCGGGGATGCCGTAGCGCAGCAGGCCGCCGATGCGGTCGTCGCGCTCGAACACCGTGACGGTGTGGCCTGCGCGGGTCAGCTGTTGAGCTGCGGCCAGACCTGCGGGCCCGGATCCGACGACGGCGACGGTCTTGCCGGTCCGCTTGTCGGGCGGTAACGCAACGACCCAGCCCCGGTCGAAGGCGTTGTCGATGATCTCGACCTCGACCTGCTTGATGGTCACCGGATCCTGGTTGATGCCGAGCACGCACGAGCCCTCACACGGCGCCGGGCACAGCCGACCGGTGAACTCCGGGAAGTTGTTGGTGGCGTGCAGCCGTTCGATCGCATCGCGCCAACGGTCGGTGCGCACCAGGTCATTCCACTCAGGGATGAGGTTTCCGAGTGGACACCCGTTGTGACAGAACGGGATACCGCAGTCCATGCACCGCGCCGCCTGATCGCGCAGCACGTCGTGGGAGAAGTCCTCGTACACCTCTTTCCAGTCGAGCAAACGCAGCGGGACCGGCCGCCGTTGCGGGGTCTCGCGCTTTGTGTACTTGAGGAAGCCCTTGGGATCAGCCATTGGCAGCCGCCATGATCGCCTCGTCGACATCTGAGCCGGTGCGTTCGGCCTCCGCAATCGCCACGAGCACCCGCTTGAAGTCGCGCGGCATCACCTTCACAAAATTCTTCAGCTCGTTCTCCCACTCGGACAGGATGCGTTGTCCCACTGCCGAATCCGTCGCATCGACGTGGGCCTGGACCATTCCGCGGAGCCAGTCGATGTCGTCCTCGTCCATCTCATCTAGGTCGACCATCTCCGCGTTGAGGTTCTCACCCAGTGCGTCCGCGGGGTCGTACACATACGCAACGCCGCCCGACATGCCCGCCGCGAAGTTACGTCCGGTGGGCCCGAGGATGACGACCTTGCCGCCAGTCATGTATTCACAGCCGTGGTCGCCGACACCTTCGACGACCGCGTGCGCGCCGGAGTTGCGGACCGCGAACCGCTCGCCCACCACACCGCGCAGGAACACCTGGCCGCTGGTGGCGCCGAACAGGATCACATTGCCTGCGATGATGTTCTTCTCGGCGACGTAGTCCGCCGGCGCATCGTCCGATGGGCGCACCACGATGCGGCCGCCCGAAAGGCCCTTGCCGACATAGTCGTTGGCGTCGCCGTACACGCGAAGGGTGATGCCCTTCGGCACGAACGCGCCGAAGCTGTTGCCCGCCGACCCGTCGAACGTGATGTCGATGGTGCCGTCGGGAAGTCCCTGCCCACCATAGGCTTTCGTCAGCTCGTGGCCGAGCATCGTGCCCACGGTGCGGTTGGTGTTCGCGATCGCGGCGGCGAACCTCACCGGCGTTCCCGAATCGAGAGCCTCCCGGCTCATCACGATCAGCTGCTGATCCAGCGCCTTGTCCAGGCCGTGGTCCTGACGCGAGCTGCAGTACAGGTCCTGGTTCATGAACGCCGACTCGGGCTCGTACAGCACCGGCGACAGGTCCAGCTTGTAGGCCTTCCAGTGCTCCGCGGCCCTCGTGGTGTCCAGCGAGCCGACCTGGCCGACCATGTCGTTGACGGTCCGGAAGCCCAACTGGGCCATCACTTCCCGGACTTCCTCGGCGATGAACATGAAGAAGTTTTCGACGAACTCCGGTTTGCCGGTGAACCGCTGCCGCAGCACCGGATTCTGGGTGGCGACGCCGACCGGGCAGGTGTCGAGGTGGCACACCCGCATCATGATGCAGCCGGACACCACCAGGGGCGCTGTCGCGAACCCGAACTCCTCCGCGCCGAGCAACGCGGCGATCACGACGTCACGGCCGGTTTTGAGCTGGCCGTCGACCTGAACGACGATCCGGTCGCGTAATCCGTTGAGCAGCAGCGTCTGCTGCGTCTCGGCCAGGCCAAGCTCCCACGGCGCACCCGCGTGCTTCTGCGACGTCAGCGGCGTCGCACCGGTGCCTCCGTCGTGGCCTGAGATCAGCACCACGTCAGCGTGTGCCTTCGACACACCCGCGGCGACCGTGCCGACGCCGTTCTCGCTGACCAGCTTGACGTGCACACGTGCCTGAGGGTTGGCGTTCTTAAGGTCGTGGATCAGCTGCGCCAGATCCTCGATCGAGTAGATGTCGTGGTGCGGCGGCGGAGAGATCAGGCCGACACCCGGTGTGGAGTGCCGCACCTCGGCCACCCACGGATACACCTTGTTACCCGGAAGCTGGCCGCCCTCACCGGGTTTCGCACCCTGAGCCATCTTGATCTGGATGTCTGTGCAGTTGGTCAGGTAGTGGCTGGTGACACCGAACCGCGCCGACGCCACCTGCTTGATCGCGCTGCGCCGCCAGTCGCCGTTCTCGTCGCGGTCGAAGCGGTTGACGTGCTCGCCGCCCTCACCCGAATTCGACCGCCCGCCAAGGCGGTTCATCGCGATTGCCAGCGTCTCATGCGCCTCGGCGGAGATCGAGCCGTAGCTCATCGCACCGGTCGAGAAGCGCTTGACGATCTCGCTGGCCGGCTCCACCTCGTCCAACGGCACCGGCGGGCGAACGCCGTCCTTGAACTTCAGCAGGCCGCGCAGCGACGCCATCTTCTCGCTCTGGTCGTCGACCAGCTTGGTGTACTCCTTGAAGATCGAGTACTGCCCGGTGCGCGTCGAGTGCTGCAGCTTGAACACCGTGTCCGGGTTGAACAGGTGGTACTCACCCTCACGGCGCCACTGATACTCGCCGCCGACCTCTAGCTCGCGGTGCGCCCACTCGTCGGGTCGGTCAAGGTACGCGAGCGAGTGACGGGTGGCGACGTCATCGGCGATGTCATCGAGTTCGATGCCGCCGACGGGGCACGTCAGCCCGGTGAAGTACTCGTCGAGCAGCTGCTGGCTGATGCCGATCGCCTGGAACAGCTGGGCGCCGGTATAGGAGGCCAGCGTGGAGATGCCCATCTTCGACATCACCTTCAGCACGCCCTTGCCTGCCGCCTTGACGTAGTTTGCCTTCGCCTTGTCGCTTGTGATGCCGGTGATCACGCCGCGGTCGACCATGTCCTCGATCGACTCGAACGCCATGTACGGGTTGATCGCGGCGGCGCCGAAGCCCACCAGGCATGCCATGTGGTGAACCTCGCGGGCGTCACCCGCCTCCACGACCAGGCCGACCTGGGTGCGGGTTCGGTCGCGAACAAGGTGGTGGTGCACGGCCGAAACGCTCAGCAGCGACGGGATGGGCGCCATCGACTCGTCTGATTCGCGGTCGGACAGCACGATGATGCGCGCGCCGTCGCGGATGGCGGCCGACACCTTCGCCCGCACATTGTCGAGCGCCTCCTTGAGGCCCTGCCCGCCGCGGTTGACCGGGTACAGACAGCGAATCACCGCGGCGCGCATGCCGTGCTTGTGGCCGCGGATCTCGTGATCGGGATCGACGCAGATCAGCTTCGAGAGCTCGGCGTTGCGCAGGATCGGCTGTGTCAACACGATCTGTCGACACGAGTCGGCGTTTGGGTTGAGCAGGTCGCCCTCGGGCCCGACGGTGCCCTGCAGGCTGGTCACCACCTCTTCGCGAATGGCGTCCAGCGGCGGGTTGGTGACCTGGGCGAACAACTGCTGGAAGTAGTCGTAGAGCATCCGCGGCCGCTGTGACAGCACGGCGACCGGGGTGTCGGTGCCCATGGAGCCGAGCGGTTCGGCGCCGGTGCGCGCCATGGGCGCCACCAACAAGTTGAGCTCCTCGTAGGTGTAGCCGAAGATCTGCTGCCGCAACACAACCCGGTGATGCGGCATCCGGACGTAGTCGCCGGGCGGCAGGTCATCGAGCTTGAACAGGCCTGCGTCGAGCCACTGCTGGTAGGGAACCCCAGCTGCGAGTTCGGACTTTATTTCTTCGTCGGACACGATGCGGCCCTTGGAGGTATCGACCAGGAACATCCGGCCGGGCTGCAGCCGCATCTTCTTCACCACGGTGGATGGATCGAGGTTGAGCACGCCGGCCTCGGACGCCATCACCACCAGACCGTCGGCACTGACCCAAATGCGTGACGGGCGAAGGCCGTTGCGGTCCAGCACCGCGCCGATCACGGTGCCGTCGGTGAACGTCATGGACGCCGGGCCGTCCCAAGGCTCCATCAACGACGCGTGGTACTCGTAGAACGCCCGGCGCGCCGGGTCCATCGACTCGTTGCGCTCCCATGCCTCGGGGATCATCATCAGCACGGCGTGCGGCAGGCTGCGGCCCCCGAGGTGCAGCAGTTCGAGCACCTCGTCGAAGCGCGCGGTGTCCGAGGCGCCCGGCGTGCAGACCGGGATGATCTTGTCGAGGCTCTTGCCCTTGTCGCGGCTCGCCGCGGCCCCGGACCCGAACACGTCGGTGCTGATCAACGCTTCGCGCGCCCGCATCCAGTTCTCGTTGCCGGTGACGGTGTTGATCTCGCCGTTGTGGGCGATCCGCCGGAATGGGTGGGCCAGTGGCCACGACGGGAACGTGTTCGTCGAGAACCGCGAGTGCACGATGCCCAGCGCGCTGGTGAGCCGATCGTCTTGCAGGTCAAGGTAAAACGCCTTGAGCTGCGGCGTGGTCAGCATGCCCTTGTAGACGAACGTCTGACCGGAAAGGCTTGGGAAGTAAACGGTCTCGCGGCCGGGGCCGTCCTGACCGGGTCCCTTGGTGCCGAGCTCGTGCTCGGCCCGCTTGCGCACGACGTACGCGCGGCGCTCGAGATCCATGCCCGTGGCGCCGGCGAGGAACAGCTGCCGGAAGGTCGGCATCGCGTCGCGGGCCAGGGCGCCCAGCGACGACTCGTCGGTCGGGACCTCGCGCCAGCCGAGCACCTCGAGGCCTTCGGCTTCGGCGATCTTCTCCACGGCCTCACAGGCGGTCGCTGCGTCCTTGGAGGACTGCGGCAGGAACGCAATGCCGGTGGCGTAGCTGCCGTATTCGGGCAGGTCGAATTCGACGACGGCACGCAGGAACTCGTCGGGGACCTGCAGCAGGATGCCTGCACCGTCGCCGGTGTGCGGTTCAGCGCCCTGGGCACCGCGGTGCTCCAGGTTGACCAGGGCCGTTATGGCCTTGTCGACGATGTCGCGGCTGCGGCGGCCATGCATGTCGGCCACCATCGCCACGCCACACGCGTCATGTTCGAACGCGGGGTTGTACAGCCCTTGACTGCTGGGCGCCATTCCCACCTGACCCTTCGTGAAGCTTGTGCTAGGCAGCCGTCAGCGACGGCAATTAGCCGGACCGGCGATGGAGGTGCCTTCGTGCAGCATCGAACGATGGCCCTATCCCACTCGCCACAAGTGGAGAAAACGATATGACAAACACCGCCTGACATGCCAACTTAGTCGAACCTAACTATACTCTTCGCGGGGATTGGCTCTGCCGAGGATTCGGCTCCTATAACAATTGAATAACGTTGCCGCTGTTGAACTTTCGACGAGGTTGCGGTACTGCCTGTCTCGTGAGTGGTAGATCACATCTTTGGTCCATTCCTGAACTATGTTTGCTGTGATGGACACCCAAGTGTGTGCGCTGCGGCGATTGCGTCGCATTCGTTTGCGAAAAGCCTAGTCAGATTCTTAGAGAATGGCCTGCACGCTGGCCTCGGGACGCAAATCCAGGCGTCGAAGCAACTGAGCGTTCAGCGCCACCACGACCGTCGAGATCGACATCAAGATCGCTCCGACCGACATCGGCATGACGAAGCCGATTGGCGCAAGCACACCGGCCGCGAGAGGCACCGCGATCAAGTTGTATCCGGCTGCCCACCAAAGGTTTTGCTTCATTTTGCGATACGCCGCCTTCGACAGCTGGATGACCGATAGCACCGAGCGCGGGTCCGAGCTGGCCAGGATCACGCCCGCTGAGGCGATCGCCACGTCGGTGCCTGCGCCGATCGCGATGCCGACGTCGGCCTGCGCGAGCGCTGGCGCATCGTTGACGCCGTCCCCGACCATCGCCACCTTCAGGCCCTCATCCTGCAGCTGCGCCACCCTGGCAGCCTTGTCCTCGGGCCGCACCCCGGCGAACACCCGGTCGATGCCCAGCTGGGTGGCGACCGATTCCGCGACCGCCTGTGCGTCGCCGGTGATCATCACCACCTGGATGCCGAGCTTGTGCAGGGCGTCGACGGCCTGCCGGGATTCCTCACGCACCTCGTCGGCCAGCGCCAGCGCTCCCGCGACGGATAGGCCGGCTCCGTCCTCTTCCAAGAGCACGTGCAGGATGATCGCGCCGTCATGACGCCACGTCTTCGCCTCGGGCAGTTCGGCAAGGCCGGCCTCCTCGAGCAGACGGGGCCCACCGACCCGCACGGTCCTGCCGTCGACCCGCGCCGTCACGCCGACGGCCGGTGCCGAGATGAACTCCGACGACGCAGGCACCGTCAGCTCTCTGCGGTGAGCGGCTTCGACGATGGCCTTGGCCAGCGGATGCTCGGAGTCGAACTCGGCGGCGGCCGCGATCGCCAGCACGTCGTCTTCAGAGAAGCGGCCCGCGGCGGCTACAGCCGTGACCGTGGGCTCGCCCTTGGTCAGCGTGCCGGTCTTGTCGAACAGCACCGCGCCGACCGTGCGCATGCTCTCCAGCGCCAGCCGATCCTTGATCAGCACCCCACCGCGGGCGGCGCGCTCGGTCGCGATGGACACCACAAGCGGAATCGCCAGGCCCAGGGCGTGCGGGCAGGCGATCACCAGCACCGTGATGGTGCGGATGACGGCCTCAGAGGGCTGACCCCCGAGGCCCGGGAAGCCCCACACCACGGCGGTGACGACCGCCGCTCCGAGGGCGAACCAGAACAGCCATGCGGCCGCCCGGTCGGCGAGCCGTTGCGCCCGTGACGAGGAGTTCTGCGCCTCGGTGACAAGCCGCTGGATGCCCGCCAACGCGGTGTCGTCGCCGACGGCGGTCACCTTGACGCGCAACCCGGAGTCGGTGGCGACGGTGCCCGCGACCACCGAGTCGCCCACGCCGCGGCGCACAGTCCGGGATTCGCCGGTCACCATCGACTCGTCCATCTCGGCGGCACCCTCGACGATCACCGCGTCGGCTGGCACGCTGCCCCCGGGCCGCACGATCACGATGTCGTCGACCCGCAACTCCGACGGTGCGACCGTCTCTGTGCCCTCGGGGGTCACGCGCTCGGCCTCGTCGGGCAGCAGCGCCGCCAGCGAGTCCAGCGCCGACGTGGTCTGCGCCACCGACCGCATCTCGATCCAATGGCCCAGCAGCATGATCACGATCAGCAGCGCCAGTTCCCACCAGAAGTCGAGGTTGTGTGGCAGCACGCCGAGGCTGGCACCCCACGACGAGATGAACGCGACCGTGATCGCGAGGCCGATCAGCAGCATCATCCCCGGCGTGCGGGAACGGATTTCACTGATCGCTCCGGTGAGGAACGGCCGACCGCCCCACACGTACATCACAGTGCCGAGCAGTGGCGACACCCATCGTGATCCGGGGAAGGCAGGTACGGAGTAGCCGAGGATCATCGCGAACATGCCCGACAGCGCGACCGTCGGGACGGCGAGCACGAGCATGGTCCAGAACAGCCTGCGGAACTGCGCGACGTGATCCCCGTGACCGCCGTGACCGCGCTCTTCGTGGTCGACGTGCATCTGATGCTGCGAGTGGTTGACCTCGGTCATGGCCGCCACTATATACCCCCTAGGGGTATATGCCCAGCCTCGTGCACGTCACCCTTGACGGCGATGTCACATCCGCTGAACACGCCGCTGGGCCGGTTCGGCATCGTGACGTCCAAGGAAGGCCCGCAGCGGTGCATCGCGTCCATTCCCGCGGGCGGAATGACCAACCCGCTGTCCGGTCAGCCGACCGTCGCCGCGCTGGCGATGCTGGTGGACCACGTCGGTGGATTGGTCAACCATCACCGCCGCGGGCCCAGTGAGTGGACGGTGAGCAGCGAGTTGTCGCTCGAGCTCGCGCCGGACGCGCTGGCGCAGATCGCAGCGGCACCGGACGACCCGGTGGTCGCCACCGCGCGACCGTGTGGGCGCAAGGGTCCGAATGCGCTCGGCTTGTGCGAAATCACGCACCGCGACTCCGTGATTGCGACCGCCACCGTGCGCTCGTTCTACATCCAGGCTCCCGGCCATCTCGCCAAATGGCCCACCGGACCGACCGGACCGCTGCCTCCCGGTTCGCTCGCCGAGCGGATGGCGGTTCGGGTCGCCGAGAGCGGCGGCGCGGCGAAGGTGCTCGTACAGGATCCGGATCCTGTGCTCAACAACAGCCTCGGCATCGTGCACGGTGGAGTGTCGGCGATGGCGCTGGAGCTGGTCGGCTCGGCCGCCGTCAACGCCGGCCGCGAAGATGAGCCGTTGCACACCGCGTCGCTCCGCGTGAACTTCCTGCGGCAGTTCTGTACCGTTCCTAGCGGCGCCGAATCCCGTTACGAGGGAACCGCTTTGCACGTCGGACGCAGCAGCGGGGTAGCGGAGGCGCGGGCGGTCGGCGAGGACGGCAAGGCCGCGATCATCGCCCGCGTCACCACCTACTGTTGAGTCTCCGATCGCCGGCGCCGGAACCGCCGATTCGACGTCTTGATCTCGGCCGTCGCGCGGCGGCGCGGTGCTGATGTCGTCTGCGCCAGCGCAGCCACGATAGCGATGCGTGCAGTCATGGCAACCGTTTCCTCTCTGAAGTGCCTGATAAGACGCACGTTATGGGAGCCGGCAACCGCGGGCATGAGTACCGAGGTACCCGATTTACTGCGTGCCGGATACTTGGCATCGAGCGCCGCACGTAACGAAACCGCGGACAGCGATCTGCGAGACTGGACCCGGCAATCTGGCGGTGAAGGAGAACGGTTGCTCGTGCATCATCGCGGCAGGGACGATCGCCGTCCACACGGATTGATTCGCGCAGCACGATGACGGCACCGACACCGGGCCCTGATCAGCCCGACGATTCGATGCGGGGTTCGGTACACATCTGCGTTACGGCGATCGTCGCGGGTGTGCTCATCGGCTTCGTTGGCGGCGCGTTCCGGTGGTGCTTGCAGACAGCCGATGACCTGCGCATCGACTTCGTCGACTGGGCGCACAGGCTACCGGGACCAGGCTGGCTGGTCCCGATGGCTGCCGTCGCGGCCTGCGCAACCCTTGCCGCCCTCATCGTGCGGTGGGAGCCGCTGGCTGCTGGAAGTGGTATCCAGCATGTCGAGGCGGTCTTTCGGGGAGAAGCTCGGCTGCCGCTCATCCGCTTGCTCCCGGCGAAGTTCATCGGTGGTGTGTTGAGCATCGGATCGGGGCTTGTGTTGGGCAGGGAGGGGCCGACGGTCCACATGGGCGCGGCGATCGGCGCCGAAGCGGGGCGGCGCGCCCGGCTGCCCGATCCCGAGGTCAGGATGATTCAGACGGCATTGGGCGGGGCCGGCCTCGCTGTCGCGTTCAATGCACCTATCGGCGGCACCCTTTTCACCCTCGAGGAGGTCACGAAGTCGTTTCGGGTGAAAACCGTACTGGCGACACTGTTTTCGGCTGTCGCAGCCGTGAGCTGTTCTCGGCTGATCCTGGGAAACCACGCCGACTTTCATGTCGAAACCTTCGGCGCTCCAGCTCTCGCATGGTTGCCGCTTTTCGTCGTCTTCGGATTCCTGACCGGAGGTCTGGGTGCCGTGTACAACCGGTTGCTGTTGTGGTTCCTCGACCACGTCGCAGCGATCCGCCGAGTCCCGACCCTGGCGAAAGCGGCCGTCATCGGTGCCATCATCGGGCTCGCGATGTTCGCGTACCCGCTCGCGGTCGGCGGCGGCGACCCCCTGACACAAGGAATCCTCGGCGGACACCAGTTCGTTCTTTCCGCCGTCATCGGCTACCTTGCGGTGCGGTTCATCGCGGGCCCATTGTCGTACTCGGCTGCTGTGCCCGGCGGAATATTCGCGCCGCTGCTCGCCGTGGGTGCGCTGTGGGGAGTGCTGTTCGTCGGAGGCTTCGACGCCGTATGGCCCGGAGACGCAACGCAGTTGACGGTTCCGATGGCGATCGTCGGAATGGCGGCGTTCTTCGCGGCTACCGTGCGCGCGCCCGTGACGGGGATGGTGCTGGTGACCGAGATGACGGCGACGACCGAGTCGCTCGTGCCGATGATGGCCGCGACCGCAGCGGCGGTGTTCGCCGCGTACGTCGCGGGATCCCCGCCGATCTACGACAGTCTTCGGCAGCGCATGCCCGACGAAAAGTCAATCGAAGAACGCGGTGGTCCCCCGCACCGTCGAGATCAGAGTTAACCAACGGTTCTCCCCGTTTTGCGCGCAACCAGCCTGATCTCGGCGGAGGCTTCGGCCATGCCAACCACACACGCCACCTCATTGACCAACGGCGAAATCGTCGAGGAGAACGACCTGGGCTCCATTCGACGGGTAACGGCCGGCGGTGTGACCTTTCAGTCGCTGCACGAGTGTCGAGATCGCCAAGGTGGGTGGGTATTGCACGGGCAGGTGTCCGTGGTCGGTGTCGCCGTTGAACTCGAAGCCTTCTCCAGCAGCGACGGCGGCCCGGCACCGCTGGGTGGCGCGGCAATTGCAGGCGTCGCCGAGGTGGAACTGACCGACCGTCCGGTACGCGACGACGTCCTAGAGTAATCCAGCGCCAGGTGAACCCGTCAGGTCAGGTGGTCGAAATCGCCACTGGCCCAGTGAATGTGGGTCTCGGCAGACCGGCGCACTACCCCCTTGGCGTCCCGGTCGACCTCGTCGCCGCCAAGGGTGTAGAGCCGGTCGTAGTCGAACGGTTCGAGCCGATCAACGATGCGTCGCACCACCGCAGGCGACAGCGGCACGTGCCTGGGAAAGTTGCGCTGGAACGACACCCAGTCGCGGGCCAGCCCACCGGAGATGGTGTCACCGACGAGCAGCGTTCCGTCGGCGGTCAACGCCACACAGCTGCCGCGCATATGTCCGCCGACGTGGATCAGCCGGACACCGGGCAGCGGTTCGACCTGTTCCTTCCAGAGTTCGATCACCGGGTCGGTGCGAGGCAACCACTCCTGGTCAAGGGCGTTGACGTACACGGGTACATCGCCGAACTCCCTACTCCAGCTCAGTTGCGCGCCGAACATGTGCGGATGGCTGGCCGCGATCACCGCGACGCCGCCCAGCCCGCGCACCAGGCTCACGATGTCGTCATCGAGGTAGCCCGGCGCATCCCAAAGCAGGTTTCCGTGACCGGTCTGCACGACAAATGTCCTGTGCCCGATGGCGAATCGAGGCACCCGCCGCAGGCTGTGCACGCCACGGCCGTGGTCAACGTGCTCGGTCTGATGCGGCTGGGCGGCCAGTTCAGCCAACGTCGTCCACGTGCCGTGCGGCCCCAGATCGCCGCGCTCCTCCATGGACACCACTTCGGAGGTGAATACGCAGCCGTTCTCCGGCGGTCGGACGTCGGAATCCGTGTGCTCGACACCGCATCCGTCACATATCCACGTCGTCATGCCACCGAGAGTGACACCTCAACTTTGGTTTAGGTCAAGGCCGGCTATTTGACCGGTGCCTTCTTCTTGGCCTTGGTTGCAGCGGCCCGCTCGGTCCGCGCGCCTTCATGCGCCAGCTGACCGCCGGCGTTCTCCAGGTGGGCGCGCACGAACCACTGGAACTTCTCCAGCTCAGCGGCGTGTTCCTCGAGGATGTTCTCGGTGACGGAGTCGAGGTCGCCGACGCGATGGATGGCCTTGCGGATGTCTTCGATCACGCCCGTGTACACCAGGTCGAGCGCCGCCAAGTGGGCCTGCACGGTATCGCGGCCGACGGAGTAGTCGTCCCAGGTACGGTCCTTGATGATCGCGCCAGGCGTGCCCTGCGGCGACTTGCCGAGCGTAGCGATGCGCTCGGCCGACTCGTCCGCATACGCGCGCACTTTTTCGACCTGCGGATCGATCATCTCGTGGACGCCGATGAAGTTCGGGCCGACCACATTCCAGTGCACGTGCTTGAGCGTCAGATGCAGATCGTTGTACGTGCTCAGTTGCTTCTGCAGGATGTCGGCGACCTCGTTAGCCGTCTTCTCGGACAAGCCAGGGATCGTGAATTCAGTCATGCGCGACGTGTACCCGGCGGCCATTGGCGGTAATCACCGTCAGATGGCGCGCAAATTGGGAATCGCCTGACGCGCTGCCCGGCGCGGCGCGTGCGCAGGCCCGGTGGCCTCCAGTAGCCGGACCGCGCGGTGCCGATGCGGCCGCAACGGCTCGAGCAGCTCCACCATTGCCGGGTCGTCGATGGGCTCGCCAAGCAGCCGCCATCCGACCATCGAGGCGAGATGGTAGTCACCGACGGACAACGCGTCGGCGTCGCCGAACACACGCTGCGCGGTCTCGGCGGCGGTCCACTCGCCCACACCTGGCAGTGACATCAGCGCCGCCCGTGCCTGCTCCGGCTCTCGATTGACCAGCCGTTCGAGCGAGTCGGCTCGCTGCGCACAGCCGACGATAGTCCGGGCCCGGCCGGGGTCGACGTTGGCGCGGTGAAACTCCCACGACGGGATGCGCCGCCACACGTCGCCCGAGGGCGGCACCCGCATGTGGGGCGGCGCGGGACCTGGCGCCGGTGCCCCGAACCTGGTCACCAGCGCGCGCCACGCGCGACGCGCGTCCATGCCGTACACCCGCTGCTCCAGCACGGCAGGGACAAGTGCCTCCAGCACGCGGTCGGTGCGGCCGAGCCGCAGATGCGGCATCCGTCGGTGCAACGCGGCTATCGTCGGCTCTTGCGGGGCGAATCCCGACGCGTCGTCGTCCGCCCCCAGCAGCGCGGGCAGTGTTTCAATGAATTCCGTTGCGCCCGTTCCCCATGCCTCGCAGCCGACGGTATCGGGAGTCGGCTTCGTGATCCGCGCCGTGACCGATCCGCTGCGCATCAGGCTGGTGCGCCAGATCGCACCCTCTTCGTCGTGGTAGCACGGGTCGCCCCGGCCGCGGCGCAACGGTGACAGCGTCAGACCCGGGCTCACCGGTCCATCGAACCGGACACTGACCGAAACGCTTCTGGTGCTCGTCACGTCCGCGCTGTGCACCACACCAGGCTATGCGACCGCGATGTCGGCCTTGTCCGGATAGAACGCGACGTGACCGGCGATCTCGCCGACCGCCGGGTACGGCTTCTCGTAGGTCCAGATCGCATCGTCCACGGTGCCGCCCTCGGTGACGACGTTGTAGTAGCTCGCGTCGCCCTTGTACGGGCAGTAGGTCTCGGTGTCACTACGCGTCAGCCTGTCCTGCACGACGTCGCCCAGCGGGATGTATTGCACTGCCGGATACGTGGACTCCTGCAGCGTCAGCGCCTTGTCGGTGTCCGCCACCAACTCGCCGTTCACGCGCACGGTCACGTGCTTGCCCGTCGGTTCGACGGTGATGGGATGGGATGCGGTGGGCTCGAGTACGGGTCGATTGGACATCTCTTTCTCCTGACGCCGATGGTTACCCAATCACTCAAGCGCAACATGTTCAGACCCGGCTTTTCTTCCGGTCCGCGCCCGAAGCGGGTCAATGCGGGCGGCCTGCGATCCTGTCGGCGACCACTGCGATGGGTGAGGTCGTCCGACGGCCGCGTCCCTCGTGCCAGTCCGCGGCTTTGTAGGCGAGGTACATGCCTCGCACACCTATCCAGCGCAGCGGTTCGGGTTCCCAGTTCCGTGACCGGTGGTCGACCCACGGCAGTTCGGTGAGCGGGCTGCGCTGATCCAGCACGAGGTCGGCCAGTGTGCGGCCTGCGAGGTTGGTGGCGGTGACGCCGTGCCCGACGTATCCGCCCGCCCATCCGAGACCCGTCGCCTTGTCGAGCACGATGCTGGCCTCCCAGTCGCGCGGAACGGCCAGCACTCCACACCAGCCGTGCGCGATCGGAATGTTCCTGACCTGCGGCAGGATCGAGTGCAGCGTCGCAGTCAGGTGCTCGATGGTGCGTTCGGGCACCCGACCGTCGACGTCGGTGCGAGAGGCATATCGGTACGGCACGCTGCGACCGCCGATCGCGATCCGGTCGTCGACCGTGCGCTGCGCGTAGAAGAAGCCGTGCGCGGTGTCACCGACGGTTTCGCGGCCCTGCCAGCCGATCGATGCCCAGACGCTGTCGGGAATCGGATCGGTGGCGATCATCGAGCTGTTCATCGGAAGCCAGCGGCGGCGCAGCCCTCGCATGCGCGCGGTGAAGCCCTCCGTTGCGCGCAGCACGATGGGCGCGCTCACGGTCCCGCGTTGGGTCATCGCGCGGCCCGACTCGATCGCGGTAACCGGCGAGTTCTCGTAGATGTCGATGCCGAGCCGCTCGACGGTCTCGGCTAGACCGCGCGCCAGCGCAGCGGGTTGGATCCGTGCACAGTGCGGCGTGTGGTAGGCCGACACCATGCCGTCGAACCGAATCCGTTCGGCTGCTTCGGCTTTCGTCAACGGTGTGATGCCGTCGATCTTCCAGCTCAATTCCTCGTCGATCTCGGCTGCCAGCCGCGACGCCTGCGCGGGGTTGCGGGCGATCTGCATGGTGCCGCCCTTGACGACGCCGGCGTCGATGCGTTCGGCCGCCGCGACGTCGATCACCTCGTCGACGGCATCGTTGAGCGCCCGCTGCCACGCCACCACGCGGTCGCGGCCGTGCAGCTGCGCCATCCGGTTGCGGTCCCCGGGCACCAGCCCCGACAGCCAGCCGCCGTTTCGTCCCGACGCGCCGAAGCCTGCGAAGCGGGCCTCCAACAGGACGATGCGCAGCGACGGATCGGCCCGCTTCAGGTAGTACGCCGTCCACAGCCCTGTGTAGCCGGCGCCGACGATGCACACGTCGGCGTCGCGGTTACCGGGCAACGGCGGCCGCAGTGGCGGGTATTCGGTGAACCAGTTCGAGACGCGACCGTTGATAAGACCTGCTGTGGACACCGTCCGATTCTGGCACTAGCCCAACTTGTCGGACCCGAGGGGAAAGCTGGCCGCAGCTACGACTGAAGGAAGGGCGCCATGTGCTGGCAATGCGACAACCCCGATCGCACCATCGAGGACCACTTCGACGAGGTGCGCGAGACGATTCGCAGGCACGGCTGGATGGTGCAGTACGTCGAGAGCAACCAGACCCCGTTCGCGTACACGATCGGACTCCATGACTGGGGGCTGTCCGAACTGTTGATCACCGCCGTATCTCCGCAACGGGCGACGCGCCTTCTGAACGCAGTGGCCCGTGATGCCGTGACGGGCAGCACCTTGACACCAGGCCAGCAGATCAAGCTACCGGCCGGACCACTCATCGAGATCGTCGAAATGAAGCACCCCGACGCGCACCTCAAATTCGCAGTTGCGTTCGGCGGCCCAGAAACTCGCGCGCTGCAGTTGGTGTGGGCGGATGGCCGCGGCCGCTGGCCGTGGTCAGCCGCATTCTGCGATGGGCGACGACGGCAACCCGTGCTCGGCATCCGGTCGAGGGCTGCGTGAGCGAACCGGTTCTGCGCCCACAATTGTCGGACCCCAAGCACAAGCTGGTCGTAACGACGACAGGAAGGTGCGGCCATGTGCTGGCAGTGCGACAACCCCAACAGCACCACTGAGGAATATCTCGACGAACTCCGCGCGACGATTCGAATACACGGATGGGCGGTGCAGGGCGTCGAAGACGATCGACTGCCATACGCCTACACGATCGGGCTACACGACCGCGGCCTACCGGAACTGTTGGTGACCGGCCTGTCGCCGGAGGGTGCGGCAGGCTTGTTGAACGATGTCGCGGGCGCCGCCATGGCCGGTCGCGACCTCGCGCCAGGGGTGCACATCGCCGTCGGCGCCGGGCCGCTGCTCGAGATCGTCGAGGTGGATCATCCCGATGCGCACATGAATTTCGCTGTGGCGCTCGGCGGCCCGGACATTCGGGCACTGCAGTTGGTGTGGGCCGACGAGCGTGGCCGGTGGCCATGGGCCGCAGGGTGGGGACAAGCGCGACGGCGCCAACCCGTCCTGGGTATCCGCGCTCAGAAGGCGTAGCGGTGGTACTGCGCCATGTAGCGAAGGGCCGGCACCGCGGACATCACCTTGGCCATCACGCGGTAGTACCACGCGATGTCCTGGAAAACGGGATCGTCGAACGGCGAGGCCCAGGCCAGCAACCGCACGCCCGGCACCGCCTCGATGATGTCGTCGGGCCCATCGATGCCCCACGACAGGGTCGCTCCGGCGCGCCGCACCACGGCATTCGTCCACTGCGCCTTGATGCCAAGCCGGTTGAACGCGTCGAACTGCAACTCCCCGGATGGGGCGTGCTCGACGACTCGGCGAAGCAGCGCCACGCCGTCTTCCTTGGTGAGGTACATGGTCAGGCCCTCACCGATCATCAACGTCGGGCGGCCGCTCGGGAGCTCGGCGAACCAGCCCGGGTCGGTGACCGAGGCGGCTAACACGTGGTAGTGGTCGCGGGGCGGATAGAGCTGCCTGCGGAGGTCCGCTACGTCGGGGTAGTCGACGTCGTACCACTCGACGCCCGGCCCCGGGTCCAGCCGGAAGAACCTGGCGTCCAGGCCGCAGCCCAAATGCAGGACGACGGCCTCGGGCGTCACGGCCAAGAACTGGCGCACCCAGTTGTCGAAGTGCGCGGAGCGAGTGGTCACCGACGGTGAGTTCGCCGCCGTGATCGCGGTCCTCTTCCAGTCGTAGTCAATGCGGTCGACGATCTCCTTGGCGAACCGGTCGCCCAGAATCGGCCTCGGGAGGTCGGCGTCCAGCGCCTTGGCGTAGAACGTGGCCAGCATCGTCTGCGGTGGTCCGGACAGATCGACGTGCAGTTTCTCGGTCACACCAATCGACGCTAGTCTCGAATCAGTGTTGGAAGCTACCGACTAAACGTTGGTCGGCGCGCCGTTCAGCGAATACCGTTGACAGACATGCGTATCGACGTGCACGCGCACTACTGGACCGACGCCTATCTCGACATGCTCGTCGGCCTCGGCCGGTCCGATACCGCGACACAACGTGGCATCGGCGCGAGCGGTGGCGCGGAAATCGACGCACGGCTGCGGTTGATGGATCGCGCAGGCATCGACGTCCAAGTGCTCTCCGCCGCGCCGCAATTACCCTACGGCGACGACGAAGCCCGCACCGCTGCCGCGGCACGCTACGTCAACGACGAGTACGCCGCGCTGGTGTCGACACATCCGGATCGGTTCCGCGCGTTCGCGGCCACACCGATGCCGCACATCGATGCCGCACTCACTGAAATTTCGAGGGCTATCGACGAATTGGGCATGGTCGGGCTGACGATGAACACGAGCATTCTTGATCGTGCGATCACCGATCCTGAATTCGAGCCTGTCTTCGCCGAACTCGACCGGCGCGGCGCGATCCTGTATCTACATCCTGTCGGCAACGGGGCGTGCTCGCCGCTGGTCAGCGAGCATCACATCACCTGGATGGTGGGAGCGCCGTTCGAGGACACCATCGCCGCGATGCAACTCATCACCTCCGGACATCTGCAGAAGTATCCCGCGGTCAAGATCATCTGCTCGCATCTCGGGGTGCGCTGCCGATGATTCCGCGGCGGGCAGACGACCACGTCCCGTGGGAGGCACCTGACACCCAGGAGGCGCCAAGTCAGGCCGTGCACCGGCTGTGGTACGACACCGTAAGCCATTGCCACGCACCGGCATTGCGCTGTGCCATCGACTCTTTCGGTGCCGACCGCCTCTTGTTGGGCACCGAGTTCCCCTATGAGGACGGCGACACGTTTGTCAGAGCCGTGGAGTACATCATCGACGGCACCGGTCCCGCGGAGGCACATGCAATTCTGGACGCCAACGCGATGGCGTTGTTCCGGATCAACGACTAGGCGGTCTTGCTCTTCCGCTTGGCATCGCGCAGACCCGCCCAGAACCGAGCGGCTTCGCGCACCGACTCCTCAACCGGCCTTGGTGCCCAACCCAATTCGCGGACCGCCTTGCTGTGGTCGAGAGGCGCTTCGGCTCGCATGAGTCGCAATGACGCCAGTGAAAGCTGCTCGTCGGTGCCTCGCAGCTTCGCCTTGATGCTGCCCGCCGCGGCCAGTGCATATGACATCGGGAGCGGAATTGACTTGGTGGGAGCTGGAACTCCGGCCGCCTCCGCCGCGATGCACACCACGTCGGCGTTACTGATCATCTTCTCCGAGATCAGGTATCGCTCCCCGATGCGACCGCGGTCGGCAGCCAGGATCATGGCGCGCGCCGCGTCCTCCACACCGACTGCCTCCAGTTCGATGCCGTCCATCACGAACGGCAGTTTTCCGAACGCCGCGCCGGCGATGATCGCGCCGTGCGGGGTGCGGCCCCAGTCACCGCTGCCATACGTCGTCGACACGCACATCGCAACGGCGGGCAGGCCCTGCTCCTTCGCGTACTTCAGCACGATGTTCTCTGCCTGCACGCGGGACCGGACGTACGGCGTGAGCCCACGGTCGACGATGACGTCGTCCTCGCTGGCGCGGTGACCGCGACGACGCCCGACGGTCACATAGCTGCTGGTAAAGACGAACTTCTGGAGGTTCGCGTACTTGGCGACTTCGAGCACGTTGCGGGTGCCCTCGACGTTGGTGTGAAACAGCGGCGTCGGATCACGCAGCCAGCCGCGGGTGTCGACCACGCAGTAGTAGACGTCGTCGACACCGGCCATCGCCTCGCGCAGTGTGTCGTTGTCCCAGATGTCGCCGTGATGCCGCGTTACGGGGAGGTCGTCGATCCCGATGGTCGTGGCGTTCGGCCGCACCATCGCCCGCACCTCATGACCGTCGGCCAACAGCTGCCGGGTCACATGCGAGCCGAGGAAACCGTTGGCGCCGATGACCAGCTTCGTGCTCAATTGCGGTCTCCGAACTGGCGCAGCCACGCCGCGGCCACGTCTGGAAGCGTGCCGAGCTGCTCGGCCTTGCGGCACCACTTCCTCGCCGCGGAGACGAACCGCAGCGGGTTGTAGACGTCCTCCTGGCGGCACCATTGGCCGTCGCCTGCGTAGGTGAGGATCGAGATGTTGGTGGCGCTGATGATCGTGCCGTCACCCGGGTCGCGCATCGGGTTGTCCAACTCGCAGATGATCCGGCCGGTCGACTCGTCGATCACTGACCACAGCGAGGGAAACGACGTCATGTAGCTCCCGGGGAACGTCTCCATGGTCTTCCAGATCCAGGCCCGCACCTCGTCGCGGCCGTGCATGGTGCCTGCGGCGTGTTCGACGTACGTGACGTCGGGTGAGTACTGCTCAACCCAGGGATTCCAATCTCGGGTCTGGGCGGCTCGATCCACCGTCGCCTCGAACTTCTCAAACGCCGTGGCCAGCTCGTCGCGGGTGAACGTCTTGCTCGTCACCCCAGAACTAGAACACGTTCTACCCATCTTTGTCGAGGGTCGGTCGTATCGTCAGGCACGTGAAGGCCCTGCTCGGGCTCGTCTTCGCGCTTGCCGTCCTCGCTGGTTGCGCGGCGCAACCGCGTGAAGAGAACTTCGCCGGACTTGTCGACATCGGGGATGGCCGCCGACTGTTCCTGAACTGCCAGGGCACCGGATCGCCGACGATCTTCATCATTCCCGGTAAGGGCAGTTACGCCGAGGCGTGGAACGTCGTCGTGGCTACCGACGACCCGATCCGGTTGTCGCCCTATGACATCATCGGCCAGGCCAACCTGCAGCCCAGCCCGACGGCCACTCAACCCACGGTCGCGAAGACGACCCGCGTCTGCGCCTACGACCGGCCCAACACCCGCCAGGACGGGTCGGACCGGTCCACCCCCGTCGCGCAACCACACTCGATGCAGGACGATGTCGATGACATAGTCAAACTCGTTGCCGCCGCGGGTCTTTCGACTCCGATGGTGGTGGCGGCACATTCGTACGGCGGCCTCATCGCCGACCTGCTGGCCCGGACCCATCCCGAGCTGGTCAATGGTCTCGTGCTCGTGGACCCGTTGTCGGAATTCCTGCCGAGGCTGGGCCGATCCGAGCAGGACGCCGCGTTCAATCGCGCGGCGCGGGTACCGACACCGGAACTCGATGGTGAAGGCTTCCTCGCCGTCGACGCGTATGCCCGTATCAAGCTGGCACCACCCTTGCCGAAGGTGCCCACGATCGTGCTCAGTTCGGACAAGTTCCCGCCACCGGCGGACCTGGGGCCCGACGACTACACGAAGTTCCAGATTCACCAGGCGAACAGCCTGCTGGCCGAGACGCTGTTGACCGAAAACGTGATCATTCCCGGCACCGGCCACAACATCATGCTGTACGCGCCGCAAGTCGTCGCCGGCAAGATCATCGTGCTCGTCGACAGGATCCGCTCGGCGCCTTAGGCCGCGCTGAACACCTGGCGGTCGCCGAGCGGGCTGCGCAGCGGCACGACGAGTGTGCCCGTGAGCGCGAGCATGATGCACATGCGGCCCGCCTGTGCGGGCAGCGGACCGCCGGTCAGTGCGACGGTGACAGTGTCGGCAGTCTCGGTGGTAGTCGCGTGCACGCCGTTGCACGCCGGCGTGCCGCTGGTGAATTGCACCGCTAATGCGCGATCGTTGCTGACGCGACTCCACGACTCGACAGGCATCGGCCTCGGATCGATGAGCGCCGGGTTGTCCTTGAACACCACGCCCTCGGCATTGGCCACCTCGGGGGGCGTAACCGGGTCTGCCGCCGCTGCCGGGGCACCCCACCCGGCGAGGACGACGCCGGCGGCGAGAACCACGGCGGCTGCGCGCATGGATTAACGGTAGCGACAAGGACGGATTAACTGAGCACGCCACGCGGTTATAAAGGCACTATGGCGCAGCAATACAACAAGAACCCCGAAGCGGTCGGCGCACTGTCGCCCGATCAGTACTACGTGACCCAGAAGAACGGCACCGAGCGGCCGTTCACCGGTGAGTACTGGGACAACCACGAACCGGGCATCTACGTCGACGTGGTGTCCGGCGAACCGTTGTTCGCCTCGGTCGACAAGTTCGACAGCGGCAGCGGCTGGCCCAGCTTCACCCGGCCCATTCGGGAGCCGGACGGTTCGGACAACGTGATCGAGAAGCGCGACTTCTCCCATCTGATGCTTCGCACCGAGGTGCGCTCCGCGCACGGCGACAGCCATTTGGGGCACGTCTTCAACGACGGGCCGAGTGCCGAAGGCGGGCTGAGGTACTGCATCAACTCGGCGGCGCTGCGGTTCATCCGCGTCGCCGACCTCGAGGCGGAAGGATATGGGCAGTACCGCTCTCTATTCGAGAAGGAGACAGCGTGACCGACTACGAGAAGGCGATCCTGGCAGGCGGCTGCTTCTGGGGCATGCAGGACCTGATCCGCAAGCAGCCCGGCGTGGTATCCACGCGTGTCGGCTACACCGGCGGCCAGAACGCGCACGCGACATACCGTAATCACCCTGGCCACGCCGAGGCGATCGAGATCACTTATGACCCGTCGCAGACCGACTTCCGCAACCTGCTGGAGTTCTTCTTCCAGATCCACGATCCGACCACCAAAGACCGGCAGGGCAACGACGTCGGCACCAGCTACCGGTCGGCGATCTTCTATCTCGACGACGAGCAGAAGCGCGTCGCCCTGGACACCATCGCCGATGTCGACGCGTCAGGACTGTGGCCGGGCAAGGTGGTCACCGAGGTGACGCCTGCCGGCGACTTCTGGGAGGCCGAGCCCGAGCATCAGGATTACCTCGAGCGCTACCCGAGCGGCTACACCTGCCATTTCCCGCGGCCGGGCTGGAAACTGCCGAAGCGGCAGCCGCAGCAAGCCTAGACGACCGCTGGTTCGCGGCGGCGCACCACGATGCGGCCGCCGTTCCTGGGTGTGAACGCGATGCCGCGGAAGTGGATCTTCTCGTCCGTGGCGTTGTCGGTCCCGATCACGAAGTGCCGCAGCACCGTTCGCAGCACTACGTCCATCTCGACGCTGGCGAACGCGGCCCCGATGCAGCGCCGGGTGCCACCGCCGAACGCCACCCAGGCCGTCGGCGGCCTGGTTCCGACGAACCGATACGGATCGAAGCGCTCGGGGTTCGGGAACACGTCGGGATTGGCGTGGAAGTTGGCCAGCGCCACCATCACGGTGTAGCCGTGCGGAATCCGCCATTCGCCCAGATCGAAGTGCGGCGCCGCGACGTGGCGGCCGGAAAAGTCGATCACTGTGCGATTCCGCTGCAGCTCAACGATGGTCGCCTGACGGAATTCCTTGCCGCCTTCGTCGTTTTCCTTCACGAGCTCGGCAAGGACTTTGGGATGGCGACGTAGCCGCTCGAACGCCCACCCCAGCGTCGACGCGGTGGTTTCATGCCCGGCGCCAAGGAGGGTCAGCAGCTCGTCGGAAACGTCCTGACGCGACATCGGCGTTCCGTCGTCGTACCGGCTGCTCAACAGCAGCGCCAGAATGTCGGTGCGCTCGTCGAGGCGCGGGTCGACTTCGGCCTTGTCGATCAGCGCGAAGACGGTGCGGTCGAAGTTGCGGCGGAACTCCTCCAGCCGTCCCCACGGGCTGTAGCGGCCGGTGTTGAACGGCGGCTCCGGCAGCGTGGCCAACCGCGAGCCGAGCTTGGCCCACGGCGGAATGATCTCGCGCAGGTAGTCGAGTTCAGCGCCGTCGGCCCCGAACACGGTGCGCAGGATGACGTTCAGCGTGATCCTGTTCATCGGTTCGAGCGTCCGGAACTCGACGCCCTCCGGCCAAGTCGCGGTCTCGCGGAGGGTCTCCTCTTCGATGACCTTCTCGTAGTTCTTGATGCTCTGGCCGTGGAACGGCGGTGCGAGCAGCTTGCGGCGGGCCCGATGCTCAGCGCCGTCGAGTGCGAACACCGAACCGGGCCCGAAGATCCTGCTGAGGTTGGGCTGCACATTGATCAGGTCGTCGGTGCTCGCGAGGAAGACTCCCCGGATCAGGGCGGGATCCGAGATGACCACGCTGCGGCCGAAGAACGGGACATTGATGGCGAACACGGGGCCATAACGCTTCGCCGCGTTCTGCAAGAACCTGCGGCGAAACCCAGCCATCAGGACCATCACGACCGGCTTGGGGAGGCGCACGGCCGGCGGCATCTTGCCCGGCGTCGTTGGGGCCTTCGCTTCGACGGGCACTGCGGTGTCAGTCATGGGTGACTCCAAGCCGTTTCCCTGGTACTTCGGTGTACCGTGGATGTTTGTAGTACGGTACCGCTTGGTACCAGGCTGGCGCAAGGGTCCAAGGGAGGCGAAATGACCGCAGCGCTCGACAACGCTGCGTCCGTCAACGACCCGTTCCGCGACCGGCTGCTCGACGGGCTTGCCGCATCGATCGGTGAACGCGGCTACCGCGAAACCACCGTCGCCGACATCGTCCGGCACGCTCGCACGTCGAAGCGCACCTTCTATGAGCAGTTCGCCAGCAAGGAAGAGTGCCTGATCGAACTGCTGCGCAGAAACAACGAGGACCTGATCGCCAACATTCAGAGGGCGGTCGACCCCGAGGCGGACTGGCAGCATCAGATCCGCCAGGCGGCGGAGGCGTACGTCGACCACATCGGGTCGCGGCCGGCCATCACGCTGAGCTGGATCCGCGAGGCGCCCGCGCTGGGCGTCGTCGCGAGGCCGCTGCATCGGCTCGCCATGGAGGCGCTGACCGACATGCTCGTCGACCTCACCGACAGCCCAGGCTTCCGGCGCGCGGAATTGCGGCCGATCCCCCGCCCGCTCGCGCTGATCCTGCTCGGCGGGCTGCGTGAACTGACCGCGCTGTTCGTGGAGGACGAGCGCGACGTGCACGACATCGTCGAACCCGCCATCGCGGCCTCGACCGCCATCCTCGGCCCGCGCGCCGGCTAACGCAGCATCAGCCGCGCGGACTTCTCCAACCGCTGGGCAATGTCGGCGTATGACGCATACCCCATTCCGGCCCGTACCAGAGCGCCGGAATACAGCATCTCCAGCGAGTCGATGATCTCCGGATCGATGTCGGGTCCCAGCGCGGCGGCCAATCGGTCGCGGATGTCGCGCCCGATGCGCAGTCGCAGCACCTCGACGTCGGGATCCTTGCCCAGCAGCGCATTGGTGACGGCACAAGCGAACTCGGGTTCGTCGGCGACCAACAGCGAGATGTGGCGAAGCACGTCGACCACGCGTGCCGCCGCGTCGCCCGATTCGTGCGCCGCGGGTGGCGAGGCGGCCAGCCGGCGCCAGAACACCTCGGCGACGAGGTGCTCCTTCGACGAGAAATAGGTGTACGCGGTGGCCGCCCCGACGCCTGCTTCCGCGGCTACCCTCCGCACCGTCAGGCCGGCAAATCCTTCGCGGCTCAACAGCTCCACCGCGGCACGGCCGAGGCGTTCGACGGTGTCGGCCTGTTTGGCGGTCAGGCGGCGCCGAGTCGACTCCAGGACCGGATCGGACACGTGTCCGGACGCTACTACAACTGCCATCTACCAGCAACGGTAAGTTGTACGGCGATGAGCCAGACAGAAGAACTCTTTGCCCTCGCCGATCAGGTCACGGGCTTCATGCCTGCCGACGAAGGGCGCACCCTCTACGACACTGCCGTCCGGTATCTCGATGACGGCGTCGGCGTCGAGATCGGCACGTACTGCGGTAAGTCCACCGTACTGCTCGGCGCGGCGGCGCAGGAGACGGGCGGGGTGATCTACACCGTCGACCACCACCACGGGTCCGAGGAGCACCAACCCGGGTGGGAATACCACGACGCGTCGATGGTCGACGCGGTCACCGGGCTGTTCGACACGCTGCCGACGTTGCGGCACACGCTCGATGCCGCGGGGCTCGACAACCATGTGGTGGCAATCGTCGGAAGGTCCCCCGTCGCTGCCCGAGGTTGGCGAATGCCGTTGCGGCTGTTGTTCATTGACGGCGGCCACACCGAAGAGGCAGCGCAGCGCGACTTCGCCGGCTGGGCCCGATGGGTCGACGTCGGCGGGGCGTTGGTCATTCACGACGTGTTCCCGAATCCGAATGACGGCGGCCAGGCGCCGCTCCACATCTATCAGCGGGCGCTGGACACCGGCGACTTCCGCGAGGTGCTGGCAACGGGTTCGATGCGTGTGCTGGAGCGGACATCGGGAACCCCCGGCCAGGAGTTGTAACAAGCGACACTTTCCGTGCATTGACCCGACGTCTCGCGCGGCTATCGTCGCCGCGCCATGACCACCATTGAGCGCGAGACGTCGGCGGCTGTCGCAAAGCTGCCACCGGGACCCCCGTTTCCGCGGGCCGTCCAAGGTGCGCTGGCGTTGGCCAACCGCAGGATCGCGTTGCAGATCCTGCGCCGGGTCTACGGGTCGGCCTTCACGATCGACCTGCCCATCTTCGGACAGTTGGTTGTCATCAGTGATCCCAACGATATTCGCCAGCTTTTCAAGACCGCTCCGCACATCGCGGACACGACCGAAACCAACCTCGGCCGAGTAATGGGCCCGAATTCGATGTTCGCGCTGACCGGTGACCGGCACCGCGCGCAACGCAAATCGCTCACACCGTCGTTCAATGGCAGGCGGCTGTCCGCCTATGAGGCGATCATCGAGCGCGAAGCGGTCGACGAGTTCGCAACCTGGCCATCCGATCGAACCTTCGCGACGATGCCCTCGATGATGCGGATCACGCTCAACGTCATCCTGCGCGCCGTGTTCGGCGCCGAGGGTCAGGAGCTGGAGCGCCTGCGGGAGATCCTCCCGCCAGGGATCAGACTCGGCTCGAACCTCGCGCTGATCCCTGTGCCGCAATGGGATTGGGGACGGTGGAGTCCGTGGGGCAGGTTCTTCCAGTACCGTCGTGACTACGACGCGGTCGTTGAGCAACTCATCGACAAGGCACTGGCTGATCCCGGCCTGGGTGAGCGCGATGACGTACTGGCGCTCATGCTGCGAAACCGCTACGACGACGGTTCATCGATGACTCGCGCGGAGATCGCCGACGAGTTGATCACCATGCTGGCGGCCGGCCACGAAACGACTGCCACCACCCTTGCCTGGGCCGTCGAGCGACTGCAGCGACATCCACAGTTGCTTGACCGTCTCGTCGCCGACGTCGATGCCGGCTCCGAAGAACTCTTGACCGCCACCATCTTCGAGATCCTGCGCACGCGACCGGTCATCGACACCACGTTCCGTCAGGTGACAGGCCCGACGCTGCAGATCGGGCCGTGGACGCTGCCGCAGGAGCAGACGATCGTCGCCAGCATCGGCCTGCTGCACGCCGACGAATCAGTCTTCCACGATGCGCACCGGTTCGATCCCGATCGCTTCATGTCGCGACGCCCCGACCCCGCGGAATGAATCCCCCACGGTGGTGGAGTTCGCCGCTGCATCGGCGCGGCCTTCGCGACCATGGAGATACGCGTCGTCCTCCGAACTCTGTTGCGCGACTACACCATCAGTCCGTCGAACGCCCGCGATGAGGGCTGGCAATCACGCGGCGTGGCGCTGGCGCCGTCGCGCGGAGCGCTGGTGCGCGTCGGGCGCCGAGACGCTATCGCTTGGAGCCGGTGACCTCCCGCAGCCCTCGGTCGATCCCGATCGGCGACCGCGCGGTGGGTCGGACGCCGAGGGCTCGCACAGTGGCCTCTACATAGCTCTCGGTGCACTCGTGCAGGATTCGCGGCCCGGCGAACTCCGATGGACAGACGTCACCCGTCTCCTCCCTCCACTCGTGAAGAAGAACGGCGAGGTCGTCGGCGATCCGCTCAACGTCCTCGGATACCTCCCCTATGAGCAGATTGTTCAACTCGGCGGGGTCGTCGTGCAGGTTGTAGAGTTCGCGCGCGGGCCGCGGCCCTGCCACAAACGGAGCGACCGCCTTCCCGGACGGACTGTCCTGGATGTCCAGCGGGAGATCCACGAGATGGCGTGGTAAGTAGTTCTCGATATAGCTGAAATCGGTGGTGCGAATGGCCCGCGCCGGATCGAACGAGTCGTGATAGGTCTTCTCGGTGAACACCCGCTCGCGCACCGGTGCGGTGGCTCGCCCGAGGAGATTCTCGGCGTGGGAGATGCCTTCCACGTCGGCAGGTATCTCGATTCCGAACAGCTCAAGCAATGTCGGCAACAGGTCCACGCCGCTGAACAACTCGTCGTAGACGCTGGGCGCGATTCCGAGCCGCTTCGGCGGGCGCACGATCAGCGAGATGCCGGTGCCTGCGGTGTACAACATCGACTTCGCGCGTGGGAACGGCTCACCGTGGTCGCTGAAGAACACCACCCACGTGCTGGCGTCCAGGCCGGTTTCGGCCAGCGTGTCCAGTAGTCGACCGACGGCCGCATCGGCGACCGTGATCGCGCCGTAGAAGTCGGCGATGTCGCCGTCGACCTCCGGAACATCCGGCAGATATGCAGGCACCTCGACATCGTCGAGTGGTGCCGGCTCATATCGCTCCCTCGTCCAGGGCCGGTGGGTTTCGAAGAAGCCCGCGGTCAGCAGAAACGGATTTCCCTCCTCGAGCGGCGCGCTCTCCACCAACCATTCCTGAGCCCTGGCGACCACATATTCGCAACAGGAGTTCGACACGTCGAACTCGTCGAAGCCCAGCCGTGACGGGTAGGACGTCTCGTGCTGCATGCCGAACAGCGCCGAGTACCAGCCGGCATCGGACAAGATCTGCGGCAGCGTGCGGACACCCTCGCGGTACTCGAATCCGTGATGTGCCAGCCCGATCAGGCCGTTGCTATGCGGGTAGCGACCGGTGAAGATCGCACCCCGCGCGGGAGAACACCCCGGGGACGCCGCATGTGCGCACGTGAAGCGGATGCCCTCGGCGGCCAAGAGATCCACGCACGGGCTGGCGACTCCTTGATGCCCGTAGGCGCCCAGCCAGCGACCCGTGTCGTGCCAGTGCACGATGAGCAGGTTGTCGCTTGTCCGATCTGTCATACTCCAAGCTTGCCCGAAAAGGGGCGGCCATCGTCTGATTTCGCTGCCCAACCGTTATTCGTGCTTGATGCCGTTGTGGCACAGGCAGGTAACCATTCGTGGGTGCATTTGACGTTTTTGCGAAAGGCAGCCGCACTCGTCTCTGTGACAATGCTGGCAGCCATGATCGGGTTGATGCCGCGAGCCATGGCGGATCCGGAGCCGGATGTTGCGGTGCCGAACGACCCGTCATCCGTTGCACCGATCGAGGTGTCGTCACTTGACGACCAACCCGCACCGCCGCCCGATGGCCCGCCAATCTTCTCGCTGCCATTTCCGTTCGCGATTCCCGATGGGACGCTGGCCGGCCAGGACCCGACACCGTTCACCGGCGATGCGCCGTTCACGTCGCCGACAATCCATCCAAGCGACGGCTCAACGGTCGGCGTGGCAATGCCGATCATCATCAAATTCAGCAGTCCCGCAGCCGATCGAGCGGCGGCGGAGCAAGCGATCCACATATCGTCGGATCCGCCTGTCCCCGGCAAGTTTTACTGGATGAGCGACTCCCAGGTGCGATGGCGGCCATTCGACTTCTGGCCCGCACACACGGTGGTCAATGTCGATGCAGCGGGGACGAAATCGAGCTTCGTCACGGGGGATGCGCTAGTCGCCACGGCTGACGACGCGACCCATCAGCTGACCATCATGCGCAACGGCGATGTGGAGCAAGTCTTCCCGATGTCGATGGGCAAGCCCGGCCACGATACCCCGAACGGCACCTACTACGTCCAGCAGAAATTCCGCCACATCGTGATGGACTCTGCGACCTACGGGGTGCCGAGCACATCGCCGGACGGCTATCGGGTGGATGTCCAGCTCGCCGTCCAGTTCGACAACAGCGGCAACTTTGTGCACAGCGCGCCGTGGTCAGTGGCCGACCAGGGGGTGCGCGACGTGAGCCATGGCTGCATCAACATCAGCCCGTCAAACGCACATTGGTTCTACGACAACTTCGGTATTGGTGATCCCATCGTGGTTACCAACTCCGTCGGTTCGTACACCAAGGACGACGGCAGCCAAGACTGGCAGCTCTAGCGGTCGCTGGTCGCGCAGGCGCAGTCGTACTCACCTTCGAGGCCGCGGGGCAGGTCTGCCCCGCGGAAGATGCCGTTGGCGGGGGTGGTCTGCGACAGCGCATCGGCTGCCAGGATCATCGCGGCACCCGTCCAGGTGGTGCGCTCCACCGGCCAGCGCTTGCCGTCGGCGTACACCAGGCCGGTCCAATAGGAACCGTCCTCTTCGCGCAGATGGTGCATCGCGGCGAATTGTTCGTGCGCGCGGGCCGAGTCGCCAATGGCGTCCAATGCCATTACCAGTTCGCAGGTTTCGGCTCCGGTGACCCATGGCCGGTCATCGACGCAACGGATGCCGAGGCCGGGCACCACAAAGTCGTCCCACCGGTCGTCGATGCGCTCCCTGGCCGCCGCGCCTAGCAGCGCGCCGCCGAGCACCGGGTAGTACCACTCCATCGACCAGCGGTCCTTGGTCACGAACGACTCGGGGTGATGCTCGATCGCGTGGCCCAGCTGGCCGACGGCGACCTCCCATTCGGGCTGCGGGTCGTCGAAGTAGTCCGCCAGCGCCAGCGCGCACCGGATGCTGTGGTAGATGCTCGCGCAACCGGTCAGCAGCGCGTCCGGTTCGGGGCCGGACGAGCTTTTGGCCCAAGCGATTTCGCCACCACTCGCCTGTAGGTCAACCACGAAGTCGATGGCCTTGGTGACGACCGGCCACATCGCCTCGGCAAAGCGGCGGTCGCGGGTGATCAGCACGTGGTGCCAGACACCGGCGGCGATGTAGGCACAGAAGTTGCTGTCGCTGTTGGCATCCTCGATGATGCCGTTGCGCAGCTGGATCGGCCACGAGCCGTCGGGCCGCTGGGCGGTCCTGCACCAGTCGAATGCGGCCCGCGCCGGCTCCAAAAGCCCTGCGGCGGTGAGCGCCATCGCGTTCTCCACGTGGTCCCATGGATCGGTGTGACCACCGTCGAACCATGGGATGGCGCCTGATGACTCTTGTGTCGCGGCGATCGACCGCGCGGTCTGGCGACACTGTGCCGGCGTCAACACGCCGGGCACACCCGGAACATCAGGAGACAGCAACAGGCTCCACCGGCTTCCTGAAGTACAGCGCAACGCTCTTGCCGATCACCGGGTTCAGCAGCGACTCCGCGGTGCGGGTGAGCCATGGCTGTTCGACCATGTCCCACACCAGCAGCTTGTGGTACGCCGCCACCGCGGGGTGGTCGTTCTTCGATGTTCCCACAGCGCATTTCAACCACCAGAACGGCGAATGCAGCGCATGCGCATGATGCGTGTGAGTCAGCCGCAGGCCGTGCGCCAGGACCTTGTCGCGCAGCGCGTCGGCGCGGTAGATCCGGATGTGGCCACCCTCGTTGGCGTGGTACTCGTCGGAGAGAATCCAGCACACCTTCTCCGGCAGCCAGCGCGGAACGGTGATCGCCAGTGAGCCACCGGGTTTCAGAACGCGGACGAGCTCCGCAATGACCCGGTCATCCTCGGGCACATGTTCGAGGATCTCCGACGCGATGACACAGTCGAAAGTGCCTTCGGCGTACGGTAACTCGAGCGCGTCGCCCTTGACCGCCTCGGCCCGCGCCGACTCTGGCACCTCACCCTGTTCCTTCATCGCCTGCAAGATCTCGTCGACGTCATTGAGGTCGGCGGCGTTCTGGTCGAACGCGATGACGTCGGCGCCACGCCGGTATGCTTCGAAGGAATGCCTGCCCGCGCCGCAGCCCACGTCGATCACCTTGGTGCCTGCACCGACGCCAAGCCGGTCGAAGTCGACGGTCAGCATGCCGCGACCCTCTCGCAGGCTCGCTCGTAGACCGCGACAGTTTGCGCTGCAACGGATTCCCAGCTGAACACGTCGAGCGCACGCTGTCGGCCGTTCGCGCCGAGGCGCTGCAATTCCAACGGTGAGTCCAGCAATTCGCCGAGCACCCTGGTCAGCTCGTCGACGTCAGCGGGGGTGACGAGGCGTGCGCATTCGGCGTCGGCGCCCACCACTTCGGGTAGCGCACCCGCGCGGCTGGCGACGATCGGTGTACCGCTGGCCATCGCCTCCACCGCGGGCAGCGAGAAACCCTCGTACAGCGAAGGGACGCAAGCGATTTCGGCCGATGCGAGGAGATCGGCCAGCTCCGAGTCCGAGATGCCGCTCGAACTGTGCACGATGTCGGATATGCCGAGTTCGGCGATCAGCTTTTCGGTCGGACCGTTCGGTTCGAGTTTCGCCACCAGCTGCAGTTCGAGGTCACGTTCCACCCGAAGGCGCGCGACGGCATGCAGCAGGTGGCTCACACCCTTCAGCGGCACGTCCGCGCTGGCGATCGCGATGACGCGGTTGCGCACCCGTCGTTCCGCGGGTTTGAAGAGGTCGGTGTCGACCCCCAGCGGTACCACATGCAGTTGGTCGGACGAGACCGCGAAGTCTTCCTTGATGTCCGTGGCCGACGTCGACGACACCGTCAACAGCTCGGGGATCTGGCGGGCGACCTTCTGCTGCATCTCCGCGAACCCGTACCAGCGGCGCACCAAAGGCTTGCGCCACCACCGCGCGGCGGCCACATCGAGAACCCGGTCGCGGGTGATCGGATGGTGCACTGTCACCACGACAGGAAGGCCTAGCTCGGCGATCGCCAACAGGCCAGTGCCGAGGCACTGGTTGTCGTGCACGACGTCGAAGTCATCGCGCCGGTCGGCGAGCAGCCGGGCCGCGCGCAGGCTGAATGTCTTCGGTTCGGGGAAACCGGCCGTCCATGTCGTCAGCAGTTCGAGGAGATCGATCCGCGTCTTGATCTCGGTCGGCCACGGAATCCGGAACGGGTCCGGCTCGCGGTACAGGTCGAGGCTGGGCACTTTGGTCAGCCGCACCCGCGGGTCGAGCACCTCGGGGTAGGGCTGGCCGGAGAACACCTCGACGTCGTGGCCGAGTTCCACCAGGCCGCGGGACAGATGGCGGACATAGACCCCCTGCCCGCCGCAATGGGTCTTGCTCCGATAGGACAACAAGGCGATGCGCATGGTCAGCTCACGAAGACGCGCAACAGCCGGAAGCTTGAGGGCCCGTGAACTGGACAAATAATGTCACGCAGAAACTCCGAACCCTCTGGACATGTGTCCAGACTATAGTTTGACGTACTAGCGGACGCAACGCGGCCGTCTTGCCCTGACTACCACAGACGGCCCCGACCGTTCTGTTCGGCCCAACGATTCCCGACCTCTCGTCCGGGGTATCCGACTGTCATGACCAGACACATCGAGGCTCGGTTCGAGATCGCCAGCTGGGACGAGACACCGTTCGAGGGCGGCGATGAGGCGCCGAAGCTGACCGAAGCGCTGGTGTCGAAGCGTTACGAAGGAGACATCCAGGGCACCTCGACGACGAAGTGGCTGATGGCGTACTCACCGGACAAGAGTGCGCTGTTTGTCGGCATCGAACACATCGCAGGCACTGTCGGCGGCAAGCACGGGAGCATCGTGCTGATCCACGACGGCCAGTACCGCGAGGGCGTCGCGGCGGCCGAGTTGCGGGTTGCGTCCGGCACCGAGGAGTTGACGAAGGTGGCGGGCACCGGGAAGTTCCGCGCCGATCCGGCCGGCTCGATGACCCTCGACCTCGACGGCGCCTGGTAGCGCTATTGCGGAGGGAAGCCGCCGGTGGCCACCGGACCCCACCGCCGCGGCGTGACGCGGATAAGGCACTTGCCCTGGTCGACCATCGCCTGCCGGTACTCCGCCCAGTCGGAGTGTTCGCCAGCGATCGACCGGTAGTAGTCGACCAACGGCTCGACGGCATCCGGCAGATCGATCACCTCGGCGTCCCCGTCGACCTGCACGTAGGCGTCGTTGAACTCGTCGGACAGCACCATGACGCTGGCAAGCGGGGTTCGACGGATATTGGCCGATTTAGCGCGCTGCGGATAGCTGGCGATCACGATGCGACCGGCGTCGTCGACCCCTCCCGAAACCGGGGAGCTCTGCATCGAGCCGTCCGAGCGAAATGTGGTCAGCACCATGCGATGTCGCGGCCGGACGAAGTCGAGCAGTTCGGGCAGACTGACCACGTCGGCGGTTGCATACTTTCTGGCCATGCAACAACCCTAGCGATGGAGTCATGACGGAAGCTTTCGAGAAGCTGGTCGCCCTGCTCGACTATCCAATGTTCGTGGTCACCACCCGCACCGGTGACGAGCAGGCAGGCTGCCTTGTCGGGTTCGCCAGTCAGGTCAGCATCCGGCCGCCGCGGTTCCTGGCGGGACTGTCGAGACTCAATCACACCTACCGGGTGGCCAACGGCGCCAGCCATCTTGCCGTCCACCTGATCGAGCGGCAGCACTGCGAACTCGCCCGCCTGTTCGGCAGCGAGACCGGCGACCGGATCGACAAATTCGCCCGCTGCACATGGCATTCGGGCCCGCACGGGCTACCGATTCTCGACGACGCGGCCGGGTGGTTCGCCGGCGCGGTACTCGGCCGGTTCGACCTCGGCGACCACGTCGGCTTCCTGCTCGAGCCCGTCGCGGGCAGTGCGCCGGACGAGTTCGGGCAGCTTGTCACGTACTCCGACGTCCGCGATCTGGAACCCGGCCACCAGGCCTAGCCAAGGGCGGCTGACTGCAACTTGTTCGAGTGACCAGCCACCCGGGTGGCAAGACGATGTCCTCCGGCGGATACACGTCGGTGGTCGCGGTGTCGCTGTCACTCATGGGTTCTCCCTTCTGTACCGCTGCAGCTTTGAGTTCCGCCCTTGCCACCCACGGCGGCGATGTCATCGACGCTGACCCGAGAATTCCACTACAGGGCAGCCGGTTTTGACGTCGACTATGGGTCGTCGTCTTCAGGCCTTAGATGGTTCTCTGGGTGGTGGTAGGCATTGACCCGACTCTGTCCGCCGTCGAGGCACGTGGTGGAATCCATTCGGTGCGAACGTCTTTGCGTTTCCGGGTGGTCCAGCCGCTCTCCCCGACCAGGCGGTTGTCGGGACCGCAGGCCAGGGTGAGTTCATCGATGTTGGTTTCCCCGTCGTCGGCGATCCAGCCGTCGACGTGGTGGACCTGACACCAGTAGGCCGGTGCGGTGCAGCCCGGGCGGGTGCAGCCCCGCTCGAGCGCGTGCAACACGATGCGTTGCCCAGGAGTTGCGAAGCGTTTCGCGCGGCCACAGTACAGCGGTTCGCTGGTGTGTTTGTCATAGATCACCAGGTAGTGATGCGCCTGTGCCGCCAACCGGATCACATCGCGCATCGGCAGCAGCGTGCCACCGGCGGTGACTGCGACACCCGCCGCGGACTGCAGGTCCTGCAGCGTCGTGGTCACGATGATCGTGGTTGTAAAGGTAATGCACTAAAGCAAGACCCCACGGATGTAGTGGCCGCGACGCTGGGCACGGACGGCGCGAACCCGGCGGCGGGCGATGCGCTAGCCCGGGCGAACGGGTTGCCGTGGTCGGCGGGCGGTGTCAAAACAGCCTCGTCATTAACATCCCGGCCGTGGCGGTATATTTCGCTGCCCGATGCGCGACGCTGTCAAACACGTTTCGGGCATCCTGTTTGGCCTGCCCCTTGCATGCCTGTGCCATCTGGTGTAGCTGTGTATCGGCCGTCAGCTCTTCTTCGAAGTCTTTCCACACGTCCAAGATGCCCTTGGCGAAATCGACCGGCATGGCGTTCAGATCTTTGAGATCGCCGTCGTAGCCAGCTAATTGGACTGGATTGTCGCGGTCCTTCATGTGGATTGAGCCATAGTGCAGTACATCTTTCCAGCTCGAATTGGCACCGTTGGGACGCCTGGTGTACCGGTGGCAAGAGAGTTGGTCAGCAAGCCCAAAGAGGCATCGTGCGTGGCAATAGTTATCTCTGC
>Ga0207675_100000095_pt1 | contig 70192 bp, 54 predicted proteins | sample KBSSwiS42_FD_184305 | JGI IMG/M metagenome (GOLD analysis project Ga0207675, IMG submission 184305) | Switchgrass rhizosphere microbial communities from Kellogg Biological Station, Michigan, USA - KBS Switchgrass S4-2 (SPAdes) (version 2) | ecosystem: Host-associated > Plants > Roots >...
TCTCACGGTGACCGATGCTACTTTACATGACAAGAGTGACCTTGAAGAACTAGTCATAAAAAATGATGGTAAGCGAATTGTGAAATTAAGTGATATCGCAACTGTTGAAGTTAAAGAGGCTGTAGAATTTATCCGGATCAATGCGAACGGAAAAGAGGGATTGCTGGTGGCAGTCGTAAAACAACCCAACATCAATCTGGTGGATCTGTCTAAAAAGATGGAAGCAAAGATCGAAGCGCTTCAAAAAATCCTTCCCCGGGATGTACGGGTCAAACCGTATTATATACAAGCCGATTTCGTAAATGATTCAGTAAAAAGTGTAACGGATAGCTTGTGGATAGGGCTTGTGCTTGCAATAATTGTTGCCATCATTTTCCTGCGATCGCTGAAAGCAAGTGCTACCATCCTGATCACAATTCCCGTCACAATTTTTCTTACGCTAATTATATTATATGTTATCGGGTACAATTTTAATATCATGACCCTTGGCGCTATAGCTGCCGCAATCGGGTTGATAATAGATGACGCTATAGTTGTGGTAGAGCAGATCCATCGAACACACGAGGAACATCCTGATGAACCCTCTTCAGAATTAGTGCAGAAGGCAATACGGTATTTGTTTCCTGCAATGATAGGTTCATCGCTCAGCACCATTGTTATTTTTATTCCCTTCTTACTAATGACCGGAGTAGCTGGTTCCTACTTCAGCGTAATGACAAATACAATGATCATAACACTCCTTTGTTCCTTTTTTGTAACATGGATTGGCTTGCCGGTTATTTATCTGCTTCTTTCGGGAAAGAAAAGAAAGGAGGTAAAACAAAAAGAACAGGCTCACCATGTGAAAAGGCAAAGGTGGGTCTCATTCTTTATTTTAAGACCCTATTTAAGTTTTGCCCTTATAGCCGGTCTGATCATATCCATCATCCTTATATTGCCCCGATTGGAAACGGGTTTCCTACCTGAAATGGATGAAGGAAGCATTGTGCTGGATTACGTTTCACCACCCGGAACTTCCCTGGAAGAAACGGACAGGATGTTGCGTGAAGCCGAAAAGATCATTGTAAATGTGCCTGAAGTTGAAGCGTATTCAAGAAGAACAGGAACAGAGATGGGATTTTTTATTACGGAGCCCAATAGCGGCGACTACCTGATACAATTAAAAAAGAACAGGAGCAGGACAACTAATGAAGTGATTGAGGAGATGCGTCAAAAAATCGAAAGTACTCAGCCTGCTCTTCGTGTTGACTTTGGCCAGGTCATCGGTGATATGCTGGGAGACCTGATGGCCTCTGTTCAGCCGGTGGAAATAAAGATATTCGGTAATAACCAGCAAAAATTACATGAACTTTCAAAACAAGCCGCAGAAATAGTGGGAAAGGCAGAAGGAACAGCTGATGCATTTGATGGTATTGTAATAGCAGGACCTTCAATTTCTATTCAGCCGAACTATTCAAAACTGGCTCAATACGGAATTACGCCGAACATTTTGCAATATCAGCTGCAAACCGCATTAGAAGGGAACGTGGTTGGAAGCATATTTGAGAAAGAACAATACTCGTCCATAAGGCTTGTATATCTGGGCAACAGAAAGCTGAGTATCGCTTCGATCAGCAATTTACAGGTATTTCTTCCCGACGGTAGATTAAAGCCAATTTCGGAATTAGCGACTGTCTCCATAAATGCGGGTGATGCAGAAATACAAAGAGAAAATCTGCAATCAATGGGAGTAGTCACTGCCGATCTGGAGAACAGGGATTTGGGAAGTGTAATGAAGGATATTCAAAAAGATATTTCTTCGCAACTTACACTTCCACCCGGTTATTATATCGAATATGGAGGCGCTTATGCAGAGCAGCAACGGTCATTTAACGAATTATTGATAATACTGATCGCTGCCAGTTTGCTGGTGTTTTCTGTTATCCTGTTCTTATTCAGAATGATCAAAGTAGCGCTGCTTATTTTGTTAATCGCTGTGTTGGGAATATCCGGTAGCTATCTTGCTTTGTGGATCACCAATACTCCCTTGAATGTGGGAAGTTATACAGGTCTTATTATGATCGTTGGAATCATTGGTGAAAATGCAATATTCACTTACCTGCAATTCAGAGAATCTTTGCATGAAAGAACTGTTGATGATTCAATTGTCTATTCCATTTCCACTCGTTTACGCCCTAAATTAATGACGGCGCTGGGCGCTATTATCGCCTTAATGCCTTTGGCATTAGGAATCGGTACCGGGGCGCAACTACATCAGCCATTAGCGATCGCCGTTATTGGGGGATTCATAGCGGGCCTGCCGCTTTTATTGATCGTACTGCCATCGATGCTGCGGTTGATCAGCAAAAAGAGTGAAAATACTCATTGGGATAGTCTTCATTGAAAAGTTCCGAAGTTTGGTGAAATTAAAGAAATTTTTGATGGATCGGTTTTTCATGCACTAACGAAATCAATCTTGTCTGAGTGCGTGACGAGCACGAGGAAGTTCATGCGGATGTGAACACAGATAATTACGATTTAATGCAATAGGAGGCAGTAATGCCATAGTGCCCGGCATTAACCTCCGGCAAAAAAGAGAACCGTTTTGATAACAGTTTATAAATTCCATTCATTGCTTTTCCGCTCGCAAAGCCGCAGGCGGCGCCGGCCAGAACATCCGATGCCCAGTGTTCATTATTATATATTCTGCATATTCCCACCAGTCCTGCGGCAGAATAGGCCAGTACAGGCACCCATTTTGTCTTTTTGAAACAGGTAGCAAATGCAGTTGCCGTGGTAAATATGTTAGAGGTGTGGGCGGAAAAAAATGACAAATTTGTTTTTGGACCGCCCCTCCAGTCGAACGTGTTATAAGGGTCGCCAGTATTAGGACGATGCCGTTGAAAAGTTATTTTTACCTGGTTTGTAACAATATCATTTATAACATGACCGCCGACGAGGAGTATTGTAGTTTTTACAAGTCTCTTGTCTTTTGTAATTAGCGCGGCCACTCCCGCTGAAGCGGTAATGACTATACTTGAGGTGCCCGTTCCGAGGTATTCATAAGCTTTAGCAATATCAGTTATTGTTTCATTTTGGTTGGATTGTGCAAAGTTTTTTATGCCTGTATCAAAGTAACGATAGCAAACCAAAGTAGCGGCAGCGTATCCGGTTGCATAAATAATGGTTTTAATAGTTTTATTGCCGGATTTATTGGTTACACTGGTATTAATATCCCGTGCCTGGCCGAGGGAGTCGCCCTGTGGGTGTACAGGGTTGACAACAAAAATGCAAAATAAAATCAAAATCACCTTTATCATAACCAAGGCAATTGTAATTGCATATTCTGTTTATATTCTGAAGCTGCCTCAGATCCCTCCGTACTAGTTATTGAAATATACGCTGAAGTGGTGCATACCATCCCCGAATTCATATCTCACCCGGAAATTATTATGGGTGCATATTTGCTGAATGATGGCAAGGCCCAGGCCGGATCCTTCGGATTCATCAGATTTGTAAAAGCGATCAAATATTTTTTCCTTATCCAGTGACCGCTTCCCTGGGTTAGAAATAGTCAACCGATGTTTCCCTGTTTGAATCAAGATGTTCTCGCCACTTGAGTGGCTAATAGCGTTCCGGAACAGGTTGCCAATTAGCACCTCAGCCAGTTCTTTATTCATGCTGACTTCGAGCGGCTCGAGCTTCGTCGCTATTCTTAGATTTCTTGCTGCTATCCATTCCTGCCACTCAACAATTTTTTCATTAAGTAACCCATCAAATTTGATAGGTTGAGTTTCGTGAAACTGGTTGTTTTCGATTCGGGTTAAGAGCAATAAAGATGTACTTAATCTGGACATTTTCTCGATTGCATCATAAATGCCCTGGATCTGGTGCATGCTTTTTTCGCTGAGTTCAGGTTCCTGTATCAATACATCGAGTTTTGAATTAATGATAGCAAGCGGTGTTTGCATTTCATGGGATGCGTGATCGGTGAAATCTTTGAGCGATCTGTAATCCTTCAGCACTTTCTGTGACATCTGTCGAATGCTTTCGTTTAATTCGCTGAATTCGGTGATATTGGTCTTCTGTATCGGGATGTTAACTGGTGAAGTGAGATTGAATTCTTTAATTGACGAAAGCGTATTGCGAAAAGGCTGCCAAAGCTTTTTCATCAGGAAACGGTTCGCAAAAAATAAGATGACCATCAGCAAGGCGATCAGGGTTAGAGTAGTAAAAAGGATGATCAAAACCAGTTGTTCAGTGCCCTCCCCGGATTTTGTGACAGAAGCGATATATTTTTTCCCGTTGACTTCAACTGGAAAAACTAACCGGCGACTGGGCTCCAGCTCATTTTCATCAGGTTCAAAAACTTGCAGGCTGGTAAAGCTGCGGGTCACTGACTGATCGGTCTCCTGAAAAGCGATACGCTGATCCTTGTATACAGTGGCTTCTGGCAGTTTATTAAATCTCTTAATATGATCCTGAATCTCGACCTCTTCCACTTTCAATGCTTCGTCAAGCTGATTTATCAAAACGTAATGGAGCAGGAAATAATATCCAACAGCTGCAAGGAGTAAAATGAAAAGGGTGGATATTACTGTGATCCTATTATACCGGGCCAGAAGATTCATTTAGAGGTGAGTTTATATCCAATGCCGTATACCGATTTAATATAGTCGTTACAGCCTTGTTGTTGTAATTTTTTTCGCAAATTCTTAATATGGGTATAGATAAAATCAAAACTTTCGCCCTGGCCCATTTCTTCGTTCCAGAGATGATCAATCAAAGCGTTCTTAGGCACGACCTTGCTTTTGTTTTCAATAAGGTATAAAAGCAATTGAAATTCCCGCCGTGTCAGGTCCACCATCTTATCGTGAACGCTCACTTCCTTTGCCAGGGTGTCTACTTTTATTTCCTGGAAGAAAATAGTATTATTCCCATCATGCTTTTTGCGGCGGATAATAGCAGCTACCCGTGCGGCAAGTTCAGAAAGATGAAATGGCTTTACAAGATAATCGTCAGCTCCCAGCTTTAAACCCTGGATGCGATCGGTTATTGAATTTTTGGCAGATATGATGATGACACCATCACTTTTCTTATCCTCTCTAAGGTTCTGGAGCAATCGAAGCCCGGACCCGCCCGGCAATGTTATATCCAAAATTATACAATCATATTCCCAGTTTTCTATTTTACCCAATGCTTCTTTGTAGGTCTGCGCAACCTCACACGAATAATCTTCCTGCCTGAGATATGTCATGATGCTTACTGCTAATTCTTTTTCATCCTCTATGATAAGTAATTTCATGATTTTGTTTTTATAAGAACATTTCAGCTCCAAAAAACAAGTTGTCACCGTCACCGGATATGCTTTACACTGCCGTCAATGTTACTCTGTGGAGGAATAATTATTAGGCCCATTCCATATCCGTCATGCAATAAAGTAGATTTTTCGCCCCGCACACCCTGCCTATATCATAAAATCTCACCAATCCAGCCTTGCCATTTAAAAAATAATTCCTGGTAGGAGAAATCCATCCCGGTTCAGCGTTCATGTAAAAACTGCTTTTTCCATAAAATCCTTTTCTGTCAAACCCTCTCTGTATTTCCTCCCAGCCAGTTCAGGCGGCAGTAATCAGGATCGCCCCAAAGAGTACCTCCACCAGTTCGCATTGCAAATGTAAATTGCCTGCTCAAAGTGAGATAAACAGCCACCCCTTGTGACTGAATCAAGGTAAAATTTTCTAGCCGAATCGCCGTATTCCATTCCTGGCGATAATGTTTGCCAAAAAAAATCATGATAGCCAGACCTCTTGTATTTCGTTACCTGGTATGACAACAGTCGCTCCTTTGGCAATGGGGAATCGCCTACAATATGAGATTGTGATTGCACAGTATTAAATATTACCAACAAGATCAGGGTTGCTGTACTACGACCTACCATGTCCAGCCGCATAATATTCTGCTCCGAATAATCCATCAATTAAACCAAATAACCCAACATTTCCGGGACTGACCATGACGGTCAAACTTATTGCGCAAATCTGTTCAAAATCTGAAGCATTAATCTATTGCGATTTATAGGTTTCGCATGAAGATTGAGTTTATTTAGATTGTCTACAGAATTTCATATTGTGCTACTTGCTGCGAGTAGTCCAATTTCCAGGGCTGTTCGGTTTTGCTTCCTTACGAAAAGAATAATAATTACAACGATATATGCCCCAATCAAAATTCGCAGCGCGAAAGGGCTTTTGAGGTATTCTTTTCGACCCCATTTTCATTCCTTCTTGCATTTTTAGAGATTCAGAATTCCTTCTAAATCTACCTGGATATTGCAGAAAAAATATGATGAAAAAGGCCACGTTTCTCCTTCAGCTTCTGTTGAGAATTCACATTTGCTTTGCACAGGTTAATCATCATTCCTGTATTATCAATGCAGATTCATCAAGCAAAAAAGAGACTTTACGGACAAGGTTTAGTTTTAATCAACTCTATATTCCTTCTTTTCTGATTTTTTCCGGGATAGCATTAAATGGCAGCGGCCCCGAAGCAATTAAAAATGAAATTGTCGAAGAAAGAAATGAACATTGGCCTAAATTCAATACCCAAGTTGACAATTACCTTCAATTCACTCCAATTCTTATTGCCTACGGACTGGATGCATTTGGCATAAAATCTCAAACCGATATAGTAAACCGAACAGCAATATTAATAAAGGGCGAATTGTGTATGATGGCAAGTGTATCTCTTTTAAAGCACTATACGCATATTCAAAGGCCGGATTATTCAAATTATAATTCTTTCCCTTCGGGGCACACAGCACAGGCTTTTGCGGCAGCAACTTTCTTAAATGAAGAATACAAAAGGACGTTTAAATGGATGCCTTATGTTTCTTATGGTATTGCTACGTCAGTTGGAGTCTTGCGAATGGCAAATAATAAGCACTATATAAGCGATGTTTTGGTTGGAGCAGGCATAGGAATATTATCCATGAAACTATCCTATTGGACTCACCAATATAAGTGGAACAAAAAGGGAAAGGCGATAAAACCACCTTTATAGCCCTTTTGAAAGTCGATCTTGATACCGGAGTATTTCAACAAGCTGGGTTGGCTCGCATTCATGCAAAAAATCTTTCCGCTGTCCAGTAAGCAGATATCAAAGCAATCAGGGATGAAAGCGGATAAACAATTTTTTTTCTATACCAATCCTTATTTCTCAGTGGAATGATCAGGAATAAAAACATCCCGGCAATCACAACCATCTGCCCCAGCTCTACGCCTGCATTAAACGAAAGGATAGAAGTATAAAATTTTCCCGGCGGTAACCCAATCTCGTTTAGCGAGCTGGCAAAACCCATTCCGTGAATAAGTCCGAATAAAAAAACGATACCAACCCGCCATGGTTTCAACTCACTCAGTATAATATTTTCAACCGCCACAAATAATATGGAAAGCGCAATGATGGGTTCCACAATAACCGGTGGCGCTACAATAATATTCTTCATGCTTAATGCAAGTGTTATGGAATGCGCTACGGTAAAAGCAGTGGCCTGCCAGATAATGGTCCTAATTTTCGTGGTCAACAAACATAGCCCGGCTACAAATAAGATATGGTCCACTCCTTGCGGAACAATGTGCTGAAACCCCAATTTCAAATAAAACCAAACAATGTCTCCGGTCGGCGCCTTTTCCAGTGCATAATAAATAGTATGACCAAAAACCGGGGCACAACAAAAAAGAAACAGTGTTATAACAACTGCTTTTGAATAAATATTGTTCTGGTTGTTTGACATTATTGAAAAAGATCAATAGAAAAAATGTAAGCGGATGTTTCAGATCAAATCATGGAAGTAACTTCACAGCGTTTGCAAAGCGGCTAATCCCTGGGTTTTTAATGGCTCCGCGATACCGAAGTGATTTTTTGCCAGGTCCTCCAAAATAACTTTCGCTTTCGTTTTGTCTCCAGCTTTCGCATAAATCAAACCAGCCCGGCAGAGTAAGGTAGGATTCTTGCTTTTCGTTTTCATAGCTGCCGTAATGTAAGGCAACGCCATCTCGTACTCTTTTCTAATATAGTGTACCCAAGCCACTGTTTCGTTGACGTCAATATTGGCGGGCCGGCGATTATATTCTGCCAGTGCATGTTCTAAGGCTTTATCATTGTCACCTGTTTTAAGATAGATGTAGGCCAGTTCCCTGTCGGCATAGTGTCCTATGTTATCATCCTGCTGACCGCTTTTCGAATCCTGGCTCATAGTTGCAACCAGCCATTTTACGATGGAATCTGATTTATTTTTTTGACCAATCTGTTCGTAAACTTCTGCGATATCTTCTTTAAAGGAATAATCATTAACCACTGAATCAGCCTGTAAATAATATCCAATGGCTCTGTTATAGTCTCTTGCTGCTAAAGCAATTCTTCCCAGCCCTGCAATAGCATAGGCATAACCCGGCCTTCTTTGTAACGCGATCACGTAATGCATTTCAGCATTTCTTATATCGCCGGTTATCTCATACAAGTGTCCCAAGTGAACCCTTGCCCACTCAGTAGATTCATCACCCGGCAGACCGGCATCAACCGCCAGTTTCATAGCATCTATGGCGCCGGGGTAGTCACCGTGTATCTCCCGTAAATAAGATGCTCTTGAATATGAACGAATGTCAGGCCGGATGGAAATCATTTTGTCCGCTTCCTCAATGGCAGTTGCATAATTTCCCATTTCAACATTCCCATCTACCAACACTCCATGTACAAAGGCGTTGTCAGGATTAATAGTCCTTGCCTTTTCTGCTAACGCCAGACCCTCGGCAAAATGATGCTGAGAAAGATAAAGCAATGATTTCAACGTCAACGCTTCAAAATGTAAAGGCTCTTTTTCGAGTACTTCATTTACATACTTAATTGCGGCCATATCGTAATACATATAGTCACCTGTAACTCTTGCTTCCTGAATATATAAAGAAGCCAATTCTATTCTTGATTTGGTATCTGCGGGATTGGTCCTAACTATTTTCATCAGGTCGGCAAACTGCTTTTTAACTTGTTTTGCTTCTCCCGATTTAGCCATACTTCCTGCCCGATCCTTAAGCGGGTAAAAAGTCATTATTCTGATTTTTTCCTCTTTCTTATGCTTTGCGACAAAAAAACCCACAGCAACAATAAACAGCATTATAGCAATCAAATAAAAATGACTCTTTTTCACTGTACTCAATTTTTATGATTAATAATTATACACTTGTTATAGTAGGAAACCCGCGGATTGACCACGGGTTTCCTACTTGTTGCAGGACTTTAATTTTTGATCAGTTTAATCGTTTGCCCTTTTTCTCCATTTTTTATGATTGTAATGAAATAAGTGCCTGCCGGTAATTTCTTTGTATTCCAGGTCTTGGTATAGGTGCCGCTATCCTGTTTCGTATTCACCAATTCTGCCACCTGCCGACCCTGCAGATCCTGCGCTATTATCCTTACTTGTGATGAATTTTCCAGCCGGTATTTGATAGTGGTATTATCAGTTGCCGGATTCGGATATGTAGATGCGAACACTTCAGGTGCGGCAAGCCCTAAACCACTTCGCGGGATTTGCATTATTGTATTGGGCTTACCCGCTTTACCGGACGTATTTTCATCGCATTTACAGTTGTCAGTTCCTGCAAATGGCTTTTGCACATATGGAAATTGTGGTTTAAATGGAACATCGTTTGCATTAACACCCGTTCTGTAGGTGAGCACGTCAATTAAATCCTGAGATACAGGGTTCACGCCATCAAAATCATCATACCATAAACCAATGGCGGCCAATGCCACACCACTCACTGCCTGCAACTCTATCAGCGTCACATCATCCTCTAACCTTCTGCCATTGGGAAATCCGTCCATGTTTGGAATAAATTGAAGACTTGAATTTCCATTGTAAGCAGGATCTGTCAATCCCAGAACCGCTGCCTGGATCAATCCTTCTGAACTGAACTTCGGATCATTTCTTTGCGTAGGGGGAACGGCCATGTTAAGACGAAGCATATCACCTCCATTCGGCAGAAAATTATGAACAAAAGGTTTTCCTGTGGCCAGCGGATTACCTCCTTTGCCTGTAGCTAATTGATAAGGTCTCAAATTGGGAACGCCCGTATGAAAGATGGGCCAAAGATCAACTGACCGCGGTGAATTCCTTTTTAATAAGAGATTTCCAAAAGCATTATCCGCCAGCGCTGTACCGTTCAATGCGGAATTACCTTTCAAAGGGAACAGGCCTTGCTGATCGTTCCCAAATCCAAAACTTCCCAGTGATTTTCGTTGTATGCGCAATGCAGCCAGTGCCGGTACTGCCCCGCCAAAAAAATTATCATCCATGTATAAAGCCAGTTCCGGCTGGTAGAAGTAAGGACCAAACGTATTGATACGTGCAAGGTCTTCATAAGGTGTCAAGGCGTTCCATCGATCTTTACTCCCAATAGGTATGACGACTTCATTAGTTAACGGCATACCTAACCTTGAAACCTGCACCCATGGACCTAAATGGGATTCGGTTCCATTGTCATTTAAAACGCGTATTTTTTGCCTGCTGGCGGAAGCCCAAACACCGATAACGTAGTTAGGGTCCAGGATATTTTTGGCTTCGCTGACACTTCTCCTGTTTTTTTGAAGCACTGAAATATCAACTTCCATTACAATCGTCGACACATTTAGACATCTCAGGCCATCTTCTGATTTGCTTCCTGTAGTGCGTGGCGCATCTCCAAGATCAAACACACCCCCAAGATCAACAAAAAAAGGATCCTCGGTTGTGCCGCAAAACACTCTTTCGGTAGTGGATGCGGTAGTGACAGCACCATTGATAATTTCATTGTAGTCATGCTGGTTTAAGCCAACGGGTGAACTGACAGAACGCGGCCCAATGTTCGGTGGCGCAACCCGGCCCCTTTGAATAACGGTTTCAAAACGACCTGTCTTCCTCGTGAATTTTTCGAGTTTGTAAGTTGTTTTCAGATTTTGCTTTCCCAAACGGATGTTGAAAAAAGTAGTTGGGTCTTCATTTTCTTTGTCAAACGTAAAACGATAAGTTATATCATCGCCGGGTGTGCTGACATCATTATCAACATGGATTTCATAACGGATATTTTCGCCAAAAGAATAGTAATTCGGGCCGCCCTGTGGAAGTTGACCGGGAACGTAATTTGCAATGATAATAATCTTATCCGGCCGGTCGGGACTGCGAAAGGCGTAAAGATCCGTATTATCAGCAAGCGGATCGTTTGAAATTAACGGAGCCTCCCTGTGGCTTGACGATGTAAGAAGAACCAGGCAAGTTGCAAAAACTGTAAATAAGGAAAAAACTCGCAACCTTCGGCCAAATGCAATTTTTTTTCGCATAGCATAAAATTTTGATGGTAAAGAAATGTGTCGATGCTTGGGCTCCAGGTTGGTTAACTGAAATAATACATGAGTCGGAGTAAAAAATATATTTTGACTATTTGTCAGGAATAATTACGAGAGGCGCATTAACACAGATTTAGAATCTCATTATATTTTTTTAATGCGTTTGCAGATCACCGTCTTTAGTTTCCCCGGGCATCCGGCCCTGATTTTTTAACACGCCAAAGCTTACTTAATTTGTGAAAAAACAAGAATATGCCCGATATAAAATGTCCGAGTTGTGGTCATGAATTTCCCCTGGAAGACGCATTAAATGATGAGCTCAAGGAAGCGATTGAAAAAGAAAAGCAGGAATTGCGGCAGCAAATGGCGACCTACAAAAAACAAAAGGAAGAGGAGATGAACCGCAAAGAAACGGAGTGGCAGCAAAAGTCGCAGACCGAAAAAGTTCTTTTGCAAAAACAAATAGAAGAGTCTGTTCGAAGAAATGTTTCTGCTGATTTTGAAAATCAACTCCAGGTACTCAAACAAAGCAACCGCGAGAGCGAAGAAAAGTTGAAAGCGGCCCGTCAAAAGGAACTAGAATTTCTTCAAAAAGAAAGGGACCTGAAAACGAAAGAGGCCGAGCTGGAACTGACCGTTCAAAAAAAATTGCAAACGGAAAGGGAAAAACTTTCAGACGAATTGCGAAAGATTGAGGAACAAAAATCCGTCGCAAGGGAAAACGAATTGCAATTAAAGATGAAGGAACTGGAAAAACAACTTGATGACCAGAAGAAGTTGGCCGAGGAAATGAGAAGGAAAGCTGAGCAGGGATCCATGCAACTGCAGGGTGAAGCGCAGGAATTGGCACTGGAAGAAATGCTGAGATCTGCCTTCCCATTTGACGTTATCGATGAAGTAGGAAAAGGCGTAAGGGGCGCAGACTGTATTCAAACCGTGCAAAACAGCCTTGGACAGGAATGCGGCAAAATCATTTATGAAAGTAAACGCACCAATGCATTTTCATTGGAGTGGATTGAAAAATTGAAAACCGATATGCGCAGCCTGGGAGCCGAGATTGCGGTGATCGTAACTAAAGCCATGCCCAAGGATATGGATTGTTTTGGCGTAAAGGACGGTGTATGGATATGTTCGTTTGGAGAAGTAAGGGCATTAACCAGCGTATTAAGGGATGGAGTGATCCGGGTATACAACGCAGCAAAGAGCAACGATAATAAGGGGGACAAGATGAATCTTTTATATGGGTATCTCACCAGCAATGAGTTTGCAGAACAATGGAAAGCGATCCGTGAAGGATTTATGAGCATGAAGCTTTCCATTCAAAAAGAAAGGGACGCTATGGAACGATTGTGGAAGGCAAGAGAAAAACAATTGGAAAAAGTCCTGCTAAATGCGGCGCATATCAGGGGATCTATCGAAGGCATCTCAGGAATGGACGCTGTGGATCTTCATTTACTCGAGTCGGGAGAGGAAGATGAATTAGAACAATGAATATCAACTTAGCACCCAGGCCAGGGTTAAATGGTCGAACAAGCGATAATGGATAGATAATTTAGATTCATCTTTTGCAAACAGGCACTCAATAACGTCATATTCAGTGTTGCTTTTAAACAGTTGAATATGGTCACTGAAATCTACTCCGCCGTTTCCATACCATTTAAAAACGGCTTCTTTGCAGCTCCATAAAAGTGTCAAAGAGATAATGTCCGGCTCGTGTTCGTTCGCCCGCCATTCTGTTTTTTCCTGTTGATTGAGGAATTTATCTTTTATTCTTATGATGCGCTGGGTCGGTGTCTCTATGTCAATTCCCACGCGGTTTGTTTTACTTACAATAGCAGCGGCGTAATCACCGCAATGCGAAATGGAGAAATGGTACTCTTCATTGGGCAGGTAAGGCCTCCGGGTATCCGCAACCTGGATGAGGTGGTAAGGAAAATCGGGAAATAAAAATTGCAAAAGAAATCTGCCGGCCAGGTGTTGCAATCGCTTGTGCGGATGTGTCACGTCGCGGTGCTGCGGAACATTCCCCTTGAAAAAATGCTCAGTTTCCTCAATTTTCCAGATTCCCAGCCGGGTGGTTTCATTAATTCTATCTTGAAAAAAAATCGGCATGGATCACGTTTTCATCCTTATTTTGCGACTCACATATTAATCTTAATCGAAGATAGAAAATGATACTCTCCGACAAACGGATATTGGAAGAAATCAAAAAAGGAACGATAATTCTAAAACCCTATGACCGTGAATGCCTCGGTAGTAATTCTTATGACGTGCATTTGGGAAAATGGCTCGCTACCTACCGGGAACATATCCTTGACGCAAAAAAGCACAACGAAATAGAATACTTTGAAATCCCCGAGGAAGGATTTGTTTTATATCCCCACATCTTTTATTTAGGCGTCACCATGGAATACACAGAAACGCATGCCCATGTCCCGTTCCTGGAAGGCAAGTCCTCTACAGGAAGGCTCGGTATCGACATCCATGCCACAGCCGGAAAAGGGGACGTTGGTTTTTGCGGTCACTGGACGCTGGAAATCTCCGTAAAACAGCCCGTTAAAGTATATAAAGGAATGCCAATTGGGCAACTGATTTATTTTCCTGTTGATGGGGAAATCGAAGTTAAGTACAACGAAAAGAAAAACGCGAAATACAGCGGGCAACCTGAAAAGCCCATTGAGAGTATGATGTGGAAGAATAAATTTTGATGTGAAGATTTGCAGATGTGCAGATGGGCAGATTTACAGATGTGCGGATTGGCGGACCTGCCTGCCGGCAGGCAGGTGTTCGGATGTTGGTTAGAGGGCGTCGACTCCAAATTTTTTGTAAAAGGCAATTAGCCAGGCGACGACTTCATTATAGGTTTGCTTTCCCGCAGGTTGGTTATTGGCTTTCAGAAAATGTCCGTAAGACCAGGTAATAAGCGGCTCAATCGGGTTCTCATATCTTCTATAAAATCCTCTTAATTCGACGATGTCACTTAAAACTCGGGGATGCAGTTTTTCAAAAAAAATACGGAATAATGCAGTGTCCCGTTTGGCTACTTCATTTGCTGCATAATTGTAAACATCAAAATACAATGAATACCTGAATGCCGCCGATGGATAATCGCGGCAGGCAAGAAACGCTACGAAGTTTGCCTCGTTTTCCTTCCCGTATCCAATTTGATGGGCTATTTCATGACAGGTGACAAAAGGTTCAAGAAATCGCGGAATCGTTGTGTTTACCTGGGCTTCACCCGAAAAGGGGTTGTAGTACCCCTGGAAACCGAGATAATTGCCTGCATAACTAAACAATGATGGTTTTACTGATGCGGGCCGATAGTTTAAAAACGAGTATTTGTTGGCAGCATACCCATAGGCTAAAGAGCTTTCCCGGAACAAATCCCTTTTTCGCGTTATTGAGTCCCTCTGTTCGTCCGTCGCTAATGCTGCATATAAATTGAGTTTTTTCTGCAACGCGTCCGTAAGGGTATCCAGGTCACTCAATGAATACTTTCTTACCTGAATACCGAGCTGGTTAGAAATCCCGTTGCGATTATAGTTCAAACCCCACAGAAGGTTGAAAAACACATAGACAAAAAGGAAAAAGAATATAACCTGCTGTGAGGCTGACACGAAATAGCTTCTGTTTAGTTCTTTGCGGATCAGCAACCTGAAAAAGCGAAAAGTTCTGAAGACGATGACCAACAAAAGAAAAGCATAAAATAGATCTCCCAGGCTGAATGGCACCCATCCAAAAAGATAACGCTGTATTTTGGAAATCGCCGGGTAGATACCATAGGTGTAATTATCCTCTACCCATTGCGGATACCAGGACGCCCACTTGATAAGAATGGTTAGCACAATCAGCAAAATCCAACTCCAGCTTTTCATGAGCCGGTTAAACAGCCTCGAAAGAAAACGTTGCAAATGGGCGCTTTTTAAAGGTGTTCTGAATCAGGGCGTTAAATTAGTCAACGAAGACCAAAATAATTCAAAAACAGCCGGAATTTTTCGGCATTTACCCTTACCTTTGCCTCCCTAATTTTTGCAAGTTAAAAGTTGATCAATGGGCCATCGCCGGGAATTCGAGATTGCGTTTGTAGGATTGAAACCTGGTATCCATGAATACAACTATGAGATAACGGACAAGTTTTTTGAAAGGTTCCAGCAGCAGGATTTCACCAACTGTAAAGCCAATGTGAAGCTGACATTGGACAAAAAAAATGGCTTCATGCTGCTCAAATTCGAAATTGGAGGGAGCGTGGTCGCCATTTGCGACCGTTGCAACAATGAATTGACACTGGATCTTTGGGATGAGTTCAACATCATGGTTAAAATGGTGGAAGAGCCGGACCTGATGAATGAGCAGGAAGATGATCCCGATGTATATTATATCAGCCGTGGTGAAAGTCATATTGATGTTGCCGACTGGATATATGAATTCATCAATCTCAGTATCCCCATGCAAAAGGTTTGTGGTTTGAATGACAAAAGTAAACCGGCCTGCAATCAGGAAGCATTGGATGCTTTGAAAAAAATGGAGCCTGAGGAACCCAAAGAAAACATCAACCCCATATGGAAGGGGTTGGAAAAATTTAAGAATTTAGATAATTAACGACCTAAATAAATTTGTGATTTAATTGTTCTTTTATGCCAAATCCCAAACGCCGACACAGCCAGCAAAGAAGCGCCAAGCGCAGAACACACTATAAAGCAACTGCAGCCACCCTGACTACTGACAGTGCTACGGGCGAGACACACGTTCGTCATCGCGCTTATGTCAGTGAAGGAAAACTTTATTATAAAGGAAAGGTAGTGGCCGAAGTGTCGCCGGTGAAATAGCACTGTTTATAACAGAAATCTCATCCTCCTGCCACGTGGTATGATTCCAAATTCATTGGACACGAGTCTGATGAGATTTGGAATTTTTATTTTTATAATTAGTATTTTACGGCTGATAATGACTATCGGACTTGACATGATGGGTGGCGATTTTGCCCCGCTCGAAGCGGTTAAGGGGGTATTGCAATACTTAGGAGAACAAAATGCGGATGCCAACCTTGTGCTTATTGGGAACAAGGATCAAATGGACCCACTTTTAGTTGAACACCAAATACCAAATAACCGAATAAAAGTAGTTCATGCTGAAGAGTTGATCGACATGCACGAGCACCCTACAAAAGCTTTAAAGGAAAAGAAAAAATCGTCGATTGCAATAGGCTTCCACTTACTGGCGACAGGAAAAACTGATGCTTTTATCAGCGCCGGAAATACCGGGGCCATGCTTGTTGGTGCTTTGTTCAGCATTAAGGCTATCGAGGGTGTACTCCGGCCTACGATCTCTTCAATTATCCCTAAAGAAAATGGTACATCGGGGATTTTATTGGACGTGGGACTTAATGCAGATTGCAAGCCGGAGCAATTAAACCAGTTCGCCGTAATGGGTTCGGTGTATGCGCAACTCATTCTTGGAATTGACAGCCCGCGGGTGGGGCTATTAAACGTAGGAGAAGAGGAAGGGAAGGGAAACATCCTGGCGCAGGCAACCTATCCCCTCTTAAAAGAAAACAAGCACATCAACTTTGTAGGCAATATTGAAGGGCGGGATTTATTTATGGACAAAGCCGACGTCATGGTGTGTGAAGGATTCACCGGCAATGTAATATTGAAACTCGCGGAGTCGTTGTATGAGATAAGCCATTCTCAGCAGCTAACGAACGAATACTTTGACCGCTTTAATTTTGAGAACTATGGTGGCACACCCGTATTAGGTGTGGCCAAACCGGTTGTAATCGGACATGGCATTTCAAGGGCCAAATCATTTAAGAATATGATTCGGGTCGCACAGAAAATGATCGAAACGGACGTCCTTGGATCTATGACAAAGGAATTGGAATAATATTTAACGAGGTTCGGGCTGCACCGCTGAAAACCCGATTGAATATGAAAAATGACCTGTTACCTGCCCTCAAGAAAGAACTCGAAAACAGTTTTGGAAGAAAGGTGATGTCATCCCGTGATTGCTTGCAAATGGTGGATGACATATACCAGAAAACCGGCTATACAATTAACACTAATACTCTTCGGCGCTTTTTTGGACTTGTCAGAACTAATTACAGTGCTTCTCCTTCTACCCTGGCCATCCTTTTAAAATACTGCGGTTTTAATTCAATCGATGAGCTTGAAAAAATTTCTTATGGTATTAATTCGATGACAGCTATTAATACCGAAGAAGTACATCATTATTTGGTTGCGCTGTTCAAGAACCTTGTTTTGGAAGAGGACAATAATGCAATCATTGAATCATTAATTCAACAAACAGTCATCTTCCTTGAAAGGAACCCGTCGCTGATCGAAAGATTTCAGCGCGAAATTGCCGTATCTCCTGCCGGTCAGTATTATTATTTTGAGAGATCGGTGAATATGGACCGGCTTAACGGTTATTATAGCGAGGGGCTAAGGTTTTATTTAAGGGCTAAGAGCAATAATGAAGCACTGGTTTTTTCAAATTCCGTCCAGGTTTTGAGGTATTGGCTTACCAACAGTCCCGAATTACTGGAAGACGCGATGTTTAGGATGGGTACCGTGACCGTAAACAATAGTTACCCCACTCATATATATGCGAGGTATATCGCCGCAAGACTGTATTACGCCCACAGCAAGGGTGAACCGATCGACAAAATCATCGGGGAAGCCAGCCGATATTATAGCAACTTCCTTCTAAGGAACGGGAACAGCAATCCAGACTTTGAGCTCATTATAACTGAGGCGCTCGTTCTTACCAATCATTATTCTGAGGCCAGTGAATATATAAAAAGAGGTAAATCAAGGTTGGCTCTCGGCCGGAAAACTCATGCGGGCGAGAATCCGTTCAGTCCCTGGGAGAAGATGATAATTGGTAAAAGGAATATGACACTCAAAGCGATCATGCCGCCTTCTAAGACAAATTTATCTGCCGTCTCCTCCTCATCCCCGCTTACCAGGCGCTATCATTCGATCCTTCACCTGCTTGCCGCGTCCAAAACGAAGAGAACCAATTTCTCCGATCTTATACGAGAAACGGGTTTTTACCGTTTGAGTTAGAACAGCAGCCCGGGAAGAAAACATTTTCTGCACATTCCCGTTTCTGAACAAAAAAGAACAAAATAGTCATTCACTATTGAGTTACTTTAGTAGGACAATTCTGTAATTCATCCTCCTATTGAAGTCCCCCTGTCTCAACTAAATTCTTCCAATTCTTCTGAAACTGTAGTGTTGCCACTCTTCCAATAGTTCAAAAAAAGGCCCTGATTACTTTTTTTTGGTGTTGTGAATGAATGTATTGTGTTTTTCTAAATATAATATATAAATGAAATCAACTTTTAATACCGTACCCCTACCAGGACTAGCTTTGCTTTGTATTGTCTTTATGATGTTCGCCTGTACCAGCGTTAAAGAAACGTCGTATTTCTATGGAGTACCAAGTGGACCCATACCATCTAATATGACCGTCCCTGAGTCGATCATACAAAAAAATGATATACTAAGCATCGTAGTGACCGATTTGAACCCTAAGGCGACTGAAATATTTAATCCTGCTAATACTGATAATGCTGATCCTTCGGCTACCTCAAACAAGGATATGTCACGAGGATATCTTGTTGACACAGATGGAAATATTTATTTCCCGCTGTTAGGCAGTATTAAAGCTCAAGGGTTAACCAAATCGCAGTTAAAAGATAAGATCCGAAATCTCAGTATCGAAAAGAAGATCCTCCTTGATCCGATAGTAAACATCCGCTTCCTCAATTTCAGAGTAACTGTTTTGGGTGAAGTAGGAAAACCTACAGTAATACCTATCCCCAATGAAAAAATATCCTTGTTGGAGGCTTTGGGTTTGGCAGGCGATTTGACAATCTATGGTAACCGCAAAAATGTTATGGTTATACGCGAAGAAATCATACCTGGTCAAAAAGAGCAAAGAAGCATCGCCCGTCTTGATTTGAATTCCGCCGAACTTTTTACGTCACCCTATTATTATTTACAATCGAACGATATCGTCTACGTGGAACCCAACAAAGCTAAAGTGTCCAGCACAAGCCGGGCAACTCAGTGGCTTCCTGTAGTATTCAGCGCTTTGTCGCTGGCAGCGATTGTAGCCGATCAATTAATTCAAAATGATTAATTAGCAACCTCATGGCCTCACCGTCACAAAAACCCAAAGCATCAAAAGCAAGCCGATCCGTACTCGGTGAGCTTTTATTCAAATACGCACCCTATTGGCCGATCTTCATTGCCGTTTTGATCGTGAGCCTGCTTGGTGCCTGGTTTTACCTCCGCGTCACTCCCCCTAAGTATGAAATCGCCGCGTCGATTTTGATCAAGGATGAGAAAAAAGGTTCGGTTGAAGGGAATGCTATCAATTCCCTTGACCAGTTGTCAACAAAGAAAATAGTAGAAAACGAAATCGAGATATTCCGGTCACGCACATTGATGCATCAAGTGGTAAAAAATCTACATTTGTATGCCTCACTTTTCGAAGAGGACCAACTGCGGCCGAAATCAGCTTATACAACTTCTCCTATAATTGTTGAGGTTGCTGAACCCGACAATGTTCGCCAGGCTGATAAAGTAAAATTTCAATTCAGCGCGAAAGACAGCCAGGTAGTTATTGGTCTTAAGCGTTATCCAATGAACCAGGCTGTAAATACAGAATATGGTGTGTTGGTCTTTAAAGCAAACAAGTACCAGGGAGGGAAACCTATTGGTCAATTATACTTTACCCTGAGCCCTGCAAAAAAAATCACTACCTCGTTGCTCGAAGGTTTGACCGCAACTGCTTCTACCAAACTGAACTCCATTGTAAATCTTAAAATCAGGAGCACGGACCCTACTCAAGGGGAAGACATTTTATCTGAACTGATTAAAGTGTACAACCTGGCATCGCGTGAGGACAAAACTAAACTAGCCTCCACAACGTCATCATTTGTTGGAGAAAAACTGAAAGAGGTAGAAAAAGAACTTGATGAAGTCAATAAGAAGTTAGAGGGATATAAAGCTTCTAAAGGAGCCGTGGATATCAGTACCCAAAGTCAATTGTTTCTGAAGAGCGTAAACGAAACCGATCAAAAGGTAAACGCTATCGATATACAACTGGCGGCACTCAATGAAGTAGAAAAATATGTAAAAGATAAAGAAAGCACTGCGGGCGTCTTCCCTTCAATTGTGGGGTTGGAAGATAAAATGCTCCCGGAACTCCTGACCAAGCTGAATAACCACGAGCTTGAATACGAAAGATTAAAAAAGACAACCGCCGAAAATAACCCGGTTCTTTCATCGATTAGAGAACAAATCAACAAAATAAGACCGGGCATCCTGGAAAATATAGAGAATCAACGCGCCAACCTGCAGGCCAGCAAGCTTAACCTGCGTTCGGCCAGCAACGGCTATTCTACAGTCCTGCAATCCATTCCCCAAAAGGAAAGAGAACTGGTAGAGATCAGCCGCGAACAGGGAATCAAACTCAGTCTTTATGAATTTTTACGTCAGAAAAAGGCTGAGGCTGAACTGGCGAAAATAGAACAATTAGATACCCGTATCGTGGATACCCCCCAGGCATCTACCGAGCCGGTGTCTCCGAAGTCTAAACTTATTTATATAGTAGCCTTAATAATGGCTCTTGTAATTCCGGCAGGCTTTGTTTCAATAAAGGAATTTTTGAACCGGAAAATATTATACAGGCATGAAATCGAGAATTTGACCAATACGCCAATCATTGGAGAAATAAGCCTGGATAAATCTAAAGATCCACTGGTTATAGTGGAAGGCAAGCGAACTTTTATTGCAGAACAATTCAGGAGAATGCGCACGTCTCTGGGATACCTGGGTGGCAATTCAGGAAAGAAAAAAATTCTTGTTACATCGACGCTCTCTGGAGAAGGTAAGAGTTTTGTTGCTGTAAACCTCGCTCTCAGTCTTGCATTGACCGATAAAAAAGTCGTGTTGCTTGAGCTTGACCTTGCCAATCCTTCCTTAAGCAATAAGCTTGATGTAAGTTATGATGAAGGCGTTAGTAGCTATCTGCGCGGTGAATGTGAACCTGAAGATATCATTAAGCGCACGACTGCAAACAGCAACCTGTTCTTCCTGCCGGCAGGACCGTTGCCTGACAACCCTTCGGAATTATTACTAAGTCCAAAGCTGAAAGAGTTGATCAACTACCTGGAAGAAGCCTTCGATATTATTATTATTGACTCAGCACCGGCAAGTTTATTGTCTGATGCATATATCTTATCGCCTATTTGTGATGTTACGTTATATGTTGTCAAACACAAATTCACTCCGAAAAGTTATCTGGAGCGACTCGATGAAGATAATACAGTTAACCAGCTGAGTAATATGAGGATTGTGTTCAACGGCATTCAATCAAGGGGCTTTACGAAAAACGGATATGGATATGGATATGGATATGGATATATCCACAACAACGGCGTAAAGACCAAAAAACGTTATTCTAAAAAATAAAGTTTGATTTGTTTAAATAAACTGTCAAAAAACTAGATATTAGTCGACCTGTCTATATAATCTGTACCTGTAACGAGACCGCGTAGCCATATTTTGGAAAGCCACTGATCAAGATTAATTTTTCGTACCATAAAGCTACCTCATGAATCAGGAACAAAAAAAACAGTGGTTTGTACTTTACACCCGCCCGGGATGTGAAAGAAAAGTTGCCGAGCAATTAGAGAAAAAGCAAGTAGAAGTTTTTTGCCCCCTTAGCAAATCGAACAGGCAATGGGGCGACAGAAAAAAACCTGCTTTACAGCCTTTATTTGGCTCTTATGTTTTCGTATGCATATCCGGGGATAAGCAAAATGTTATACGCCAAACTGACGGCGTGATAAACTTCATTCACTGGCTGAATAAACCCGCAGTGATTTGCCAGGAAGAAATTGATACAATCCGGAACTTTCTGAAAGAATATGACGTTGTAAGATTGGAGAAAACCTCCATCAACATGAACGACAGGGTAAGGATCATTAATGGTCCCCTTATGATGTATGAGGGAAGTGTGGTGGAAATAAGGACGACGCTTGTAAAAATTACGCTACCCTCGCTGGGTTACGCATTGGTCGCGGAAATTAGCAAGGACACACCCGAATCGGTTATGTCGTTACAAGATTTGAAAATGAAGGCAGGATAACCGTCCTGGCTCTATGCACCGGCAGGTCACTGCAAGCCTGCCTGTTTACTCTTGTTTCTTACGGAAAGATACGGACAAGCACAAGCCAGTCACAGGACCATTATGTGAGCATGTGCCACCGAAATCATTAATAAGCAGAAAAAATCCATGAAAACGGTATTATTGTCAAAAGAGAATTTCAACTTTATTGAATAAATGCAAAGATTGATTAGCATAAAAAAAATATTTACAGCAGATATCTTTAAAATATCATTTCTGAATGCCATCGCTGTTTTTATTAAAATGATTACAGGCTTTGTAAGCATTAAAGCAGTGGCTTACCTGCTGGGACCGCTGGGCCCGATGGGAATTGCGATGCTTGGTCAGCTGAACAACTTCACGAACATTTTGCTTGCCATTTCAAATGGCGGCATAAATAACGGTATCACCCGTTATGTGGCTGAATATTCTGGTTCGCCCAAAAAATATCAACTGTTTCTTGGCACAGGATTCTGGATCACGGCTGTCTTATCCGTAGTTTCCGGTCTTGTACTGATATTCGGGGCTGGATACTTTGCACAAACTATTTTAAAGAATATTCAGTACAAAAGTGTCTTTTATGTGTTTGGTGGTACACTTATCATGTACGCATTTAATACATTATTGATATCCGTAATCAATGGTTTTAAAGAATTTAAAAAATACGTAACAGCAAATATCATCGGCAGCGTCATGGGACTGATCTTTACCGTGATCCTTGCTCTGAATTTTGGTATTTACGGTGCTCTTATTGCTGCGGTAACCTATCAGTCGGTCGTATTCGTACTCACATTATTTCTTGTGGTGAATACAAAATGGTTTAAGGTAGGCGAAATAATAAAAAAGTTTAGCAAGACGGCTGCTGTGAAACTGGGCCATTATTCGTTGATGGCGCTTGTATCCGCGATTGTGATCCCTGCCAGCCAGCTCATAGTGCGCGGATACATCAGCCGCCACGATATAAATGAAGCTGGTTTATGGGAAGGGATTAACCGGGTCTCCAATATGTATTTAATGGTTTTTGCGACCTCTCTCAGCGTTTATTATTTGCCACGGTTAACGGAGCTCAATACCCGGCAGGAACTAAGAAAAGAGGTATTTTCTGTTTACAAAATGGTGATGCCGCTGCTTGTTTTGTTTTCAGTAATGTTATTTGCAGGCAGGGACCTGGTCATTCATGTTTTGTTTACAAACGAATTTGCCGGCATGCGGGACCTGTTTACTTTCCAGGTATGGGGTGATTTCTTTAAGCTCTCCAGCTGGGTGCTTGCGTATATGTTAATAGCTAAATCCATGACCAGAACATACATCATCATGGAGTTTGTGAGCAGCATCGCCCAGGTTGGCTTTAGCCTGTTCTTTTTCAATATGTTTGGAACAGTGGGCGCCACCATGGGTTATGCCTGCGGACACCTGCTTTATTTGATCTGTATGATCTATATTTTCCGTAAAATTGTTTTCCTCAGGCCGCAGGCCCAATCATGATGAGGTTTTCAAGGCAAAGGCATCAGGCCGATCGCTATAAATCTCCAAATCAAAATATTAATTTTGAACGCTGATCCTGTTTAAACAAATCTTTTAGAATTGAGCATCGTAATCATACTTGCCGGCATTATATTCCTGTACCTGCTTGTTGCCAAACCGGAAGTCATCGCCGTTTTATTTTTCACTATCACGATTGCAGATATAAACTTTGAACTTGGGGGACTGCCATTAAATGCCAGGGCCCTGATTGGCCTTGCCATATTTGGACGAATCATCATTTCAGAAAAAAATGAAATGCAGAAGGGTTTTATCTCCAATTCAAACATCCTGATTATTATCGGGTTTACCCTGTACACGGTTTTAGTTACCGCCTTTAATGATCTCATCACTCCGGGATTTATCAAGCAATGCTTCCTAACGCTGATTGCTGTGTATTGCGGTTACTATTATTACATGAAGGAGGGCAACCTTCGATATCTCAAAATAAGCCTCATACTGGCGGGCCTGATATGCTTTTTTGACCTGGCCTATACCTACAAGGAGTATGGGGAATTTCCCGTTCAGCGGGTTTATCAATGGCTGTTGAAAGTGCCGATTGAACTGGATGAAGAAGGTAAAATACTTGAAATAATAAATCACAACTTCTATGGTTTGATTTGTGGGATGAGCTTTGTGGTTATTATAAACGGTTTCATTAATCAAAAGTCACCCAACAAACTTCTTTTATTGTTATTACCCGTTATGTTCCTGGGTGTTCTGATGTCGACCTCCCGAAGCACTCTTTTGGGGATCATTGTAATATCAATGGTTTTAATTACCCGCGAGCTTCGTCACAAAGAAAGAGCTCAAAAGGCCCTGCTGCTCATCACGATGGCCATAGGGATTTTGTTCCTGTCTCTCTTCCTCTTTACTACCTTACAAAGCTATTTCACTCTGGAGAGTGACTTTGTCGAACGAATATCCCAACGGCTGGTTGATGAGCCGATAGCAGTATTTAATAAGCATCTTGGGATGAACTATAATGCCAATTCGCTTGAAGCGATGGACTGGAGGGAAGAAGCCTCGGCCGATGCATTTGCAGCATTTTTGAAACTGCATCCCCTGGAGCAAACATTTGGGATCGGTTATTGGGGATTTATTGTACGCGACCTTGGCCGGACCGGCATAAATCCTCACAACGGGTTTCTTCTGCTTCTTATCGAAACCGGGATTATGGGACTTTTGATATATTCGATTCTTATTTACAGCATCATCCGGCGATCGCTGAAAGTGAATTCAAATATCTCCCCTCTTGTCACCACCCTGATCTTTGTGATCTTTTATTGCATCGGTCAAAATGGTGAACTGACCTCGAGCATCACATTTTTGTTTATTACGAACCTGATAGCAGAAAATGAATGCCTGGCTATTCAAAACCAAACCGCCCATGTTGACGAAACAGGAACTTTCCAGCCCGTCTGATACCCTACCTTCAGAAATATCGGATCAAACCACGACTCGTAGCAAAATCCTTTATATCACCCCGGCTTTATCAATTGGGGGAGCGGAAAAGTTTTTGATTCTGCTTTCCAATTCACTGATAAACGAAAAGGAAAAACAAATAGTGGTCAGCCTCCAGGCCGTAAATACTTTGCAGCCGGAACTCGACAAACGGATTAACTTTATTGCCCTCCCACGCAAATTCAAATTTGACTTAAATCCCATTTCTAAATTGAGGGGATTAATAAGAAAAGAACAGCCTTCCGTAATTTTTTGTATCAACTTCTACAGTTACCTTGTAAGCCGTTGCGCCATGATCGGGCTGAAGACAAATAGCCGGAGAGTGATCTCTTATCATAGCACGATCCACGTAACGAAAAAAGAGCATTTACTGCACAAGTTCTACGCTTTTTTATTGACAAAAACAGACAGCATTGTAACGGTATCTTCCAACCAGGCCGAGTACACTTCTAAATTGTACAAGATCCCTTCAGCAAAGTTTACCACCATTCACAATGGTATCAATCTTCAATACTGGCATCCTTCAGCAGACGACAAGATGCGAAATGACATAAGAAGGCAATACAACATCGAACCCGGTGCCAAAGTTATTGTGATGACCGCTGCACTCAGGGTTGAAAAGAATCACCTGGGAGCGGTCAGAGCGTTGCACATACTGCACAATGAGTATGGGCAAAAAGCTTACCTGCTTATGGTTGGAGATGGCATTATGCATGAACCAATAAAAAAACTTGCGCATGAATTAAATGTCCAGGACTATATCCGGATCACCGGGATGCAAAAAGAGGTTCGGCCATTTTATTGGGCCAGTGATTTGTTCACGCTTTGTTCTACCAGTGTGGAAACCTTTTCAATAGCCGCCCTGGAGGCTATGGGATGCGGCCTGCCGGGCGTTCTTACCAACATAGGGGGAGCCAGCGAAATGATTAAAGACGGATTAAACGGAAAAATCTGCGAAGTAGATGAAAAAGATATCGCAAAGAAATGGGCTTCCGTACTAAGCGGGAATTATTCAAAAGATACTGTTCACGCCTTTGCAAGCGATAACTTTTCGGCAGAAAAAATGCTTTCAGAATATAGAAAAATCGTTTAACAGGTATTATTTTGTGCACCCAACAGACCCGGGTTATGGATCGGTAAAGTATCCCGCGAACACTGCGATCCAGGCTGTTCGCATCGCGGCCACCAGTTATCAATGTACCCCCCTAGCATGAAAATTCTGCAAATAAACAGTTGTCATTACCGCCGGGGCGGTGCCGATGTGGTTTACCTCAATACGGGTGATCTCCTGTCGCAAAAAGGGCACGAGGTATTTTATTTCAGCATGAAGGATGACAAAAACCTTCCGGATCCCAATGCTGATTATTTCGCCAGCAGCGCCGACGCAAGGAATCTCTCGCTTCTTAAAAAGATACAATTAGCACCTGCTTTTATTTACAACCGGGAGGCCCTCAGCAAGCTATCCCTGCTATTGGAGAAAATAAAACCGGACGTCGCTCACATCCATCTATTCCTCGGAAAATTGACTTCTTCCATACTAAAACCGCTTAGGGATAAGGGTGTGCCGATAGTGGCTACCATGCACGATTACAGGCTTCTATGCCCTGCCTATTTATTTCTGGACGGGCAAAATAAAATTTGTGAAAAATGCGTTAACGGGTTTTACCTGAACTGTACCCTTAATAAGTGCTCAGAAGGTAATTTGTTTCAAAGCCTTATGCTTTCTGCAGATGCCTATTTTCGAAAATATCGTATGAATCCAATAGACTATATTCATAGGTTTATTTTCGTCAGTGATTTTATCCGGAAAAAGCATAGCAGGTTCAATCCCGCATATCAAACAAGGGAGAAATTACTTTACAACTTTGTTCCTGATCTGGATAAAATAGTCCCCACTAGCACAAAAGGAGATTATTTTCTATTTTACGGCCGCCTTTCCCGCGAAAAAGGCATAGACACTCTGATAAAGGCCGCAGAAAAGACAGGAATCAGGCTGAAAGTAGTTGGTACCGGCAGTCTTTATGAAAAATATAATGCTGCCAGTTATAAGAACATTGAATTTTTGGGATACAAAACCGGTCATGAGCTATCGGAACTGATAAGACTGGCAAGTTTTGTAATCGTTCCTTCTGAGTGGTACGAAAACAACCCTCTTACAATCCTGGAGGCGTACAGCCATGGAAAGCCCGTCATTGGATCAGCTATAGGCGGCATTCCTGAGATTATTGATGAAGGTAAAACAGGGTTCCTTTTTGAATCAGGCAACGAAGCACAACTCGTGGAAAGGCTATTGGACGCAGATCAGTTGACGGATGTCAATTACCAACAAATGTCCATGGCTGCAAGAGAGTTTGCACAAACGCATTTTCATCCTGACACACATTACAAGAATCTTATAACGATATATAATGAACTTGTTTAATAACATTACACCAGGCAAAAGGTCAAAACAATAATAAACAGACAATGAAAAAAAAGATTTACATGGCTGGATCCGGTGGTATGCTGGGCGAAGCATTCTACCGGGTTTTTAAAGACGATTTTGAGATAAAATGCACGGATAAAGATGTCAACACAGATTGGCTTAGCTTTCTCGATTTCCGTGACCTCGAAAAATACAAAGCCGATGTAACGTCATTTAAACCGGATTATTTATTCCACCTGGGAGCTTATACAGATCTTGAATTTTGTGAGCTTCACGTTGACGACACCTATGCTACGAATACAATGTCGGTTGAAAACGCCGTGTATATTGCTAACGGCTTAAATATCCCGCTTCTCTACATAAGCACCGCAGGCATATTTGATGGCAAAAAGGAACTCTACGATGACTGGGATGACCCCAATCCACTTGGTCATTATGCCCGTTCAAAGTACATGGGCGAAAAATATGTGATGGCCCATGCACATCGCTACATTATCTGCCGCGCAGGGTGGATGATGGGAGGCGGACCCACAAAAGACAAAAAATTCATCAATAAGCTGATCAAACAACTCGTTGCCGGAAAAAGAGAGCTTTTTATTGTAAACGATAAGGACGGCACACCTACGTTTACGATCGACTTTGCACGAAATGTAAAGTTGTTGTTTGAAAAGGAATATTGGGGTCTTTACAATCTTGTCTGTAAAGGCCAGACGGGCAGGATGGAAGTATCTGAGGAACTGGTGCGAATCCTGGGATTGAAGGACAAGGTTAAGATCACAGAAGTAACTTCCGACCATTTTAAAGACACCTATTTTGCGCAGCGCCCGCCCTGCGAAAGATTGGTAAATAAAAAATTAGAATTACGGGGCATCAATATAATGCGAGATTGGAAAGTAGCTTTGCAGGAGTATATCGACATGTATTTTGCAGACTACCTGAAAGATAAATTTTAACCGTATCGATGATCATGCGTATTGCTTCTTTTGGTTTCAGATCACTGCCGCCATCGAAGGGGTCGGCGGGTGCTGATAAGTTTGCGCTGGAGTTTTTACCAAGGCTCGCAGAACGTGGGCATAAAGTGACGGGTTACAACCGGCTTTATCCCGGGCAGGCGAAAGGCGTTGACAATTATAAAGGGGTTAATGTTGTGTATTTCAAGACAATTCCTAAATCGGGAATTGATTCTGTCATACATTCTGCAAAAGTTACGTGGCATATCATTACAAAGAACAGCGCCGATATTGTTCATGTGCAGGGCAATAATGCCCTGTTTGCATTTATCCTGAAACTATTCCGGAAAAAAGTGATTCTGAGTATTGATGGTACCGAGTTCGAGAGAGAAAAATGGTCCTGGTTTATGCGCAAACTTGTACTCGCTAACGCCTACCTGGCTGTATGGTCGTGCAAATACATAGCAATCGATAATATTTTTACCAAGGAGCTGTTTGAAAAAAAATTCAGGAAGAAATTTGACTTCATTTCATTCGGTAGTGAAATAAAGGGTGTAAAATCAACAGACATCCTCGAAAAATTAGGATTGCAAAAAGAAGAATACTTTTTGTTTGTCGGCAGATTTATCCCGGACAAGGGATTGCAGTACCTGATCCCGGCGTTTGAAAAACTGAACACCAATAAAAAGCTTGTGCTGGTTGGCGGATCACCAAATCCCAGCGAATTTGAAGTAAACCTTAAAAATACGAGTGATCCCAGAATTCTCTTCGCAGGTTTTATTTATGGAGATGACACGGTTACGTTAATGCAAAACGCGTACGCCTATATCCAGCCTTCCGATATTGAAGGGCTTTCACCGGTGATACTTTCTGTGATGGGATTGGGAACGCCCCTTATTTGCAGTAATATCAAAGAAAACCTTTACCTGGTAAAAGACGATGCATTGACTTTTGAAAAATCAAACATCGAAGCACTTCACGGCGTACTGCAAAGATCATTGTCTGACCGGGAGGGTCATCTTGAGCTGGCCGCCAAAGCAAAACAACGAATTTTGAAGGATTATAGCTGGGAAACAATAACAGATCAGTATGTCGAACTATTCAAAAAAAGCATAACAAAATAATCACGATGTTAAAAGTTGCATTGATAGGTGCCGGAAAGATGGGAATCTCCCATCTTTCAATTTTAGGAGCTCACCCGCAGGTAGATGTTGTAGGTGTGTGCGACACGTCCAAAATGGTGAATGATTTTTTATCAAAATACGGGAAGTTCAATTGTTTTACAGACTACAAAAAAATGGTTGCGGACGTTAAACCCGATGCCGTATTTGTAGCGGTACCTACGAAATTCCACTATACCGTGATCAAAGACTTGCTGGAAAGCAGTGTTCATGTTTTTGCTGAAAAACCTTTCTGCCTGACTGTAGCGCAGGGTGAAGAACTAGTAAAATTAGCAGCTTCAAAAAAGGTAGTCAACCAAATAGGCTATCACAACAAATTCGTGGGCACATTCAAAGAAGTAAAAAAAATTGTCAACAGCGGTGCGTTAGGAAATATCTATCACTTCATAGGGGAAGCATACGGGCCTGTCGTGACAAATAAGAAGCAGGACACATGGCGGTCTGATCCTTCAGAAGGTGGCGGATGTTTGCTCGACTATGCGTCTCACGTTATTGACCTCCTAAATGATATTCTATCACCGGTCGCTGCCTCAAAAGGAAGCCTTCTCAAATCTGTTTATTCCGGCAACGTGGAGGACGCTGTCTATTCACTTCTCGAATTATCTTCCGGGGTAAACGGTGTGCTTTCGGTAAACTGGAGCGATGATACCTATCGCAAGATGTCAACTTCGATTACGGTGATCGGGACCAAGGGTAAGGTGATTTCGGATGCAAATGAATTGAAAGTTTATTTTAAAGATTCCCTTCCGAACGGCTATTCCAAAGGATGGAATGTGAAATATATTACTGATTTGACAGAAGAAGTCGATTTCTACCTGAGGGGTGAGGAATATTCAGCCCAGATTGACTACTTCGTGAATGCGGCATTAGGCAAAGTGCCTAATACGATCAATACGTTTGAATCGGCACTGAATACCGACAGGGCCATCTCAATCATTAAACACAGTTCAAAGTAAACCGTATGGAAAGAATACTTTTTGGTGACAACCAGTTTTTTGCGGTGAATCATATCTCCGACGAAAAATCGCGGGCACAATCTATAAAATTCAAAGACGACCAGGCCATTATTAAGACGCTGGATGATGCGAGAGAGGCCGGCATCAACACTTTTATGTGCACCACCCACGATCGCATTTTGAATATCTGCAATATTATAAGGGCAAATCCGGAAAAGTATAAAGACTATCAGATCTTCCCCTGCATGCCGTATGCGCACAAATATGCCAATGCAGTTACTGAGCTTGGAATAGTCGGCACGTTGAAACAATATGTTCCCGGAAACTTTTTTGGTTCCCTTTTTAAGGGAGGCGTAGCGTACCTGTCCAAGGATTATACGTCTATAATGGAGCTCTTGATAGATTCAGAAATGAAGATGTTCAAAGGCATTAAAACACCGGTTGTGTTCCTGCAGAATGTCATTACTGACCTCTTGCTTGGTTTAAGAGCCGATGAAATATTTGTGGCCTATCATCAGTACATCCGTAAAAAATATGATGCAGAGGCCGGTTTTATCACCATGAATATGCCTAAGCTGCTGGATGTTTTGGAAAGAGGTGGCATCCAAAACCCTGTTATCTGTTCTTCTATTAACAAGGCTGGCTTCAGGATGTCTGGCGGAAAGGAAATTTATGAAAAGACCTTACAGACACGAAAAGTCAGGGCCATTGCAATGCAGGTCTTAGGAGGCGGCGCGATATCGCCGAAGGAAGCGATCGAATACGTATGCAAACTTCCCAATATCGAATCTATTTTATTTGGAGCTTCGTCGAAGGGAAATATTAACGAGACTGCCAACCTCATCCGGAAGTTTGATCAAAGCCTGGCTTATAACACTGAAACGATAAAGGCTAATTAACGAATCGTTTTATTTTCTTCTTGTTACGGCATTCCCTGCATCTGCAGGAGGAAACTTTTTCTACATTTTTCGAAAATAATTGCTACGTACATTGTAATTGACCTGGAGATAATATGGCATTATCGTTGCGGCCTATTTTTTTAAAAAAACCATGTTCGATACATTAGTCACAACGCAAGACCAGGCTTTATGCCACCTGTATTTTCATTGTTGTCTAAAAGATGGTGTGCTCACTGATACGGAAACGGACGCCCTGGCAGAACGCTTTGTAACGCTCGGTTTACAAAAAAACATCAATTTTAAAAATGAAATGCATGCATACAGGTCGTACAAAGATCACATCACAGATGAAATGATTTACCTCGAGCACCTGTTGCGACTAATCAATCCGACGAATGAGCTCGCTTTATATTCCCACTGTGCAGAGTTAACCATAAGTGACGAATTACTTGATTCATCAGAGGAAACTCTTCTTAAGAATATAGCGACCATCCTGGAAATAGATGAACGAAAACAAAACGTTATCAAGAGCCTGGTCGTGGAAAGAAAAGTGGTTGAAACAAAAAAAATTCTTTAAAGGGAGTCAAGGTTACCACGGCAATGTAGTTCGTAATATGATATCTACGGATTCCCGGGATTCTTTTCTCCTTCTTTTTTCGCGGCGCGTTCACGCGCCTTTTTTACTCCAATGGGGATGCCTACTGCAAAATAAAGGGACCGGTTCTTAACCGAAGTGGCATCGCCATCTGCACTAACGTCAACAAATCCCAGGTAATAGCGTACGCCCACGTTTATTCCATTTCCTTTTGATAGACGATATCCAATACCGGTGGTCCACCCGGCATCAAGCAGGTAATAATTCTTCTTCCGTTCCACTTTATAAATTAAATCATCTTCATTTACCTCGTTGGTGAATTCGTCAAATGAGTTGTAAAATAATCCGAATGTAGGGCCGGTTTCAGCGTAGAAATTATTTTTGAACTTGTATTTGATCATTACCGGAACGTTGAAATAATCCAGCTTTCGATCCACTTCGCCGCCTTTAAACGAACTGTCAAGGTTATTGTCACCAAGCGGATAAGGCGCAAGATTCGCAATACCCATTCTTGATTTTACAATTACACCGGTGTGGACCATCCAGGACGGATCTTTTAGTTTAATATCAAAATAGAATCCGAGGTTAAATGTGCTAAGGTTTTTGCCCCCTTCAGTGCCTGTTTGAGTGGAAAGGTTGAGACCACCATCCAAGCCGAATTCGATCTTTCCGGTGTTCAGATTATCTCCAAGTAATAGCGAAATAATAACCTGGCTGGTGGCCCGGGCCGACAACAATATAAAGACCGGTAAGAACAGAGCTTTTCGGATCATTTTAATGGTAATTGAAGTTGGATACAAACTAATACATGTGCCGGAGAATACCATTACCCAAATTTATTTCATCTGAAATAAAGTCCTGGATTGCAGTTGAAGCCGACCCAGTCGTCTGCCCCAAACGGAGCGAAGTCTAAAAAAAAGACCGCCCTGATCTCCAGGACGGTCTCTGCTTATGAGTACGGATCAATCTACATTTTGATAAACGTCGCGCCAAGCTTCTTATATCCAAACGTTGATGCCTGTATTACATATGTCCCCGGTTTCAAAGCTGAAACATCGATCTGGACTGAATAAGACCCGGCAGGCTTATCTACGTTAAGAGTCGGCAATACCTTCTTGCCATTCATATCATAAACGTTGACAAACCACTTGCCGGCATTGTCATTCAAAAGGCGAAGGTTAATAATGTCGGTTGCCGGATTTGGATACACCGCAACCGGGCTGGTATAATTCCTGAAGTTATCTATCACAGTTACTTTCACCGTATCAGTTGCTGTTATATTCCTGTTATCGGTTACCGTCAGCCTGTATACATATTCTCCAAGAGCGAGGTTGCTTATGTTTACAGTTTTACCGGTGAGCGCTGAAAACGTGGTTGTGCCCGGGCCTCTCACTTGCTGCCACCTGTAGCTCGTAATAGTTCCATCCGGGTCTATTGAACGCTCAGCGCTAAGAGTAGTAGTGTTGGCTGTTATTACTATCGTCTGGTCAGCCCCGGCTTCGGCAATCGGCGGCGTATTTGGCGAAACATTAATCGTAACAGTTACCGTGGCCGTGCTTGTTGCATTATCATTATCACGTACGGTAAGCCGATAAGTATAGACACCCGCCTGCAGGTTGCTCACATTGATACTCTCTGTATTGGTGGACGATAGCGTAGAAGCAGACGGGCCCGTCACCTGTTGCCACAGGAAGCTGACAATTGTGCCATCCACGTCTGAAGAAGCGGCGCCACTCAGTGAGGTAGCATTGGTTGGCAACGTAATCACACGGTTCGCTCCAGCGTCAGCAATAGGTGCCTGGTTAGGCGGCGCATTGTTGACAGTTACAGTGACGTTATCTGTTCCGGTTGCATTATCATTGTCTCTAACGGTCAACCTGTAGATGTAGGTACCAACCTGGAGATTGCTCACCGAAATATTGGCTGTATTTGTAGCCGACAGTGTTGAAGCAGTTGGGCCGCTTATCTGCTGCCATTGATAACCTGATATTGTTCCGTCCGCGTCAATACCGCTGCCGCTCAGGTTTGCACTGCTGGCAGGCAACGAGATCACCAGGTTCGTACCCGCATTGGCAATTGGAGCCTGGTTAGGTAAACTGATTACTGTAACAGTTACATCGTCGGTTGCCGTAGCACCATCATTGTCAGTGACAGTTAACCTGTATATGTAAGTACCTGCCTGGAGGTTACTCACTGTAATGCCGGCTGTATTAGTAGCAGACAATCCTGAAGCCGAAGGCCCGCTTATTTGTTGCCATAAATATGTGGCAATGGTACCGTCGGGGTCAGAGGAGGCAGTTCCGCTAAGCGAAGTTGAATTCGTTGGTAATGTTATCGCCCTGTTGGCGCCCGCATTCGCAGTGGGAGCCTGGTTGGCTGCCGCGACCACGGTAACTGTTACATCATCGGTAGCAGTTGCACCATCATTGTCTGTCACCGTCAACCTGTAGGTATACACGCCTGCCTGCAGGTTACTTACCGTAATGGGAGCGGCATTAGTAGCAGACAGGGTAGACGCCGAAGGTCCGCTAATCTGCTGCCATTGATATGTTGCAATAGAGCCATCGGCGTCAGAGGAAGCAGCTCCACTGAGCGACGTTGAATTTGTAGGTAGTGTTATGCTACGATTTGCACCGGCGGCAGCATTTGGTGACTGATTGGCGGCAGCATTATTGACAGTTACAATGATGTCATCGGTGTCAACAGCGCCATCATTATCCGTCACCCTTAGCCTGAACGTGTATATACCCACCTTTAGATTGCTTACTGTGGTTGCTGCCGTATTGGTGGCAGACAAAGTTGATGTCGATGGGCCACTCACCTGTGTCCACAGGTACCCTGCAATCGTTCCGTCGGCGTCTGTACCGCTACCGGTAAGATTAGCTGAACTTGTTGGCAAGGTTATCGTCTTGTTAGCGCCCGCATTCGCCACCGGGGGCTGGTTAGGAGCCGCATTTACTGTGACAGTCATCACATCGTTATCAGTAGCGCCATCATTATCGGTCACCGTTAGCCTGAATGTATATACACCGGCCTGCAGATTACTTACTGTTGTTGCCGCGGTATTGGTTGCAGACAACGCTGCTGTAGACGGACCATTCACTTGTTGCCACAAATAGCTGGCAATAGTTCCGTCGCCATCTGTTCCCGTCCCGGTAATATTGACCGAATTGGTGGGCAACGTAATAGTTCTGTTTACACCTGCATTGGCAATGGGGGCCTGGTTAAGCGCGCTATTTACTGTTACAGTGACATCATCAGTTGCCGTAGCGCCATCGTTGTCGGTTACTGTTAAGCGGTATGTGTAGACACCTGCCAGGAGATTGCTTACAGTAATATTTGCAGTATTCGTTGCTGACAATATTGAGGCCGACGGGCCAGTCACTTGCTGCCAGCGGTAAGTTGCAATTGTTCCATCTGCATCTGTGCCACTTCCAGCCAGATTAGATGAACTTGTAGGCAGAGTGATCGTCCGGTTAGTTCCTGCGTTTGCTACAGGCGCCTGGTTAGGCGGAGCTGCATTAACATTCACCGTCACATTATCTGTAGCAGTAGCACCATCGTTATCGGTTACCGTTAACCTGTAGGTATATGTACCGGCCTGAAGGTTACTTACTGTAATGCTGGCAATATTGGTAGCAGACAATGCTGATGTTGAAGGACCACTCACCTGCTGCCACTGGTAGCTGGCAATTGTGCCATCGGCATCTGTAGAGCCGGTGCCATTTAAGCTTGCAGAATTGGTCGGAAGGGTGATAGTCCGGTCTGTTCCTGCATTGGCCGCAGGCGCCTGGTTGACCGTTCCCGCAGCAACAGTCACAACCACATCATCGGTATCAGACGCACCATCTTCATCAGTAACTGTCAAACGATAAGTATACGTTCCCTGCTGAAGATTGCTTACGTTAATAGTAGCGGTATTGGTAGCAGACAATGTTGACGTTGAGGGACCACTCACCTGTTGCCACAGATAACCGACAACGGACCCGTCAGCGTCAGTGCCAGTTCCTGTAAGAGATGTGGAATTAGTAGGCAACGTAATAGTTTTATCTGTGCCTGCATTGGCGACAGGCGGATTATTTGTTGTACCACTACCCGGTGACACGCTGACGCTACTCCTGATCACATATCCACCATCACTCCTCCTCCCAGTAATAGCAAGGGGAAGTGGTTGCCGGTAATTATTCGGATCTCTCACATACATTATGAGTGAATACGTACCTGCAGCAACCGAAGTAGGTACGGTGAAATTATCAGTTTTTGCCGTCGCAGCTGATTGGGGTAAAAACAATCGAAGCTGGAAGGCTGATTTTCCGGACCAAACTGTGGTACCCCCGGAATTTTTTAATTCAAAAACAATATCCCAGTTTTCATAGGTAGGCGAAAGCCCAATATTTTTCCAGTTCAACGTAAGAGCGAAAGGAGTACCTGTTGTAATCGACGTAGCCATACTTCCACCCTCGAGTACAAGACGGTAACCGGCTGCTTTTGATGATGCTCTTACGCGGTTCTGTATAGTTGTATTGGGAGAATTTGTTCCATAATTACCATTACCAAAAGATGTGGCATGGTACAGGCGAATTTGTCTTTCAAGGTCCGAATAGTCATCAGGAATCCAGGCCGGCGGTTCACCTGTTATAGGAGCTGTTTTCCACCGTTCCATTATAAGTGTATTAAATACTACTCCGTTAAAAGACCGGGTGTTATCTTCAAGATAGGCCTTCAAATAAGAGTCCAGCGCACCCCACTGATCGCGGCGCCAACCAATCGGACCCTTGTTGTTGCCTTTGTGGGTTAGAATATAATATGCTATTTCAGGGGGATTCCTCGTGTTCCCAAGGTAGTTGGCATCGAATGCCGCAATCATATTTACCAATTGAAAGTTGGGAAAACCGTTCACGTGAGCATCCACAATTGCCTTGAGTGTTGCTACAGTCGGAAAAGTTCCGGAAGGATAATCGCTTACCTGGTTATTAGGAGTGTAACCAGAATGCCACTCGCCCCAGGCGCCATAACCCCTGATGTCAACACAATTTACAATGTCTTTATAACGAACACCATTGTAAGATGTCGCTTCAATATGCGCATTGATTGCCTGGTTTAATTCGAGTAGCCAGGTCAGATATCTTTGACTATTATAATTTGGTGTCCATGTGGAACCGGTGCGCCAGTCCTTTACACTTTCCGCCTGCATTTCCGTGTGCAGCCATTGGGGGTAACAAGCTGTTCCTCCATCGAATGCAACCAAACCGGCATCGGTGCCGCCGTCGGGATAACAGGTCATGATCCCAAATGAGATCTTTTGCTTGTTATTAATGGCATCATTGAACAAATTATCAAGATAGGAAAAGTTATATACGCCCTTTGTATTAGTCGATATTCGTGTGGCAACAAACCGGTAATAGACATCCATGGGTGTTGTGTTTGTACCCTGGATAGGGACATTGACATCAGTACGATCGTGCCATTGTTCCGCGCCTCTCCCAGGTGCAACTAAATCAGGATCGCTGACGGGGATAGCAGAAAAAGAAAGAGATGTCTGGGCGTAGGAGTTGATTGTAACAATCAGGAAAGTCGCTGTTAGGCATACTAACAGTCGGCTGACTGAGTAAAATAGCTTCATGGGTACGGTTTTTCACAGATACTGGATATAAGCGTGTTGACAACTTCCTCTTGCCAACTGGATTTTAAAGCGATCGGCCTTTCGGTTTGTCGCTGGTCAAAGTTTACCCAATTACTTTGCCAAACGGAACGAGACCCCCTAAAGATTTGGAAAAGTGGGATAAGTCTGGCCAAGTCTGGGCAACTATACGTGGTAATTATTCTATTGCGCCAACTGCCCTGGATGCAATCTTGCTGTTCCGGCTCGGGAAACGGAGACGAGTAAATTGATCTGCATTATGTTGATTCATAAAAGCTGTCCGCCGGGTACTGGAAAAAACTGAAAAAGATTTATACTTTTACGAAAAATCGTACCCTACCCAAGTAAGGTTACGGCGCCACTTTAAGGTAATTTTGTATTTGATAACCGGGTTACATTTAAAAAGATGTCATGAACCAACGTCTCGCGACTTTACTCCGTATCAGTTTCGTTATCCTCGATATACTGGTTTTAAATTTAGTATTCGTCATCTGTCAATATGTTTTTCGGGAAAACATAGCCCTCAACAAATTTCAGTACACTTATTTATGGTTCTTTTCCAACGCGGCGTGGGTAGCTGCCAGTTGGGCGACGAGCATTTACCAGGACGGCTACATATATTCTTTTGAGAAGTTCTCAAGGCGAACCATGACCGCTTTCGTTTACTTGCTGGCGCTTGAAATGGTTTATCTGTTCTTTAATAAGGACGCGCAGATTTCAAGGCTATTTCTTATCAGCATCCTTTCCTCATTTGCAATCAGCCTCCTGATCAACCGGTTCCTGCATCTTGCCTTACAGCAATTCTTTCAAAGCAAGGACCATATAGTAAGAAAGGTGATGATCATCGGGTATAACGAAAGGGCCAAAAAGCTTGCTACATACCTGGAACAGGAACCGATAAAAACCGAAATAGTCGGTTTCTGTGAAGAGGAAGAAAACGTCAATGAGCTTTCGATTTACCCGATTGTTGGCGCTATCGGTGACGCGATAAAGGCCTCAAAAGAACGGGAAGTAACGGAGATATTCTCCACTATTGCGCCGGAGCAACAGTCAGGCATTTATAAACTGATCAACGAAGCGGACCAGGCCTGCATTCGGTTCCGTATAGTGCCGGATTTTAATCATTTCATCCGCAAACCTGTGCACCTCGATTATTTAAAAGATATACCGGTGCTTTCATTACGCAAGGAGCCCCTTGACGACGTGGGCAACCGAATCAAAAAAAGACTTTATGACCTGGCGATAAGTTCGCTGGTGACGATCTTTATCCTTTCCTGGTTGATTCCTATTGTCGGTCTTTTGATCTGGTTGGATTCCCGCGGTCCCATTTTCTTCATTCAGCAGAGGAGCGGCAAAAACGGAAAGACTTTCAACTGCATTAAGTTCAGGAGCATGAGAGTTAACCGGGAGTCAAATGAAAAGCAGGCGACGAAAAACGACAAAAGGATCACGTGGCTTGGGAGATTTCTGCGCAAATCAAACCTGGATGAAATGCCACAATTTATCAATGTATTGATGAGTGATATGAGCATTGTCGGACCAAGGCCTCATATGTTGAAGCATACTGACGATTACTCAAAGTTGTTGAACAGGTATATGGTGCGTCATTTTTTAAAACCGGGCATTACCGGGTGGGCCCAGATACATGGATACCGGGGCGAGATCAAACACATGCAGGACATCAATAACCGTGTTGAATATGATCTTTGGTACCTGGAAAACTGGAGTGTCTGGCTTGATACGAGGATCCTGCTTATGACAGCCTTTAATATGGCCAAGGGCGAAAAAAATGCTTATTGACGCCGCTGAAAAGAAATTGGGACCATGTAATATTTAGATCCTGATGATGAAAACTATCTGCTTTTGTGGCTGTTTTGTTATTTCGCTGCTTGGAAAGACACAGGCAAATGATCCAAATACTCCTGCCACGAGGATCACGCCCCTTACAAAAACGATCACACATAAAATTGGCAACAAAAACATCCGCGTCATCACTTCGCAGTATGGTGAAAAACAAGATTTCGTCTTTGTTGCGCTCCACCATAATGAAGTTACAGGCATAGAAACAGTAAAGTCAGTGCTGGAAGATGTCGGCGGCCTGCTGATAGAAATTGAGAATGACAATAACCGTAATATTAATTTCACTTTGGACCGGCGCTCATTTGAGTTCGATCCCAACCGGATGTTTTCCAAAATCGGGATTAAGAAAACACTACAGACCTTTGGCCGAAGTAATGAGAGGGCAATCAACGAGGTGGATAAATTTGCTAAACGCATTGTGCAACTTGTTCCAAAGACTACGTATTGTGTTCTTGCCATTCACGATAATACCGATGGAGAATATTCTGTGAAAACCTACCAAAAAGGTGGTCAATCCGAAAAGGACGCCAGACTCGTTACGTTCGAGACTATACAGGACCCGGACGACTTCTTTCTGACGACCGACAGCCTCGTGTTTCAGCACCTTACCGCTAAAAAATATAATGTTGTGCTGCAGCATAACCTGAGAGTAAAAGAAGATGGGTCACTGAGTGTTTATTGCGCCAGGAAAAATCTCCGGTATTTGAACTGTGAAACAGAGCATGGCAAATCAGCCCAATTTGATGAAATGATGGAAGCCGCCATTGCATGTCTCCAGGAAATGCGTTTGGATAACTGATGAGCAGCGGAATTCGAAGCTCATTCGCCGAAGGCCGGAATTTACTACTCTGAGAAGGAAAGGACTGAGAACTTTTGCTCTAATGCCAGTGAATGTTCTGCCAGCTTGTGAATGATCGATGGCCCCCATTTTGCATAATAGTAAAACAAGTTGTCATACCTTTCCTGTAAGCCGGTTCCTGGAAACAACTTATTCTTTATCGAATCGATCCTCTGTTTCTGATCTTCAAATTTCCTTTTTTCGGCCCGTAACATTTTCTTTTCGAGTTCGCGAAGACGCTGAATGCTGCTAGTTTTTAGCGACTCTACATGCTTTTCAAGAGTTACATCTATTGAAGATGCCTGCTTTTTAATCGTCTCGTACAATTGTTCCGTCGCGAGAAGGGTTCCATTGAGCTCGAGTTGTTTGTCTGTCTCCCGCGACACAAATAAGTTAATTATCTCCTGCCCGGGAAGAAAAATCTCTTCAGGAGTAAATCCAAGCTTGTTGATCTTATCCTGCCATTTTTTTTCAATGATTAAAAAAGAATTTCTCAAAACCAACACCGGGTATGGTGTGTTGTAATGCTCAAAGAGTTTTTTTAATTCGAGCCAGTACCCCACCTCACCTCCCCCACCGATAAATGCAATATTAGGAAGGATTGTTTCCTGGTATAACCCCCGCAGAATGACATTTGGACTAAAGCGCTCCGGATGTTCTGTCAATTCTTTTAATAGTGTGTCCGGGGAAAATTTAATAGTTGAATGGAGCACCTCATAGTTTGAATCCCGTAATTCAATCCGCTCGCGAAGATTGTCTTTGAGGTAAAATAAGTTGATATCTCTCGGATGAGCCTGCACCTTATAAAGCTCTCCAAGTTTGCCTGAGGTTTCCGCAACTATACCTGACGCCGTTTGCTTCAAGAGGTCATCCTCAAAAACATGTTGCATTTGCTGTTTAAGCCGGGCATTATCCGGTAATAAAACAACCAATCCATATTCTGCAAACAGCGCATTTACAATTCTAAACGTAGCTGTTTGAACCTCCTCTCCCATGCGGTAACATTGCCGGATCAGATCCATCGTTTGCCGACCATGTGGCATTACACCAAGCTGTCCATCTATCGCATCGATCAGCTTTATGAAATCCTTGTCTATCTTCATTCTTCCCACGGCTCCTTTTTGGCTGGTATTCCAACTAAGCTTATTTCCATCAAGGTAGATGTGATTTAATTCATCCAGGTCCGCGTCTTCAGAACCTATGTAGTAAACCGGTACAAACTTGTAGCCGGTAAATGAACTGTTTAAATGACCGGCCAGCTTAATGACATGGAGTATTTTATAGATAAAATAAAGGGGACCGGTGAAAATATTGTTTTGGTGGGCAGTAGTGACTGTGAAAGTATCGGGCGATAATAACGCCTCAATGTTTTGCTCAACTTTAGAAATAGTTGGTACACCACTATACTGTTTTTTCAATTCATCAACGAGCAATTGTCGGTTTGTCGGGAATTTTTGACGGGCCAGGATGGCTTTTTGCAAACCCGCCTCAGTGGGTGGAAAACCTGCAAAATCCGCCAGCTTAGGTGAGCCGTCAATATAATCCAGAACTATGCTGGAAAACGCTGCTGTTTTGTGATAAGGAATAAGCGTAGATGTACAGTCCATAACGAGATATAAAAATAAGCACTTGGTTTTGACTTCGCCTCGGCAGTTAAATATTTAACGAATTCCTTGAACGACTATCCAATGTATCGCCACCCCCAATTCCTAATTCCAAATTCCCAATACCAAAAAACACCATCTTCCAAACCTTTTGTAAATTCGTAATAATTGTCTGCAATATGGAAGCCTACGGCAAGATTTTGCTTATTGCCATGCCAGCGTTCCTTTTCCTGGTGCTGTTTGAAAAATGGTGGGGTTGGTACAAAGGAAAAGACACCGTCCGCAATATGGATATGGTATCTAGCCTGAGCTCAGGAATCACCAACGTGACCAAGGATGTGCTGGGATTAACGATCACGATCCTGGGTTATGGCTGGCTGGTAAATCATATTGCGCTATACCATATAAAATCCACCTGGCTTACTTACTTAATCGCGTTTATCGTCCTGGATTTTGCAGGCTACTGGGTGCATCGATGGAGCCACCATATCAACATATTCTGGAACCTGCATATCATTCACCACAGCAGCGAAGAATTTAACCTCGCCTGTGCGTTACGTCAAAGCATTTCAAATTTTGTCAACATCTTTACGTTTCTCCTGGTTCCTGCCGCATTGGTTGGAGTGCCGGCTCAAGTCATTGCAGTGGTAGCTCCACTACATTTGTTTGCTCAATTCTGGTATCATACCCGGCATATAAACAAAATGGGTTTCCTGGAAAATATCATTGTTACACCTTCACATCACCGGGTGCACCATGCAATCAATAAAGAGTACCTTGACAAAAACCTGTCTCAGATATTCATCGTTTGGGATAAAATGTTTGGCACTTTCCAGGAAGAGCTGAATGATGTGCTGCCAGTTTATGGCATTACTAGACCGGTCAGGACCTGGAACCCGATCAGGATAAACTTTCAACATCTTTGGTTGATGATCAAAGATGCCTGGCGAACGCAGAGCTGGAAAGATAAATTTACGCTTTGGTTTAAACCTACAGGTTACCGTCCTGCCGATGTTATTGAAAAGTACCCAGTATACAAGATCGAAGACGTTTTTCATTTTGATAAATACGCTCCGAAGGCTTCTAAAGCCCTGCAAATTTGGAGCTGGATACAAATGGTAGTGGTACTGCTTCTTATCAGCTACTTTTTTGGAAATATTGCTCTGATTAACAAAATGGGCGATTTCTACATTTATATCTATGGAGCGTTCATTTTCTTAAGTGTCTACGCATACACTGAACTGATGGATCGAAGTGCCTTTGCCATTATTTGGGAACTGGTCAGAAATGCGACCGGTATTGCTATTATTTACCTGCAGGGAGATTGGTTTGGTCTTAATGATCTCATTCCGGGATTACACATTGCATTGATCGCATATTTTATCGTAGCGACTTTGATCAGCGGATGGTTTGTATATGTCCATTACAAAGAAGACCGGCAGCAAGAAGTTGCTGTACGCATTATTGCTTAAGTTTTTCAGCAATATATTTATCGATCATTTGTTCCAGGATTGCCAGCGTTACCGTTCCCTGCGAAAGTACGACGCCATGAAAATCACGGATGTCAAACTTATCTTTCAGTTTGTCTTCTGCTTTTTTTCGAAGCTCTCTTATTTTTAATTCCCCCATTTTATAAGCTAATGCCTGGCCCGGCCAGGAGATATAACGATTGATCTCTGTATTCACCTCGTGTAGTGAGAGTGCCGTGTTCTCCGAAAGATAATTCACAGCCTGTTCCTTCGTCCAACCTTTTGTATGAATGGCCACATCCAACACAAGCCGGCAGGCACGCCACATTTCATATGTTAATTTCCCAAACAACGAATAAGGATCTTTATAAAAACCCATCTCCGTGCCGAGGGATTCTGCATACAACCCCCACCCTTCCCCAAAGGCATTTACGTACAGGTTTTTCCTGAACTCCGGCAATTGGTCCAGTTCCTTAGTCAACGAGATCTGTAAATGATGTCCCGGAACCGCCTCATGTAAGGTGAGTGCTTCAAGTGCATAGAGCGGACGGCTTTTGAGATTATATGTGTTTACCCAATATTGGGCTGCCATTTTGCTTTTAATAGCCGCGCCGGCATAACGGCCGGAAGTGTATGTAGGAGCCAGGTGTGCGGGAACAGGTTCTACTCCGTATGGTTGCCTCGGAAGCAATGAAAAAAACTTAGGCAACTGGCCGTCTGCTTTCTTCGCGATATAGGCTGCTTCCTTCAGCAATTGCTCCGGGGATGTAACATAAAATTTTGGATCGGATCTCAGCTTATTTATGAATTGTTTCAGGCTGCCGGAATACTTTACCTGCTTCATTACCTCAAGCATCTCAGCTTTTATTCTTGCCACTTCTTTTAAACCGATTTGATATACTTCTTCGGACGACAGGTTGGTGGTGGTGAAGTGATGAACTCTATCTTCGTAATATTCCAACCCGTTGGGAAAATTGCTGACGCCAATTGATGTCCTCGTGCGTGGCAAGTATTCCGTTTCAAAAAACAATTTGATCTTTTTAAATCCTTCCACGGCATATTCCATGACAGCCTTTCTTCCTTCGCCAGTTATAGATTTCCATTCTTCATCCGTTATTGTAAAAGGCTTTTTTACGAAGGGCTTCCAAAAAACACTTTGTTGAGGATCTTTTACGACGTGCTGATCGTAGGTATTTTCATACCCTTTCAAAATTGTTTTCGGCTGGCAGATCCCTACCTTTAGCCCGCTCCTCATTAAGCTAAGATGTTCGTCAACAAAACGAGGAATGTCTTTAAGTTTCTTTATATAATTGTCAAAGTCTTTTTTGGAGTCCAGTACCTCAGAACTCATGGCAGCAAGTTCTGTGTGGAAACCCTCATCCGCCAGGATTGGATTGTAGTAGGCTTTGAATTTATAAGAAGAAATTTCATCTTCCACAATGTAGCGGAGCAATTCATGGTTAATACGATCTTCAAAACTTAAACTTTCGCGATCGATGTGGTTCAGTTGATTATTGATTGTATCGTAGAAATTATATCGATGTAGAAAATCCTCTTCTTTATTTGAGCCTAATGGGTGGCCCGAAATACTATCTGACCTTGATTTGTTTTTTTCAAAATCCTTTATTTCCCTGATTACATTATCAATTGCAGCGTTGGTGGATAGGGACCCGGGTTGAGCGGCAATATTCATCCAACAACATAGAAAGGCAGGAAACAGCAGGCTGATCCTAATCATGTAGTTATTTTTTCTTTAGTCAATTCATCATTGACCGTTCGCCATAAATTGAGAGGGTTTTCATTTTTTAATTCGTCTGGTAATGCATCGTTTCCCCAATTTTGCCACGCCACGGGTCTCGCGAATCTCTTAATGCCATCGGCGCCAACAGAAGTAAACCTTGAATCAGTCGTTGCGGGAAACGGACCTCCGTGCTGCATGCTTAAACAAACTTCCACGCCTGTTGGAACCCCATTTAAGATGAGCCTGCCGCAAATACCTTTTATTTCTTCAATCAATTCGACAAAATGTACCAGGTCATTTTCATTTGCCATGACTGTTGATGTAAGCTGGCCTTCCATATGTTTGGTCACCTCAAGCATTTCCTTTTCATCCTGGCAACGGACCACCAACGAATAGGGGCCAAATACCTCCAGGTGCAATACAGGATTATTTAAAAAGGCTTGACCCGTCGTCGAAGCCAGCGTGGGTGCTGCTTCATTGAGATGAGGGTCCTTCTCGGAGACCGCTACCGTTTCCACTTCTTCCTGTGACAAGGCATTGCCGCGACGCTCGACATAGTTTTTAAATATTCCCATATGAAGCATCGCGCCCGGGGCTGTTTTTACAATTTCCTCACCAAGGGTATGAATGAATTTTTTCAATTCCGGGCCTTCAATACCTATGATCAGCCCGGGATTGGTGCAAAACTGGCCAACTCCCAGGGTTATTGATGATGCATATAAAGTGGCGGTCTCATTTGCTGATTCCCTTAATTTTCCGGGCAAAAGAAAAACGGGGTTGATGCTGCTCATTTCCGCAAAAACGGGGATCGGCTTTGGCCGCTGGCCTGCCCAATCGAACAATTGCCTGCCACCCAGGTAAGACCCGGTAAACCCTACAGCTCTTGCGTGGGGATGTTCAACTAATGCTCTACCCACTTCAAAGGCAACACCATGAACGTGACTAAAAATTCCAGGAGGCATTTTACATTGCTCCGCCGCTTTAAGGATTAACTGTGCTACCCCTTCACTGGTTTGAGCATGCGAAGGATGGGATTTTACCACCACCGGGCACCCGGCAGCTAAAGCACATGCCGTATCGCCGCCTGCGGTAGAATATGCAAATGGGAAGTTCGCGGCACCAAATACCACAACTGGTCCGAGCGGGACAAGCATTTTCCTTATATCAGGCTTTGGAGGATTGCGATTTGAATTTGCCGTATCAATTCTTGCCTCGAGCCAATCTCCACGTTCACACGCATCAGCATAGTTATTCAGCTGAAAAACAGTTCTTGTTTTTTCATTTTTCAGCCTTGCTTCGGGCAAATTTGTTTCCTGCATGGCGGTTTGAATCAATTCATCGCCGGCACTGTCAAGTTCCTTTGCAATGGCACGCATGAACCGTGCTCTTTCTTTCAGCGGGGCCTTTCGATATATAGTGAATGCATCCCATGCCCTTTGCATTACTTCGTTAACTTCCTCAATCGAAGCGTCTGTAAATTCCATAAAATATCTTTTTAAGTAGTAGCCGTTTCTCGCAGCAACTGAATCCAATTATCGGGCGATAAAGTTAGGGAGGAGATGAAGAAGTAAAAAAAGTTTGGTATACCACCGATGATTTTGCCAGGCGAATTTCAGCCAACGATTTGTTTATGGCGTGTCATTTTCTTAATTGCCTTACAAAACTCTGGGTTTTCTTCCCGCGGAGCTTTTTTTTGATCTGTTGAAGAATTGATTCTTTTTTTAAGCCCGGGTTTGCACACGGAGTAATAGTTGGTTCGCCTTTCATTGAATGAAATGGCTCATTCCTGTTTTTTTTCTCAAAAACGATGACGCTGTCGTAAAACGAAATGGAATTAATATTTTCCGTATGATAATTTACCGGGACAATCTTGTCATTGTCAATATGCCAGGCATACATCTGGTCAACGAGGCCTTTTGAAAATTCTATGAAACTCGTTTTCCTTTTATAGCCACCGTGATATTCCCGCCAATAAGATGTATGGGTATCTTCAATAAGATAAATACCGGCGTTTTTTACCGCAGGGAATAAATTTCTGAAAGAGACTAATTGCTGATTCATTGTATGACCTCCATCATCGATTAGAATATCAAGTGGTGGCAATGCATCCGTGACCTGTTTAAGGAAAACTTCATCTTCCTGTGAACCTATAAAAATCTTTGTCTTCTCGTCTTCGAACTTTTTACACTCGGCGTTGATGTCGACGGCAAAAATGCTGGCATCCTTTCCGAAATATTCACGCCATACCTGCAAAGACCCGCCATGAGAAATTCCAACTTCAAGCAAATTCACAGCAGAACCTCTGTATGGCGAGAAGTATCGTTCATAAATATCAAAATAATGATCCCATTTATGAATCAGCCTCCCGGTATGGGACTCAAATATTTCTCTGAGGGTCGACATATCTGATAAGAAAACTGCGCGACCTTAGCCAGGTCCGCCACCAGCAGAACGAAAGAATAATTGGGAAATTGTGAGAGAGTTTGACAATGGAATGATACTCGTCCGTCGAATAAAGGTAAACCCTTATATTCCTTAAAATGCGAAAGCTTAACGGAATGATTTTCTCCAACCTGGCTCGCCTTTGCTGGTGTATTGAACGATGGATAACAATTGACCGTTACTGTCATAAGTTCTCCACATTTTAACTTTTATCCCGTGTTCATACACCCCTCGTTCCGTGTTACCATTTGGTCCATCCCTGTGGATCCATACACCATGCCGAAGTCCATTCTGATAGTAGCCGGAATCTTTTGCAAGACCCGTGATGAAATAATTGATGAATAGCCCGTGGTGAAGACTCTGATCGAAAACAGGCTGATACTCATTTCCGGGAGTAACGTTAGCCGTGATCAATTCCTGCAAGCTAAGACCCTGTTTTCGTTTTGCTGCCCCCGCGAATGAATAGGATGCGCGAAAGTATCTTATTGCCGCTCTTTTATTTCTTTGGTACAAAGCTGTCAGAGGGAATGAAATTCTCCTCGGATTGTAGCGGACGAGCTCGTTGTTAATTCGATGAAATTTATCTGCACTATAAGTCCGGAGCGCCACAAGTCTTCCACTAATATCCCAGTGTTTCCATGCTCCATCAGGCAATCCTTTCACAAATGTTCCGGAATCGCAGAGATACCCGTTTTCATACCAGCTTTGCCAACTTCCATGAAGTTTACGGTTTTTTACATGAGCATCGTACAAGATCTTTCCATTTAAGTGCTCATTGATCTTTCCATCTTTCGAAAACAAAAAGAGATTTGTAACCGGCTCGGTTGCGAGTGCGTTGGCATTGCTGTTTTCTGTGTCACGTTTTTCACTGAAAGACTCAATACTATTTTCTGAAAACTGGGCGTTGGAAAAAGACAGAAGTGATAAAAAAAAGATAAGGATGATGGACTTATTCATACGGGGGCAATTACAATACAAATCTATGAAAACGTCAATACCAATATCCTACTGATGTCAAATTTTAAAAGCAGGTAGATGATAAGAAAAATACTTCATATTAATATAGAATCTATGTATGAATTTATCAGTATGGGATCATCATTTTTAAAAAAACTAAAATTAAATCCTGGTTATTTCAGAATGAAGATGAAATTATTAACCCGTTTAAAAAGAAATACGCAACTTTTGTCCGTACGCTATGGATTCCAACAGCCGGCCCACTGTTTTATTCATCTCCCATGGCCGCTTTTTTCATCTGGGCGGCCTGTTCATGTCCTAAATATCTTTCTATCCAACCATGAACGAGGTAAATCACGGGCGTTAACAGTATAGCCATCGCAAACTTATAAATGTAGTTCACTATGCAAATGGCAATAATTTGGTTAAATGGCCACGGAGTTCCCTGTCCAGGCACCCATTTTGGATAAAAGTAAAATGCGATCAACAATACAACGAAACTATCAATCAATTGCGACACTATTGTTGACCCTGTCGCCCTGAGCCATATACCTTTCTCGCCGGTAGATCTTTTGATTTTGTGAAAAACCATCACGTCAACTACCTGGGCAACCAAAAAAGCCGTCATTGAAGCAAAGATGATACCGAGGCCCTGTCCAAATATGGCGTTGTAAGCAAAGCTCATGTTTTCAACTCCCGTTACTTTTTTGCTTGTGATCCACCATTCATTAGGCACTGTTTTAATTGCACCAAACACCATCAAAAATCCAAAACAAATCAGCCCGATTGTCAGCCAGCTTAAAAATCGCACACCTTTTATACCGTAATATTCATTGATAAGATCGGTCATTACGAATACCACCGGCCATAATAATACTCCGCACGTTAGATTAAATGAGTACTTGTCACCAAACAAACTGATGTCAGCCGGCTTCCATCCCAATGTACTTTCCAGGGAAAATATTTTCACCCCGATGAATTCTGCCACTAATGCATTGGTGATGAAAAAACCTCCCAATAATATAAACAAGCGCGTTGGCTTATGATGTATGATTGCTTTCAACATTGATAAAAATTATATAAAGCATTAAGATAAACATGAAAATAATATTGGCAATAACCAGCCACAACGGAACGGGCACTTTTTTAAATCTTACTAAAACAACAAGGTAAGAAATCAATGTAAGAGGAACAACCAGCAGTCCAATTACAAATCCAATAATGATAAGCGTGGAAGAAACGGCTTCAAGATTTGATTTTTTCGAGAGCTGAAATCCAAGGGAAAGAAGAAAACAAAACCCACATATAAAAGCCAGTTTTGACAAAAATAATAGCCAGCGCATGGGTGAATTTCGTGTAAAATAGCATTATTTTGTCACCCTGAAAGTGAAAGCGGCGACCTGTGTCATTGCTCTTGAAAAATACTAATGAATGAAAAACAACCTGGTTAAAAAAATTCTTCCACATCTTGTAGCCGTCGTGATTTTCCTGATTGTCTCCGTTTTCTTTTGTAAACCTGTACTCGAGGGCAACGTACTGAACCAACATGACGTAAAAGGCTGGAAAGGTGTGGCACAAAATTCGTTCGACTACAAAGAAAAAAACGGGCATTTCCCTCTTTGGAATCCAAATGTATTCAGTGGCATGCCCAACTACCAGATCGCCATGGACGGCAAATCAATACTTCCCGATTTTAATAAAATCTTTTCGTTTGGCTTACCCGATCCCGTACACTACTTTTTTATCGCCTGTATTTGTTTTTATATTCTTTGCCTGTCCCTGGGGTTAAAACCAATAATTGGAATTTTTGGGGCACTCGCTTATGCTTTCTCTACTTACAACCCGGTAATACTAAGCGCAGGCCACATGACCAAAATGCTTGCCATCGCCTATATGCCGTTCTTGCTGGCTGGCCTCATACTTATATATGAAAAAAAGTACTGGTTGGGGCTTGCTATCGCCACACTGGGAACTTTTTTGGAAATAAACGCAAATCATCCGCAGGTCAACTATTATTTTTTCCTCGTAGCAGCAGCTGTGACGATAGCCTATGCAGTCAGCTGGATTATAAAAAAAGAATGGAAACATCTTGTAATTGCAATGGGAATAACTGCCGCAGCTGCCCTGGCAGGAGTTGCCGCTTGCTCGTTTTCTTTTTTGATTGGCTCCGATTACGCGAGATATACTATCCGGGGCGGGCAGAATATAAGTATTGAAGGGGATACAGTAAAGGTGAATAAAACGAAAGGACTTGATACCTCTTATGCATTTCAGTACAGTTTATCCAAAGCCGAACCTTTGGTGATGCTGATGCCAAACGCCTTTGGTGGCAGCAGTGCCAATCCACTTCCTGAAAATTCAAATGTCGAAAAAAAGCTTGTTGCGAGGGGATTACCTGAGAATACTGCCGCACAGGTAGCAGGGAGCCTGCCGCGATATTGGGGTGGATTAGAAAGCACCAGCGGACCCGCATATATCGGGGCCATTATTTGTATACTTGCGCTGATCGGTTTTGTGGTGATAAAACATCCTCTTCGGTGGGGACTATTGGCGGCTTCTGTATTGGCCATTTTCATGTCGTGGGGTAAATTCTTTCCTGGCTTTAATGTCTTTCTTTTTGAACACCTTCCCATGTACAACAAATTCCGGGCGCCCTCAATGTCGCTCGTTGTTGCACAACTGGCATTACCGGTTGCTGCGGTTCTTGCGGTACAGAAATTATTGTTTGAATCGAATAGCCGGGCAGACCTGAAAGCAAATTTTAAAAAGATATTGTATGCTGTTGGTGGTTTGATTGCGCTTTTACTTATTGTTTACCTGGGAATGGACTACAGTTCGGCGACGGATGGAATGATGATGGGTCGTTTGAAAAGCATGGGAGCAGATGATGAAATTGTTCGTTTGACACTTGCAGGATTAAAGGCCGATCGCAGCGCCATGTTTGGCGGTCAACTCTTGCGTACACTGGCATTTGCTGCACTGATCATTGGGTTGTTGTGGTTATTTATCAGGAATACTTTGAAGCCGGTCGCCGTAGTCGCTGTCCTTGGTATAGTTGCGCTTATTGATTTGCTGGTGATTGGTAAAAAATATTTAAATGAGGACAATTACCAGTCAAAGGATGAGATGCAGGCGGAAAATTTTACGAAGACGCCCATCGATGATCAAATACTGGCTGATAAAGGACTTTCATACCGTGTTTATAATTCGGGTCCTGAAAGATTCAGCGCAAGCGACTTTAAAGTGTCAGTTTTTCACAAAGCTGTTGGCGGCTACCACCCCGCCAAGCTGAGGATTTACCAGGATATCATGGAACGATACCTGTATGGCCAGGCGAATCCACAGATACTTAACATGCTAAATGCGAAATACATTATTGCCCAAAATCCGCAAAATGGACAGCAAACGGTTATTCCAAATCCCGATGCATATGGCAACTGCTGGCTGGTGAAGAATGTGAAGTTCGTAAAGGATGATGTGGAAGAAATACAAACTATTGGATCTACTAATCTCAAAGACACGGCAATCGTGCAGCAATCTTTTGCAGCCAAAGTTGTCCAGCCACAATGGGATTCGGCTGCCACGATTTCGCTTACAAAATTTGACAATGACAACATGGAATATAACGTGAGCTGCAATTCGCCACAGTTTGCCGTCTTTAGCGAAGTATATTATCCTGATGGATGGAATGCTTACCTGGATGGAAAAAAAGCTGATTATGTAAAGGCAGACTATGTTCTAAGGGGATTATCAATTCCGCCGGGCAAGCATACTATTAAATTTGTTTTTGAACCGGCCATCTATAAAAAGGGAACCACGATTTCCTATATCGGCTCCTGGTTTGTAGCCCTTTTTGTATTGGGTGGCCTATTTATGGCCTGGAGAGAAAACAAGAAAAAAGCTGCCCTGCCAGTTGCAGCCTGATATCAGGAAGTATTCAGCTACGTATGCCAGTCAATAAAGAACCTTCTATATCGGTAATTATCTGCACGTATAACCGTGATAAGTTTATCGGGGAGGCATTAAACTGCCTGGCAAAACAAACCTTGCCCACCGGAAATTTTGAAATCATTGTTGTTGATAACCGAAGCACTGATAATACCGCTTCGATCGCCAAAAAATTTATTGCCGATCACCCCGAGCTGCAGGCGCGGTATGTAATGGAACCTAATAAGGGGTTATCATTTGCACGCAACCGCGGGATCCAGGAAGCGCGTGCATCGATTGTTACCTACATTGACGATGACGCGGAGGTTACACCGCATTTCCTGGAAAGCATTGTCAGTTTTCTGCAGGCGAACAGCAGTGTCGTGGGCGTAGGGGGAAAGGTGATACCGAAATATTCAGAAAGCGGGGAACCCAAATGGATAAGTAAATACCTGAACGGATTTGTCGGACGGATGGATTTTGGAGACCGTCCCAAACAGTTTGACAGCAAGATGAAATACCCGACAGGATGCAATATGACGTACACAAAAGAAATCCTGCAAAAAGCTGGCGGCTTTAACAACGAACTCACATTTAGGAGCGACGACAAATATATTTTCCACCAGGTCACTAAGATTAGCGACAATGTCTACTACGTACCGGAAGCTTTGCTTTATCATAATATTGATAACGACCGTCTCTCCTTTCCAAATTTTAAAAAACTTTTCCTGAAATCGGGCAATGAAGAAAAGATCCGTGTACGGTCCGAAATAGGAACTCCCGGGATTGTAAGGAAATTCTTTGAATTAATTTTCAAGACTACCGCCGCCACCGTTATTTATATACTTTATATTATCAAAGGACAGGAGCTTAAAGGGCGATATGTTTTCTTTTCACAGTGGTTTACACTAAAAGGTTTTTTGCAGAAGTCAGTTTTTGTGAGATAAAGGCTTCAAAACCGGGAACCCTACAAAACTTTATAGAAATGGGGTTTATTAAGCAAAATCCTTCCGCTTAGCCAGAAAACTTTCATGCAATTAACGGTATAAGCCCCGAACTGGCCGAATGAATATCGTTTCTTTGGGTTAAATGGCAGCGAAACAATTAGCGCCACCATGAAAACAGGAATCGTCAACAGGTAGCAGAACAAATGAAATATATACCAGCCAATGCCGTACTGCTTCCTGATGCGAAGCAAAGAAGACACCATTATCTGAAAGCCTTTTTTGTCAAAGAGATTATTATATCCTTTTGACGTTGATTCAAAAGCCTTATCGGCCGTTGAACCCAAAAGGTGCACCATCCGCAAATCGCCGTAAATACACATTTTTCCAACCTTCCTTAATCGACTGCACCATTCTATTTCTTCGAAGAAAAGAAAAAAATCTTCATCCAGCAAGCCTGCTCTTTCCGCTGCGTCCTTCTTTACCATAAGGAATGCTCCGTTGATCCAATCCACATCAATTATGCCTTTCGCGTCATCAACACTCGTTTTGCGGACTTTCATTTGGTATCCTAACCACCGGAAAAGAGATCCTAAAAATGGAAGCATCAAAAGTTGGTTAAGTCCGCCGGCGATGAAGAAGCTACCCGATATTTGGGGCGACCGGTCCGGATTCAGCAGCTGCACTCCCGCTGCTACATATTCGCTCTCGTGCAACCGTTCTGCACATTCAACGATCGCATTGTTTTCGCATAGCGTATCCGAATTCAGAAGAAGCAGCAGCTCTCCCTTTGCAGCACGAATTCCCGCATTATTTGCTCGGGCAAAACCACTATTATAGGTCATGGAAATCCACGCGATCTCCGGAAATCTTTTTCTTATTATGTGTTCGCTGTCATCATTTGAACAATTGTCGACGACAATCACTTCAAACTTCGAAGACGACGGGTTTGGAAAAATGGTTTCCAGGCAATCGACCACCAGTTGCGGTTGTTTATAATTGACTATAATTATGGAGCATAAAATCATTCCGAAAGCCCTTTCTTATGAGTCACAAAATGAAGAAACATTGCCGACTTTGAAAAAAGGCCATTCCTGAGCAATGCTCCCGGCATTCTCTTTTGCCATGAAATCATACTTAAAATTACCGGGTGCACAGAACCTGAATAGCCATAATTTTCTATTATTGCTTTCGAAAACAGCCTGAAGTTTCTGACAAACCTCCACCATGCGTCATATACTAAAATATTCTTCAGTTGTTTCACTCCGTGCTTTTTTAAAAAATAAAAATGTTCGGGCACTTCCACTTCCGGCACGCCATGTACAAAAGAAGTGACCTGGTCTTCGCCAATTCCCACGTTAATCAATGGCTCGGGAAGATATACAATCTTGTCCTGCTGTAAACGGCAGATGTACATGTCAATATCGACAAGCCATTTGAGACGGGTATCATAACGATGATTGCCATCATTTTTGCACATAACCACACTTGGAGGACCAATAATATTTTTTGAAATTAAGATTGCCGGTTCCTTTTGCAACATTCGGAAACGAAAAGTCGGAGGCATAATTCTTTTCCTCTTGTTTTTAGAAAGGTATACATCAAAGTAGGAGGAAAAAATAAAATTATCTCCCGTTTTCCTGGCGGCCTCCGCAAATTTTGTCAGCGAATCGGGTCCACAAAACCAATCATCATCGTGCATGATCTTTATCCATTCTCCCCTGCCGTGTCTGGTGGCTTCGTTCCAGTTGGCAGGCGTGCCTAATGGAATCGTATTTCTGTGATAAATTAAAGCCGGCAAATGTTCACTGAAATGATCGGCCATGCTTTTTACTTCGTCGCCGGGACTGTCGTCCGAGATAATTACTTCAAAATCTCTGAACTTCTGAATTGCTATTGAATCTAGCAGTCGCTTCAGAAACTCAGTTCGCTTATAAGCGGGAATACAGATTGATATGTAGGGTCGATCCGCGGGCATAAATTATTTTCGGTGAAATTTCACTTTAGTTTACTGCGATTTATTTCGAAGCTTCCCGATTGGCTTAAACAACAGAAATAACAAAAGGTGCGGCCATAAACTTACATGAACAATTACTTTCGAATGCCGGATCCATCTTAATCTTCTTCGAAAAGAAATACGTTCCGACCTTAGCCTGTTCAGCCAAAAATGTTTAACCCGGTACTCATATTCTTTTTTGATCCCGGGATCTATGGCAACAGGCAACTGGCCTGAATACTTCTTATGCCATTCCAGAGTGTAATCAACCCAGCTATTTCCAAAATCTCCTCCCTCCGTGTAATGAATGATTTCAATGTCGAAACATACTGCTACCCGGTATTGTCTTGAAATACGATAGGAAATATCCAGGTCGTAAACATGAAACCCTTTCAGCATTTTCTCATCAAAATGAATATTTGCGAGGATCTCACGACGGGTTGATAGAAAAACTCCATCAAGTGTCACCACATACTTTAACGATTTTGCCGGAGGTTGATCAAAATAAAGTTTTGTGATTTTTCCAGCGGCATCGAGGTGCAAAATATTACAGCGGTCACAGGACTGGATGAAAGTCATCCAGCCAGAAAGTGTTTTGCTTTTATAATTAGATCCGGCAACACCAATCATCCCCAGGCCTGGATCAGTGTCAAAATGATTTAGCAGCTTTTCTCCCCAGCCGGTCGTTTCAAATGTTATATCCTCATGAGCAAAACAAACAATCGGGAATTGGGCCATGCCGGCGCCCTCATTATAAACTTGAGCGATGGCTCTCGAAGGGTTCGTGTTATCAATAATGATGGCTTCCCAGGGCACACCAATTGTTTTGTCAATATTTGCCTTAACTTGCTGCGCCAAAACTTTTTTTACTGAACATATAACGACAGAAATCATTACGACAATATTATCGTGCTTATCTCATCCCCCGGGTTCAATCTGTAGTCCATAAAACTTATCCCTGATGCAAAATAGCTCATTCATTAGCAATTTAAAAAAAGGAATTAGCTCAAGATTGAGTTCATCTTTTAAAAATCCTTATAAGAAAGTAGGGTTAAGTTGGCTGCAAATAAAAAAATTAAAACACCTGGCGCCCGGAAAGATCAGGCGTTATCCTTTTCTTCATAAGGAGATTTATTTTACTGCGCCTGCTGAATTTCTTCACGGCGTCAGAGAAATATTTATCGAAGAATTATACAAACAGGAATTACAACCCAATCCTTATATTATCGATTGCGGAGCTAATATCGGCCTGAGTGTCATTTACGCGAAGGAGCACTATCCTGGAGCAAGGATCATTGCTTTCGAACCTGACGACATGAATTTTAGTTTGCTGGAAGACAACATTAAGTCTTTTGGGTATTCCAACATTTCATTAAAAAAGGAAGCAGTTTGGATTGCCAATACAGAATTAGAGTTTGCAGGGTTAGGATCGATGTCGAGTAAGATTAATCACAATAGCGGGCTTGCCACAAAAACTGTAAAAGCAACGCGGCTAAGGGATCTGCTTTCAGAAAAAGTTGACTTCTTAAAAATAGATATTGAAGGAGCAGAATATGCAGTTCTGAAAGACATCAGGGATTCTCTTCAAAATGTAAAAAACCTGTTTGTCGAATACCATGGCAATTTCAATCAAACGGGCGAATTGACCGATATGTTAACCGGGATAGATGAACAGGGATTTTCTTACTATATTAAAGAAGCCGCACCTGTTTATGTTACACCCTTCGCCAGGAAGAAAAGAGACGTGTACGAATACGACGTCCAACTAAACATCTTCTGCTTCCGAACAGCAGAAAAAGCACCTCCTTTTATCTGACCAGCACAAAAGTTCCTTTCCGGAACACTTCACTGTCACAATTCGTTTTTGCTTTAATCACATATACATATACGCCACTATCCTGCTTCACACCTTTGTAGGTCCCATTCCAACATTGACCCGCACTTTGTGTAAAGAAAATGCGCTCTCCCCATCGATTATAAATGCTGAATTCCAGATCCTGTATCACGCCCCAATACCTGATTCCATAGCAGTCGTTAAGGCCGTCGTTATTGGGCGTAAACGCATTGGGCATCAGGTATCCGCCTTTATTCACATTGTCCACTTTTACAGTGATCGTGTCGTAACCCTTGCAACCGGAAGCATCGATTCCCTCGACGATGTAGTCGGTTGTGGCCTGAGGTGAAGCAACGGGAGCCGCAATCGACGAATTATCTAATGTCGTCGCCGGACTCCATGAATACTGGTTTGCCCCTGTCGCCATTAACCGGCTCCGGTCATTGCTGCAATCAATGTCATTCGACTTTTGAACACTCACCAAAGGAGAGGGAAGAATAGTCACCTTTGTAGTCAATGCAGATGATTGATTGCAGGTATTCTCGGTAATAGTTACCGTATAATCCGTAGTTGAAGATGGTGAAGCGGTAGGATTAGAAACAGAAGGATCACTCAACCCGTTGATTGGCTGCCATGAATAGCTGTCTCCTCCGGATGCGTTTAATTGCAAAGAGCCATCCTTACAAATTTGTCCCGGATTACTAACTGAAAACACAGGATCAGGTCTTATGGTAACCTCGACAGAATCCAAATAATCACAGTTTATATCATCGGTGACAACAACATAATATTTTGTATTAACATTAGGCGAAGCCACAGGATTATTAATAATCGCATTATCGAGTGTTGCCACCGGTGTCCAACTATATTTCTGTCCTCCCATTGCCGATAGACGCACCTGCCCGTTTTTACATATCATGGTGTCATTTGAAACCACAATTGTGGGTTTCGGATGAACATTCACGTCGAGCGTATCCGCGGCAAAACAGCCATTGGACGCGGTACCTGTAACAATATATTGAGTGGTAGCGGTTGGGGTTGCAATTGGATTTTGAATTTGCGGATCGTTCAAGCCTGCTGCCGGGATCCACGTATATTGTACTGCCCCGCTGGCGCCGAGTTGGCTATGCGCATTCCGGCAATCAATATCGTTGGTTTTCGTCGCATTGATAATTGGAGACGGTTTAAGCGTTACCCGCGCAGCCAATGTTCTGGATTCGTTGCAGGTAGGTTCGGTAATAGTTACCGTGTAGTCCGTAGTAATACCGGGTGACGCTTTCGGATTTGGAATCGCAGGGTTACTTAAACCCGCAACTGGCTGCCAACTGTAAGCATTACCCCCGCTGGCGTTCAATTGCGTGGAATCAAAAGGGCAAATGGCGCCTGCGCCTGTTACAGTAAACAAAGGGTCGGGCCGAATACCAACCTGGACCGAATCACGATACACGCAGGTGTTATTATCGGTTATATCTACGTAATATTTTGTATCGACAACAGGTGAAGCAACCGGGTTTGGAGTTATCGCATTGTTCAAGGTTGCCGGAGGCGACCAGTTGTAACCCGTTCCACCCGAGGCAAACAATTGTACCGCCGAATTCTTGCATATAACGGTGTCGGCAGATAATGTGAATGATGGTTTTGCGTGAACATTTATCTTAACGGTGTCCTTAGCCACACAACCATTATTCGTAGTCCCGGTAACTATATACTCCGTTAACGCGGCCGGCGACGCAATTGGATTGACTATCCCAGTATTGGAAAGCCCTGCTGCCGGCGACCAGGAATAAGTTTGTGCACCCACAGCATTTAATTGTACGGAACCACCGGTACAAATAATGGTGTCGGCATTTGTTTTGACTAATGGCTTTTCAACTTTAATAACCACGGAATCCGTTTTAATGAAAACGGGCGCAAAGCTAATATCATCAAGCGCAAAATCATTTCCCTGTATTTGGGTGTTCTTATTAACTATTGAAATTACAGCCGTCGTATTATTTCCCGAATTCCATGTCGTGTAAAATTGTGTCCAGGTGCACACGGGCAATGGTGCAGTTATCAACTCCCCTACGTCGCGGCCGTTTATTGAAAATTGCAATTGCGCAGGATTAGGTGGCCATAATGCCTGTATCCATGTTGAAAAAGCATAGTTAGTGTTTGGAGTGACAGCTATGGTTTGTTTCCAGACGTTCACGTTGGGTGTTGGCGCACCATTTACCATCATCATGTTGCCATTGCCAGAGGTATGGTCACCACAGATATTAAGACTGCTATTCCACGCGGGCGGGTTTGAACCAACAAAATATTGACCTTCTGTTACGTTATTGGCGGTGAACTCGTACTCTGAGGTGAATCCAATATTCCCCGAGGTAAAATTTCCATTTGTTATCAAATTAGCTCCCGTTACTTCGGCGGTGAAGTGATAGACTATATCTTGAGGAGTTGTGGTTGTGGGATTAGGGTCATTGGGATCGTCAAGGTAAGTAGCAGGAAACCAACAAAAGCTTAATGACGGAATAGTTCTAAGTTTCTTCCCTGATGCGTGGCAAATGGTGGTATCTGGTGTCAGTATGAGATTATCGGCCACGATGTTGATTGAGATTGTTTTTTTCAGCGTATCTCCGCACACTCCACCCCCTGTAACATATTTTACAATATAATTTCCCGTTGATGCAAACTTGTGGATTGGATTTGCATTTCCTGATAATGAGATACCATCGCCAAAATCCCAGTAAGGATTGGTAGTCGCTGTTCCGATACTATTAAACTGAAAATTTAACGGGTCGCAGACATTTTGCTGATAGTTGAAATCAAACGAAATTGAGTTGCCGGTTGTAATGAGAATGGTGTCTGATGCAACACACCCATCCTTAGTTACTCTGACATAATATTTGCCTCCGGCATTTACCGTGATAGTTTGATTTGTACTGCCATTGCTCCAGGCATAGGAACCACCGGCATTTCCAGCATCCAATATTACATTGCCCGGCAGGCAAAGAACCTTATCCGCTCCAAGGTTTACAGCAGGTGGTTGAGAAAGCGTCACATTGAAACTATCCCGATTTACGCACCCATACCTTTTTGTTTCAACCCAATAAATACCGGAAGTATTTACAACAATTGAGTCGCTGGTCGCGCCATTGTTCCATTGATAAGTGCCTGTTACCGATGAACTGCCTATTTTAATGCTGCCCTGGCACACGGCAATTTGTTGGGTTGGTTTATGAACAAGGTCCGGCAATACAACCACTTGTTTACATACTGCCGATTGAGTTGGTAGCCCATCGTCAATATTCAAATTGATATTATAAGTCCCAGGCGTATTGTATACAACAGGCGGTGGATTTTGCAATACGGAACTTGCGGGATTCGCATTAACACAACCGGCAAACCGTAACCGGGTAATTGTGTTATTTCCGACGTTTGTAATAAATGAGTACAGATCGTCATTTACTCTGAATATTTTAGAAACAGAATGCGGCGTGCTGAGATTACCAATATTTCCAAGATTTGTAACTGTAGGCACACTGGCCAGGGTGGTAAAATTCAAACGATACAATGAATTGGTGGTGGCATTGACAGCAAATCCCACAATTTGATTACAATTTTTTATAATCGTTAAATCCCGGAATCCATCTGCATTTGTCATTGCACCAAGATTGACACTCGTGGGGTTGTTGAGGAGCGAATTCCCAAAATCCAGTCTCACAAGCCGGCTGTTACTACCGTGATTGGTAATAAAGACGCGCCAAAATCCATTGTCATTGATCGCATAAATCCCCGTTGGATAATCCAGCATTCCGAATCCACCAAGGTTAATAGCAGTAGGAGTATTATCAAAACTGTTGGTAAAATTGAATCTTGTAATCGTATTGTTTTCCGCATTAATTGTAAACCCGTACCAATTGCCATTTTCCTGGAACACATGCAGATCAATCGGCTGCCAAAGATTGCCAATATTGCCCCAGTCGGTTGCTAGCGGCGTTACGTTTGTGAGATTGGCTCCAAAATCCACTTTTAATATTCTTGGTGTACTTCCGGATGGCGTATAACCTCCCACGATGATTGCATACCATTTACCTTCATTTTGTACTATCTGGATACCTTCTGCTCCATAGCCAGGCGGAATAATGCCTCCGAAATTGCCAAGGTCAACAGCCGTTGGTGTATTTAATAAACTATTTCCGAAATCAAGTCGTACCAATTTGCCCGGGTAATGATTAATCGCAAAACCGTAATATGCATTGTTATAAAAAACGTAATCCATGAATACGGGTTGCGAAAGCAGGTTTCCCGGGTTGCCAATATTTGTAGCGATCGGAGTCTTATTCAGGTCGGCGACGCAAAAATTCCAGTAACTGCTGGTAGCATTCAAAGAAATATTTGTAATATTTACCGGTTTATTTACGCAGACCGTGTCAGGAGCAACAAATTTTGCAGTTGCATCTGGAGTCGTGTTGCAGGTGGAAGTAACAAATGCACAGCCTGGATTGATTTGTCCAAACGATGCACCGCCATGCATTGTTCCGTTAAACGCTGCATTCCCCTGCTGATTCAAGACGTTAGTAAAACTATAATAAGCTCTTAAGCCCGCCTGGGCGTTGGGATTGGGTAAGGTCTTATTCATGAAATCGCTTATCTGTGCTGCTGTTCTGGCAACGTTCCATATTCGCACTTCATTTGTATATCCCAAAAATTGATTATTGAGCGGATTATCGACACGGGCAATTTGACCGATAGTTGTCAATAGATCATTATTAACCAGGTTGCCGGTGCAGGCGACCTGGCTCATTAAAATACCATTGCGGTAAAATTTCAGCATTGCCCCATCGTAGACCATAGCCACATGATACGTTTTGCCCAGTTCCGGAACACAGGTCTGGAATATGGCTTTGTATCCACTTACCGACGTGGTTATTTCACATCCGTTTGGAAGAAGGGCATAATTTACATTGGTTTGATCCGTATGCTTAGATACAAGGTGACCGTAATAAACCCCATTGTTTAGAGGCGGATTTCTATTAAACAGGGCCTCTACCGTGAGTTCAGTACCGGTTATATCTACGTCGCCAATGGTAACCTTGGAACCCGGCGCCTGTAAGGAGAGCCAGTTGTCACATGACTGCGATAATGATTGTTTCGGGCAAAATAAAAGGAAGGAAAAAAAAGTTAATACAATAAAGCGAAATAAGTCAGAGAGCAAATGGTTCATAATACGGTTATTGCCTTCAATGAGGTAGTATCTATGCCCCTAAAATAGATTAAAGATGTCTTATTTCTATGCCTCTCAACTCAATAAGTTCCCTTAAAGGCAGTCGGCTAATAACTATTATGATCTATCAAGCCCAAAAACTTTTCCATGCCAGCTCTTTTCCTCTCATCAAATTGATAACTAAGATGTAACGTATAGTATTTTTTCAAATCATAAAGGTCAGCAGAAGCGGTAGCCACTATATCGTCAATGTGCAAAAGGCCGAGAGAGTTGGCTTCGTCAAATAGTTTTATAAAACTTGTGGACAGAGGCTTTATACTTACCCAGGCTGCAAACACAAAAGGCAACCCTGTAATAGACCGCCATTCACTCCCAAGATCATAAATAAAAGTGGAAATTTTTCTCTGCTCGAGGGCACGGTCACCAATCACCAGTCCCGCCGTTGTACCTTTTATTTCAGAGCGATAGTCTTCATCTTCAGCCTGCACAATCTCGGGATGAATGCCCCAGGATTCTGTAATAAGCCATTTCAATAATTCCACCGAAGAGCGACTTTGATAATCGAGATAAATTTTTTTTATCTCTTTCATTGGCACTTCACTGAATAAGCCAACAGAAGCGATTTCTCCTTCCGCACCGATACAATAGTTCCCAATGATATGGTAAGCCGGTAGCTCCAAAATTGCTGCGACAGGAATCAAACCGATATCTATCTCATCATTCTTCAGCATTTCTGCCAGTCGTGAAGGATACGCACCTACTAAATTTATCACTTCGGAAATTGGCTTTCTTTCCAGCCCATAAATCAGCGGTTTTGTATTAAGGTAGTTGACGATGCCTACTCTGATCTTTGGCTCTGAAGGCCCATCCACCGACGATGCGTTAATATCTTTCATTTCTACAGGTTGCGTTCTTTATCTTTGCGGCAAAGATAATTACCGGGAGTATATGGTCTGTTACCCCAATAACAAGCTATAAACCGTGAACCAAAAAGTATAGATGGAAATTTCACCACTGACCGCCATATCTGCTATAGACGGACGTTATCGCAAGCAAGTCCAACATCTAGATGAATATTTTTCCGAATATGCCCTGATGAAGTACAGGGTGCTGATCGAAGTGGAATATGCTTTGTTTCTTGAAAAGAAAAAATTCTTCAAACTTTCCGGGAAAGCAATCAAACACCTGGACCGCCTGGCTAAAGACTTCGGTCCCGAAGACGCCCAGGAAATCAAACAAATTGAATACATCACCAATCACGATGTAAAGGCCGTAGAGTATTATATTAAAAATGAACTGGAAAAAAACGGCGGCGAAAAATATAAAGAATGGATTCATTTCGGTCTTACATCCCAGGACATAAATAACACGGCGATCCCACTTTTATGGAAAGAAGCCATCGAATATGAATACCTGCCGGGCCTGCTTAACCTGAATGCTGAACTCAGGTTGCTTGCAAACGCATGGAAAGACATCCCGATGCTGGCACATACGCATGGTCAACCCGCAAGCCCAACAAGACTCGGAAAGGAAATAATGGTCTTCGTCGAAAGAATTCAAAACCAGGTAGAGCAATTTATCGGGATTCCTTTTAGTGCAAAATTTGGAGGTGCTACCGGAAATTTCAATGCGCACAAGGTGGCATTTCCGAAAACCGACTGGGCAAAATTTGGTGACGAGTTCGTGAAAAAGTTAGGGCTAACGCGGCAACAACACACAACGCAGATCGAACATTATGATAACCTGGCCGCGCATTTCGACTGCATGAAAAGGATCAATAACATTTTGATTGATCTTTCGCGTGATATCTGGACTTATGTGTCGATGGAATATTTCAAACAAAAAACAAAAAAGGGAGAAGTAGGCTCGTCCGCTATGCCTCATAAAGTGAACCCCATTGATTTTGAAAATGCGGAAGGCAATCTCGGAATGGCAAACGCAGTTTTTGAACATCTTTCATCTAAACTACCAGTTTCAAGATTGCAAAGGGACCTTACTGATTCGACTGTATTGCGTAACATAGGTGTGCCATTTGCCCACACTATCATCGCGTTTAAGTCCATTGAAAAAGGCGTGAATAAACTAGTAGTGAATGATGAAAAAATTTATGAGGACCTGGAAAACAACTGGGTGGTTGTCGCAGAAGCTATTCAAACCGTCCTAAGAAGAGAAAACTACCCGGAACCCTATGAGGCTTTAAAAAATCTGACAAGGGGAAATAATAAAATAACCAGGGACACGATGCAACAGTTCATTGATTCGTTAAAGGTGAGCAACGAATTAAAGAAAGAACTTAAAAAAATCAGCCCTCACAACTATACTGGAATAGATTCACGAATAGGCTAATGTGCCCAAAACTGATTTGTGACGTTAATTGATCAACCCTTTTTTTGCGGAAATTTTTACCGATGAACCTTGTTTAAGCAAAACGCTGCCTTACCATTTTATTACAAGAAATTTTGCTTCAAGAGGTGAAACCTGTTTAATACTTTTTCCCCTTCCATCGCTGTACTATGCGGAGTAAACCCCGACTTTAGCAAGACATGCTGCGACGCTGTATTCAAAGATTCAGTTACTCCGAATATTTCTTCAATATCAGTAGAGGTGAAAACGTAAATTAATGCCTGGTTGACCAGCTCAGTGGCGTATCCCCTGCCCCAGTATTTTGGTAGCAATGAATACCCGAGTTGCATCAGCTCCGTATGTTCAATTGGAATAATGGCAAATGATCCAACAAATTCTCCGGATTTTTTGTCCAGTACGGCCATCCGTCCGTAAGAAGGATTATTCGCTGAATATCGCATGACCTCTGCGAAAAAAAGATCGGTATCAGCGCGACTTCTTACCGGCCTTATATAACGCATCACGTCGGGATCCGAATTTAAAATGAAAAAATTGTCGGCATCGGCTGGAGTATAATGCCGTACAATCAGTCTTTCGGTATCAAAAACAATTTGCGCCATGTGAATTCTGATTCATTATCAGAATTAGTTTGATTTTAGGTGGATCACGCAAATAACTATACTGCTTCCTTGTGGATCTCTGAAGTAAAATGAAATTCGATATCAGGATTGTTGTTCATCTCAGTATTGAGAAACCATTCGCTTTGTGCCAGGTAAACCATGTGGCCATCCTTGTCCTCTGCGATATTCGCCTGTTTAAAACGTGCAAAATCCTGGAGTTTTTTGGCGTCCCTGCTGTCCAGCCAACAGGCTTTGTAGAATGGCAATGAATTAAAAATGACGGAAGCTCCGTATTCATGCAATAAGCGATACTGGATTACTTCGAATTGTAATTCGCCGACGCAGCCAATTATTTTCTTTGTGCCTCCAAATTGAGTGAACAACTGTGCAACGCCCTCATCCGTCAATTGAAGCAATCCCTTCTCAAGTTGTTTTGTTTTCATTGGATCCCTATTGACCACTTCCTTGAATATTTCCGGTGAGAAAGAAGGAATGCCGGTAAAATAAAAATCCTCACCTTCCGTCAGCGTATCTCCAATTTTAAAGTTTCCCGTGTCAAACAGACCCACCACATCGCCCGGAAATGCTTCTTCGATCACGTCCTTGCTCCTGGCAAGAAACGAATAGGGATTGCTAAACCGAACATCCTTGTCCAGTCTTACGTGATGATAATATTTGTTCCGTTCAAATCGACCCGAACAAACCCTCATAAAGGCGATCCTGTCCCTGTGTTTAGGATCCAGGTTAGCATGGATCTTAAAAACAAAACCGCTTAACTTGTCTTCTTCAACATCCACTAAACGTTTGCTTGTTTCGCGACTTCGTGGCGGCGGTGCAATCTCTATGAAAGTGTTGAGCATTTCTCTCACGCCAAAATTGTTGACGGCGCTACCAAAAAATACGGGAGCCACTTTCGCTGCGAGGTAATCAGCCACCTTGAGTTTACCATGTACGCCGTCCACCAGTTCCACGTCCTCGCGCAATGTCACAGCATCTTTCTCGCCAATTTTTTCATCGAGCAACGGCGACGAGAGATCATCTATTCTCAGCACGTCTTCACCAGTTGCTTTTGTATTAGCGGTAAACAACACGAGACTTTTGTCGTCGAGATTATAAACTCCTTTAAACTCCTTACCGCTGTTGATGGGCCATGTCATAGGGTGCAATGAAATGTTTAATTCCTTTTCAATTTCTTCCAGCAGATCGAACCTGTTCTTTCCGTCGCGGTCCATTTTATTGATAAAAACGATAACCGGGGTATCACGCATCCGGCATACTTCCATCAGCTTTCGCGTCTGCTCCTCGACACCATTGACGCTATCCACCACCAAAATAACGCTGTCCACGGCCGTCAACGTCCGGTAGGTATCTTCAGCAAAATCTTTGTGACCGGGAGTGTCAAGCAGGTTAATCAACGTGCCGTCGAATTCGAAACTCATCACCGAAGTGGCAACAGAAATACCTCTTTGCCGCTCAATATCCATAAAGTCGGACGTAGCATGTTTTTTTATCTTATTGCTTTTAACGGCTCCTGCCACTTGAATGGCACCGCCAAACAAGAGCAGTTTTTCAGTCAGCGTCGTTTTACCTGCGTCAGGGTGGCTGATAATCGCAAAAGTTCTCCTTTTCTGTATTTCGTCGTGATATTTCATGTGAGCGTTCTAATCTGATTCGTTAAAAGGCGGCAAAGGTAAGGCAGAGAAGACTTTTTATCAACAGTATGGAGATTAATAATCCGGTACCCGAAGCATTCAAACTCAATATGTGGTCGTGTTAACCCTCAATGAGCCAGGGCCTTGTTAATATTTTCCCTCGCCCTGTCAATGATCTTCTCTTGTCTACCCTTTATCGCCTCTTCCAACTGTTTCAGCTGATGATGAACATCTTTCGTGTCCGGAACAAAATCTTTCCGGAAATGTTTTATTTTACTGTGAAGCATTTCAAGGTCCTGCCAGTTGCCTAAATTATCAAGGGATTTACTTATAGATTTTAACTGCTCCGGTGGAAGAATTTCTTTTGGCAAAAGAGATGCCCAATAGAAAATATCTTTAAAGAGTTTGCGTATAAGATGAGGTTGTTCGTTCAGCCGATTTGTAAGGCGCCTTGATCTGGTCAATTCCGTTTCGACAATAGCCTTCACGCTTTTTAAAAGTTCGTCATCTGTTTTATCGTTCAGGTCCTTTTCGACCTTTGCCGTGAGTGACAACAAATCTTTTTCTTCGTAGTCGTCCAAAGCGGTACGCACCCATGTCCAAAGTTGTTCAAGGCTCACTTCCAGGTGATACCTAAAATAAGTGTATGAAGTCTTTTTGTTTTTTTCGAAAACTTTTAGCCGTTCCAGCGCCATTTCAATATCCCGGTGTTTACCTACTACATTAAAGAGGTCCTCCGTTTTTTTAAACAGCCTGGTATACCCTTTTATTCCAGGTAACCTACCCAGCAGTTTGAGGTAAGCCCTGAGCTTTTTTACTGCAACCCGGAGGTCGTGCACCACTTCAACTGTATCGGCTTTGCCCTGCTTCTTCAGTTCTTCAAGATTCTGTAAAAAAACCGTTTGTTGCTTAATCCAGTGTTTTAATATGAAATTATCAGCCGGCATTCTTTTCAAAGATATAAAAATGCAATTGTCGTATGCTCGTTATAAATGATTGGCCGCTTGAATGATCAGGAATGAATCGTAAAGCTTCCGTTCCGGAGGAAGGCTGCGACCATCCATACAAAAAGTTCGGCTACTTAATTGGTATCGTGTAAATTTGAAATATGCTTCGTCGCACCCTCGAGATTATCACCAGCAGCTTCAAAATGGCATTGCAGGAATTGTGGAAGAACAAGCTCCGAACATTCCTTTCGCTGTTTGGTATTACGATTGGCATATTTTGCATCATTGGAGTATTGGCCACTGTCAACAGCCTCGAACGAAATATAAAAAACGAAGTCAGCTCTTTTGGCACGAATACTATCTATGTTGATAAATGGGAATATGTGGGTGGTGGTGGCAATGAATACCCCTGGTGGAAATATGTGAACCGGCCTTTACCAAAATACGAGGAAATAAAACAAATAAAAGAGAGAACACCATCGGCCAGGTTTGTTTCGTTCAGAATCTATGCCAGTGATGAGGTCGATTACAGGGGAAGTAGTTTGTCCAATGTCAACTATTACGGTGTCTCCGAAGATTTTGATGACATTCAACCGATCCCGGCGGCGTATGGCCGGTATATGTCGGATGCTGAATTTGACCGTGGCGTTAATGTAATTGCCATTGGCAATGATATAGCGGAAAAACTTTTCGGCAGCCCGGAATTGGCTGTGGATAAGGAAGTAACTATTCGTGGACGAAAAGCACGCGTAATTGGTGTGATCAAAAAACAGGGTAAACAAATGATTGGCGGGTGGGACTTTGATCAGAGTATTGTAATCCCATACAAATTTGCGCGCAATATTATTAATGAATTGAGGGCTGATCCACTGATTATGGTTCAGGGGCAGGATTATCTTACCAGCAAAGCATTAAAGGACGACCTGAGCGGCGCCATGCGTGGAATTCGCAAACTCAGTCCAACACAGGAAGATAATTTCGCGCTTAATGATATTAATGATCTTACCGAATCTGTCAGCCGCGCGTTTGCAAGCCTCAATATTGGTGGATGGGCCATTGCTGCTCTGTCGCTGATTGTAGGGATGTTTGGAGTGGCCAATATTATGTTCGTTACGGTACGGGAGCGAACCGGCCAGATCGGGTTGAAAAAAGCCATTGGTGCCAAAAACCGGGTCATACTTACCGAATTCCTGCTCGAATCCGCGTTTCTTTGCGTTATTGGTGGAATGATAGGACTACTCCTGGTATTTATTCTTACTCAAATTTTGAGTCGAGCCCTTTCCTTTCCGGTTTATATCTCCACCAATAACATGGTAATGGCCGTTGGTATCTGCATCTTTGTGGGCGTCCTTGCCGGGTTTATACCTGCACGACAGGCGTCCCGGATGGATCCGGTAGTTGCGATCAGGAGCAAATAGCTTGATTGCTGATGGCTAATGGCTAATGACTGATTACTGATTATTCATTACTCATTACCGCGATTCACATCTCACAATCACCTTAAGTTTGCAAAATCATTTAGGCCCGAACATTGACATTTTAAATTTTCTATGCCAATTATTCTAGCTATAGAATCCAGTTGTGATGAAACTTCTGCGGCCGTATGCAACGATGGGAAGATTTTGTCCAATATAGTTG
>Ga0207675_100000097_pt1 | contig 69812 bp, 64 predicted proteins | sample KBSSwiS42_FD_184305 | JGI IMG/M metagenome (GOLD analysis project Ga0207675, IMG submission 184305) | Switchgrass rhizosphere microbial communities from Kellogg Biological Station, Michigan, USA - KBS Switchgrass S4-2 (SPAdes) (version 2) | ecosystem: Host-associated > Plants > Roots >...
CTGGCTGAACACGAACACCAGCCGGCCGTTGATCGTCCCCGATCCCGTCACCACCCCGTCGCCGGGCACCACCTGATCCTGCATCCCGAAATCGACGCAATTATGCTCGACATACATGTCGAGCTCCTCGAACGAATCCGGATCCAGCAACACCGCCAGCCGCTCGCGCGCGATCAGCTTCCCCTTCGCATGCTGCGCATCGATCCGCTTCTGTCCGCCACCCAGCCTCGCGGCCGAACGGCGCCGTTCAACCTCGGCTATCGTCGACGACATCCCGCACCCTCCTGCGACTCCTCTCTTGTCCTCGATCCGGCGACGTGCAACTGTGGTTTTGCAAAATTGATTGTGAAACTTTCACAAATGGTCCTCGCCTCCCGCCCCATCTTCGCCGCGCCCCGAGTGCGCGCGCTGCGTCGTCGACTAGCGATCAGCCAGACCGAGATGGCGACCGACCTCGGCATTTCGGTCAGCTATCTTTCGCAGATCGAAAGCGGTGACCGGCCGCTTACCGCTTCGGTGCTGGCGCGCCTCGCCAGCGTGTATCCGGCGGATTGGGGTGAAATCGAACCCGACGACGAGGCCGCGTTGCTGGTTCGCATGACCGAAGCGTGTAACGACCCGAGCGCCGGAGTACCCAGCACCGACGCACAGGAAATTCAGCGGCTGGTGCGACAACAGCCTGCCGTGGCGAAACGCATGATCGCGCTGCATCAGGCCTTTCGTCACGCCCAGGAACAGCTGCGCGTGCTCGACGATCAGGTCGACACCGGTTCCGGCACCAGCGGACGTCTGCCGTGGGAAGAGGTACGCGACTGGTTTCACCGCGAGCAGAACTATGTCGAGGCCATCGACCGACAAGCAGAAGCGCTGGCGATCGCACTGCCGTTCGACAATCGCGCCGCTGCGATTCAGGATCGGTTGAAGCGGCGGCATGGTGTTTCGGTCGAGCCGCTCGCCTCCGGGGCCGACATGCTCCGAGAATATGATCCGAAAACACGAAAACTCCGCCTGAATCCGGCGCAAGCACCCGAGACGAACCTGTTTTCGCTCGCATGCCAGCTCGGGCAACTCGAATTTGCCGAGTCGATCGGCGCGATTGCCGGTTCAGGCACCTCTTCCGAGGCGGGGCGCGAGTTGCTCTCCGCGGGCCTCGTCAACTACGCCGCAGGCGCGCTGCTGATGCCATACGAGGCCTTCCGGCAATCCGCGCGCGCCTGTCGCCACGACGTCGACCTGCTCCGGCAGCGTTTCGGCACGAGCTTCGAGCAGACCTGCCACCGCCTGTCGACGCTGCAGCGCCCCGGCGCGATGGGTCTTCCCGTATTCTTCTGTCGCGTCGACATGGCGGGCAACATTACCAAGCGCCACTCCGCCACTGCGCTCCAGTTCGCCCGCTTCGGCGGCGCCTGCCCGCTGTGGATCGTGCACGAAGCCGTCGCCATCCCGGACCGGATATTGGTCCAGCTCGCCGAAACCCCGGACGGCAATCGCTATATTTCCATGGCCAAAGGCCTGGTGAAGCCATCGGGAAGCTATTCGCGCCTCCCGCGGCGGTACGCCGTCGCCCTGGGATGCGAAGAACGCCACGCCAATGAGTTCGTCTACGCCGATGCCGTCCGCACCGGCGGCATCGCCGCCCGGATCGGCACCTCCTGTCGTATCTGTCCGCGCCGGGACTGCGAGCAGCGGGCCTTCCCGCCCGCCGCCAGCGAAATAACGATGGACTCCAACAAAAGAGGGCCCGTCCCGTATTTTTTCAGCGAGATACTCGCAAATCCGCGCTGATCGAAAGCTTCGGCTGGCCCGGCTCAGGTCTGCGGATCGAGCCAGTTGATGATCGCCGAAAAATCCCGCGAACCGCTGCCCGAGTTGACGAAAGCCTGGAAGAGCGCCTCGGCCGAGGCACCCATCGGCACCGCGGCACCGGCATCCTGCGCTGCCGTGAGCGCCAGCTTCAAATCCTTGAGCATCAACGCCGCCGCGAAGCCGCCTTCATAATTGCGGTCGGCAGGGCTTTCGGGCCCCACGCCGGGCAGCGGGCAATAGGAAGTGAGCGACCAGCTCTGCCCCGACGATTTGGACGCGATGTCGTAGAAGCGCTGCGGGTCGAGGCCGAGCCGGCGCGCGAGCAGCAACGCCTCGCACGTCGCGATCATCTGGCTGCCGAGGATCATGTTGTTGCAGATCTTGGCGGCCTGCCCAGCCCCTGACCCGCCGGCATGGATCACCGCCTTTCCCATCGCGGAAAGAATCGGCTCCGCGCGTGCGAAAGCTGCGTTGGAGCCGCCCACCATGAAGGTCAGCGCGCCTGCATTGGCGGCGGCAATGCCGCCTGAGACCGGCGCGTCCACCATGGTGAAGCCACGCGCTTCGGCCGCGAGCGCGACGGACCTGGCGGTGGCGACATCGATCGTCGAACAGTCGATCAACAGCGTTCCGGGCGCCGCATTCTCCACGATCACCTGTGCATGCACTTGCGCCACATGTCCGCCCGCCGGCAGCATGGTGATGATCGCATCGACCGCGGTCGCGGCCTCTTCGGCCGAGCCACTTCGCCGGCAACCGCCTGCCTCGGCGCGTTCGAGCGCCGCTGCCGCCAGATCGAAGGCGACGACTTCATACCCGGCCTTCGCCAGGTTGATCGCCATCCCGCCGCCCATGTTGCCGAGGCCGATAAAACCTATCCGTTCCATGGATGTATCCTAAGCATTTGAGGTCGCGCCGGCGTTCCGAAAGTCATTTCCCGACCCATTGGGCAGCCCGCTTCTCGACGAACGCCGTCATTCCTTCCTTCTTGTCCTCGGTACCGAACAGCCCGTGACACAGGCGCCGCTCGAAGCTGATGCCTTGGGCGAGACCGGTTTCGAACGCAGCATCGACCATCTCCTTAACGGCGATCGCGGCGAGCGGCGGCATCGCCGCAACTTCGGCGGCAAGCTTGAGCGCTTCGTCGATCAGCGCAGCCGCGGGAACGATCCGCGCGACGAGGCCGGAACGTTCCGCTTCCTCCGCGCCCATCATTCGGCCGGTCAGGCACATATCCATTGCCTTGGCCTTGCCGACGGCGCGCGCGAGACGCTGCGAGCCGCCCATGCCGGGCCCTACGCCAAGTTTGATTTCGGGTTGGCCGAATTTCGCCGTGTCCGCGGCGAGGATGAAATCGGCCATCATGGCGACCTCGCATCCGCCTCCGAGCGCAAAGCCCGCGACCGCGGCGAACCAGGGCTTGCGCGTCGACGTCACGCTTTCCCAGCCGCCGAAGAAATTTTGCCCGAACATCTCGGCAAAACCTTGCGCCTGCATTTCCTTGATATCGGCGCCGGCGGCGAAAGCCTTCTCGCTTCCGGTGAGCACCAGGCAGCGCTGTTCGGGATCGGAATCATAATCGGCGAATGCGCGGATCAGATCGCGCAAGACCTGGCTGTTGAGCGCATTCAATGCCTGCGGGCGGTTGAGGCGAACGAGCGTGACCGCGCCATGGCGTTCTATCACTATGGTTTCATAGTCGGACATTGGAGTTCCCCCTTAGCGGCTGAGCGGTTGCCAAGCGCGGGCGGGCGCCAAGGGCGCGAAGATCGCGTCGACGACAGCGTCGGTGACTTCCTCCGGCGTTGCCGGATCCCAGCGCGGCGCATTATCCTTATCGATCAGCAAGGCGCGCACGCCTTCGACGAAATCATGGCCCCGGCAGATCCGGGTGACGATCGCATATTCCTCACGCATCTCGTCGGCGAAGTCGGTGCGCGTCGCGCCACGCGCGAGCAAGCGGAGCGCGACCTTGCAGCTGAGCGGCGACTTGGTACGCAGACCTGACAGCACCTGCTGTGCCCAATCGCCGGGATCGGCAGCGAGCGCGTCGATGATCGCTTCGAGCGTATCGGCGGCAAACAGGCGGTCGATAGATGGCCGCGCGGCAACGGTCGGTGCGTCGGACGGCTCGGCGGAAGAGGCCTTCAGAATCGCATCGACCTCTTCCGGCTGCGCGACGAGCTTTGCGCGTACTTCGTCCAGCATGTCGGATGCGACATAGTGCGTCGCCAAGCCGAATGCCTTGGCATCGGCACCGTTCAGGCGCGCCGCAGTCAGCGCCAGATATTGCCCGAGCCGCCCCGGCAGGCGCGACAGATACCAGCCGCCACCAACATCGGGAAACAGACCGATGGTCGCCTCGGGCATGGCAAACACCGTGCGCTCGGTGGCGATCCGGTAACGCGCCGGCAAGCCGATCCCGACACCGCCGCCCATCACGACGCCGTCGAGAAAGCTCACGACGGGCTTTGGGTAGGTGAAGAGCAAATGGTTGAGCTGATATTCAGTGTGAAAGAATGCGTCGGCAGCATCGCCGCCGCGCCCGCCGCTTTCGGCGATAGCGCGCACGTCACCCCCCGCGCAAAAGCCGCGGCCCTCGGCATGATCGAGCAGGATGAGCTCGACTGCGGGGTCGCTGCGCCAGGCGAGCAGCAGTTCGATCATCGTTCGGCACATCGCCTCGTTGAGGGCGTGCAACGCTTTGGGTCGGTTGAGGCGCAGCCGGCCGACCCTGCCCTGGATGAAAGCGAGAATTTCGTCGGCCATGCTTGCGGAGTCCTCCAATCGAACCATCGTGCTCATGAACGAAGCAGTTCGCGGGCGATGATCATGCGCATGATCTCGTTCGTGCCTTCCAGGATCCGATGGACGCGAAGATCGCGGAAGAAGCGCTCGATCGGATAGTCCATGAGATACCCATATCCGCCGTGGAGCTGCAGCGCGCGGTCGACGACGGCCATGCCGGTGTCGGTCGCGAGCCGTTTGGCCATTGCCGCGAATTTGGTCTTGTCGGGCGCCCCCTCGGTCACCTTGTCCGCAGCGGCATAGAGCAGGGTGCGCGCGGCCTGAAGCTCGGTCTCCATGTCCGCAAGCGTGAACTGCGTCGCCTGGAAATCGGCGACGCGGCTTCCGAACTGCCGCCGCTCACACGTATAGGCGATCGCTTCGTCGAGGCAGCGCTGCGCGCCTCCGACCGAACAGGCACCGATATTCACGCGGCCGCCGTCGAGGCCCGCCATCGCGATCTTGAACCCTTCGCCTTCGGCACCGACGCGATTGGCGACGGGCACCCGGACCTCGTCGAAATTGACTTGGGCAGTAGGCTGCGAGCGCCAGCCGAGTTTGCGTTCCTGCGCGCCGAAACTGACGCCGGGCATGTTCTTTTCGATCACGAGGCAGGTTATGCCCTTTGGCCCATCCTCGCCGGTGCGGACCATCGTGACATAGAGTTCATTCTCGCCGCCGCCCGAAATGAAGGCTTTCGAGCCACTGACCACATAATGGTCACCGTCGCGCACCGCCCTGGTCTTGAGCGCGGCGGCGTCGGAGCCCGAGCTGGGTTCGGTGAGGCAATAGGAGCCGAGCTGATCGCACCTAACCATGGCGGGCAGATAGCGGGACTTGAGGTCGTTCGAGCCGAAGCGATCGATCATCCACGCGGCCATGTTGTGGATGGAGATGAAGGCACTGGTCGAAGGGCAGCCATAGGCCATGGCCTCGACGATCAGCGCCGCCTCGAGACGGCCCAGGCCGATGCCACCGCTCTCTTCGGCGACATAGATGGCGCCAAAGCCGAGTTCGGCAGCGGCCTTCACGACGTCGCGGGGGAAATGATGCGCTTCGTCCCAGCTCGCGGCATGGGGTGTGATGGCGTCGGCCGTAAAGCGGCGCGCCATTTCCTGGATGGCACGCTGCTCGTCGGTCAGGTCGAACTGGCCCACGCTTCACCCCATCGTCGGAATGACGAAGCTCGAATCTCCGGCGCCGCCGTCGGGCCAGCGTTGCGTGACGGTCTTGACCTTGGTCCAGAAGCGCACGCCTTCCATGCCGTGCTGATTGGCATCGCCGAACGCCGAGCGCTTCCAGCCGCCGAAGCTGTGATAAGCGACCGGCACCGGGATCGGCACGTTGATGCCGACCATGCCAACCTGCACGCGCTGCGCGAACTCGCGAGCGGCATGACCGTTGCGCGTGAAGATCGCGACGCCATTGCCATATTGGTGTTCTGAGGGCAGCCGCAGCGCAGTCTCGAAATCGGGCGCGCGCACCATCTGCAGCACCGGGCCGAAAATCTCCTCGCGATACGAGCGCATCGCCGGCGTGACACGATCGAACAGCGACGGGCCGATGAAGAAGCCGCTTTCATGGCCCTGAAGCGTAAACCCGCGGCCATCGACCACCAGCTCGGCGCCTTCATCGACGCCGGTCTGAATCCAGTCCTCGACCTTGGCCTTGTGCGCGGCGTTGACCACCGGCCCGTAATGCGCCTCGGCATCGGTCGAGACACCGACGCGTAGCGCTTCGATCGCGGGAATCAGCTTGTCGCGTAGCGTGTTCGCGGCCTGCTCGCCGACCGGAACCACTACCGGCAGCGCCATGCAGCGCTCGCCCGCCGAGCCGAATGCCGCGCCGCACAGATCGGCGACGACCTGGTCCATGTCGGCATCCGGCATGACGATGCCGTGGTTCTTGGCCCCGCCCATCGCCTGGACACGCTTCCCCGCGGCGACGCCGCGCGAATAGACATAATGCGCGATGTCGGAGGAGCCGACGAAGCTCACCGCGCCGATCGCCGGATGGTCGAGGATCGCGTCGACCATTTCTTTGTCGCCATGGACGACCTGGAGCACCCCTTGGGGCAGTCCGGCTTCGAGCATCAGCTCGGCGAGCCGCACCGGCACCGAAGGGTCGCGTTCGGACGGCTTGAGGATGAACGCATTGCCGACCGCGATCGCGACGCCGAACATCCACATCGGGATCATCGCCGGGAAGTTGAATGGCGTGATGCCCGCGCCGATCCCGATCGGTTGGCGCATCGAATAGATGTCGATTCCCGGACCCGCGCCCTGCGTATATTCGCCCTTGAGCAAATGCGGGATACCGCAAGCGAATTCGACTACGTCTAGCCCGCGCTGGATATCGCCCTTGGCGTCGGCGACCACCTTGCCGTGCTCGGAGGCGAGCAGAACCGCGAGCGACTCCATGTTCGCTTCGACCAGCTCTTTGAAGCGGAACAGCACGCGCGCGCGGCGCTGCGGATTGGTCGCCGCCCAGCCGGGCTGCGCGGCCTGTGCCGCAGCGACTGCCCTGTCGAGTTCGGCCTGAGTGCCGAGCCGCACGCGCGCCTGAACCTGACCGGTGTTCGGGTCGAACACGTCGGACTCGCGCCCGCCGCTGCCGCCCGCGCCTCCCGAGATGAAATGATCGATGACTCGCATGCTGTCCTCCGAATATCCGTCGCTTCTTGGCGAATGCCGCCTGCAAAACAACACCTAGCATTGCAGCCTGATCCTGCATAATTGCAGGCATGAACTGGAGCGACCTCCCTGTCTTCCTCGCGGTCGCACGCTCCGGGCAGTTGGCCCGCGCAGCGACGGCATTGAAAACGGATGCCACGACGGTCGGACGGAGAATTCGCCGGCTCGAGCGCGAGCTGGGTGAACGTCTGTTCGAGCAAAGCTCCCTGGGCCAGGCGCTCACCCCGGCAGGCATCGCCTTGCTGGCGCGCGTGGAAAAGATGGCCGAGATCGTCGGGACGATCGCTCCGCTTTCGACGGCGGGCGAAGGGGTGCAGGGCAGCGTACGCGTGAGCGTCTCGGAAGGATTCGGAAGCTGGTTCCTGGCAAGGCACATCGGCGGTCTACTCGCACGACATCCCGGCCTTGAGATCGATCTCGTCGCGAATAGTGGTTTCCTGAATCCGAGCCGCCGCGAAACCGATGTTGCCGTCCTCCTCGCGCGGCCTCGGCGCGGCCCGTTGATCGTTCGAAAGCTGACCGACTACACGCTGCACCTTTACGCGGCCGCGGCATATCTGGAGCGGCATGGCGAGATAAGGGAAGCTGCAGCGCTGCATCAGCATCCGCTGATCGGATATATCTCCGATATCCTTTACGCGCCGGAGCTGCGCTATCTGGAGGAGCTTCCGGTCGCCGCGAGCCCACGGCTGCGATCCACCAGCATCAACGCGCAACACCAGATGGTCGCGTCCGGGAATGGCCTCGGCATTCTGCCGCGCTTCATTGGGTCGAACGATCCGACGCTGGTGAATATCCTGCCCGAGTTCTCGATCCAGCGCAGCTTCTGGTTGGTCACGCACCGCGAGACGCATGGTTTTCCGCACGTGACCGCGTTGAGAAACTGGCTGGTATCGCTGGTCGGCGAGAAGCAGGATCTGCTTTGTGCGAAGGCAGAATAGGACGTGCCGGCGGGCGCGGGCAGCACCGACCGATCAGGCGCCCGCGCGCTGAGCCTGCTGCCAAGCAAGTTCCATCAGACGGGGAAGCACCGCAGCGCGCTCATTGGCCTGGGCGGACGCTGCCGTACCGCGCAGCACGCGGCCCTTGATCCCGTGAAAGATCGCCGCCAGACGGAAGAAATTGAACGCAATGTAGAAGTCGTAGCTCGGCATGCCGGCAAGTCCGCGGCGCGCGCAATAGTCCGCGAGAAACGCTGATTCGCCCGGGATGTTCAGCGCCGCGAGATCGGCTCCGCCAAGGCCCGCCACGATATTGGGCGGCATGCGATACATCATCGCGTGATAGGCGAAATCCGCCCCCGGGTGGCCCAAGGTCGAAAGCTCCCAATCCAGCACCGCCAATATGCGCGGTTCGGTCGGGTGAAAGATCAGATTGTCGCAGCGGAAATCTCCGTGGACGATCCTGGTCTCGTCGTCGGCCGGGATGTTGGCGGGAAGCCATTCGACCAGACGATCCATATTGGGATCGCGGCCGGCATCCGCGTCCTCCAGATATTGCTTCGACCATCGGGCGATCTGGCGCTGGAAATAGTTTCCGACGCGGCCATAGTCGCCGAGCCCGACCGCATCGGGATCGAGGCTGTGGAGCGCCGCGATCGTCGCGTTCATCGCGTCGAAATAGCGGGGACGATCCTCCACCGGCACATCGGGGAACGTCGCGTCCCAAAAGATGCGTCCCTCGACCAGTTCCATGACATAGAACCAGGTGCCGATGACCGCCGCATCGGTGCACAGCCCGAACACCCGCGCCACGGGGAAACCGGCGCCGTGGAGAGCCGTCAGCACCCGTGCCTCGCGATCGACTGCGTGCGCGCCAGGCAGAAGCTGCCCCGGCGGTTTGCGCCGCAAGACATAACTGCGCTCGGGCGTCACCAATTTATAGGTCGGGTTGGACTGACCGCCTTTGAACTGTTCGATGTGCAACGGGCCCGCATAGCCGTCGACATGGACGCGCATCCAGGCGTCCAGCGGCGCCGAATCGAACCCATAGCCGGGCCGGACCGATGTCGTGCCGCTGTTCGCCTGGACGAGGTCGATCACGCCTGCCGCGCCTTCCAGTCGCGCTTGATCTTCTTTGCGAGGCTCCATTTGTGCACTTCGGTCGGGCCGTCATAAATGCGAAAGGCGCGTATCTCGCGAAATGCCTGCTCGACGATCGTATCGCCCGAAACGCCCATGCCGCCCATGATTTGGACGCATCGGTCCGCGACGCGAAACAGCGCGTCCGACACCGCCACCTTGGCCATCGAGCTTTCGGCCGTGCCGAGCGAGCCGCTGTCGAGCACGTCCGCGCACCAGTCGATCATCAGTTCGCTCTGCTGGAGATCGATCAGATTGTCGGCCAGCATGAAGCCCACGCCTTCATGATCCACCAGCGGCTTGCCGAAGGCCATTCGGCGATTGGCATAATCGACGGCGATTTCGTTCGCGCGGATGGCGAGGCCAAGCCAGCGCATGCAGTGCGAAAGACGCGCAGGGCTGAGTCGCACCTGTGCATATTTGAAGCCTTCGCCGCTTGTGCCCAGCATCTGGTCTGAGGGGACGCGCAGGTCGACGATGTCGATCTCGGCATGACCTCCCGGCATCGAACTGTCGATCGTATCGAGCACGCGCACCGTTCGGATCGCGAGATCGGGCAGGTCGACCAGGAACATGCAGGCGCCGTCGTCGGACTTCGCCATGATGATGCCGATCTTGGCGCCTTCTGCCCCGGTAATGAACCGCTTTCGACCATTGACGACCCAATGATCGCCGTCGCGCCGGCAGCTCGTCATCATCATCGACGGGTCGGAACCCGCCCCGCCCTCCTCGGCGGGTTCGGTCATGAAGAAGGCCGAGCGCGCGCGGCCGTCGACGAGCGGTGCGAGGAACCGCGCTTTTTGCTCCGCCGTGGCGACCTTGCCGAGCAGGTACATATTGCCCTCGTCGGGCGCCATGGTGTTGCACGCCAGCGGTCCGAGCGGCGACAATCCAGTCTTGCGCAGCACGAGCGCGGTCTCGCGTTGCGTGAGATGCGATCCGTCCGCGAGAATGTGCGGTGTCAGCACACCGGCGGCGCGCGCTTTTTCTCGCAATTCCATGACGAGCGCGTCGCTGGGACCGTGACCACCGCGGCGTTCGTCGGTTTCATAGGGAATCACCAGCTCGCGCACGAAAGCTTCGACCTTCGCGGCGATCGCCTGCGCACGGTCGCTCATCGCGGTGCCATCCGGATCGCGCCGTCGAGACGGATGACTTCCCCGTTGAGCATGGGATTGGCAACGATGCTCTCGACCAGCCGGGCATATTCGGCCGGCCGCCCAAGCCGCGCGGGGTGCGGCACCTGCGTGCCGAGCGAATCCTGCGCCGCCTGGGGCAGGCCCATCAGCATCGGCGTGAGGAAGATGCCCGGCGCAATGGTCATCACGCGGATGCGATGCTGGGCGAGGTCGCGCGCGATCGGCAGCGTCATGCCGGCGACACCGGCCTTGGAGGCGGCATAGGCGGCCTGTCCGATCTGTCCGTCATAAGCGGCGACCGAGGCGGTGTTGACGATCACGCCCGCTTCCTCCCCGGGGACTTCGGCGGCAATCAGCCGCGCGGCGAATTGCGCGATCAGGTTGAAACTGCCGATCAGATTGACTTCGATCGTCTTGCGGAAGGTCGACAGCGGATGCGCCGTTCCATCCTTGGCGACGACGCGCCCGACCGGCGCGATGCCCGCGCAATTCACCAGCACGCGCGCCACGCCATGTGCCTGTTCGGCCGCCGCGATCGCGGCCGCCACGCTCGCTTCGTCGGCAACGTCGACCTGGTGGAAACTGCCACCGATACGCCCCGCCATCTCGGCGCCGGCTTCGGCATTCATATCGAAGAGCGCGACCTTGGCACCCCCGCGCGCCAGCATCTCGGCAGTCGCGCCTCCCAGTCCGGAAGCACCCCCCGTGACGATCGCCCCAACCGCTTCCAAATCCATTCTCGTCCTTCCATCGATGCGATCGTGCCGGCGTCAGGCCAGGATGCTCTGCGGCATCCGGTTCGGCCACGATCCTTTTGGTCAGCGTACAGAGAGTCTCTCGAAGGGGGTGCTACAGGCGGAGCACACTCTTCGCGATGATCGTGCGCTGGATTTCGTTGCTGCCGCCGAAGATCGTCCATGCCAGGCTGTTCAGATAGGCTGGCGCGGCGACCTGCGCGGCCTTGCTCTCGATCGGCTCCGGGCTGGCATTGCCATAGAGTGGGCGCGCGGTCGCGAGCTGCAGCCCCGCGTACCCGTGCAGCCGTACCGACAGCGCGTCCAACTCCTGCCTGAGCGTCGACGCCACCATCTTGACGAGCGAGGTCTGCGGGCCAGGCACACGCCCCTGCGCCAGCTCGGCAAGGATGCGCAATTCGGTCAGTTCGAGCGCCTGGGCTTCCAGTTCGATACGCGCGAGCGCCCGGGCGAAGCTCTGATCATGGATCAAGGCGCCGTTATAGCCGGCGGGCTGCGTCGCCGCCTTGGCGCGCAACTGCTTGAGGCCCGCGATCAGAGCGGGCGCAAGGCAGGAGCCGCCGCGCTCATTCTCGAGCAGGAATTTGGCAATGGTCCAGCCCTGCCCCTCTTCGCCCACCAGATCCGCGACCGGCGCTTCGACGTCGTCGAGAAAGACTTCATTGACCTCGTGGTCGCCGGCGAGACCGATGATCGGGCGGACGCTGACGCCGGGCTGACGCATATCGATCAGCAGGAAGCTGATACCGCGCTGCGGCTTCACCGTGCCGTCAGTCCGAGCGAGGCAGAACATATGGTCGGCAAAATGGGCGTGAGTCGTCCAGATCTTGCTGCCGTTGATGATATAGCGGTTGCCGTCGCGCACCGCGCGCGTCTTGAGGCTGGCGAGGTCGGATCCCGCCCCGGGCTCTGAAAAGCCCTGGCACCAATAGTCCTCGGCAGAAAGGATGCGCGGCAAATAGTGCGCCTTCTGTGCGGGCGTGCCGAACGTGTATAGTACCGGCGCGAGCAGCTTGAGTCCCAGCACCGGCAGCCCCGGCGCATTGGCGAGCGCGCACTCCTTTTCGAATATGTAGCGCTGGACCGGGCTCCAGCCCGTGCCGCCGTGCTCGACCGGCCAGTGATAGGCGAGCCAACCCTTGTGATGCAGGATGCGTTGCCATTCGCGGCCGATGTCTGGCTCCGCGAATACGGTCGGCGTCGCCGTCGCGCCCTCGCGGAGATGCTGCGGCAGGTTTTCCGCGAGAAAGGCACGCACTTCCTCCTGGAAAGCGCGCTCGTCGGAACTCAGTTCTAGATCCATGATCGCTGCCTATCATCAACGGACCATGCGGAGCGGCTGCGATAATCGCTAGGGTTCGAGACAGGCGCAAGCCGACCTATCCCTAATCCGAGTAGCCGCAGAAGCACGCGAAACCCTTTATCGGCCAAAGCAGTGTAGCCGGCGCCCGACGGTCCGGCCGACCGCGACCACGGTATGGGGGCAGTGCGTGAACTTCGAACTCGACGAAGAGCAGGGGATGGTCCGAGACCTCGTGACTCGCTTCGTCGAAGACCGATCGAGTCTGGAGGCTCGCACCCAGGCACGGTCAACGCCAGAGGGCTTTTCCGCCGCCAACTGGCGCATGCTTGGCGAGCTCGGGCTGCTGGCGCTTCCGTTCGGCACCGACATCGGCGGCATGGGCGGCGGCCCGGTGGAATTGATTACGGTGATGGAGGGCTTCGGAGCCGGCCTGATCGCCGAACCCTATCTCCCGGACCTGTTGCTAGCGGCACGTCTGCTCGAGCGTACCGGGACCGCCGCGCAAAAGGCAGCATGGCTGCCTGCGATCATGCGCGGAGATCGCCGGCTGGCACTGGCGCACATGGAACGCGCGGCACGCTTCAATCCCTTGTTTGTCGAATGCAGCGCCACCGCACACCGCGCCGGAGCCACGTTGCAGGGTGCCAAGACCTTCGTCCAGGCAGGCGCCGGCGTGGACGCATTCATCGTGTCGGCACGGACAAGCGGGAGAACAGACGAACCCGACGGCCTGTCGCTATGGATTGTCGCTGCGGATGCCCCCGGGTTGGAACGGCAGTCCTATCGCCTGCTCGACGGATCGGTCGCGCTCGAACTGCGCTTCCACGAAACGCCGGCCGAAAGCCTCGACGGCGGCGCGGCGGTACTACGCGAGACCTTCGACGAGGCGCGCATCGCGGCCTGCGCCGAGATGGTCGGGATCATGACCATGTTGTTCGAAGCGACGCTCGAGCATCTGCGCACGCGCAAGCAGTTCGGTCAGCCGATCGGCAGCTTTCAGGCGATACAGCATCGCATGGCTGATCATTATGCCGCGCTGGAACAGTCTCGTTCCCATATGTTGCGCACCGCGCTGATGCCCAGGGACACGAGCGCCGTCGCCGGTGCCAAGGCTTTCATCGGCGCCGCGGCGGTTCGCCTGGGAGAGGAATGCGTCCACTTGCATGGCGGCATGGGCATCACCGACGAATTGGTGATCGGGCACGGCCATAAGCGCATCCTGCTGCTCGCGTCGCTGTTAGGCGACAGCGAGAGCGAACTAAGCCGCTATGTCGAATTGACTCGATAGGCCCTAAAAGGGGGCGATGGCGCGCAGCTTTCATCGTGCGATTCGGGCGGCAGCATTGTCCGAAGGCACACTGGTCCGAGTCGACGTCAACGGCTGGCCCGTGCTTCTGGCCAGGAACGAAGGCAAGCCGTACGCGACGCTCGATCGCTGCTCCCACGCTGGGTCCGCGCTTTCGATTGGCCGGCTTCGTCGGGGCGTGGTGATGTGTCCACTCCACGGCGCGAGGTTCGAGCTCGCCACTGGGCGTTGCATCGGCGGTCCCTATGATCCGCTAATGATATTCGAAACGCGTCTGGACGAAGACTGGATCGCAGTGGCCGTCCCGGATGGACCGGCAGGCTTCGAGCATATGCCGCTCCCGGCGCGGAATTGAAGCGACCCTCGCCTATTGCCCAGTGGCGCCCGCGAACGCCACTGGCGCAGCATTCGGCAGGCACGTCGAGGCGGCTCGAGGCCGAAGCAAGTATACAGCAATGAGAGGGATAGGATGCCGTTCGAGGGACCTACCGAAGACAGGCTGGCGATCCGCGAGCTGCTGGACGCCTATTCCGACGCGGTCTGCCGAAACGACGCTGTCGATTGGGCCGCAACCTGGGCTGAGGACGCCGTCTGGGCGCTGCCCGACTATCCGGAGATGGGCGAAGTGCGGGGCAAGACCGCGATCGTCGAGATGTGGAGGGCTGCGATGGCCCATTATCCCGGGATCGTCTTCGTCGCCTCGGTCGGCGCGATCCTGGTCGAGGGAAATCGCGCAACGGTGCGCTCATGGACCTCCGAAGTCTATGACCAGGACGGCATCACCAAACGCGACCGCGGTCGCTACGACGACATTTGCGTGAAACAGGACGGCAGATGGCTGTTCGAGAGCCGCCGCTTCCGAAAGGTGCATCAGCAGCTTTGACCGGCTACAGGCGAACCAGCGTCTTTCCGGTCGTCCGCCGGGCCATCAGGTCGATGAAGGCGCTCGGCGCAGATTCGAGCCCTTCATAGATGGTTTCCAGCGACGTGAGCGACCCGGTCGTCACCCAGCCGTTCAGATCGGCCTGCGCCTCGTTCAAGCGCTTCCAGTGATCATAAGTGACGAAGCCGCGCATCGTCAGTCGTTTGACGACGAGCTGCCACAGCGTGCGAACCGGAGTCGGACGGTCCTGGTCGTTATAGTCGCCGATCATCCCGCACACGACGATGCGCCCATGCACGCGCATCAACGGCAGCACCGTCTCGAGCGTCTGGCCGCCGACATTGTCGAAATAGATGTCGATCCCGTCGGGCGCCGCCTCGCGGATCGCGGCGGCAAGATCGGTGGTGGCGCTATAGTCGATCGCGGCGTCGAATCCGAGCTGCTGCAGCACAGCGCATTTGCCCACGCCACCAGCAAGACCAACCACCCGGCACCCCCGGAGCCGCGAGATCTGACCGGCGACACTGCCGACCGCGCCCGCCGCAGCACTGACCAGCACGGTCTCACCCGCCTTCACCTGCCCGATTTCGTGCATCCCCACCCAGGCCGTCAGGCCGGACGGCCCGAGCGCGCCCATGAGCGCCTCGACAGCAACGCCGGGAACCGGCTCTACCTTTTCGAGGCCCAACGCCTTGGGTCCGAGCACGACCCGCTCCGACCAGCTCGCCATCGCGCGGACCAGGCTGCCTTCGGGCAGCTTGGGATTGCTGCTGCGGATCACTTCGCCCAGCACCATACCGCGCACGGGCTCGCCGATCTGAACCGGCGGCATATAGCTCGGCCGGTCGTCAAGGAATCCGCGAATCGCGGGATCCATCGAGAGCGTACGAACCGCAACCAGCACGTCACCATCCGCCAGATCGGGGATAGGTGCGTCTTCCAATCGGAAATCCTCGGCGACGGGCATGCCTCTGGGCCGGCGCGCAAGGACGATTCTGCGGTTCACGCCTTCGGGAACAGCCGCTCGGGCGCCTCCAGCAATGCCTTGAGCGCCGCGAGAAAGCGCGCGCCCACGGCACCGTCGATGGCGCGATGATCGCAGGAAAGCGTGAAGCCGACGCGGCTCTCGAACGCACCCGACCCATCCGCTTGCTCGCCCCAGACGCGCCGCACCGCGCCCACCGCCAGGATCGCGCCTTGCGGTGGATTGATGATCGCATCGAAATCGTCGACGCCGAACATGCCGAGATTGGAAACCGTGAAACTGCCGCCCTCCATCTCCTCGTAGCTGAGCCGGCCCGCCCTGGCCTTGGTGAGCAATGCCTTGGTCGCCAGGGCGACCTCGTGCGGCGAGAGGCGTTCGGCACCGCGCACGATCGGAGTCACCAGCCCGCGGTCGGTAGCCATTGCGACCGAAATGTCGGCGGTGGGGAAATAATGGATGGCGTCGCCATGGACCTGCACATTGCAGTCGGGCACCTCGATCAGCGCCAGGGCGGTCGCACGGACGATAAAGTCATTGATCGAGGCCTTGCTCCCCAGGAAGAGATTGGCCTGTCGGCGCATCTCGATCAGCGCATCGACGCGCGCTTCGCTGCGCAAATAGAAATGGGGGATCGTCTGCTTGGCTTCGGTCAACCGGCGCGCGATCACCTTACGCACCTTGTCCATCAGCTGCACCCGTGGCCCGGCGGCAGCTGGCGCCATGCTGGAAAGCACGTCCGCCTTGCAGATGCGGCCGCGCGGGCCGGTTCCGGTGACGGTCGCGAGATCCACGCCATTCTGATGGGCCAGCCGCTTGGCGAGCGGCGAGGCATAGAAGTGATCGATGGCCGCGAACGGAACTTCGACCGATACGGGAGCTCCGCCGATGGCCGGCTTTGGTGGCCGGACCGCTTGTTCCACGTCCTGGAGACTGATCCGGCCATTGCGACCGGAGCCAGGGATCGCCGACACGTCGACGCCGCGCGCCTCCGCCAGCTGTCGTGCGGCGGGGCTGATCGCGACATCCTCGGGGATAGCCGGGCTGGCCGCCGCCGGTTGCGGGGCGGGTGCCGAATCGGTCGACCCGCGTCCCGCCGATCCGAGCGCGTCGGCTGGCTTGAACGTCGCGAGAAAGGCATCAACTTCCGCGTCGGTCGCGGGACCGTCGGAGATGATCGCCAGCAGAGTCCCGACCGGATAGGTCTCGCCCGCCGACGCCACGATCCGCGCTAACATGCCCGGGGCCTCGGCCTCGACTTCGTTGGTGATCTTGTCGGTCTCGATCAACGCGAGCAGCGCGCCTTTTTCATAGGGCGTGCCTTGCTGCACCATCCACTCGGCGACGGTGCCTTCGGTCATCTCAATGCCCCATTTGGGCATGGCAAAGGGCTTGAGCGCAGCCATCAGCGGTACGCCAGCACTTGGCGCACCGCGTCGATCACTTTCGGCGCGGACGGGATATAGGCGCTCTCCAGCTCGCGCGCGAAGGGTACCGGGGAATGCGGTGCGGTCACCATCTGCGGCGGCGCCTTGAGCGCGGCGAAGGCCTTGTTGGCAATCATCGCGGCGACGTCGGACGCGACGGAACAGCGCGGGGGGTTCTCGTCCACCAACACGACACGGCCGGTCATCTCTACCGAATCGAGGATCGCTTCCTCGTCCAGCGGACTAGTGGTCCGCATGTCGATCACGTCGCAACCGATCCCCTCCTGCGCCAGCTGGTCCGCTGCGCGCTCGGCGACGCCCACCATCATGCCGCACGTCACGATCGTCACATGCTCGCCGGAACGCACCTGGCGCGCATGGCCGAACGGGATTTGATAATCGCCCTCGGGCACCTCCCCCTTCATGCCATAGAGCGCCTTATGCTCGAAGAAGAGCACGGGATCGTCGTCGCGGATCGCCTGGGTCAGCAGCCCTTTGGCGTCGGCGGGCGTGGAAGGCAGCACGACCTTCAGGCCCGGCATCGACGTCAGCATCGCATAGACCGCCTGGCTGTGCTGCGGCGCGGCATTGAAGCCCGCGCCATAGACCAGCCGGATCGTCACCGGGCATTTGGACTTGCCGCCGAACATGTAGCGGAACTTGGCGATCTGGTTCCAGATCTGGTCCATGCAGACGCCGACGAAATCGGCGAACATCAGCTCGGCGATCGGCCGCTTGCCGGCGAGCGCCGCACCCGCTGCCGATCCGATGATCGCGCTTTCCGAGATCGGCGTGTCGATGACGCGGTTGGGCCCGAATTCTTCATAAAGCCCGGTCGACGTGCTCCAGATGCCGCCGATCGCTTCGGGACCACCGGCCGTGCCCATGCCGCCGACAATGTCCTCGCCGAGCATCAAGATCGTCGGATCGCGTCGCATCTCCGCCCGGATCGTTTCCAGGATCGCTTCACGCATCATCATCTGAGCCATTTGGGAGCGTTCCGATCAGTAGGAGATGTAGACGTCTTCGAGCACCATCTCGGGCGTCGGCAGCGGTGCTGCTCGAGCCTCCTGCACCGCCGCTTCGATGAGTGCTGCGGTCTCGGCATCGACCGCGTCCAGATCGGCCGCTTCGAGCAGCTTCGCCTCGCTCACCTTCCTGCGAAAGGCGATGAGGCAATCGCGCTCCGCACGCAGCCGATCGATCTCGCCCTCGCCGCGATAGCGCTGGGGATCGCCTTCGAAATGACCGTAGAAGCGCTCGGTGTCGAATTCGATCGCGGCAGGTCCGTTGCCGCCGCGGACGTGCTCCAGCAGCTCCCGCATCGCCTCATAGCTTTCGAAGAAATCGCAGCCGTTGGCGCGCCACGCCTTCATGCCGAAGGCCTCGGCGCGGCCGGCAATGTCGCTGGCGGTAGCGGTCGCGTAATCGGGGCCGGTGTGTTCCGAATAATGGTTGTTCTCGAACACGAAGACGCAAGGTGCCTTGGTGACGACCGCCATGTTCATCGCCTCGAATGTCGTGCCCTGGTTGCACGCTCCGTCGCCCGAGAAGGCGACCGCGACCTTGCCGTTGCCGTCCATCTTCGCGGCCAGCGCGGCCCCCACCGCCTGGGGCGCGCCGGCACCGACGATGCCATTGGCCCCAAGCATGCCCTTGTCGACGTCGGCGATGTGCATCGATCCGCCCTTGCCTTTGCACAGGCCGGTGGCGCGTCCGTAAATCTCTTTCATCATGCCCTTCACGTCCACGCCCTTGGCGAGGCAGTGGCCGTGGCCGCGATGAGTCGAAACGATGAAGTCGTCGTCGGCGAGATGTTCGCACACGCCGACGGCGACTGCCTCTTGTCCGCAATAGAGATGAGTGAAGCCGGCAATCTCGCCCTTGGCTATCTCCTCGTGCAGCCGTTCCTCGAAGGCGCGAATCGTCGCCATGCGGCGATAGGCCTGGACAAGCTGGTCACGGCTCAATTGCATGAAGACCTCATCTGGACAGGTGGTGACCGTCGATACGACGGGCGCCTTGGAGCTGGGTGTATGCTGGCTTTGGATTGCCGGGCGCGTGCCGCGCACTCGCCGAGCCGGACTACATCTTCAAAGACTCGCCGCAAGCGGGTTCGCATTACGCCGGCATCCAAACTGATCATCGGACCGTCCAGCCGACACGCGAGGCATTCGCTCGCCAGGACCCGGATCCGTCGCCGCGGATCAACCGCGGTGGTTGTTCGCCGGCGCGGAAGCCCTCCGCTATCGCCCTCGTGCGCATTGTCCTCCCCGATTCCGTTGCCCCGGCACTAAGCCGGAAAGCGATGGCCGGGAGGACTCTCACAAACGTTAGGCAAGCGCGAAAGCGAGGGCGCTACTTAGGAATTGAGACCGATATAACCGAGTTGCGCCGCCTTGAAGACGGTCTGGCTGCGGTTGACCGCATCGAGCTTGAGCGACGCGTTGTGGATGTGGAAACGCACGGTGGCACGGCTGCGCTCGATAATCGTCGAGATTTCGAAGTCGGTCTTGCCAATCGCCGCCCAGCGCAAACATTCGACTTCGCGCTTGGATAGACGCGAAGCGGCGGGCAGCCGCTGCGCCCGGCACATCACCGGCACGTAGCTGGAGATGAACGTGCGTGCATAGACGCCGAGTTCATCGCCGAATGCCTCGAACGCGTCGCCAAGATCGGTCACTTCCGGATCGGGCGAATTGAAGCTGACCGCGCCGACCTGCCCGAACGGCAGATGTACCGGGACGACGATCGCTGCGCGGGTCATTGCCCGCGCTTCGAAATTGGTCAGGTCGATCTTTTCCAGAAAGGCGTTGCGCTGCCAGGTGCGGATGCCGTCCGCGTTGCACCAGAAAGGCTCGCTGGTATAGCGACACGCGGCCGGCAATGGGCTGTCGAGCGCCAGTCGCGGACTATGCCACCAGCGATCGTTCACCGTCCAGCCGAACACGTCGCTGGCGAGGATCGCGCCGGAGGCATCGACCATCGGTTCCTTGACCGCGATATTGTGGCAGGCGGCGATACGGAAGTCGCCGAGCTCCTCAACGATGCGTCGAAAGGCTTCCGCCGCCGTACGCACGCTCTGCGCATCGCCGATGCGCACCGCTTTGATATTGTCGATCTTAAGCACGCGCGACCGTCCTTTCCGGATCCCTCGTCGAGCCATTCTCTCCGATCTCGACAGTACCGCACGCCGGGTCCGCCCGCAATCGAGCCGCACGCAAACCTATCACAATGAATAGGCGTTTTCGTTGGGTCAGCGCGCCTTCGCCCAGGCAAGCCCGCGCCGCAGCAACGTGTAGAAGACGGGTAAGTCCCAGGCGCAGCGGTCCACCGATGGCCACCAATCCGCCAGCGGCTGTAGATCGTAATGGCCGCGGCAATGACCGAGCGTGAGATAGAGCACGGCGCCCTCCCCATGTCGTTTGATGTAGAAGACCGGATGCACGCCGGGCGCATTCTCCGCTTCGGCAAAGCCGGTTCCCGGCTCGGTGCATTCAGTCTCGAGCAGCACATGCAACTCGCCGTGCGTTTCCAGGTGATAGAGTTCGTCGGTGGTGTCGAACGGCTCGACTCCCGCCACGAGCGGATGGTCGGGGTCGGCAACGGTGACGCGATACGGTTCGATCGGCGGATGGCTGATGAACTGATTGCCCAGCAGGTCCACGAAGAGCGGAGCCCAACGCGGCGCATCCCACAGGCCATTGTCGAGCAGTCGCAGGATCGAGCTGGTGCCATGCAGCGCGTACCAACGGCCGCCGCGTTCCAGCCAGCGCTTGAGCGCCTCCTGCGCGTCGAGCGACGGGACAACGTCGCAGGTGTAGGTGACGATCATGTCTGCCGCCTCGATGGCGGCGAGATTCTCGTAATCCTCGAACACGCGTACGCGCACCGATTGATCCTCGGCCAGCAGCTTAAGCAGTTCCAGTCGTGCGAAATCGATGTCGTGATATTTTCCGCCGGCCACCAGCACGCAATCTATTCGCGGCGGCCGCACCGTTTCTGGTGCCTCAATCATATGCTCAGCGCCTCCCCAGCCGGTCGTTCAATAGCTCGTGGAAGCGCTGAATGCGCTTCTCCTGCGACGTCAGCAGCGCTCCCGTATAACCTTTGGAGTGCAACCCCTGCTGTTGGCTGACTGCCACCGAAAGGTCCTGATCGGCGACGAAACCGGCCGACTTTTCGCCATGCCTGAACCGTTCCTTTTCGGCGGAACGGAACGGCAAGCGACCGACGGGGGTCTCCACTTCGTCCATGCCGTCGACGCGCGGCATGACGTACCAATGATCGAAGATACATTTCTCCGGATCGGTCGGGTGCGGCTCGGAGCGCAGCATCTGATAGCCGTCCGCGGACACGGTGAGCGTGACGTTCGGGAAGAGTGTGTAATGATAATAGTCGGTAAGCTGGCTATCATCGAGCGCGGCATAGTGCCGATGGCCGCGCGTCGGCCCGCTCCGTCTCTTGGCTTCCGCCAAAGCTTCTCGCGCCGCGCTCGCCCTGCCCGCGAAAGCGGTAGGATCGATATCCCATTGCCGCAGGATGGCGTCGAGCGGTCCTGTCACCTCAACGGCTAGCGCGGCATCGCGCGCCGAAGGTTGGCCCCCTTTCATCACCATGCGGTTGTGACCGCTAGGGAACATCTCAAAGATGGTATCGAGATAATCGTCGTTGATGAAGCTATCGAGCTCCGGATGCAGTGTCGGCAAGTGATAGCTCTCGTTGAAGTTGTCGCGAATCACTTTCCAGTTGCAGTCCGCCTCGACCGAAAGGTGTAGCACGCGCACCCAGGATTCGAGGCCATAGGCTTTCAGTTCCTTGGGCAGCGGAGCCAGCCATTCCTCCAGCGGCGCGATATCGGGATCGAAGCTGTACCAGATCATCCCGCCCCAGGCAGCGCAGGGCAGCTCGACGAGCTTCACCCTGCCACAGGGATTGCCTCCGACTACATCGTCCGCATCCGGTGCATGGCGCAGCACACCGTCCGGTCCCCAGCGCCAGCCATGGTAGGAGCAGGTCAGCGTGGCGCCACCGCCCGCATCCTGCAGCGCGAGTCGATTTCCCCGGTGGCGGCAGGCGTTGTAAAAGGCCCTGTAGCTGCCATCCTCTTGCCGGACGATCACCACCGATTCCTGCAGGAAGTCGTGGCGAACCCAGTCGCCTTCTTCCTCGAATTCCTGATCCATCGCGCCGATGTGCCAGACACCCTGCCAGAGGCGATCCCATTCGGCCTGCATCCATTCGCGCGAATAGTAGCGCTCGCCGCCAATGCGATCGCCGCGCACGGGCGGATCAAATTCGACGCGCCGGGGGCCGAGGAAGGTCTCGAGGCTCATGGTGGCATCCCGTCTCTTGTTCCCGGCATGATGACCGCAGAGCCGCCACGCGGCACCTTGCTGAAAGCATAGGTTTACAGGCGCCGCCGAGAGAGCGCACTGAGCGAGCATATAATCGATGGAGCGGGTTGAATGGCGAGGCTGGATGGCAAGGTCGCACTGGTCACCGGCGGCACCTCCGGGATCGGAGAAGCGACGGTACGGCGCCTCGCCGCCGACGGCGCGCAGGTGATCTTCACCGGATCGAACGAAGCCGCTGCCACCCGTGTGACCGACCAGACCGGCGCGCATTTTCGGCGCAGCGCGGTCGAGGATGCGGGGGCCTGGGACGCGCTGTCGGGCTGGATCCGTGAACGCTTCGGTAAATTGGATATCGCTTTCGCCAACGCCGGCACCGAAGCAGGCGACGGCAGCGTCGAGCATATCAGTATCGAAGGCTGGAATCGCATTGTCGCGGTCAACCTCACTGGCGTCATGCTCACCTGCCAGGCTGCCGTTCGCCTGATGCGCGACAATCCTGGCGGAACCGGGTCGATCATCGTCAACTCGTCAATGAGCGCCTACAAGCCGATGGGCAATTTCGTCGCCTATTCCACGACCAAGGGCGCCTTGGTGGCGCTTACCAAATCGGTCGCGATTCATTGCGCCAACCAGGGACTGAAGATCCGCGCCAATTCGATCCATCCCGGTGTCGTCGAGACCGACATGATCCGGAACATCATCGACAAACAGGCCGATCCGGCCGCCGCACGCGCGGCCTATGAAGGGATGGCACCGCTCAACCGCATGGGACGGGTCGACGAAATCGCCGCGCTGGTCTCGTTCCTGGCAAGCGACGAGGCCAGCTTCATCACCGGCTCCGAATATTCGATCGACGGCGGTTCGACTGCCGGGATGATGGGGGTATGAACCGCCTCGCAGGACGCGTTGCACTGGTCACCGGCGGGTCGCGTGGAATCGGCCGGGCAGTCGTCGAACGGCTGCTGGAGGAAGGCGCTTCCGTGATGATCGCGGATCTGGGCGACGCGGACAGCGATGATCTCGGCCCGAACGCCGCCTATATTCGCCTCGACGTCGGCGACGAGGTCCAGTGGCGCGTCGTGGTGGACACCGTGCGGTCACGGTTCGGGCGTCTCGACATCCTCGTCGCCAACGCCGGCATCAGCGGGACCGGGCCGATCAGAGACATCTCGCTCGAAGATTGGCATCGGACCTTGCGCGTCAATCTGGACGGCGTGTTCCTCGCGACCAAATATTGCGCCGATCTGCTGGCGGAAGCGGGCGTCGACCATCGCGGCGGCGCCAGCATCATCAACATCTCGTCGATCATGGGACTGGTCGCTTTGCCCCAGGCTGGCCCCTATATCGCCAGCAAGGGCGGCGTGCGCATGCTGAGCAAGTCCGCGGCGCTGGAGTTCGCGGCCGCCGGGCTCCCGATCCGAGTCAATTCAGTCCATCCCGGTTTCGTCGAGACCCCGCTGCTGACGGGCAGCTCGAGCGCCGACGCAATCGCATTCTACATTTCCGGCACGCCGATGGGGCGAATGGCGCAGCCGTCCGAGATCGCCTCGGTCGTGGCATTCCTCGCGTCCGACGATGCTAGCTTCATGACCGGATCCGAGCTGGTCGTCGATGGCGGCTGGACCGCTCAATAGGAGAGTGAAGATGTTCGGATCGCTGGAAGGCACCGTCGCGCTCGTCACTGGCGCGGGCGGCGGGATCGGGCGCGCGACGGTCGAGGCGCTGCGCGCAGCGGGCGCAGAGGTCATCGCGACCGACATCAAGGCGCCCACTTGCGGTACGCTCAACCTGGTGCAGGATGTCACGGATGAAGCCGGCTGGACCCAGCTGGCGGAAGCGATCCGCGAACGCTGGGGCCGGCTGGACTGCCTCGTCAACAATGCCGGGATCGCGACCGTATCGACGATCGAGAACAACGATTTGCTCGCCTGGCGACGGCAGATGAGCGTCAACGTCGACGCGCTGCTGCTCAGTTGCAAGGCGATGCTGCCGCTGCTGCGCGAAAGCGGCAAGACCCGGGCGGGCGGCGCGTCGGTCGTCAATCTTTCGTCGGTCGGCGGCCTCGGCGGCGCGCCGTTCATGGCGGCCTATTGCACGAGCAAGGGGGCGGTTCGCCTTTTCTCCAAGAGTGCGGCGCTCGAATTCGCGGCGCTCAAATACAATATCCGCGTCAATTCGGTCCACCCCGGCGGTATCGAGACCGCGATGATGGACGAGATTATCGATGCCTATGTCGCGATGGGCGTGGCGCCCGACAGGGCCACCGCGCGCGCCGGCGTCGATGCACAGCATCCGCTGGGCCGCTGGGGCAAGCCGGATGAAATCGCGTCCGGCATCCTCTATCTCTGCTCGACTGCTTCGAGCTTCATGACCGGATCGGAGTTGGTGATCGACGGCGGCTTTACCGCGCATTGAACCGGTTGCCGCCTCTCAAACGGTAGGCTGCGGACCTTTCTTGCCGTTCAAATACCAGTCGACCGTCTCGTGGAAGAACTGGTTTCCCCGCTCGTTCTTGCCGAAGATCACGGTGTCGAGTGCCCCGGACTCGATCCCCTTCTGGATTTCCATCCCGATCAGGTAATCTTCCTGGTAGGTCACGTCGCGAAGCCAGCCGATCATCTGTTCGATATTCGCCCGGTCCTCGGCGTCGCCGGGCGGATCCTTGCGCGCATACAAAAGCACGGTCCGGTTCTTGTCGGGCGTCGGCCCGGGGAAAAGTTGCGCGATCTGCGCGATCTCGGGGGCAAGGAACGCCGATACGTTGGGGAACAGAATCCGCACCAAATCGAACCCGTTGTTCTCCTGCGCGGCCCATTGATCGCGCGGAATATCGCGCAATTTGCGGATCGATACCTGAGGAAAGCCGATCCGCAAATGCGGCCCGAAGCTCTCGTAATGCGTGACGTTGGAAGGCGTGCGCGGGTGGATGGTAGTTGGGTGCAGCGAGGCGAAATGATATCCTTCCAGATATCCATCGAAAGTGATCTTCCAATTCGCACCCTCGATCACGCGCGCGCCGAGGAAGCTCCAATCCTTGAAGTTCAGCGCCTCGAAATCACCGAGCATGCCGGCGAAAAAGCCATCGAAATCGACCTCTTCGCCGGGCGTCAGCACCACGAAGATCATGCCCGCCTTTTCATGGCACGGTAGCGCGCGCAGGCCGCGCGTGGTCTTGTCGATGTCGCCGAACTTCTCACGGTCGGCAACCGCGAGCAGCTTGCCGTCGAGACCATAGGTCCAGCTGTGATATTTGCAGGTGAAGCGTGCGCATTTGCCATGCCCCTCGGCCGCGACCGGCGCGCCGCGGTGCGCACAGACGTTGAGGAAGGCTCGCGCCTCACCCTCCTTGTCGCGCACGATTAGGACCGGCAGGCCCATCGCGTCCATCGCCTTGTATGTCCCCGGTTCGGCCAATTCGCACGACAGCGCGAGCATCAGCGGCACGCGCTTGAAAATGAGGTCCATCTCACGCGCCCAGATGTCCGGGTCCGTATAGGAGGAACTGGGCACGGTGGTGATCTTGTCCGACTGGTACGTCTGATCAAGCTCGACATAGTCCAGCAGCACTTCTGCAACCGAACCCAGATCCAGATGGTCCATCCTGTCCTCACGCGTTTGTTCTGAAGCGATAGGAACATATCGCATCCGTGCTGCGCAAGCTGGCTCGAATGACAGGTGGGCCGGCGTACGATAGCGCTTTATCGGAGTGGTATGGAGCGACGGGTGGCAGAAGCGCGGACGCCGCGGCCGTGGGACTGGCTGACCCCGCCGGCCGCGCATCATGCCCGTTATGCCGAAGACGGCGTCTGGCTCGGCAAGACGCTGGGCCGACTCGCATTCGAGGCTGCGGAGCGGGATCCCGATTCGATCGTCTTCCTCGGTGATCCGGCAGCCCCGACTCATGCGAGCCTCGCGGCGGACGCGGAAGCGCTGGCGGTATCGCTGCTCGACCTGGGCCTGCGGCCCGGCGACGTGGTGAGCTTCCAGACTCCCAATTGGTACGAAGCGGCCGTGATCAATCTCGCCGCGGCGATGGGCGGGTTCGTCGTCAATCCGATCGTGATCATCTATCGCGACGCCGAGGTGCGGCAGATGCTCGCCGATTGCGGCGCGAAGGTCTTCTTCCATGCGGAAACTTTCCGCGGCGTGGATTTCGCGGCGATGGTGGCGCGCATCCGGCCGGATCTGCCCGCGCTCGCGCACGCGGTTCCGGTCCGGAGCTCGCGCGGGATCGGGTACGAAGCGCTGGTCGCGGCTGGGCGCGGACGCCGGCTGGAAGTGCCCCCGGTCGATCCGCGCGGCGTCAAGATGGTGCTCTACACCTCCGGCACGACCGGCCGTCCCAAGGGTGTGCTTCACAGTCACGATAGCTTGGCACGCGCAGTGCTGGCGTGCGTGCGGCATTGGGATATTCGCGTCGGCGACGCGATCCTGATGCCCTCTCCGGTCACGCATGTCTCGGGATATGCCAACGGGCTGGAAATGCCCTTCCTCGCTGGCACGCGCACGGCGTTGATGGAGACCTGGAACGCGGCCGAGGCGCTGGCCGTGATCGAGCGGTACCAGGTGCGGGGGACGGTTGCCGCTACGCCTTTCCTGCAGGAATTGTTGCTGAGTGCGCGTGACGCCGGCACGCCCTTGCCGTCGCTCCGCTTCTTCGCCTGCGGCGGCGCCGCGATCCCGCCCGAGATCGTGCGCGGCGCCAACGCCCAGTTCGGCCGACCCGTCGCCTTTCGAGTATTTGGCAGTTCCGAGGTTCCGCTCGTGACGCTTGGATACCCGCACGACGCAGAACGCGCCGCTACCACCGACGGCGAAGTGGTCGACTATGAAGTCAAGATCGTCGACGAAACCGGAAATGCGCTGCCGCCCGGCGAGGAAGGCGAAATACTGGCACGCGGCCCCGCGATGTTCATGGGCTATGCCGACGAAGCGCAGACGCTCGAGGCGATCGACAGCGAGGGCTATTTCCGCACGGGCGACATCGGCATCTGCACGGCCGACGGCGCACTGAGTGTCACCGGCCGCAAGAAGGACCTGATCATCCGTGGCGGCGAGAACATCTCCGCACGTGAGATCGAGGATGTGCTGCAGCGCCATCCGATGGTGATCGAGGCAGCCGTGGTGTCGATGCCGCACGCCCGGCTCGGCGAAGGCGTCTGTGCCTTCGTGGTTGCCAAACCGGGGACGGCTCCCGACTTCGCGACGCTGGTCGCCTTCGTCGCGGACAGCGGTCTCGCTCCGCAAAAGCGGCCCGAACATATCGAATTCGTCACCGAATTACCGCGCACGGCGTCCGGCAAGGTTCGCAAGGACGTGCTGCGCGATAGCATCCGCCGACGCCTGGCGGAGATCAATCCCAAGGAGAAAATGCCATGGATCTCGGACTGAAGGGCCTCAAGGTCATCCTGACCGGCGGGAGCCGCGGCATCGGCCGGCGCGCGCTTGAATTGTTCGCCGAGGAAGGCTGCGATGTCGCATTCTTCTCGCGCAATGCCGAACAGGTTGCCGAAACCAAGGCTGTGCTCGAAAAGCACGGCGGCAAGATCTTCGCCTCGACTTTCGATCTCAACCGGATGGACGGATATCAGGACTGGTTGCGCCAGGCGGCGGATGCGCTCGGCGGCTGCGATATCTTCATCCCCGGCGCTAGCGCCTCGGGGAGCCAACTCACCGGCGATTGGGACAAATGCTACCAGTTCGACCTGATGGGAGCCGTCAGGGGCTGCGAGGCTTTGGAAACCTATCTGGAAGCATCCTCGCACGGGTCGGTGGTGTTCATGGGTTCGACCGCCGGCGTAGAGACGTTCCTCGTACCGCAGGCCTTCAATACGATCAAAGGCGCGCTCCTCGTCTATGCGAAGCAGCTTGGTCAGGCATGGGGCGCCAAGCGCATCCGCGTGAACACCGTATCGCCTGGCCCCGTATCGTTCGCGGGCGGGAACTGGGAAGCGATCAAGGCGGGCATGCCCGAGCTGTACGACGCTCAGCTCCCGCAATTCGCGCTCGGCCGCATCGGCGAACCCGACGACGTGGCGAAGACCATCGTCTTCATCGCGAGCCCCGCTTCCGGATATACGACCGGCACGAATGTCATCGTCGACGGAGGCTATACCAAGCGCGTGCAATTCTGAACTGCACCCGTTCGCGCCGAGCGAACGGAGCGGGACACGCGATCGATCCGACGGCCTTCATTCCGCGATCTGCAGCATCATCTTTCCGTCGTTGGTGCCGTCGAACAGCCGGAGGAACGCCGGCAATGCGTTTTCGATGCCCTTGTCGATATGCTCGTCGGCGCGGAGCGTGCCCTCTTTGACCCATTGCGAGAGCGGTCCGATCGCTTCGGCGAAGCGGGGGATAAATTGCGTGAGGATGAAGCCCTCGATTCGCGCGCCCTTGACGATAAGCTGCCAAAGATTGCGCGCGCCGCGATGCTCACCATTATATTCGCTGATCAGGCCGCACAGCACGACGCGCGCCTTCGGGTTGAGTGCGAGCAGGCCGGCATCGAGAATATCGCCGCCGACATTCTCGAAATGCACGTCGACACCATCGGGAGCCGCGACCTTGATGGCGGCGGCGAGTTCCTCGCAACTCTTCCCGCGATAGTCGATCGCCGCGTCATAACCATAGTCGCGCAGCAATCGTGCGCATTTTTCGGGTCCGCCGGCGATACCGACGGTGCGGCAGGCATGCCGCTTCGCGATCTGTCCGACCAGCGACCCCACCGCGCCTGCCGCGCCGGTCACCAGCACCGTTTCGCCCGGCCGGGGCTTCCCCACCTCGAGCAGCGCGAAATAGGCAGTCAGGCCGATCGCCCCGACCGAAGACAGATAATTGGTGACGGACGGGACCGCGTTCGGATCGACACGTGCGGTGAAGCCCCCACCGCTGCACAGTGAATAATCCTCGATCGCGTTCAGCCCGGACGCCCAGACGCCGACCGGGAAATCGGGGTGTCGCGATTCCGCGACGATGCCGATCGTGGTTGCACGCACCGGATCGCCCAGCCGGATGGGGGGGAGATAGGAAGGCACGTCGTCCATCCAGCCTCGAATGGCGGGGTCCAGCGAGGCATAATGGTTTCGCAGCAGGAACTCGCCATCCCCCAACACGCGAGTCGGCTGTTCCACCAACCGGAAATCGTCCGGGACGGGCATACCGTCAGGCCGGCGGACGAGCGTGAAGCGGCGGTTGGCGGGCATCAGGCGACCTCCTCGTTCGCGACGCAGGATAGTGCGAAGCGCCGGCCCGCGTCGCGCCCGGCGCGATAGCCAAAGACCATCCCGGGCCCGAGCGTGCCACCCGCACCGCCATAGGTCATGCCCATGGGCGAGGCCATGACGTTGCCTGCGGCATAGAGACCGGGGATCGCGCGGCCGTCGACGTCGAGCACGCGCGCGTCCGTGTCGGTCTTGGGACCGCCTTTGGTTCCGAGCGCACCGCTCTTCACCTCGATCGCGTAATATGGGCCCTCCCCGATCGGTCCCAGCGTCGCGCGTTTGCTCCCCCGGTGTTCGGGATCGCCCCACCACAGGTCGTTCGCGCTTTCGCCTCGACGGAAGTCGGGGTCTTCGCCGGCTTCGGCATAAGCATTGAACGTCGCGATGGTCTTCTCCAGGCCCGCAGCATCGATGCCCACCTTTGCCGCGAGCTCGGCCAGCGAGTCTGCGCGGGCAATCCATTGGGGCGGGCGGGCACCTCCGGTAAACGCATCAGAGAGGCCGCCGACGAACGGCCATTTGGCATAAAAGTCCTGGTTGAAGATCAGCCAGCACGGCAGATTGGCATATTCGAACCGGCTGACATCCTGTTCGTGGAACGCCGCGCCGAACGCGTTGTAGTTCGACGCTTCGTTGGTGAAACGCTTGCCATGGCGATTGACCATCAGCGAGCCCGGCATCGTGCGCTCATAGGTGAGCAACTGCCGACCCATCGCATTGACCTCGGTCGGTACCTCGATCACCGGCATCCACCACGCCTCGCGCATATTGCCGAGCATTGCGCCCACGCGCATCGCCATCTTGAGGCCATCGCCGGTGTTGGTCTTGATCGAGACTGGGTGGGTCAGAGGACCGCGGGTAAATGCCCGGATCATCTCGGGATTCCATTCGAACCCGCCGGTTGCGAGGATCACGGCCTTTGCCCCAATCGTGAAAGGCCCGTCCGGACCCTCGAAACGGACACCGGCCACCGCGCCGTCGTTCATCACCAACTCAGTGGCTCGGCAACCAGGTCGGGGTTCGATGCCGCGGTCCAGGCACCCGCGAAGCAGCCGGCCGACCAATGCCAACCCCATCCCGCGTTCGTCGTTACGTTTGCGCTGCTCTTTTACCTCCGCTGGGGCCGGCGTGGGCACCGACTTGCCCAGCGTGGTCTCGCCAATCGTGTAGGTAAAGTCCGGATAATAAGGCGATACGCCGACACGGTCTCGCCATTCTCCCAACTCGCCATAGGGGAATGGCGGGCATTCCAGGGTGCGTCCTCCCTCGGGAAGACCGCCGGGAAACTCAGGGTGATAATCCGGAAACTCGGGCACTGCGCAGAAGCGAACCGGCGTATTCGCCTCGAGATAGCGCACCATCTCCGGACCAGTGTCGACATAGGCTTCGGCCATGAGCGGATCGATCATGCCGTGCGACAGCGACATGAGATAAGTGAGCGCCTTGTCGCGGCTGTCCTGACGACCGGCGGCAAGCTCGTGCGGATTGTTGGGTATCCATATCTGCCCGCCCGACCATGCGCTGGTTCCGCCAACGGTTTCAGCCTTCTCGAAGAGGCCGACGCGCGCGCCGCCATCATGGGCCATGATCGCCGCCGTCAGCCCCGCCGCGCCGGTGCCGAGCACGATCACATCAAAGTCGACCATCTTCCCTCTCCGCTGCTTTGGCGCGATGGTGCTCCCCGCCGACGTCCGCAGGGACTGGCCAAATCGCTAGTCCGGGCTCGGTGCGGAGTGGCGCATAACATCCGCCGGCAGAAGTCCGGTGAACAAGAGAGGATACGTGGAGAATGGCTGATCGGGACCCGACGATCGAAGCGGCCGGGGCCGCGCGCTGCCCAGGCGCGACCTGGACGGACATTTTGGCCCTCGACAGCCGTCCCGTGCCCAACTTCTTCAAGGAAGAAAAATACGAATATCGCGGGTCCGCTCCCCTCGACGCCACCCGCTACACCAGCGCCGACTTCGAGCGGCTCGAACGGGAGAAGATGTGGCCGTTCGTCTGGCAATTCGCGGCACGCGAAGAGGACCTGCCGGAGCCTGGCGATTATGTCGTCTATGAGAATGCTGGCCGCTCCTATCTGATCGTCCGACAGGACGACGGCGGGGTAAAGGCGATGCACAATGTCTGTCTGCATCGCGGTCGCAAGCTGCGCACCGAGGATGGCGCCGCGGACCAGTTCCAATGCCCTTTCCACGGCTTCACCTGGAAGAAGGATGGCACGCTCAAGGAGATCCCGTGCGCATGGGATTTCGAACATCTGAAGAAGCGCGACATGCGCCTGCCCGAAGCCGAGATCGGCCAATGGCAAGGCTATATCTTCCTGCGCGAGGTGCCCGGCGGGCCCAGTCTGGAAGCGTTTCTGGCACCGCTACCCGACTTCTTCCCGCGCTGGCGCCACGATCAATGCACGACCGCCATCTGGGTCGGCAAGGTGGTGCCGGCCAATTGGAAGGTCACGATGGAGGCCTTTATGGAGGCCTGGCACACGATCGTCACCCATCCGCAATTGCTGCCGTTCACCGGCGACGCGAATACCAGCTACAATATCTACGGCGACAATGTGAACGTCGCCTACACGCCGTTCGGGATCATGTCCCCGCATCTCGATCCCGCCGGCAAGGAACAGCAGTGGATCGTCGACGAGTTCATCAAATATAATGGCCGTTCGGCGGACAATTACGACGACAGCCCCTATGCAGTGACCGTCCCCGAGGGAATGAGCGCGCGCCAGGCGCTCGCCGAAGCGATGCGCGTCAATTTCACCCAGACGTTCGGCCATCCCGAGTTGCACGAGCAGGCGACCGATGCCGAGTTGCTCGACGCCTTCGTCTACAATGTCTTCCCGCATTTCGCGCCCTGGGGCGGCTATATGCCCAACATCGTCTATCGCTGGCGGCCGTGGCGCGACCCGGACCATTGCTTGATGGAGGTCCGCATTCTGGTCCGCGTACCCGAGGGCCAGCCAATTCCACGCGGCGTGCCGATGAAGCTGCTGACCGATGACGAGAAGTGGACCGCGGCGCCGGAGCTCGGAGTGCTCGGCCATGTGTTCGAGCAGGACATGGATAATCTGCCCTTTGTCCAGCAGGGCCTGAAGGTCTCGAAGAACGGGCAGGTCCAGCTCGGCGACTATCAGGAGATACGGATCCGTCAGTTCCATCAGACGCTCGACAAATATCTCGACGCCTGACCCATGCCGACTTTCCAACCGCCGCAGGCATGAAGGCACTGCTTTCCACGCATCCGGGCGGACCGGACGCGCTGACGCTGTCGACCATCGCCAACCCCGTCCCGGGGCCGGGTGAGCTTTGCGTGCGAGTGTTGGCCTGCGCGATCAACTATCCCGACGTGCTGCTGCTCGAGGACCGCTATCAAGTGAAACCCCCGCGCCCCTTCGCTCCGGGCACGGAAATCGCCGCGGTCGTCGAAACGGTCGGCCCCGACGTCACCGGCTGGGAACCGGGGCAAAGACTGATCGCGATGATCGGTTATGGCGGACTCGCCGAAAAGGCCGTGCTGCGTGCCGATCAAGCATTTCACTTGCCCGCCGCACTGGATCCCACCGAAGGCTCCGCGTTGCTCATGACATATGCCACGGCGATCCACGGCCTGGTCGATCGGGGCGCATTGCAGCCGGGCGAGCGGCTGCTGGTACTGGGCGGGGCGGGTGGCGTCGGCCTGGCCGCGACCGAAGTCGGCAAAGCCTTGGGTGCGACCGTCATCTCCGCCGTGTCAGACGGTGCGAAGGCCGAGGCGGCGCGAGAGGCGGGTGCCGACGATTTCCTGATCTATCCCGCCGACCCGGCCGACCCCCGCGCGCTCATGGCCGCCTTCAAGGCGGCAAGTGGCGAGAGCGGCTTCGATGTCGTTCTCGATCCGGTCGGCGGCGCCTATTCCGAACCTGCGCTACGGGCACTGGCCTGGGGTGGCCGGTTCCTGACAGTCGGATTTCCTGCCGGCATTCCAAGCATTCCGCTGAACTATATCCTGTTCAAGAGCTGCGACGTGCGCGGAGTGTTCTGGGGCGAGTTCGCCAAGCGTGAACCGGACCGCAACCGCGCGCATGTCGAACGTCTTCTCGGCTGGTGGACGGAAGGCAGAATCCGCCCCCGCATCGCGCGCCGGTGGCCGCTGTCCGAAGGCGCGGAGGCGATACGCTGGCTCGCATCCCGACAGGCGATCGGCAAGGCCGTCGTCGAAATCGCTTCCGCCTGAGTTCAGCGGCGTCGCAACCCTACACGGAGTCTCTCCCATGCCCGACCGTCACGCACATATCGTCGATCTCGTCAGGCAGCTCTACGCACGCGCCCAGGCGGGCGACTGGACTGCCGCCGAGGCGCAGCTCACCGACGATTTCGTCGCAATCGAGGCAGACCATTTGCCCTTCGCGGGCACCTATTCCGGCAAGACTGGCCTGCGCGTGCTGTACATGAAAGTCATGGGCATGGCCGACGTGTCCGATATGCAAATCCACGACATCACTGTCGGGGAGGAGCACGCCGTAGCGCTACTCGACCTGGTGTTCGCCAGACCCGAAGGCCTGCGAGCCCGAATCGCCGAGATGTTCCGTTTTCGCGGAGACCAGGTGTGCGAGCTCCGGCCCTTTTACTTCGATCCGGCGCCTGTCGTGGCAGCCGTGGCGGCGAAGCGCGAGGCCCTGGCTGGTTGAGGCAGGCTTGCAGGATCCGGACGAGCGGAATGGTCGGGCTGATCAACTGCCCACGACCGCCAGCATTTCCTCCCGCGTCGGGTTGCGGCGTAGCGTCAGGCCGCCATTCACTTGGAGATTCTCGCCAGTCATGAAGCATTCGTCGGACGCTAGCCAAACGGCGGCGGCGGCGATGTCTTCCTTCGTGCCGATCCGGCCGAGCGGATATCCGGCGATGAAGCTTTCGAACAGACCGGGTACCTGCTTGGCCTCGGCCGTCATCGGCGTCTCGGTCAGTCCGGGCGAAATCGAATTCGCGCGGATACCGCTTGCCCCGAATTCATGTGCGACGCAGCGCACGACGTGATCGATCCCGGCCTTGGTGCCCATATAGGCGGCATGGTCGTTGAGCATGATCTTGGCCGTGGCGGAGCTGATCTGAATGATGCTCCCGCCCGGTCGATCGTTGGCAATCATGGCCTGCACCATTTCCTGGAAGAACATGAAGGGGCCGACGAACTGCAGCGCCGTCATCCGCGCCAGTTCCTCGTCACTGGTCTCCAGGAATCCTTTGAGGAGACCCCAGCCAGTCGTGTTGACCGCGATGTCGAGCCGGCCAAGCCAGGCCTTTGCATCGCGGGCGAGCGCCGCGACCTCGCTCCGATCGGTGATGTCGCAGCTGATTGCCAGTCCGTTCAGTTCCTCCGCCAGCGCGCCGAGGACGTCGGTATGGCGTCCGGACACCACCACCCGTGCGCCTTCCGCCCTGAAACGTCGAGCGATCGCCTGCCCCATATTGTCACGACCAGCCGCGCCGAGCACGACCGCGACCTTTCCCTCGAGCCGGCCCACGACAATCTCCTCGCCAGTCCTGCGGCAGAGCCGCCGATTCTTAGAATTGGAAGCCGATCTGCGCGCCGAAGACGCGCGGCTCGCGTGCCGCACTGAAAGCCCATAAGGTCGGGAAGGCGGCAACGTTGAAGGCCGTCGCGGTGCCGCGATCGTCGAGCGCGTTGCGGATGAAGCCGGTGAGATGCGCCTTGGTGCCGTTGCTACCCATTTTCCATTGTACGGTCGCGCTCAAGTCGAGCAGATTCTGCCGGTCCGAGCGAAGCCTTGGGTCGTTGCGTTGGACGACGATCGTGCCCGTGGCCGGGATCGTCGTCGCGGGATCAGCCGCGATCTGCTGGTCGTAGGGCGTGATGTAGCGATAGCCAGCGTGGAAGCTCAGATCGCTCTGCTCGGTCAACGGAATCTTGTAGTCCGCCACGAACGAGCTGGTGAGTTTCGGCGCATAGATCAGGCCGACGTTCGAGAAATCGAAGGTGCGCACGGCGCCGAATACGGGTTGGTCGACGATGAAGCCGTGAAACTTGGCATCGGTGTAGCCAACCGAGGCAGTGAGCGTCAGCCCGCGCATGGGCCGCACCGCCAGGTCCGCTTCGATACCCTTGATCTTGGCGCCCGCGGCATTGACGACGAGCGTTTCGTTGCCCACGCCGCCCGGCAACGTGACGGTCGTGTTCTGCTGGATCTTGGTATAATCGGTGTAATAGCCGGCGACATTGAGCACGACTCGGCGGTCGAACAATTCGCTCTTCACGCCGGCCTCGTACACGGACACGCTCTCAGGATCGTAGGGCGTGGTGGCAGAGACCACCGTCTGGCCGCGGCCGCTGAAGCCGCCCGAACGATAGCCCTTCGACCAAGTCGCGTAGAGCATCAATGTGTCGGTGGGCCGGTAATCGAGCGTCAGCTTGGGCGTGAAGCGGCTCCAGCTCTTCTTCGCCGCCCCTGGGTAGATGGGCGGATTGATGTTCTCTTTTTCATCGTGCGTGTAGCGCCCGCCGCCCGAAAGGCGCAGCTTCGGCAGGAATTTCCAGTTGAAGTCGATGAAAGCCGCCTCCGATCGCGACTTTCCGGTCGTGTCCTGTTGGCCGGCGAAGGCACCGAACACATTGGTGTCCTGAATCAGGTGATAGCGGCTCTCGAAATAATAGAGGCCGGCGACATAGTCGAACGTATCGGTGAGATTGCCGCTGGCCCGAAGTTCCTGGCTGAACTGATGATAGGTCTGACGGCGCGCAGCATCGTACAAGCCGTTGGTCGCGAAATCCTGTCGCTGGCGCTCGTCGCTGTCGCGATAGGAAGTGACCGAGGTGATCTTCACCGGCCCGGCGCTGAGGTTCATCTCGAGCGTGGCGGCCCGGGCGCGATAATGGCCGTAATAATTCGGTTGATCGAACATCGTGTAGATGTCGGTGGTGTTGTTTCGTCCACAGCCCCCTGCCGGAAGATACGCGCAGAAGGCGTCGCCCGGCTGCGTCAAGGAACCGTTGACCGGCTCGAAATCCTGCTGCTGCTCCTCGAGCGTCAGCAGGGCATTGAAGCTGTTCGACGGCTCAAGGAGGAAGCTCGCTCCGAAGTTCTCGCTATTGCTGCCGCCGACATGCTTGCCGGTCGCAGCGTCGGTGTAAAATCCATCGTTCTGCTGGTGGAATTCGAACAATTTGACGCCGAGCACGTCCTTCACGAGCGGCACGTTGAGCACGCCGCGCACATCGAACTGATGAAAGCTGCCGTAGCTGGCCTCGAACTTGCCGCTCCACTTCAGTGTCGGGCGGGTGCGGCGCACGTTGATCACGCCGCCGATCGTGTTGCGGCCGAACAAGGTGCCTTGGGGCCCGCGCAGAATCTCGAGCGAGTCGATATCGAAGAAGTCGAGCAATTGGCCGGTGGACGTGCCGATATAGACGCCATCGACCATCACGCCGACAGCCGGATCGAAGCTCTTCTCGACGTCTGCGAACGCAATGCCGCGGATCGAGATGTTGGCCGTGGCTGCGCCCGTCGACTGAGTGGTAATGAGCACGTTCGGCGCGACGCCCTGCAGGTCGGTCAGGTTGACGGCGCGGGTCGCCTCCAACTGCTGGGGCGCGATAGCAGTGATGGCTACCGGCGTGTTCTGCAGGGTTTCATTGCGTCGGCGCGCCGTAACCAGGATCTCATGGATTACGGCCTCGTCCGGAGCCGCAGCAGGCGCGGCGGGCGCCGCACTGGCGGTTGCCGGCGGCGCTTCCTGCGCCATCGCCGTTCCAGCAGCCAGCGCTGCCAGCGAACATGCTCCCCAAAGCATCGCGCCGCGCATAAGGTTCATTTGCTCCCCTTCCCCATTTTAGGCCGGCATTGTTCTGCCCTTGTCGCGCGAGCCTGTCCGAAGGCCGCGACGGCGTCACCTGCGCAATCTGTTAGCGGGCCGGAACGTCAGCCTTCCGGCGAGGTGCCTATTCTAAATGGTGGTATCGATTTCGCGCGACCATGCGATGATTGTCGACGCAGTAGGAGGAAGCCGGTCAATGTTCGATCTGCAACGGATACATCATACGGGCATGGCAGTAGCGGACATCACGGCCGCTCAAGCTGCGATCGGTGCCGCGCTCAATCTCGAATGGGCGCCCGTCCGCGACTTTGATCCTCTGCCCTTCTGGACACCCGAGCACGGCACGCACGAAGTGTTCGTCCGCGCGACCTACTCGCGCACCGGTCCGCATCATCTCGAACTGGTCCAAGGCACAGGCCCCTTCTACGATCCGGACAGGATGCCGGATGCGCGGCATATCGGCGTAATGGTCGATGACTTGCCGGCAGAGGCCGAGCGGCTGCTAAGGTTGGGCTGGAAGGTGATTGCGGCGGGTGCGGCGCCGGACGACGGCTTCGGGCTGATCACCTATTTGCGGCCACCGCTGCCCGGCTTGATGATCGAGTTGATCTCGGTCGCGCTCAAGCCGATCCTCGACGAATGGATCGCAGCGGACTAGCCGCGTTTTAGCCGATCCTCCCTGATCAGTGCGCCGGCGCGCCAGGCGAGCGCCATCGCCGGACCATTGGTGTTTCCGGAAACCGGCGATGGCATCACCGAGCAATCGACGACGCGCAGCCCCTCTACACCGCGGACGGAAAGTCGAGGGTCCACCACGGCCCTGACGTCCGAGCCCATTCGGCAGGTCGCCACCGCATGCGTGCCGCACATCGAGAGACGCCGGAACACTCGGAGTATCTCGTCGTCGCTACGGCAGGCAGGGCCCGGCACCAGTTCTTCCGCCAGATGCTCCCGAATGGCGGGCATCCCCATATAGCGCCGCATGAAGCGCACCATCGCGACCGCCGCGCTGCAATCCGCTTCGGTTGTCAGCCAGTTCGGCGTGATTACTGGCGGCTGCGACGGGTCGGACGAGCGCGCCATAACCCGCCCCTCGCTCGTCGGTCTCAGCAACTGGCCGTAGATGGTAAGGCCAGGCGCCCGTTCCACATCGGCGAGCGGCACGGGAAAAGTATCGTCGCCGCGCGCGAACGTGAACGCGCTCATGTAGAGCTGTGCGTCGGGCCGCTCGACTGCCGCCGTCGTCCGGACGAAAGCGCCCACTTCGAACGGCCCCGTGGCAAGCGGACCCGTTCGGGTCAAGAAGTAGCGGAGCGCGCTCCACCACAGCCCGGCGCCATAGAAGCGCCGGTTGTTTCCCCGATCGCCTTTCAGTCGATAGGGAATGGCGAATCCCAGATGCTCGCGCATCTTGTCGCCGACGTCGGGACTGTGGTGGACAGGAGCGATCCCAAGGGCCGACAGCTCTTCCGCCGGGCCGATGCCCGACAGCTGGAGTAGCCGGGGGCTAGCGATCGCGCCCGCCGCAACGACCACTTCGCCCTTGCTCCGGAAGGAAACCGGCACGCCGCCCCGCCGGCCCGCGACGCCGATCACTCGTTTCCCCTCGAACAACAGCCGATCGACTTCGACTCCGGTCGCGACCTCGACATTGCCACGTCGCACCGCAGGATGGAGGAAGGTCCGGGCCGCGCTCTGGCGCCGGCCGTTGCGAATATTGTGGGCATAATAGCCGACGCCTTCCTGATCCTCGCGGTTCAAGTCCTCGCGCCGCTCGAGGCCCATCTGTTCGCCTGCGCGGATCAGCGCTTCCGACAGAGGATAACGGAACTTTCCCGTGCTGATCGGGACCGGACCTCCGACGCCGCGCAGACCATCATCGCCCAGTTCATGGTCTTCGATCGCGCGGAAGGCCTGCTTCATCGCGGCCCAGTTCCAGCCCGCCGCCCCGCGCGCCTCCCATTCGTCATAGTCCTCCGGCTGGCCGCGGACATAGATCATGCCGTTGATCGAGCTGGACCCGCCGAGCCCCCGCCCGCGCACCCAGATTTCGGTCGCCGGCATTCCCGGTTCGCGCGGCTGGTCGACGGGGTAGTGCCAGGCATGCGCGGGATCGAGTACCAGCTTGCCGATGCCCTTGGGCATGTCGATCAGCCAGCTGTCGTCGCTACCGCCCACTTCCACCACAAGCACACGGATGTCGGGATCCTCGGCGAGACGGCTCGCAACGACGCATCCGGCCGAGCCCGCGCCTACAACGATATAGTCCCAGGCTGCCTCCGAGGCGGTGGTGTCGCGAGTCACTGCGCGGTCATTCCGCCATCGACGACGATCTCTGCGCCCGTGACATATTTGGCGTCGTCCGACAGCAGAAACAGGATGGTCGCGCCAATATCCTCGGGCTCACCGAGCCGCCGCAAGGGAATGCCGGCGGTGAGCAGTTCATGTTGCTCCGGATTGTCGGCGACCGACACCTTCATCATGTCGGTCGCGATCATGCCGGGATGGATCGAGTTGCAGCGGATGCCGTCGGGCGCCCCTTCGAGCGCGATCACCTTCGACATCGACCTGATGCCGCCTTTGCTCGCGGCATAGGCGGCCGTACCGGCGACACCGACGATCGCTGCGACCGACGACAGGTTGACGATCGCCCCGCCCTGCCCCTGCGCGCGCATCTGCCGAAGCGCGGCGCGGCAGCCGAGATAGACGCTAGTGAGATTGACTTCGATCTGGCGGGACCAATCCGCGGTTTCGAGCTCATCCATCGCCCGCAGCACAGCGATGCCGGCATTGTTGACGAGCGCGTCCAGCTTTCCGAAACGCTCCACGACCGTCGCGACCGTCAATTCCCAGCCGGCTTGATCGGTGACGTCCTGGCGGAGCGCCGCCGCACCTTCGCCGAGCTCCGCCGCGCGTTGCGCAGTCGCGTCGCCGTCCAAATCGGTCAGCATGACGCGCGCACCTTCGGCATGAAGCCGCCGGGCCGTGGCGAAGCCCAGCCCCGCAGCTGAGGCAGCGCCTGTCACAAGCGCCACCTTGCCCGACATCCTGCCCATGCATCGTCTCCCGCTGAGATGGCTATCGCCATTTTCGAACGCGATGGTCCGTCCGACGGCGCCGCGGCACAACTGCTCCTTGGGTCAGGTCCCCTCCGAAACTCACCGTCCTATGGGCGACGAAACAAACGCTTCAGCCAGGCGAGCAGACGATGAGTGAACCCCCAGTTTCGGTCAGGATCGAGGGCGGCATTGCCTGGCTGACGTTGGCGCGCCCTGATGCACGCAACGCAATCGGGCCGGAGCTGGCTGCCGCGCTGAACGACGCTGCCCAGCGCTGTTCAGAGGACCCTGCCGTGCGCTGCGTGGTGCTCACCGGAGCGGGCCGCTACTTCTGCGTAGGCGGGGACATCAGCCTGTTCGCCAAGGCGGGCGGCTCGGCCGAAGCCGAAGTGCTCGAACTGGCCCGCACCCTCCACGCGGGCGTGTATCGCCTTGCCACCATGGCAAAGCCGCTGATCACCGCGATCAACGGACCGGCGGCAGGCGCGGGCCTCAGCCTCGCCATTCTCGGAGATATCGCCCTTGCAGCGGAATCGGCGCATTTTACCGTGGCCTATAGCGCTATCGGGCTCACCCCCGATGGCGGCGCGTCCTGGTGGCTCCCGCGGCTGGTCGGCCTACGCCGGGCGCAGGAGATGGTATTGACCAATCGCCGCGTGGATGCGGAGGAAGCGGTGCGGATCGGGCTCGTCACTCGAACCGTACCCGACACGGAGCTTACCGCTGCCGCGCGGCAGGTCGCGACAATGCTCGCGGACGGCGCGACGCTGGCGCTCGGTCGCTGCCGTCAATTGCTGCTGGCCTCCGCCCATGCAGATCTCGCGACCCAACTCGACGCCGAGGCTGCTACGATCGCAGCGGCCTCCGGCGGGCCGGAGGGCCGCGAAGGAGTCGCGGCTTTCCTTGCCAAGCGCGCGCCGGTTTTCAACGCGGGCTGACACCGGCGGCGGCGGTCAGCGCATTGCCGACAGCGCGCCGCCCCCGCGGGCCAGGCGTTCGAGCAAGGGGGACGGACGAAACGTCTCGCCATGTTCGGCCTCCAGCTTGCGAAGGCCCGCAACGATTCGGTCCAGTCCGACCCGATCGGCCCAAAACATGGGGCCGCCCGTATAGACCGGCCAATTATAGCCGAGGATCGCCGCGACATCGACGTCGGCGGCCCGGAGCGCGACTCCCTCGTCGAGAATTTTGGCGCCTTCGTTCACCACCGGATAAAGCAAGCGCGCGAGCAGAGCCTCATCGCCCTTCGTCTCCCGCCGCGCGATGTCCTTGGCCGCAGCGACATCGGCGATGATCCGCTCCGCCACCTCGGAATGGCTTGGCCGCCGCATTTCGTCATAGTCATAATAGCCGGCGCCGCTCTTCTGTCCGAGCCGCCCGGCGGCAACCAGGTCGCCCATCGCGGTCCGTTCGGCGGCATCACGCCCGATCACATCCAGTCCGACCAAGTCCATCATCTGGAAATGGCCCATGGCAAAACCATAGTTGAACAGCACACGGTCGATCTCGCTGATCGGCGTGCCTTCGAGCGCCATCGCCTCCGCCTGGAAACCGCGCGGCGCAAGCAGGCGATTGGCGATGAATCCCGGGCAGACCCCACTCAGCACCGGAACCTTTCCGATCCGGGACGCGAGCTTCATTGCAGTGGCGACGACCGACCGGGCGGTGCGGCGGCCGCGCACGACCTCGACCAGACGCATGACGTTGGCCGGCGAAAAAAAGTGCAGCCCGACGACCTGCTCGGGGCGGCCGGTCGCATCTGCGATCTCCTCCAGATCGAGGAAAGACGTGTTGGACGCGAGGATCGCACCTGGCTTGGCGACTCGATCGAGCGCGGAGAACACCTGCCGCTTGACCGCCATGCTCTCATAGACCGCCTCGATCACCAGATCGGCATCGGCCAGTGCGTCGATCACGAGCACCGGCGAGAGCAGCGCCATCCGAGCTTCGGCTTCTTCGGAGCGCATACGTCCTTTTTGCACTGCGGACTCGTACACGCGCCGGATCGCGCCGAGGCCGCGATCAAGCGCCTCCTGGCTGGTTTCGACAAGCGTGACGGGTAGACCCGCGTTGAGGAAGTTCATCGCGATTCCCCCGCCCATCGTGCCCGCGCCAATCACGCCGACCGAGCCTATCTCAACAAGTGGGACATCCTTGCCGATATCGGGGACGCGCGTCGTCCCGCGTTCGGCGAAGAAATAGTGGCGCTGCGCGGCGGATTCGGGGGTGGCGACGAGTTGCTCGAACAATGCCTTCTCACGCGCCATTCCCTGGTCGAAGGGCAGCGACACCGCCGCTTCGACTGCCTCGATGATGGCGGCTGGCGCCTTGAACCCGCGGAAACGCTTGGCATTGTCCCGCGCGAATGCCGTGAACAAATCGGGGCGCGCTCGATCTGTCGCGATCCGGTCCTCGCGATCGCGAACGCGTGGACGGGCAGCGCCCTCGGCGATGACCTGGCGTGCGAAAGCCAGTGCGGCTTCGATCAAGTCGGCATCTGGCGCGAGCGCATCGACCAGCCCGAGCGCCTCGGCCTCGGTCGCGCGGACCAGCCGGCCCGACGTGATCATGTCGAGCGCGGCTTCCGCCCCGACGAGTCGCGGCAGGCGTTGCGTGCCGCCGGCGCCCGGCAGGATGCCGAGATGGACTTCGGGCAGCCCCAGCTTGGCCGAGCGGGCGGCCACCCGATAATGGCATACGAGCGCGAGTTCGAAGCCGCCGCCGAGCGCAGTGCCGTGGATCGCCGCTACGATCGGCTTGTCCGCATTTTCGATCCGATCGAACAGTGCTTCGAAGCTAGGCTGTTCGAGTGGCTTGCCGAGCTCGTTGATGTCGGCGCCGGCGATGAACGTGCGCCCCGCACAGCTCAGCACGATCACGCGCGCGGCGGGCATTTCCAATGCCTGATCGATCGCCGCCAGCGCAGCTCGCCGCAACGGGGCGGAGAGCGCATTCACGGGCGGATGGTCGAGCGTGACGATCGCGACTTCGCCCTCGATCGTGAGCTTAGCCATTTCGGCCATTTCGGAATTCCTTCCTATGATCCGCGTGCGGGCGACAGTTCGGCGCCTCTACCGATCTCCTCGATCGCGCGCGCAGCCATCGCCTTCTTGTCGAGCTTGCCCGTCGAAGTGACGAGCATGGCATCGACGAGGACGAGGTGCTCGGGCCACTTCTTCCGCGACACGCCCTGCGCCGACATGTGGTCGAGTAGGCCTGCCAGGTCGAGCGGGCCGTGACCCGGCCGTATCCGGCAGACTGCGCACGCCTGCTCGCCAAGCTTACGTTCGGGAACGGCGACCACCGCCACTTCCGCAATCGCAGGGTGGCGCAGCAGCACCGCCTCGACTTCGGCGGGATCGATGTTGAAGCCGCCGCGGATGATCTGGTCCTTGATGCGGCCCACCACACGCACGAATCCATCTTCGTCCCGCACGATCTCGTCGCCGGTCAAATAGTGACCGTCAGGCGTCATTCGCTCCTGGCCCGCGCCGAGTCCCTCGGCATAGCCAAGGAACAGCGACGGGCCCTTGACGCCGGCCTGCCCGCGCGTGCCGCGCGGCAGCGTGTGAAGCTGGTCGTCGAAGGCCTCCACCTCCGTTTCAGGAAAGGGAATACCGTCGAACAGCTGGCGCCGTTCCAGCCTGTCGTGCGGCCGAGTGGAGGCATGGCCCATGCATTCGGACATGCCGAACATGCGTAGCGCGCGCAGCCCAAGTTGCGTATCCGCATCGGCGATCAGTTCCGGCGTCATTGCACTTCCGCCGACTGCCAGCGCCCGCAGCGGCAGCGTCCCGTGCCAGTCGCCGTTTCGCGAAGCTTCGACCATCGAAAAGAGATGCGTCGGTACCGCGATTGCCCACCCGCAGCGATATTGCTCCGCGCGCCGCATCGCTTCGGCCGGCACCCAGGGATCGACGAAGACCAGGGGATGCCCCAGCGACAGCGCAAAATGAGCGGTGAAGGTGAAGCCGGGCGCACTGTCGAGCGGAACGATGCCGAGGATTGCATCCTGCTGCTGCAGGCCCGCGATCGACGCACAGGCGCGTGTCGCATAATTGAGCGCTCGGGCTCGATGCATGACGCCTTTGGGGACACCGCTCGTGCCGGACGTGAACCCGATCAACACGGTCTCGCGGTCGCGGGGATCGCGGGACGGCGCCGCTGCGGTCCGCCCGATCTCCAAACTGCCGTCGCTAGCCTGGACGAGGCGGAGCGCATGGCCAAGGCGCGTTTCGAGAAGTGCCAGGTCCCCGGCACCGAGCTTCGGCGACACCGGACAGAACACTGCCTCCCGCGCCGATATCGCGAGCGCGGTTGCCAGCGTGGCCACGGTCTTGTGCGCGGCAACGAGTACGCGGTCGCCGGCTTCGAGGCCGGCTGCGCCGAGGCGGTCATGCATTTCGCCGGCTAGCGCCTGCAGCTCTGCGCGCGACCAGGCGCGATCCTGGCAGTCGACCAGCGCGAGCGCGTCGGGATCGTCCGCTGCCAAGTCCGCGAATTGCGGCCACAGCCGACGATCGTCCCACGCGAAGGGAGTGTGCTCCTCAGGCAAGCGACTGGCCTCCGTCGACCAGGAAAGTCTGGCCGGTGATGAAGCTCCCGGCTTCGGACGCGAGCAGAGCCAGCGCGCCGCATATTTCCTGGGGTTTGCCGAACCGGCCGAGCAGGATTCCGGCCATGGTCTTCTGCTGCGTCGCGGCGTCGAGCGTTTCGGTCATGCCGGTCTCGATCGAACCTGGCGCGATCGCATTGACGCGTATCCCATGCTCCGCCCATTGCGCGGCGAGATCGCTGGTGAGGTGCACGATCGCAGCTTTGCTGGTGGTGTACGGCACGACCTGGCCGGCGTCCGGACGGTAGGACAGGAAGGCACCGACCGAGGCGATGTTGACGATCGCTCCGCCCCCTGCCCCGATCATATGCCGCGCCGCATGGCGACAGGCGAGGAAAGTGCCCGTCACGTTGACGTCGATCACTTTCTGCCAGCCCTTGAGCGGGATATCCTGCGGCAAGCCCCACCAGGAAGCGCCGGCATTGTTGACGAGGATGTCGAGCCCGCCGAGGCGATCGATCACCTGGGCAATCGCCGCTTCGACCGACGCTTCGTTCGCTATGTCGCAAGCGAGGCCTATCGCCGGGACGCCGAAGCGCTCGGCAATGGTACGCGCGGTTTCCGCACAGTCCCCTTCGTGCCGCGACGCGAGTGCGACCGCGCAGCCAAGATCGGCGAGCGTCGCAGCCATCGCCGCGGCGAGAGCGCCGCGCCCCCCGGTGATGAGCGCCCGCTTTCCGTCGAGCCGGAATCGCGCGGCGGTGAAGCCAGGAACGAAATCAGCCATGGCCAGCATCCGTGAGCAGATCGACCTCCTCAGTGACAACGATGATACGGCGGCCACCCATGCCCTTGGTCTGCGCCACCGCCGCCGCCCATTCGGGCGACGTGATCGCGTGGTCGAGCGCCGCCTGATCGGCGAAGGTCAGCACCGAATGGCCGTCCCAACTCGGAGCCTCGGGACTGTCATAGTCCCGCGTCACGGCGCCATGGCGATAGGCGAGCAGGCCCGGCAACAGCCTGGCCGCATCGGCATGCGGCCCGCGCCACCACTGAGTGAACTGGTCCTGCGTCCAGTCTTTGGGACGGCTCGCCAGGACGACCATGCTGACCGTCATGGCCTTAGTTGCCCGTCCAGACCGGCTTGCGCTTCTCGAGGAACGCACTGACGCCTTCCTTCGCATCGGCCGAATGATGGACGACGTTGCAGGTCATGGTTTCGAGCGTGATCAGCGAATTGGTGTCGGCATCCATGCCTCGATTGAGTGCCATCTTCGTCATCCACATGCAGAAGGGACTCTTGTCGATCAGCGGTGCGCAGAAATCCTCGATCAGCTGGTCGAACTTGTCCGCCGGTGCCGACGCATTGCACAGGCCCCACTCGACGGTCTCGTCGCCCGACAGCAGCTTGCCCGTTAGCATCAGCTCCTTCGACTTGCGCATGCCGATATAGCGCGGCAGGCGGTAGATCGGTCCGGCGCCGCCGAACAAGGCACGACGGATGTGGAAATCGCCGATCTTGGCTTCCGATGCGGCAAGCGCGAAGTCGCAGGAGATCATGAGCTCGAACCCGCCCGCGACGGCGTACCCCTCGACCGCGGCAATGGTGGGCTTCCGCATATTGTAGATCTTGTCATAGGTGCGCGCGCTATCGATCGCGAGCTGCAGCGAGGTGCTGGTCTCATGCAGCACCGGACCGACCAATTGATCGAGATCTGCACCCGAACAAAAGGTGTTCCCGCGGCCGCGGAACACCACGGCGAGCGCCTTCTTATCGGCCGCGGCGCGATCGACCGCGACTTCCAGTTCGCGCAGCAGCTGCGGGCTCACGCAATTGCGCTTGTGCGGCCGGTTCAGCCAGATGGTGCAGATGCCATTGTCGGCCAACTCATATTGAATGACGTCTTTTTCGAGTTCCACGTTCGATCTCCTTCATAAGCTCTTCGGAAAAATTGGGCTAAGCGCACCGGCCCGAGTCATCTTGGAATGCCGCCCTCCTCGGGCGGTGCGAGCATGGTACCCACTGCCATCCATGCGGCTATTCCGGCCGAAGGCACTGCGCACAGCACTGCCTCGGCAATCTCTTCGTCCGTCGCGCCGGCATTGCGGGCACCGCGCACATGCGTAGCCGCCATCGGGCTGTACCCGGCCGCCAGGATGGCGAGCAGCAACAGCTCGCCATATTTGGGCGATAGCGGGTTGGCGTCGATGCTCCCGCGCCGCATCAGATAATAAGCGTCCGCGGCCTGGGGACTGAGCCGCAGCAATTGTGCGAGCGGGGTCGGAATCGTTCCCCAATAGGCAGTGAAATTGGCGACTGCCTCGCCCTCACCCGCGCTGGGCAATGGCTGCGGTTCGGGCGGGGCGCAATCGGGGTAGCAACCCTCCAGCAACGCGGCGAAATCGGCCGCAGCCGCTTCCCCGCGCAGGCTGGTGAGAACGATCAGCCCCGCCGCTGCCTCCCGGAGCGTCAGGCCAAGACCCACGCCGCGCTCGACCTCGCGGCGCGCCAACCCGAGGTGCCGACGGTCTACGGCGGCAACTGCGGCGAACAACGCCTTGAGTCGCGCCGGCACGGCGCCGTCGCTGTCGATCACTGATCGGAATGCATCGAACCCTGCGAGCGTGAACGGCGCGTAACCGCGCAGCAGGGGGTTCGTCATGAGCGGGCTGTTCGTCATTTTCCTCTCCGCGCAAACGATGCTCGACCGACTGGTCGGGCGTCAACTTAAAAATCTTTCCCTGACCAGTTTGACAGCCGACCGGTCGGTCGATTAATTGCCTCTCGACCGATCGGTCGATCGAGTCATATTTCATGGTCCATGGTGGCAGTCGATCCGCCAGGCCACATGAGGGGAGAGGCATGAGTTTCGAGCAGTCGGCACGATCCCGCGAATGGACGGAGCGTGTGCGCGCCTTCATGGACGAGCACATCGTTCCCGCCGTTCCGGTCTATCATCGGCAGCTCGCGTCGATCGACCGCTGGGCGGAGATTCCGCCGATATTCGATGCGCTCAAGGCGAAGGCCAGGTCCGAAGGCCTGTGGAACCTCTTCATGCCGCCGTCGGAACATGACGACGACATTTTCACCAGCGTCGGCCTGACCAACGTCGAATATGCCCCGATCGCGGAACTGATGGGACGCGTCTCCTTCGCTTCCGAAGTCTTCAACTGCATGGCGCCCGACACGGGCAATTTCGAAGTCCTGCACCGCTACGGCACGCCCGATCAGAAGCTGCGCTTTCTGATACCGCTCCGCGATGGTGAAACCCGCTCGGCCTTCCTGATGACGGAACCCGAGGTGGCGTCTTCGGACGCGCGCAACATTCAGACGGAGATCCGACGCGACGGCGACGAGTATGTGATCAATGGCCGCAAATGGTGGTCGTCGGGCGCCGGCCATCCGCGTTGCGACTTCTTCATCGTAATGGGCAAGTCCGACCCGGCCGCGCCCGCCTATCGGCAGCAGTCGATGATCCTGGTGCCGCGAAGCACCCCCGGCGTCACGCTGGTCCGGCACCTGCCCGTCTTCGGCTACGATCATGCGCCCCACGGCCATTTCGAAGTCCTGCTGGAGGATGTGCGCGTCCCGGCGGCCAATCTTCTACTGGGTGAAGGCCGCGGGTTCGAGATCGCGCAGGGCCGGCTCGGGCCAGGCCGCATCCATCATACGATGCGCAACATCGCGACGATGGAAGTGGCTCTCGAAAAGATGTGCCGACGGCTGCTCGCGCGGCGCGCCTTCGGCAAGCCGATCGCCGAACATTCGGTGTGGGAGGAGCGCATCGCCCGCGCGCGCTGCGAAATCGAGATGTCGCGGCTGCTCTGTCTCAAGGCCGCGCACATGATGGACACGGTCGGCAACAAGGCCGCGCGCGCCGAAATTGCGATGATCAAGATCGCCGCGCCGAAGATGGCGCAGCGCATCGTCGACGACGCCATCCAGGCGCATGGTGGCGGCGGCGTCAGCGACGATTTCGGTCTCGCCGAACTATGGGCGAACACGCGCATTGTCCGCCTGACCGACGGACCCGACGAAGTGCACGAGCGTCAGCTGGCTCGGCTCGAGCTCGCAAAATATGCCGATGCCGCCAACGCCGAGGCGCACTCATGAGCGCGCCCGCGGCCATGATCGGCGGAACCGTCGACGTCAAAGCCGGCGCGGCGTTCGACGAGGATCGGCTTACGGCCTATTTGCGCGGCAGAATCGCCGGCTTCTTGGGCCCTTTACGGGTACAACAGTTCGAAGGCGGCCAGTCGAACCCCACCTATCTGCTGATCACGCCCGATAAGCGCTATGTGCTGCGCCGCAAACCGGCGGGTGTGCTGCTCAAGTCGGCGCATGCGGTAGACCGCGAATATCGCATCACGCGCGCCTTGTTCGAGGCCGGCTTGCCCGTTCCGGAGCCGCTGCACCTATGCGGCGACGACGACGTCATCGGCACGATGTTCTACGTCATGCGCCACGTGCCCGGCCGCAGCTTTTGGGATCCGCGCATGCCCGGCCTGACGCGCGAGGAGCGCGCGGCGATCTACGATTCCGCCAACGAAACGCTCGCCCGGTTCCACTGCGTTGACTACGCCGCGCTCGGGCTTGCCGACTTTGGACGGCCGGGCAACTACTTCGCTCGCCAGGTCTCGCGTTGGTCGCGGCAATATGAAGCATCGCGCACGGGCGAGATCCCCGAGATGGAGCGGCTGATCGAATGGCTGCCGGGCGCCATTCCGCAGGTCGGCGAGCGCTCCTCCATCGTTCATGGCGACTATTCGTTCCATAATCTGCTCATCCATCCCACTGAGCCACGCGTGGCTGCGGCAATCGACTGGGAGTTGTCGACGCTCGGGGACCCGCTCGGCGATCTCACCTATCACATGATGGAATGGTTCCGTCCCGAGGGCGTCGACGTACGCGGAACGCTGCGCGGGGAAGACCTTGCGGCCTGGGGTATTCCGACTGCGGAAGAATATGCGCGGCGCTATTGCGCGCGCACCGGGTTGGACGGCGACCCGACCCACCCTTTTTACCAGGCGTTCAACCTGTTTCGCATCGCGGCCATCCTGCAAGGCATCGCCGGGCGCGCACGCGACGGCGTCCAGACCGCCGGCAACGCCTCGGAAATCATCACTCGGATCAAGCCTCTCGCCGAAGCGGGCTGGGCGCAAGCCCGCATTGCGGGAGCCAGATGACCAACCGGAAGCACGACTGAACGACCACCGAGCCACAACGAATTGGGTCGGCAAAATTTAGGGGAGAGCGAAATGAGCAGACACATGAACGAGTTCGCATTGGCCAAGCTTCTCTTGGCGGGCAGTACTCTCGCGTTGCTTACTTATCCCGGCGCGGGGTTCGCCGCCGAGGCGGACGGCCAATCGGACCCGGTCCCCGCTGCAGCGTCGGAAGCACCACGGGACTCCGAAATCGTCGTCACAGCCCGTCGTCGAAACGAGCGGCTTATCGATGTCCCGGTCGCAGCGAGCGTCATCACGCCCCAGGATATCCGCCAGTACGACCTAACGTCGGTCGCCAATGTGAAGATATTGGCGCCGCAGATTTCACTCGATCGCGGCTTCACCGGGTCGGGCACGTCTATCACGATGCGCGGCGTCAGCTCGGCCAGCCTCGACGCAGGTGTCGAACAATCGGTACTGCTCGATTTCGACGGCATGGCGATCAGCCGCGGCCGCATCCTCAATGACGCGCTGTTCGATATCGAGTCAGTCGACGTGCTCAAGGGCCCGCAGGCCCTGTTCTTCGGCAAGAACTCGCCCGGTGGTGTGGTTTCGGTCAAGTCCGCCAACCCGACCCGCGAACTGTCGGGCTATGTCCGCGGCGGCTACGAATTCACTGCCGACGCCGCATCGGTGGAAGCCGCGGTCTCCGGGCCGCTCACCGATCATTTGGGCGCGCGCCTCGCCGTGTTCGCCAGCCAGAGCCAGGGCTATATTCGGAACATGAACCCAGGCGTAGTCGATGTGCTGCGCAGTGCCACGACCGGCAGCATTTTCGTGCCCGCCGCGCAAAGCCGGCTCGGCGCCGAAAAGAAGCTCGCCGGACGATTCACGCTCAAATATGACGACGGCAATTTCGACGCCGTCTTCAAGATGCTCTACAGCCGCTACGAGGGGCAGAGCCTTCAGAGCTTCGACGAAGTAATGGGCTGCCCTGCCTCGCGGCCGCAACCCGGCATCAGCAGTGGGGCGCTCGATCCCACCGGGGACTGCAAGCTTGACGATCGTTCTTCGCAGGGCTGGCTCTCCCCAACGATCATCAATCTCTGGCCGCAGGTCAAATCGCACGACAACGGCAATCCATTCTCGAGCAACAATACGGCGTTGCCGACCCTGTCGCTCAACTATCAGGCGGGTCAGATCAAACTGACGTCGGTAACCGGCTATTATGATTACGATTATGTCAGCCAGGGCAATGCAGACGGCACCTCCTATTCGCAATTCTGGTCGTACAGCAACGAGAAGAACAAGAGCTTCTACGAGGAAGTTCGCGCAGTCTCCTCGTTCGAAGGCATGTTCAATGTCGCCGTCGGCGGCCATTATGAGCACAACAACCGGACGCTTTTCGTCGGCGGGGCCAACGGCGCGCTGTTGCCGGATGCAACCTCGGGAAAATTCCACGCCTACGACAACGAACAGCACAACCACAGCACGGCGGTATCCGCGTTCGGCCAGCTCATCGTCAAATTCTCGCCCGCGCTCGAACTGGCGGGCGGCGGACGCTACACCTGGCAGAAGAATGAACTGAAAAGCTTCAGCACTTTCGTGAATTCGAACGCCGTGGGCATCCTGCCGGTGGGCACCGTCATCACGGGCCACCGGAGCGCAAACAACTTCTCGCCTGAAGCGACGCTGACCTGGCATCCCGCGCACGATGTGATGATCTACGGAGCGTACAAGACGGGGTATCTCGCCGGTGGCTATTCCAACCCCGGCATCCTGTCCGCGACGTCCACCAACCAGACCCTGAGCTTCGATGCCGAAAAGGTGCGGGGCTTCGAAATCGGCACCAAGGCCTCATTGCTCAAAGGCCGCCTCATCACCACGCTGACCGGCTTCAGCTACAAATACAAGGGGTTGCCGCTGACCTCCCTGCTGGTGCTGCCGAACGGATCGCCAGTCTTCGTCACCCAGAATGCCGCGAGCACGCTGACGCAGGGCGTCGAATTCGAAGCCACCTATCGCCCCGTGAAAGGCACGACGCTACGGACCTCGGCATCCTACAACGACGCGCATTTCCAGAGCTTCCCGATCGCGCAATGCTATGCCGGCCAAACGGCGGCGACGGGATGCATTCCCGCGACGCCGGCAACCGCGACCAGCACCGCCGTTCCCGCGCATCAGGACCTCTCGGGTAAGCCGGTCTATCGTGCGCCGCAATGGGTGGTGACCGCGGGAGCGGTCCAGGAACTGAACGTGTCGTCGACCTTCCGACTGACCGTGAACGCCGACCTTCGCTATACGTCGAGCTATTATTCGGGCCTCAATCTCAATCCGGTGTCGCTCCAGCGGGGCTTCACTACGATCAACGCCGGTGCGCGTTTCGCGACCAACGATGATCGCTGGGCTCTGTCGCTGATCGGACGCAATCTGACCAACCGGCGCTATGGCACGCTGGGCGTGGACAAGCCGGGCGGTGCCGGCGAAGTCTTCACTGTTGCCGGCGAACCACGTGCCGTCGTGCTGCAGGCCGAAATGCGGTTCTGATCCAACGGCCCGTCGCCCTCGCGCGGCGGGCCTTACCCTGGGTGATGCGAGGCAGGACTAAGGTGGATCCAGCGACGATCGAATGCGATCTGCTTGTCATCGGCGCCGGCATGGCCGGGCTTTCCGCCGCGGGCTGGGCGGCCGAGCGCGGCGCCAAGGTCATCGTGGTGGAGCGGGCGCCTGCGATCGGCGGATCGGCCGTCCTGTCTGGGGGGATACTGTGGACTGCCGCCTCGCGCGGCAAGATGGAACTCTATGCTGGCGGCGACCCTGCGCTGAGTGACGTCGTGTTGATGACCTATCCGGCCGCCGTGGCGTGGCTCAGACGCCGCGACGTCGCCATCTCCCCACGGATGAACGTCCTGCATGGCTACGGCTATCAGATCGACATTGTCGATCATTTGCGGGGATGCGCCTCGCTGGTCGAGGCGGCCGGCGGCCATGTAATTCTCGAGACCACAACCAGCGCGCTCGTCAAGGATGACACGGGCGCGGTGTCGGGCGCCCGGACGTCCCATTCCGATGGGGATGTAACGGTGCTGGCGCGTTCGACCCTACTGGCCACCGGCGGTTTCCAGGCCTCACCCGAAGTTCGCGCGCGCTACATCCATCCGCGGGCCCGTGACATGCGGCTGCGATCCAACCCCTATAGCGACGGCCAAGGATTGCGGCTTGGCGAGGCGGTCGGCGGCGAGATCGCGGCACGCAATCCCGGCTTCTACGGCCATCTGGTCAGCGACTCCGATAGCTGGGGCGAGGAACGCCTTTATGTGATGCTGTCGCAATACCACAGCGAACAGGCGCTGCTCCTCAACGAGCAGGGCTTTCGCTTCTGCGACGAGACGTTTGGCGATCACGCCAACACCTACCAGACCCTGGTCCAGAGCAACGCGCGCGCATTGTGCATCTGGGACGCACGCGTGCAGGAGCTGTATGCAACTCAGCCGATCGTTGCCGCCGGCGTTCCGGTCGACAAGATGCAGGTAGCGTTGGAGCATGGCGGCAAGGGAATCGTCGCCGCCAGCCTGGCCAAAATCGCGGCATTCGCGTCGGAACAAGGTTTCGACGGTGGTCAGGTCGAACAGTCGATCGTCGCCTTCAATTACGCGGCGCGTCACGGATGGGAAACCCTCGACCCGCCGCGCATGGAAGTGTGCGAGCCGCTCGATCGCTCCCCCTTTTATGCGCTGGTCGTGCATCCCGCGATCACCTTCACCTTCGGCGGACTGACCGTCGACAGGCAGGCGCGCGTTCTGGACCCTCGAGGCAAGCCAGTACCTGGGCTGCTCGCGGCGGGCAGCGATGCCGGCGGCGCCTTCGGGACCGGCTATGCTGGCGGACTCGCGCTCGCAATGACGTTCGGCATTACCGCCGCTCGTACCGCGGGCTGGGAATAGAGCGGGATGAACAAAATGCCGCAGTTCGAGGATCCATCCGCCGCCAGCGCATCCGATTGCGCAACACGTAAACGCGCCTTGTTTGCGCTCTTCCTCGTGTCGACGTTCAACTATGTCGACCGGACCATCCTCTCCATCCTGCAGATTCCGATCAAGGCGGAGCTCGGCCTGTCGGACGCGCAGATCGGCGCGCTGACCGGCCTTTCTTTCGCACTTTTCTACGCGACCCTGTCGCTGCCCGTCGCGCGCCTGGCCGACCGCAGCAGCCGGCGCTGGCTGGTGGCGCTCTCGCTCGCCATCTGGAGTGCAATGACGGCGGCGAGCGGGCTGGCAACAGGCTTCGCCACGCTCGTCTTCTTCCGCGTCGGCGTCGCGATCGGCGAGTCCGGCAGCGTGCCGGCGAGCGTTTCGCTGATCGCCGACTATTACGCGCCCGAACGGCGAGCGACAGCCATGTCGACCTGGGGCCTCGCGCTGCCGCTCGGCCTGATGCTCGGGTACAGCGTCACCGGCTGGCTGGCGGCCGCGGTCGGATGGCGCCTGACGTTCGCAATCGTCGGCATGGCCGGCCTCCTGCTCGCACCCTTCACCTTTGCGCTGATCAAGGAGCCGCCGCGCGGCCGGTTCGGCGGTGTCGCCACGCGCAGCGAAGCAGTGCCCATAGGGTCTGCGCTCGGCTTCCTCTGGCGCGAAAAGGCGTTCCGCTACGTCGTGCTCGCCACCATGCTTCACGGCTTTTCGCAATATGCGATGATGAGCTGGAACGCGCCTTTCTTCACGCGCAATCACGGTCTCTCGTTGCCGCAGGTTTCCATGCTGATGGCCGTGCTGAGCGGCGTCGGCGGCGCGCTGGGCATGTTTCTGGGCGGGTTTCTCGCCGATCGGCTGGGCGCGCGCGACCAGCGCTGGCGAGTGTGGGTCATGGCGCTGACGGTCGGAGTCACCGTGGTCGCGGGGCTCGTCCAATATCTGGTGACATCGACCGCCATCTCCATCGCCATGGCCGCGATCGCGGCTACGTTGATGATTGCCTATTACGGCCCCGTGCTGGCGGTGACTCAGGCGCTCGTGCCAGTCAATATGCGCGCCTTCAGCAACGCAGTGCTGCTGTTGATCTTCAACCTGTTCGGTCTCGGGCTGGGCCCCTGGTGCGCCGGTCTGTTGAGCGACCTGTTGGCGCAGCATTTCGGCGCCGGCGACGACGCGCTGCGCTATGCACTCGCGCTGTCGCTCGTCTCGTCGGCTGGGGGTGCGTTGCTGTTCGTCTATGCCGCCCGCTTCTATCGCACGGCCATGCTGCGCGGCGCGCCGTCCGAAATGCCCGGCCTGCGGCCGAATCGCGTCACATGAAGGAACAGTCATGATCTCGGATTTCTCCGGAAAGACCGCCGTCATCACCGGTGCCGGGAACGGTATCGGCGCCGCTTTGGCCCGCAGCGCCGCGGCAAAGGGCATGAACGTGGTCCTGGCCGACATACGCATCGAAAATGCGGCGGCGATCGCGGCGGACCTGGGCGACGATCGGGCGCTGGCAGTCGCGACCGACGTTTCCGATGCTGCCAGCGTCGCGGATCTGGCGGACAAGGCCTGGGATCGGTTCGGTTCGGTCGACCTGCTGTGCAGCAACGCGGGCATCGTCCCGGGCGGACGCCACCGCAGGATATGGGAATATGGCCCTGGCGACTGGCAATGGTCGATCGGAGTCAATCTATATGGCGTCGTGAACGGGATGCGGTCGTTCGTGCCGCGGATGATCGCCGCGAATCGCCCGGCACATATTCTCCATACCGCCTCGGTTGCGGGCTTCGTCAGCGGGTCAGGCTCGGGATGCTATGGCGCGTCCAAACATGCGGTCGTGCGCACCACGGAAGCGCTCTATGCCGGACTCCAGGAAATAGGCGCGCCGATCGGCGTGACGATGCTGTGCCCCGGCCTGGTCGCGACCGGCATATACGACGCCGAGCGCAATCGGCCGGACGCCTATCGCGACAGCGATGGGCCGCCGCAGGAATCCGCATCGCTTCAGGCGATGCGCGACGAACTCTATCGCCACGCGACCACCGCGGAAGAGGCGGCGGATATCGCGTTCGAGGCAATTGCCGAGGGACGCTTCTATGCCTTCACGACGACAAGCTTCGACGGTGCGATCCGGCAGCGCGCGGACGACATCCTCGCGCGCGCCAATCCCCGGTTCGAGGATATCGTCGCGATGAGCCGCCGGGACGCCGGCCTCGATGGCGTCTCGCTTGAGCAAGCCCATGCCAAATGACGTCTTTGCTCGTCGGTCTGGGTGCGACCGATGATCCACGGCGACGGCAAACCATTTCCGCTTCTCTATTCTCCCTTCACGATCGGGAAGGTCACGCTGCGCAACCGCATCGTGATGCTGCCGCACGGCACGAGCATGGTCGCGGACGGTGCCCCGACCGACGATGATATTGCCTATTACGAGGCCCGGGCGCGATCCGGCGCCGGGCTGCTGATCACCGGCGCTGCAGTGGTTTCGCCCGACACTGCCCGCCGCGGCCGCAAGCTGATCGAGACCTACAATGACGATGTCCTGCCGATGCTCGCGCGGCGGGCGGCTGCTGTGCGCGCGCAGGGGGCGGCAATCGTCGGACAGATCGTCCATCTCGGGCGGGAATCGATCGGCATGGAAAGCGACTATCCACTGCTCGCACCGAGTGCGATCCGCTCCCCCCGCGATCCGTTTCCGCCGCACGAAATGGACGAAGCGGATATTCGTGGGATCATCGCCGACTTCGCCCGTTCCGCGGCCAATTTGAAGGCTACGGGTCACGACGGCGTCGAAATCCACGGGGCGCACGGTTATCTCGTCGCACAATTCCTGTCGCCCGGTACCAATCGGCGCGCCGATCGATGGGGCGGCGACTCGCAGCGGCGGATGCGGTTCCTGTTCGAACTGATCGACGCGATCCGCGAGGCCTGCGGAACCGATTTCCTGCTGGGACTGCGGCTCAGCGCGGATGAGGAAGTCGCGGACGGCCTCGAATTGCCCGATACGAAGCGCATCGTCGAAGCGGTCGCACAGGCCCATCCGGTCGACTATCTCAGCGTGACGCTGGGAATGCGCGGGGCCTATGTGAAAGACGCGACTCAGCCGGAAGCAGCAGCGGCGCGCGCGGCTGGCGCCTTGGCGGCGGCCTCGGGGCTGGTGACGGTGGTGGGTCAGCGTTTCACTTCGCCCGCGCTTGCCGAGGCGGTGCTGGCGGCAGGGCAAGCCGATGCGGTCGGGTTCGCCCGCGCGTTCGTCGCGGATGGGGACTGGGTCGCAAAGGCCGAACGCGGCGAGGAAGATCGCATCCGGCCATGCATCGGCTTGAACCAGGATTGCCGCGCCTTCGCGCCGCATCTGCATTGCGCGGTGAATCCCCTGGCTGGGCGCGAACGCGATTCCGCTTTCGCGCGAATGGAACCGGCAGCGCATCCGCGCCGCATCGCTGTCGTCGGTGGCGGCCCCGCCGGCATGGAAGTCGCGCGGATCGCCGCACTTCGCGGACATCAGGTCACGCTCTACGAAGCGGGCGACGGACTGGGCGGGCAATTTCTCTATGCCGCGGCGGTCCCCCGACGCACGGGCCTGCTGCGCCTGATCGACCATCTCCAAGGCGAGTTGCGGCACCTGCCCGTATCGGTCGAGCGCAATCGACGGATAGATGGGCCGGGCGACCTGGCCTCGGCTGCCGATACGGTCGTCCTGGCCACGGGTGCGACACCCCGGCCGCTCGATCCGGAACGCCACGGCACCGGGGTCATGGCCTGGATCGACATCTTGCGCGACGGCGCGCCTGCGCCACACGGCGCCGGGCATGCACTCGTGCACGACGATGGCAGCGGATTCTGGTGGACCTATGGCGTGGCCAATTCCTTGGTCGACGCGGGCTGGCAGATCACCATCTCCACGCCTTCGGCAGCAATTGCGGGCGCAATCCCCTCCGAAAGCCTGGCGCCGCTATTGGTACGCCTCGGCGCCGGCAATGTGCGGTTCCACCTGCTCTCAGAGCTTCTTTACGCGGAGAATGGCACCGCGAATTTGATCTGCCTGACCAGCGGCGCCGAAGTGGAGATCGAGGCCGACCTCATTGTCGTACAAACCGGTCGTGCCCCGGCCGGGCCACTGCCCGCCGCCTTTGTCGAATGCGGGCTGTCGCTCCATGCCATCGGAGATGCCGTGGCGCCACGCCGCGTGTCGCACGCCTTGTTCGAAGCGCATCGCCTTGCCCTTCAGCTTTGAGGTCCGGATCAGGCCGATTGAAGTGCGGCGCGCGCGGCCGACGCGCCCCCAAATAGGCGCGACAGCAGCAGGACGCGCCGCAGCCCGCGTCCGACAAGGGTCTCGTCGGTCACTCCCATGCCGCCATGCAGTTGCACCGCATCTTCCGCGAGCTTGAGCGCGGCGTCCGCGACATAGGCCTTGGCGCCAAGGAGCGCTTCCCGGCACTCGCGCTCTCCTTCCAGCACTGCCCGCAATAGCATCGACCGCGACTGCTCGAGCAGGATGAAGAGACGAGCGCAGCGATGCTGGACCGCCTGGAAGCTGCCGATCGGCACGCCGAACTGGCGGCGCTGCTTCACATAGTCCACCGTCGTATCGAGCAGCACCGCCATCGCGCCGACCATCTCTGCGACGATCGCCAGTTCGGCCCATGCCATCGCATCGGCAACGTCCGCGGGCGATGCATCGATCGGCTCGCCCGTCACTCCTTCGAAGCGCAACTGGGCGGCGTGGCTTCCGTCGACGAGCCGGACCGGCATCCTCGCGAGGGAAGGCGACGCCGTATCGACCAGCAAGGGTGGCGCGCCTGGCGCCAATACGAGGATTGCCGAAGCCGCCATCCCGTCGCGGACGAGATCGATCGTCCCGTCAATTGTCCAGCCCTCGCCGTCTCGCTGCGCCCGGCCGCCCTGCGCGAACCCGAGCACGATTTCGCCGCGTGCCACCGGCTCGACCCAGCGCGCGATCTGATCGAGCGTGCCATGGTTCGCGATTAGTCGTGCAGCGAGGAGCAGGCTCTCGGCCAGTGGCGTGACTGCCAGGCCGCGGCCGAGTTCTTCCGCCACGATCGCGGCATCGGCCAGCCCCCCGCCCAGGCCGCCGGCACACTCAGGCAACAGGAAGGCGAACAGGCCGAGCTCCCCCAGCGCCGCCCAGTCCGCCAGCGCGATCGGACCATGCCCCATGGTAGCGCCGTCCTGCCGATCGGCCAGGAACCGCCGCACCAAGTTGCGCAGCATCGCCTGTTCGCTGCTGGGGCCGAAATTCACCGTCAGAGCACCTCGACGATCGTGGCATTGGCCACGCCACCGCCTTCACACATCGTCTGGAGCCCGTAGCGCTTGCCGCGCGCCTTCAACGCATGGATGAGCGTCGCCATCAATTTCGTGCCGGTCGCCCCCAGTGGATGCCCCAGTGCGATTCCGCCGCCATTGACGTTGAGCCGCGCAGGATCGGCACCCAGTGCCTTGACCCAAGCCAGTGGAATGGGAGCAAAGGCTTCATTGACTTCGAACAGGTCGATATCGTGCATCGCCAACCCGCTGCGCTCCAGTACGCGGCGAGTCGCCGGGATGGGTTCTTCAAGCATGATCACCGGATCGCCTGCGGTCACGGCGAGACCGACGATCCGCGCGATCGGCTTCAATCCGTGCGCCTTCACGGCCGCTTCGGATGCGACGAGCACGGCACTTGCCCCGTCGCATACCTGGCTGGCGGTCGCCGCGCTCAAGGTACCAGCCGGGTTGATGAGCTTGACCGAGGCGATCGATTCGAGGCTGGCGTCCGCACGAATGCCCTCGTCGCGGTCATGGACGATCGTGTCGCCCTCGGCAGTGGTGACCGACACCGGCACGATCTCTGCGGCAAAGGCCCCGACTTCGGTTGCCGCCGCCGCTTTGCGGTGGCTGTCGAGAGCGAAAAGGTCCAATTCCTCGCGCGTGAAGCCATATTTGTCGGCGATCATCTGCGCGCCGGTGAATTGGTTGAATTCGGGGACGCCGTAGCGTTCGAGAACCGAATCCGGGAAAGGTCCGGTGCCGATGCCGGCCGCCTTGGGCAAAGTCACGGGCGACCCCATCGGCACGCGAGTCATGCTCTCGACGCCCCCGGCAATCACCAGATCCTGCGTGCCCGACATCACGGCTTGCGCCGCGAAGTGCAGCGCCTGCTGCGACGATCCGCATTGCCGGTCGATGGTCACGGCAGGCACGCTGTCCGGAAGGCTGGACGCCAGCACGACGTTGCGGCCGAGCGCGAAGGTCTGTTCGCCAATCTGGCTGACGCAGCCGATGATGACATCGTCGATCGCGGCCGGGTCGACGCCGGTTTCCGCGATCAGCGCGTCGAGCACCGCCGCACCGAGATCCGCCGGATGCCAGCCGGCGAGCCGGCCGTTGCGGCGCCCGCCGGCCGTGCGGCGTGCGGCAATGAGATAGGCTTCAGGCATGAAATATTCTCCGTCGGTCAGAGGCCGAGCGCGGCCTTGGCGATGATGGTGAGCTGGATCTCGCTGGTACCGCCGAAGATCGTCCAGGCGCGGCTGTTGAGGTACCGGGCGGCGGCGACCTGGGCATCGTCCGACAGGATCGGCGATGGCGCGTCGGGCCCGTACATCGGACGCTCGCCAGGCAGCTGCAGCCCGGCCAGCCCGTAGGCGTCGACCGCGAGCGCGTCGATCCCCTGGCGGATTTCGGAGGCAATGAGCTTGGTCGTCAAGCTGCGCGCCGCCGGCGGCTCGCCGGCCTCGACCTCCACCAAGGTACGCAATTCCGTCATCTCGAGCGCCTCGACCTCGATTCGAAGCCGCGTCGCCCGTGTCGCAAGCTCCGCCGGCAACGGGCCGGCCGCCGCCCGCAGCCGCTCGAGATCAGCCATAAGCTGCGGCGCGAAGGACGAACCGCCACGCTCATTCTCGAGCAGGAATTTGGCGATCGGCCAGCCCTGCCCTTCTTCTCCCACGCGATTGGCAGTCGGAACGCGCACTTCGTCGAGGAACACCTCGTTCAGCTCATGATCGCCGGATGCGCTGATGATCGGGCGGACGGTGACGCCCGGCGAAGTCATGTCGATGAGTAAAAAGCTGATGCCGCGTTGCGGCTTTGCGTCCGGATCGGTCCGCACGAGCGCGAACAGCCAGTTGGCGAATTGCGCCTGTGTCGTCCAGATTTTCTGGCCGGTGACGATATAATCGTCTCCGTCGTGGACGGCGCGCGTGCGCAGGCTGGCAAGGTCGGAGCCCGATCCGGGCTCGGAAAAGCCTTGCGCCCAGACATGCTCGCCGCTGCGCAGTCGGGGCAGGTAATGCGCCTTCTGCGCTTCCGTACCGTAGGTGTAGACCACGGGGCCGAGCAATTTCAGGCCCATATAGGGCAATATGGGCGCCCCGGCCGCGGCGCATTCCTTTTCGAAGATCCAACGCTGGATCGGCGTCCACCCCGGCCCGCCCGCCTCCACCGGCCAGTGATAGACGAGCCACCCTTTCGCCTCCAGGATCGCCTGCCATTCGCGTGCGATGTCGGGTTCGGCGAAAACACTCGAGGTCAGCCGGGCACCGCGCCGCAGATGTTCGGACAGCGATGCCGCGAGAAAGCCGCGGACCTCGTCACGGAACGCCCGCTGCTCTTCGGACAGCGCGAGATCCATGGTCAGCGTTCCAAAATTGCGACCGCGGAAACGCCAGGCGCACCATAAACATGGCTGTAGCCCAACCGAGGCGTCCCAGGCACCTGGCGCGCGCCCGCCTGACCCGTAAGCTGCATGTAATTCTCATAGACCTGGCGCAGTCCCGATGCGCCGATCGGCTCGCCGCAGGCAAGACAGCCGCCGTCGGTGTTCACGGGAAGCCGCCCCCCGATCCGCGTGCGCCCCTCCGCAATCCATTGCTCCTGCTCGCCGTCCCGGCAAAAGCCGTTCTCGGCCATGTGCATGATCTCGGCGCCGGTCTCGGTATCCTGCAGCTGGGCGATGTCGATCTCTTCGGGCGCCACGCCCGCCATTTCGAACGCCGCGCGCGAGGCGACCGTCGTCGGCGATCCGCCGCGTTCGATATCGAGCGCGGGAGAGAAGACCTCGAACGAGCCGGGCGGCCGGCTGCGCACAGCCGCCGCGCGCAGCCGCACGCTCGGCAGGCCCAGCTCGCTTGCCCGACGCTTGCTCGCGAAGATCAGCGCTACCGCACCTTCGCCCGGGGAGCAGAACATGAACTTGGTCAGAGGATCGCTGACCATTGTCGACGACAGGATCGTCGCCGCATCGACCGGCTCGCGCCGCCAGGCGTGGTCGGCGAGCGCGCCGTTGGCGAAAGCCTTTTCCGCGACCGCCGCCAAGGTGGCCGAAGTGATGCCGTGGAGCGCCATGTAGCGCTGGATCTTCATCGCGAAGAATTGGGTCGTCAGCATCAAACCGGTTTCGCCATACCAGTCGGGCAATCCCCAATCGGCAGGCTTGGGCGCAAAGGCGCCACGGTCATGCTTGTCGAAACCGACCGCGATGCCGAGGTCGAATTCGCCCGACTTGATCGTGGTGTAGGCGCCGAACATCGCCGATCCGCCGGTCGCGCAACCATTGGCGACGTTGATGAACGGAAGGCCGGTCAAGCCGAGCTCGCTCACCATCGTGTCGGCATTGCCGGCGGAATCCGATCCTCCGAAAGCAAAGCCGATGTCCGACCATTGCAAACCCGCGCCCGCGAGCGCCTGGCGCACGGCTTCGACACCCTGCTGCAACCCGCTCTTGCCGGGCGTGCGGCCGAAGCGGTGGATGCCGGCGCCGACGATGAAGACGTCACTCACCGCACCTCTCCCAGATCGGGTGCGAAGGCGAAAATGCTACGCTCCTCGCCACTCTCGAGCGCGAACGGCAACGCAACCAGCTGCATCGGCATATCGATGTGCAGCGCGTCGAAGGCAACCGACGTGAGCCGCGCTTCGACGATCAAATGTCCATCGATCTGGACATAGCCGACGGCATAGGGCTCGAACGCTTCGGGCCCGGCATAGGGCGGCGACTTGGGACGGAAACGCTGAACGGTCCAGGACCACAGCCGGCCTTGCGGCGGCAGCAATATCCGATCGAAGCGATCGTCACTCTCGACCGCGGGAAAGACGATGCGACCGTTGTTTCGATCGCGACTGGCGATCAGGCGTGGTCCGCCTGTGGTCCATTCGATGAGATTGCTGGCGATGGGTTCTGCAATAGCGGCGGGCACATTTTTCTCCTGCCCTGCCTTCTTATCGTCGCGTTACCCCGCACGGCTTCTGACCAATGCGATAGCTTTCAGCGCATCATGCCGAGAAAACCAAGCTGGGCCGCCTTGAACACGGCCTGATCGCGATTGACTGCGTCCAGCTTTTCCGATGCGGCGCGAATGTGGAAGCGGATCGTGGTACGCTGCAATCCCAGGATCATCCCGATCTCGTCATTGGTCTTGCCCGCCGCCGCCCAGCGCAAGCATTCGACCTCGCGCTTCGTGAGGGTCGCGCCGGCCGCCACATAGCGCTGGCGCGACGTCACCTTCACATACCCCTGCACGAAGATCCGGGCATAGAGCGCCAGCGTCTCGCCGCATAGCGCATATTCGCGGGACAGGTCGTCCACCGTTGGATCGCTCGAAAGGAAGCTTGCCGCACCGATCTGGCCGAACGGAAGATGGATGGGCACGACGATCGCGGCCGCAGTGAGTGCGCGGTCCAGGAAACGCGACAGATCGAGCGCATCCAGCATCGGATTGGGAGTGCGAGTATGGAAGCCGCTTCCGTTGCACCAGAACGGCTCCGCCTCGACCCGGCACGCGCTGGCCAGCGGAGAAAAAAGCGCGAGCTGCGGAAACTGCCACCAGCGCGCGTCCGCTCCGCGAAAGCCGAAGATCTCGCTCGCCAACACTGCCCCATCGGCATCGCGCATCGGATCCTGGATCGCGATATTGTGCGAGATGGCAGCCCGCAAACCGCACAAATCCGACACCACATCCCGCAACGCTTCGGCAGCCGGACGGATGCCGCTCACGTCCGCGATCCGGACGGGCGCGACCATCGCCTCGTTGACCAGCGCTGGGGACATGGCGCCTAGCTAGCCGTCATGCGCAGCCCATCGAAGAACGGGCCGCACAATGCATCGGCGACGTCTTCCGGCGATCGCGTCTTGGCCATGGGTGGGTACCATTTATAGGCCCAGTTGCAGATGCCGAGAAAGGCGTAGGTGGTGAGCGTGGCGTCGCAGCGACGAAATTCGCCGCTCTCCATTCCGTGGATGATGATCGCCTGCAGCCGGTCGAAATACTCCTTTCGACGGGCGCGGATCTGCGTGCGCATCTTGCCCTCCAGGTCGCCATAATGATCCATGAAAGCGCGGACATAGCCGGGATGCTCCGCAATCTGGCGCAATATATCGATGCAGGCGGAGCGCAGCAGATGTGCAGGATCGGCTTTCTGGTCGCTGCTTTCGAGGCCCGCCAGCAGCGCACTCATATGCGCGTCATGGATCGCGTAGAGGATCGAATGCTTGCTCGGGAAATAATGATAGAGCGTCGGTTTGCCGAGCCCGACCTCATCGGCCAGCATCTGCATCGACGCCTTGTGGTAGCCGACCTTGTCGAACAAAGACGCACAACGCGCCATGATTTCATTGCGCTTCTCATCGTGCGCTTCGGTGGTCTGCCGCTTCTTCGCCGGTGCTCGCGCCATGCGTGGCTCTAATCCTCTAAAAGCTTGAAAAGACATGGGCCGGTCCGCGACCGGGATAGGCGATTGACCTTATTGTACCAGTGCCCCTCCGTCCACGCCAAGCGACGCCCCGGTGATGTAGGAGGATTCGTCGCTGGCCAGGAACAAGACCGCGGACGCCACTTCGCTCATATCGGCCAACCGCCCCAGCGGAACGCGGGCAAGGCGCCGAGCGAAGGCCTCGCGATTGCCGTAGGCGGCGCGGGCGAGCGCGTTGTCGATGGGTCCTGGATGGACGGCGTTGCAGCGTATGTTTTCGGCCGCATGTTGAGCGGCCGTCACGCGAGTCAGCATGGTCAGCGCTGCCTTGCTGCAGGCATAAGCGGGATCCATGATCTGCGATTGAGCGAGTCCCGCGACCGAGGCGACGTTGACGATCACGCCGCCGCCCTGCGCGCGGAACAGCGGCAAAACCGCGCGTGTGCCCAGAAATGGACCCCGCGCATTGACGCTCATCATCCGATCCCAATCCTCTGGGGTACGGTCCTCGATCGGCACCAGTCCGGAAGCGATCCCTGCATTGTTGACGAGAATGTCCACGCCACCCCATCGCTCGACCATCGCCGCCAGACCCGCGCTCCACTGCGCCGGATCGGCGACGTCGAGATGCAGGAAGCAGGCTTCGCCCGCGGCCGAAGCGATCGACGCCGTCAGTTCGCGGGCGGACTCCGCTGCAATGTCGGCAATGGCGACGCGGGCACCCTCGACACAAAAGCGGCGCACGATCGCCGCCCCCAAGCCGGTTGCACCGCCCGTCACGAGCGCCCGTCTGCCCCCGAGCCGCATCCGCTTCCTTCCCGTTTTATCTCGACCGTCCGGTCGGTTGTATGTATCCATGCCGCGTGAATGAAACCGAGGCAAGCCGGGACGGGACAAAATGGATTTGAGGGGACGCGTGGCTCTGGTGACCGGCGCAAGTTCGGGGCTGGGGCGACACTTCACGCAATTGCTGGCCGAGCAGGGCGTGACGGTCTTTGCCGCCGCCCGGCGTCTGTCGGCGCTCGATGCGTTGGCGGCCGAAATCGGCGCGGCCGGGGGCGTCTGCCATCCAATCGCGATGGACGTGACCGACGCCGCCTCGGTCACCGCCGGCTTCGCGCAAGCGGAGGCGATGGCCCCGGCACCCCTGTCGATCCTGGTCAACAATGCAGGCATCGCGCAGACCCGCGCCGCGATCGATGTTTCGCCGGGGGAATGGTCGGATGTGCTGGCGCCCAATCTGACCGGCGCGTTCCTGGTGGCGCAGGCCGCAGCGCGATGCATGCGCGCGACCGGCGGCGGATCGATCGTCAACGTTGCGTCGATCCTCGGCGAGCGTGTCGCCAAGGGCCTCGCCGCCTATGCTGCGAGCAAGGCCGGGCTTCTGCAACTCACCAAGGCGCTCGCGCTCGAGTGGGCGCCGCTCGGCATTCGTGTCAACGCGCTGGCGCCGGGCTATGTCGAGACCGATCTCAATCGGGATTTCTTCGCATCGGAGGCGGGGCGGCGCATGGTCGATCGCATTCCGCAGCGCCGGCTGGGGCAAATGGCCGACCTCGATGGTCCCATGCTGCTGCTCTGCTCGGATCAGTCGCGCTACATGACGGGCGCGGTCATTGCGGTCGACGGCGGGCACCTCGTGAGCGGCCTCTAGGCCTCAGGCGTCCATCGCGGTCGCCCCGACGACCCAGGCCGACAGGCCGCTGGTCGGCACCGCACATAACACTGCTTCCGCAACCGCGGTTTCGCTCGCGCCCGCCTTGCGCGCACCGTTCATGTGAACCGAGGCCCAGTTGCTGTAGTCGGCGACGAGCACCGTCACGAGCAGCAATTCGGCGTGTGCACGTTCGAGCCGGGTTCCCGACAACGTCCCTTCGCGCATGAGATAATAAGCGTCACCACCGACCGGTAGCAGTTCCAACAGCTTGCCGAGCGACGGGGGCATGGTTCCGAAATAGCCGAGGAAGTTCGCTTCGGCCTCACCTGGCGCAACCGCCAGATCCACAGCGGACACTGCGGGATCCTCTGCCTCGGAATAGACTCGCGTGTACAGTTCGTGGAAGCGCAGGGCGGCGCCCTCGCCGCGTACGCTCGACAAGATGGCAACGGCCGATGCCGCCTCGCCTTCCGACAGCCCGGCATCGCGCGCCGCCAGCAGCTCGCGGAGCGCCATTTCGGAATAGGCTTTCACGGTCGCGGCGCAGGCGACGAACAATCGTTTGATCCGTGCCGGAATCGCCCCATCATTGTCGATGATCGAACGGAAGCGCCGCATGCCGGCGACGGTCTTGGGTGCATCGCGCCGCAACAGCCCCAGGGCCAGGAGGGGATTGGTTTCAACAGCCATCGTCGCTCCCTTTGCGAAATCCGGACCGTCCGGTCGGCCGGGCGTTGCTATGCCCCATAACTACGGGCGTCAACGGCTCATGACAATTGACGTCCGACCGGACGGTCGACTAAAGGCATGACATGCGCATAATGCGAATTTCGGCACGCGGCACTGGTCGGGAAGCTGCGGGCCTGCAGGACAATGGCCGCAATGCAGGTGCGTCGTGCGCCGGTTGACCGGTCGAATCGCACTGATCACCGGCGCCGCCTCGGGTATCGGCTTGGCCACCGCCCGGCGTTTCGCCGCAGAAGATGCCACGGTGTTGCTCGCTGACCGCAATCGAGAAGCCCTGACCGTCGCCCAGGCGGAGCTTGGCGCCCCGCATGAATCGATCCTGCTCGACGTGACGGAGGAAGCGGGCTGGAACGCGCTCACATGCCGGATCGCGGACCGTTTCGGCAAGCTTGACATCCTCGTCAACAATGCCGGTTTCGGCACGTTCCGCTCCATTGCCGACACTTCGCTCGAGCAATGGCGGTCGATACTGGCCGTCAATCTCGACAGCGTGTTCCTGGCGACGAAATATCTGCTGCCGCTGCTCACGGCTTCCGGGCGCGGATCGATCGTCAACATGTCGTCGATCCGCGGGATCGTTGCCGGCCTCAACACGGGCTCATATTGCGCCGCCAAAGGGGCAGTGCGCATGTTCACCAAGGCGACCGCTATCGAATGTGCGGAATTGGGGAATGGCGTTCGCGCCAACTCGATCCATCCGGGACACATCGCCACGCCGCTATCCGCTCCCGCTTACGCCGATCCCGAAATCGCGCGGAAACTGCAAGCTGAGATTCCGCTGGGTCGTATCGGAGAAGCCGACGAAATCGCCGACGCCATATTGTTTCTCGCCAGTGATGAATCCCGCTACATGACCGGTGCTGAACTTGTCATCGACGGGGGAACCACCGCCCAATGACCCCAGCTCCGAATTCAAATGCGGCAGCCCTGCGCGCGACCGGCGCCTGACCGCGATCAAGGGAAACCCGGCGTGCGGCCAACCCAGCTCTGTTATCCGCCGAATCCCAGTTTTGGATCAGGTCAGTGCTGCAGACGGATCCATGTCACCAGCGAGAAGGGGCGGGTCACCATCTCGCTTGCGGACAATTTTCACGAGATGTCCTGCGTCGTCGAGCATGACGGCGAACAGGTAATCGGCGTTGCAGCCCACACGGTGCGCATCCCCACCTCGGCCTGTCCCGCCGCCGCTTCGCTGCTTCCGGAACTGATAGGAACGCCGCTCACACAGTCTCCCGCCCTGTTTTACCGGGACGGTAGCGCCCGGCGGCACTGCACGCATCTTTACGACCTCGCGATCCTCGCGATCCGGCATGCGGCACGAGGCAGCGGCACGGCCGGCTATGTTGCGGTGGTGCCTGACGAGACTGATCGGCCGGTGGAGATCGGAATCGATCACAACGGCGTGCCGGTCCATCGTTGGGAAGTACGAAATGGCACGATCGTGTCGCCGCAACCGTTAGCGGGGCGCACGCTCGGCCGAGGCTTTGCCCGCTGGGCTGCCGTCCAATGGAGTGACGACCAATTCGACGCCGCGACGATCCTATCGCGCACTTGGCTGATCGCCATCGGCCGGCAATATGCGATCGATCGAGTCGCCGGCCAACTCGTGGCGCAAAACCGGGAAATGATCGGACGCTGCTTCGCCTATGATCCGGTCCGCGCGTCCGACACCGTTTTCCTTGCGGGCAATATCCGCGAGAGTCGTACGGGTGAACAACCGGCGCGGGAAATTGAGCCTTAGTTCGGTTTCCGCATGAAATGCGGCAGAAATCGCCTGCTATCGAAGGCAGCGCGGGTCACGATGGCTCGCTGAAATCCGGTACCTGGCGGAGAGGGAGGCTGCCAAATCTCATTGATTACATTGGATAAAATCTCGTCCTCGAGAAGATGTCATAATTTCAGCCATAACCTCAGTCGCGGTCAGCCACGAGCGAGCGCGAACTAGCTTGCTGCCCGCTTACGGTGAGACAACGGTACCAAAACCGCAATGCCATGAGCCCCAGGCAGCCAATTCATGCCGAACTTCGGATGATTCTTGCAGGACGGAACGGGTCTTCCTGACGCCTTTGTTCCCGAATTGAAGGATTCCAGCCATGGCCCAAAAAATCTATCCGAACGCGCGCGCAGCGCTGGATGGTCTTCTGTTCGACGGCATGACGATCATGTCTGGCGGCTTCGGCCTATCCGGCAATCCAGAGAGCTTGATCCCGGAGGTGCTCGCCTCGGGGGTAAAGAACCTGATCCGATTGCTGCGGTTGGTCGCCGTCGAAGCGTGGCTCCAATCCATCCCGCGGTGAGGAGGACGATGGGCCGAAAAAAGGGGGCCGCGGAACACCGCGACCCGTTCAAGGTCTTAGAGAGGATGCCTAAAAGGCATGCCTCTTGTGCACCGCATCATCGCTCTTCGCAACT
>Ga0207675_100000100_pt1 | contig 67796 bp, 104 predicted proteins | sample KBSSwiS42_FD_184305 | JGI IMG/M metagenome (GOLD analysis project Ga0207675, IMG submission 184305) | Switchgrass rhizosphere microbial communities from Kellogg Biological Station, Michigan, USA - KBS Switchgrass S4-2 (SPAdes) (version 2) | ecosystem: Host-associated > Plants > Roots >...
GCGATCGACCAGCGAATCGAAGCGTTGCTAGGCGGTATCAGCGGTACGACTTCTGCCGGCACGGTCACGTCTACGTCCACGCCCGCGGCTCCGAGCGAGACGACAGCCACGGGAGCGGAAACCGGGCTGGCGGAGGGCCAGATTCGCGGCTAAGAGGGGTGCGAGAGACAGTCTCCGACCCGAGAGGTGCGGATATACCTCTCGGGATTTTTATTGTTTGAGCTTATCCACCTGTACCCGCGAGTTTCCTTGCGTGTTTCGTATTCGCGGCAATTGCCGCTAATTTCCCGTTCGCTTCTTGCAATTGCCCGTACGCCTCATCGACGTTCCCGCGCGATTCGGTCCGCCAAGCAAGGATATTCGCGCCTAGCGCCTTGATATCATCCGACACCGTCCGTAACGCCGCCGCGGAAGACTGTTGCGCTGCCAACGTCGCACTGAGATAATCCGCTTGTTTCGATTTCGCCGCGTCCGCAATCGCATCTGGCGTGAGCGCTTGAATCGCGTCTTTTGTCTCTTTCGTATTATCATTTACCGCTGCCGCGACCGAGTAAACCATCGCCACACCCGACGATACCGCGTTCAAGCCTCCGACGATTGCCTGTCCGTCGGACGACAACGCAGCTTGTACCGAGCGTAACCCCCGGATGCGGTTAATCGTGTCGTCTATGCCCGACAACACCGACGCCGTAAGCTCAGACGAAGGCGAGAAGCCCACGAGATTGCGGCGATACGTCTCCGCGAAATCTTTGAATTTGCTAATCGCGTCCACGTCGCCGGCAAGTGCTTTTACGCGATTCGCTTCGTAATCTGCGCGCGAGTTATCAAGCGCGGTGCGAGGATCGACAAGCCCTAGCGACGCATCCGTATGCAGCGACGTTTGATAATCGATAAGTGATTCGACCGCGGTACGTAACCTGTCCGCGGCGTCGTTCTGATTCGCGGCCGCAGAAGACATGTCCGACGCAGCGGTAGATACGCGCTCGAAACTCGGCGCCCAGTCGGCCCCGCCGGGCAGAATATTCGCGTTCGCGTCGATCCAGCCGAAAGCTTTGTCGAGTAGCGCCAACTCCTGTTGAGTTAGCAACCCCTTCGCCCTGACTATTGCATAATCAGCACGCAATTGTACCATCTTCATCTGATAGTTGATAATCTCCTGCGCGCGCAGCAACTCATTATGCAACTTATTTTGCTCCGCGTTGGTTTCGCTCTCTGCGATAATATTAGACAAATCGCCAACCAGCGACGAGAATTGCTGATCCGCGAGCTTGTTTATCGCGTCGATTTCTGCCGCAGTTAGCCCGGCGATCATCTTTGCGGTTTCGTCCGCGCCGAATCCGGCTTTCTCGATCTCCTTTTTCATGTCCTCGAATTGGCGAGTAGCCTGCTCGAATGCGTCAGGCGCGACCAAGCGACCAAACTCGGTGCGCAATTCGGCCTGTCGAGCAGCAACTTCCTCTTCGTGCGCTTTGACCGCCGCTGCTGTCTCTTGCTGCTGTAGAGCGAGTAACTGCTCACGTAATTTCTTGTCCTTACCTGCCGCCGTAATCTGTGCCGCGTAGTCATGTTCGATCTGCTTAAGCTGCCGATGGAAATCATCAAGCGCCGATAGCGATAATTGAAAACGCCTATCGTCAATGAACGACTGCACGGAGTCGCGGCTTGCGGCTCCACGGCCGCCGCCGCCGCGATGTACACCGCCGGGCGCGATCTCAGGAGGCAGCCCTTGCATGGCACGAGCAAGATTGTCCAATACTTGTAATAAAGCTGCCAACCCGCTATCGCCGGTGGGGTTGCGATCGTCACGCGTAAGTACGCCACCGCCCTTCGATCGCGAGCCTGAATCGTTTGTGTTAGGCGTTCCTGCGTCAGTACCACCACCGCCACCGAGAACACCGGACTGCAAGATCCGCAAACGCACCTGATACTCGGCGATTCGCGCCTTGATCTCTTCATACAGCAGAGTCAGTTGGGCAATAACAATAGCCCGCTGCGCATTAAACGCAACCCGGTTTCGCTCATCTATCGCGTCTTGGTCTACTTTATGCCCGGTAAGCTGATCGTACATGCCCTGAATGCCACCGAGTAGACTGGTAATCGCGGATTCGGCAGCGGCGCCCAGTTGTGTAAAATCACTCAAGCTCCGTAACGAGCCAGGCCCAAACAAATCGAGCAAATGATGAAAATCCTCCACGAACGTCTGCAAGAACGAGTGAAACTGTTGCTCGATTTCAGATAGGTTTTGCGTCACGAGCCGATTAGCAAAGTCGATATCAGCTTGTAGCCCCTCTGTCGTCGTTGCGCGGGACTTGAGAATTGCCGCCTTGACAAGTTCTGATACCTGATCTGAGAACGTAGCGAATTTAAGTGCCTGTACCTTCGCATAGTCCAGCGCTTCAGACATCGTCTTGAACACGCGACCGACGTTATCGATCAGCGATTTGACGATAATAGAACCGTCCGAATTCGCACCGATTGTCACAGATCCGCGAGTCAGTGACACAAGCCCTAAGTGCCATTGCAACGCTAAGTCAGTAACCTGCTGCACAAGATCAGTAATAGTTTGAGATATCTGACTGGCAATGCGGCGATCCCCGGACGTGCTACCCCCGATAGACGCTTCACCGTATTTCGTTCGCGCCTTTGTCCACCCTTCGACAATCTTAAAGCCCACCCAGGCAAGGAATCCGTATGCCGCGTACGTGCCCCACTGCGACAAAGACGCACCCATCGACGCGTTGCCGGTTGTTGCCGAGCCGATAGAAGTTAGCCCGACAGATTGCAAGCCTGTAACTCCGGCACCCGACGCAGCCGAGGCATTGCCAATCGCGGCATTGGACAGGAGCCGCGAACGCTCTACCGCCGCCATGGTCATTTGCAGCGTGATCCATCGTTGCAAGATCTCCTGAAACGCCTTGACTAGGAAGTCGATCAAATTGTGTGCGATATCGCTGGCTACGTCTTTGGCCGAGCCCTTCCAACTGAATATGCCATCTAGAATGATACCTGAGGCGGTTTGGAAACCGTCCGTCACCGGACGCCAGACGTCAGCCTTGATCTCCAGCAAGGCTTGTTGCTTCTTGATTGCCTGTAGTTGTGCATCTTGCAGGGTGAGCTTTTGGATTTCCGCTTCCAGATCTAAGGTCAACCCTTGACGCGCGGCTGCTCGAACATTATTAAGCGCTTCCGCTTCAATACGCACTTTACGCGTTGAATCCGACACCGCGCCGAGACGGACGGCAAGGTCGGCTACTACGGTACCATAGCGCGTTTCAAGATCAATTCGCGCTTTCTGATCTGCCAGCGACGCCTGATCAACGGCAAGCTGTCGGTTGAATTCAGCCGTCCGCTTTAGAACCGCTTCTATCGCGGCGCCGTAACTTTTAACCGCGGCGTCGATGTCCTTCCACTTTTGTTTCTCTTCTTCGAGCGCGCGAGCTGATGCGATATTGGCAGCGCTTAGCTCTTTCAGGCCCGAAACTGCCGAACCGTACGTGGCGACGATTTGCGCGAGTATCGTGCGCGCTTCCAATGCCTTCGCGGACTGCGCACCGAACTTTTCTGTAGCTAGGTCGACCGCTTTGTTTGCCGCTTCAACCGCCGCTTGATACGACTTTTGTACGGCGGCAAGATCAGAACGTATCTGCTTCTCGGCGGCGATTGCAACGCGTTCTTTTTCGTACGCGTCAGTGCCAGCCATCAAAGCAGAGATCAAGCGGGTGCGGTCGGATATCTCCTCGCCTATTTTTTGCGCCTGCGCGTCGATGGTGTTATTCAGCGAATCGTAGGCTTTGGTAGCGGCATCAATTGCACTGTTAACTGCCTTGAGCGCGGCCTCAAGCTCTTTGTTCCGCGCGACAAGATCAGAAGTTGCATTACCCGTTCGCTTGTAGATTTCGTCGGTACCTTCAACCGCGGACTTGTGCTCTTTCCATGATTTGATCGTGTCAGCCAGTTCGGACTTTTGAGATTGCAAAAACGCGCGAGACTTGGCTTCCGCGCCCAAGAATAGCGCATCGGTTGTCATTTGCATCTGGCGAATGCCGGCCGCAGCCGCGGCGAAGGCGGGAGCAATTGGTATCGGTAGTTTGCTGAAGCCATCTGCAATACGTAGCGGGATCTCAAGAATCGTGTGCGCAAGATCACCGAATTGCCTTGACAGTGTAGTGACTAGTGTGCCGGTAGCAACCATCCAAGCGTGATAGGCTGTCTCAGCGCTGTACACCATGTTGGCGAGAGTGCGACTGATAACACCGCCAACCTTCGTAGCCACAATGAGAATGTTCTCCCACCCACCAAGCTGCTTGACGAGAGAATAGAAGAAGTGCTCAAGTGCAGGAATCAGCTCGCCCGCAATCGCCTCGCGGAATTCACCATAGATGTAGCGGACATTCTTCATGCCCTTTTCGAGCGTGTCCGCGGTCTTAATATTGGTGCCGAGCTTGCCCTCAAGAAGCTCCATCACTTTGGCTACGTACTCAGCACCTTGGCCGGTCTCGACCAGCTTTTTGAGCATCGTAGTCTGGCCGGCGGTCAAAACGATTCCAGCTTCCCGGAAAGCGTTTAGCGATCGCGTCCCGCCAGAGAGTAAGATGCCTACTTTTTCGGAAGCGCCAGCAAGATCACCGCCAGTAATTTTGGCGAGATTCAGCGCCGCAACTTGCGCTCTGGGGAACGTATCCTTGGTGAGCTTGTCATACCGTGACAGTACCGTGTCCATGGTCAGGATTTCATCGTCCTGGCGCCCGGTCAGTAGTGCCCACTTCTCGGCTTGATCGTTTAACTGACGCGACGACATGCCCGAGATTGAGCCGTTGAGCTTCATCGTCGCGTTGAGCTTGTTGAGTATCTTCTCGGTCTCCATGCCGTCCGAGACGATGTCCTTGAGCGCCTCGAAGCCCTTGAAGCCCACTGTGACCAGCGCGGCGGCGGCGGCTAGTCCAGCTATGACAGGAAGCAGGGGGCCAAGGGAGGCGATCGCACCGGTGGCAGCACTACCTATGCCGGTGAGAGATGATGCGACACTCGCGAGACCTGCCCCAGCCGAACCACCAAAACGGGCAATGACGCCGCCCAGCTCACCGACTTTGCCAGAAAGCTCACCTACACGACCCTTGAGCAGATCAAGCGGATTCTGCGCTGAGGTGTATTTCGCACGCGCTAGGTCAAGTTGCGCGTTGTACTTTTGCTGATCGATCAGATTGGCTTTTAACGCAGCGTTTAGTGCACGCGTAGCCGTCTCTAGTTTCTGCTCAGCAGCGACGGCTGGATCGATTGACGCTGCGACACGCTTGTAGGCTTTTTCGACACCGACTAATTCCTTGCCGTATTCGAACAAGGTCGTACGCGAGATATTGGCCTTACTGGCAATGGTATTAAGCGAACGTTGAACGTCAGCATCATCCGCTTTCCAACGAAGCAGACCTTCTAAAGTGCCGACGTTTACGGTCGCGGCCATTGCCTTTTTGCCCCTCTGCTTCTTATCCCTTGATCGTCGTCTGAAGTGGTTTTCGTCCGGCCGTCATTCGTGCGATATGCTGCTCCCAAGCACGCACGTCAGAGTCTTTTTGCTCACGTTCGGATAAGCCGTTCCATGCCTGTTGCTCGTTTTTCCTCTCTACGTCTCGTTCGATAATCTCCTCCATCGTCGGATACACGAAATCCCCCGCAGTCGTCATCTTGTCCTTGTCGACAATATTGGTATTGTAAATCGCCGATGCCACGGTGCCCATCCGCCAATCCTCCCGTTCTTGCATAAACGGATACAACCGGTCAAATGACATCCACGACCAAAACTGTTGCACAGTAAGCCGGGACATGAACCCGTTCGGACCTTCCACATCCCACTCACGAAAATGCGCCGCTAGTCGATATACTTGGCGAAGGAACGGACTTCGCCTTAGTCTTCCCCCGGTTCCTCGCGATCAGAGGCATTGATCGCCTCAAAAATCGAATTAAGAACCTTCCACGAGACATTGCTCAAGTCTTCAACGTCCTCGACAAGCCGCGTACCGTCCTTGTTTACCAGCAACTCCGCGAGCAGATTGCGCACAGCCTCCACACGATTCTTAGACGTGGACTGGTCTAGAAAATTCTCAGATACTCCTACTGTCATGGGTTTATGATAGAATTCATAGATCTCTCCATCCGGCAGCTTAACGTTGATCGTCTCGACGACGGATGACTTTTCTTGCAGTACAGATAAAGATAGTGTACCAACTGGCTTGATACGATTGATTTCGGCCTGCGACTTGGGCTTCTTTGCGGACGAACGAGACGACGGACGATTAGCCATTTGAGTTTCCTTACCTTTCGAGAAAAGTGAAACTGCCTACCTTGTTTTTGCTACTACGAATAAATCACACCGTTCGCCTTGAACGGTCCGGACGGCGTAAATACAAAGCCTACCTTGTACTCGCCGTTTCGCGCTGGTGCCATCTTCTTGAACGTTGTAAATTCGCCGGAACAAATAACGGTGTCAGTGCTGGGCGCTGTCCCGTCCGGGCCGACCATCATCCATCCGAACTGCACCTTGTTGAGGTAGTGGTTAAGCATCGCAGCATGCACAGTGTTAGCATGCTTGAACGTCATCTCCCCAGATATATCGTTGACGGTGATAACCTGAGAAACGATGTTAGAGCTCACTCCCGCGCCGTGCGGCGTGATAACTGTTTTTTCCCTTGTAGTATCCCAATCAATAGAACTCGTAACTTCCGGCACAGTTGTAAAGACTCCTTGCGAGCCGGAAGGATCTACCTCGATTGCGTGGATCGCCGCATGTCCTGCGACGGGCAAAGTTCCGGGTGTGACAGGCATGGTTTATGTCTCCTTTTTTTTATTCGGCGGCGTTAACTTTTCTATAGCGATACAACAACCGCGCGCAGCCCGTCGAGGTAATGCCAGACGGCCTCAGCCCTGTCCCTGGCAGTTTCGTAATCGGTCGCGCACGTAATGATTTGCAAGCCTCGATTTTCGCGTTTCGTGTCATGTGATTCGTCCGGTTCGTATCCTCCTGTAGGTATGATAACGTTAAATGGTTCAGACGCGCTATCGTCGGGCAGCGATCCCTTGAAGCCTAAATAGACAATTTCGTCGGGCGGGATCGGCGGCGTGCCTGGGCCGACTTTAAGAATTTCTTCTATTTCCTCTTCAAAGTGCGAAGTGGGCGCGACGATAGTAGCGATAAAATTGCACGAGAACAATTGCCGGTTGTCGCCGTCCACTTTGTAAGGTATCGGCGATTGCATTGCGCGAATTGATTGATAAAACGTGCCCGTATTGCCTGTCGTGCCGGTCCATTGATGCGAGTAGACGAGACCGTTGTAAATCCAGCGCACGGACCATTGCTCATTAATCGGCGTAGATGCCCAACCCGATACCGAGTACTCGCCATCCGGATTAAGCTGTACTACATCGGCATCATCGGGAACAGTTTCGACGCCGTCTTTGAAAATACGAATCGAGAGCGCGTTAATCGGATCAGAGAACACCTCTCGAATCGGAATTATCACGTTCAACGGCTGGCGATCAGCAACACCAAATCGATACGCATGGAATACACCTTCTGGGCTTTCAAAAGTGACCGTAAGTCCGCCAACTGTTTCGAGCGAAGGAATCCCATCGAGGACGTAATCTGTTCCAAGCAATGATACCGGCGATAGCGAAAGCGACGACAGCGATACCGGACTATCACCTTCATAGACTCGCAGCGACAAGTCGGAAAGTGACAGCCCGGAGTCCGCTAGATGAAGATGCAGTTTCATATGTGTGCTTAGTACTAGTTTCCAATGTCCGGTGCCGATTCTGTATCGGTCGCGACTTGCGCAGCGTCTAGCACGAGCTTTGCGCGATAGCGCCTGATCGTCTCCATGACATATCGTCGCACCGCGATATCCGCGAACTGCGCCTTGGTGATCGCGACTAAAGTGCCGATCTGCCCTGAGGAGCAAACTCCGCCGGTAACCATTTCGCTTGTGCACGCCGCTGGCGTTTGGTAATTCCCGACTACCGCGAATGCGTCTTGGAGTAACTGCGACGGCGCAAGTAGAGGGCCTATACCGTCCGGGTCCGATGTGCCGATCGCGAGACAGTAAGCTACGTCGGACGTGCTCCGGCAGATGTTTAATGTCACCATCCCCGCAGTGCATGAGCGCGTCACCGCGAACGCTGACGGCGTAACCAAGAGTGTAAGTAATACGACAGTGATAATCGCGGATTTCTTCAATTTGTGCTCCTTCCGGTTTCTACAAACCTATCGGTCACGTACATTAAACGTAAACTTCCCCACTGTGGGATATCAAAGTTCCCCGCCATTTCCGTCACGCCGCTTGAATCCGCAAAGCCGCAGACGTTCGCGCCCGTGTTTACTATCACCAGCATTTGCCCGTCCACGGCGCCGGTCTCGGAAACCGTTATGTCGCACCCCTGCGCGTCGCTACAAGCGCAGGTAACATAGCTCGTGGTCGCCGTGAGAGTCGCGGCGGCTCGCGTCGCCCCGTTGCCGTTATCCGCGATCGCGAGAGCCTGGACGTATTGGATGATTTTCCCAACGCGCATATTACCAGTGCCAGAGCTACCGTTAGTAAACGCGATCGTTCCTGCTGCGTCCCGCTTCATTCCCGTATCAAGTCCTGTACTGTCGGGCTCGCTGCTTGAAAATCCAAATTGCGCTGCCGAACGAACGAGAACCGCGCCCGCGCCAGATCCGCCGCCATCAATGCCGAGCACGTTGGTACCGGAGATCGATACGTGCAACCCGCCATTTGCCCCGTAGATCCCGCGTGTAGCCGCCAAGTCGAACGCGAGCCCAGGAGCAGACCGCAAACCGACCGGCAAAAGATCTTGTCCAGTGCCGTTCGGAATCAGGCGGATATTCCCGTTCGTATTCTCTGATGATAATGTATTCCCCGTGAGTTTTAAATTCCCTGCTTTCGCCGATCCAACAAGCGAGATCGTGTCTGTCGTCTTGTTGTACGTCATACCGGCGTCACCGGCCGCGGCACCAGCGTCGTTGAATATGACTTGCGTGTCGGTCCCCGCGACAGGTCCGGCGGGTCCTTGGGGGCCTGTTGCTCCTGTCGCGCCCGCAGGGCCCGTAGCGCCAGCAGGCCCCACACTGCCAGTTGCGCCCGTTGCTCCCGCGGGGCCGACATCTCCGCGAGGAATCGTAAAGTCAAATACCGCAGCGGATGACGTTCCGGAATTTATTATCGCGGCGGACGTACCCGGAGCACCGGTCACTACGGCCCCTGTCGTGATCGAGGCCGCGGCGCCTACCGGACCTTGCGGCCCTTGAGCGCCTGTTGAGCCTGTTGGCCCAGTAGCTCCGGCCGGGCCAGTATCTCCCGCGTCCCCCTTGTCCCCCTTCTCTCCTTGTGGCCCTGTAGGACCTGTGGCGCCTGCCGCACCCGATGCTCCTGTCGGCCCCTGTACGCCTTGAATTCCTTGAGGCCCTTGTACCCCCTGAGGACCGACCGGCCCCGCGACGCCTTGCGGCCCCTGAGGGCCTGGATCGCCAGGGTCGCCCTTCTCGCCTTGAGGTCCGGGTTCGCCGGCACCCGCAAGCACCTCTTGCCACGTCACGCCGTCCCACCAGTATTCGCTACCGTCGTCGTTTGTGCAAATGCGATCGTTGAGTGAGTTGCCGGACGCGGGAAGCAGAGACGAATTCGCGACAGGCGCCCGCCAGTGGCGATCCCCAAATGTGCGAGACGAGATGCCAGAGACTTGCGCGTGACTGACAACAACGAACAACGCACACAGGGCGAAAACAAAAAAGCCGATAAGAAGCAGCCGATTAGTCATTTTCTTATCCTAGTCTCGTTCCGACTTTCGATCCTACGCGCTCGGCCATACCTTGCACGGACTCAAGCAAAGGTTGTTGCAAATATTTAGGTCCTCGCCCCGACGGATTAAAATGCACGTCTACACCCTGCCATGACGGTGGATCGTGCGGCGACGGATGCTCATGAATCGCGACGGCCTGCGGCGTCGTATCATCGCCCGCGGTTACGATAATTTCAACCGCCGAGCCTTCTGTAAAGCGTCCACCGGAATCGCGACCTTGTGACAATTCGCCCTTGACGACACGGATTGTATCGCGCAAGTTGCCGGTCTCAACAGGAACGAACTCATCTCGCGATCTTTGTGCGATTTGTTCGGCCTCTTGCATTGCGGCGTCTGACAGCGCATCGCGCGAATTGCGTTCGATCGCCGTAAGCCGACGCTTACAGTCGTCAACGCCGCGGAGAGTAAAATCAGCCACGAGCGTGTACCTCCTCTGTAGCGCAATCGGCATCGTAATCGGCATTCAGAAACAACCGCTCTAGCGATCCTACAAACATCTCGCCCACGCGCTTCCACGTTAGATTCTTCGCGAGCTGTATTCCTTGACGCGAGTACATCTCTCTGGCCTCAGGATTACCGCACAGATGCGACAATATCTCTACCGTCCAGTCACGATCCGGCAAACTTCCGACCGTGTAAGGACTATTGCCTAAAGGCGCGGTAAGAGAATCGACGTAGCAAGGCACTTTGGGCGTCTTAACCGACGAGTCAATCCAGCCGTCTGTGCCAAACGCGGAATGGTCGGGCAAGATGCACGGAATCCCGCACGCCATAGCTTCAAGCGCGGGTAACCCGAATCCCTCCGCCTGCGATTGGCTCATATAGACGTCAAAAGCGTTATAAACGAGCGGCATAATCGAGTCGTCATCACCCGTACCGATGTTCGGCGTATTGACGATAACTTTTCCAGCGAGCCCGTAGTGCTTAACAAGCTGGCGCAAGTCCGCGGATCGCTCACCGGTAGGCGCTACGTGCAGGTACAGATAAGCGTTGGCGACTTGATCTCGACGCAGCCACTCGGCAAAGTAACATAGCGAGAGTTCAAGACGCTTACGCATTTGATTTCTACCAACGACGCCAACGATAAACGCGTCAGGTGAGATTCCGGCATCGATCAAGCCAATGTCTCGCCTCGATTCTGTGCGATTGCGAGGGTGAAATAGATCAGTATCGACGCCAAGAGGCACGATATCGTACGCGCCAGTGTAGCCGCCCTTAATTAGCTCTTTACCTGCAAATCCTGTCCAGACCATAAGATGCGAAAGTCGCGCGAGCTGTTCGCCTTTTTGATTTCGCGCGTCCACAGCAATCCATCCGACGATCGGAGGGATATCGAACAGAATACCGTCTCGGTCGCAAATCGTCTTTACTTCGTCCAGTGCCTCAAAATACGGCGGGATATTCCACGGGTCCTGCAAAATGACAACAACGTCCGGTTTGAGTCGCGCAATCATCGACGGAAGACGAGTTTCGCCCCCATATGTGCGTCCGTTGTCAAAGGGAGCGATGCACGGATAGATAGGATACGGAAAATTGTGCGGATCGCCGTAGTAGCCCATACCAAGCACAGTAACGTCATGACCAGAAGCATGCAGCGTGTCACATGCAGCACGAGTGCAGCGCGAGAAACCGGTAGATACCGTCGGAGAGTCGCCAATGAAAAGTACTTTCATGTTTTTTTCTTGCTCCTCTCTCTTTTCATGCTGCAATTAGTGCCCGGCCGCGCGAACGATATCGATAATCTGCGCCTCGCCACGGGAATGTATGTGTTTCGTCTTTGCCTGTACAACCCGATTCACGCCCAATGTGCTCGACAAAAGACGGCACGGAAGCAAGAAACGAGCAGCCCGGATATTTCATGTCCGCCCAAAGATGGAACATTAGGTCATAAGCGTTTGGATTTCGCACCCCACCGATCAAAGGATTACTTTCGACATATGAGCCTAGCGAAACAGCATCGGCGGGGCGTAACGCAAAGCATTGTGTGCCGTAGAAAGCGCGAACGGGATAGACCCAAGCAGTTGCGCCGCGAGCAAAATTCTGATTAATCTGGTCGTATGCAGCACCGAACGCAAATAACGGATATTGATTGCCGTTCTCGCCGTGATCGTGTAACCAATCCGCGACCGAATCTAGAAACCCATCCGATACGTCCAAATCGTCTTCGCAGAACAACACATAATCACAGTCTGTAAGCCCTGCGGTAGCCAAAGCAGTGCCGCAATTTTCGCACGCAAGGCGTGGCCCAGCAATAGGATAATGACATTCAGCCGAGATGCCTTGTTCATTGATTATCCCCCGTAGCCATCCATCCGGCGATCCAGAATCGAAAACATGAAGCGCGTGCAAGTGTCGGGACTGAAATACACCTGCGCGCTTCATGTTCGCCAATGTAATAGGTAAATAATTTGCCTTGCCGCGAGACGAGCGATCCATCGTAATCATTGCCACGGTAATCTTCATGTCGCTTGTCCCTCCTTTATGCGCCTATGCGAACCGCCCATATACTTCCGACTGCCCCTATCTTTACATTGTCAGAGGTTCCCATGTGACTTGTTAAAAACGCCTCATCAACTGCGTCTGTAACGCTACGGTAAACACCGTAATCATGGCCGGCAATTAAGCCGCCGCGCCTGACTTTCGGCAGCCACAGAGAGATATCCTGTTTTACCGCTTCGTAAGTGTGCTCACCATCGATAAAAACAAAATCAAGCGAAGAATCGGCAAAATGTCGAATTGCCGACGCGGACGTTTCGCAGAGCATTACAAGTTGATAGCACTGCCGTAGATCCGCTAGATTGTCTTGCGCCTGTTCGTGGATCTGTTGCAGTTCGACTTGCGATTTGCCACCCAAAACTGGATCGTCAAAAAGTTTGTACGGATCAACGCAATACAGACATCCGCTCAGGCCATCTAGGGCAGGTAGGCTATCGGCAATAGCGCGAGCCGAACGCCCTAGATATGTACCGATCTCAACACACCGAAATGATTGACTCGCGACGCTCGCAAGCCACAGTAATTCTTCTTCGGACATCCATCCGTCGATAGCAAGCGCGCGAGATATGTCAACCGTGCTCGGCATGTTTTTATCTCGCCCCCAGCGCAACACTCAGAATGTATCCCTTGCCTGTTGTCGGATCGATCGGCGCGCCGCTATACACGATCGGACCTGAAAATCCATCCGGGAGAGTTATCCGATCTCGTGGGTCTATCGGCTCACGGCGTCCAAGTGCGCCATTCGCGGCCGGCAACGTCGTAAACGTCAACGTTGACACTGTCGTAATCAACTGCCCCGACGTCGAGACAATCGTACGCAACTTGTTACTAATAACGCATCGCGGATTTGTTGCGGTCGCGTATGTCGGCTTGCCGAATCTGTCTTGCCCGATCCATGCCTCGTGCGTAATCGTCGCTTGGCCGTCTTCAGTGAAGGAATCGGCGAGAGTCACGCCAAGACGAATGAGACTGGAGAATGGAAAACTCATTCACAGCATCCCGAGAGACAATAGCGTCCAACACCCGAAACCAGAAAAACGAGATCACCACAACGCTCACATTTCCACATTGAGATGTAAAGTGTTTCTTTTTGCCTCCTCATATCACAGCACCTCGAAGATCGCATCTCTACTCATCTCCGCCTGCACGTACCACGACGGTACCAGATACATGCGCACTTTCGCCGGCATCGACAAGTACGTGAATTGCGATTCTCGCCGCCGCATAGCCGCGTTGACTGCCTCCAGTGAATCAGAAACGCTCTGAAACTCCACCGCGACCGTGTCCGCTTTGACGCTTCGGACATTCGCCTTCGCGGCTTCGTCATCCGTGATCACGTCGCCATCGTGCAACGTTGCCGCGAGTTCGCACTGCGCGTCTTTCATGCCGTCCGGTACGATAGACAGATCGATAAGAACACCGTTGCGATTTAGCCAGCCGATACGCGGGGCAATAAGCGCTTGCGTTGCGTTCGCCGGTTGTCCCGTCCACACGAAACCCGAGTCAAGCAACTTCGCCGCCGCGAGTAAATCAACGGTCAAGTCGTCGTCAATCGTCGATCCTGCCGCCAGCGTCGCCCATGAGAGTTTCGGCCGCCGCGTCGCAATAAACGTCTTGTAATATGCAAGATCCGCGTACGTGTTCGCGTTCGCGGCGCCGGGAGTTGAAACTAGTGCAGGGACGGGCATAAGCTAAACCATTACACGAAGCTCGGGCGTTGCGTTCTCGGGCTCTTCACTTACGTTCTTTTTGTCCTTTTCCCTGTCTTTGTCCTTCGTGCCGATCGGCCAACTAATCGAGTCCGTCGTGTCCCCACGATCGTTCATAACGAATACGCGCTTACCATCCCTTGGCATTTCGATTTTGATTTCCTTAGCCGGATCGCCGCCGACGTCGTACAAAACCACGTCGATACCGTCGTCCCAGTACACCTTGCGCATTGTTGAGCACGGATAATCGGTTTCGACGCGTCCGATGTTGCGATGCTGCTTTACAACACGAACGATCACCGCAGAGACTCCTTTGCGGGTCTGACCTTTGCCTTTCCTTCCTCGCGTGGCATAACTGCTACCAGTTCAGCGCCCGCCTCTGCAACGATCTCCAATGCATTTCCGTACTTCACGGCGCGCTTTTCAGACAGCCGTATAGTGTCGCCCCGCTTCTTGATCTCGCGTTCTCCGTCTTCTTTTTCGAGGTTGAAGAACCCTCGTAGGATTTTATAGGTCGGCATACGTTTCCTTCCTTCCTTTTGTGTTAGCTCCTTTGTGGCTTAAACAGTCGGCACGAGCTTGACTATGCCGTTTTGCCCATCGTAATCCTCACGAATACGCAACATCACACAAGCCACGGCCATAAACCGACGCACTTGAAGTCCGACCGGACCCTCACTAAGCCATGAAAACACAGTCGGCCTTTGTCCGACGATAACGTCAAGATTGGTTTTCTTCGGCTCGATCAGTAGTACCGTGTCTTTGGATAGCGTCGGCACCATGACGATATCTTGCACGTCGGTGTCTTCCAGAATACGCGAGCGGATCGACTTGGTATTCGCCATCGTCGTGACGTAATCGCGATTCAGCACGCGATTGTACTTTTTCGACACGTAGAGAACGACCTTGCCGTTGTGATGCTGCGCCTGCATGACGTCGATCCCCGCGGCGATGTCGTCGTAGATTTGCGCGCCGGTCTTGCCTGACGCGTCCCAGAGCGTACCGGAGCCAAAGGGCGATACGTTAGGCGTGTCGATTAGTCCATCGATATGCACACCGTTGGGTGCAATCGGCGGGCCCTCGATCACTGCTAAGTCGATCGCCTCGTTCATACGCCGGATGTAGTCCTGCACGATCGACACGTCGAGCATCGTATCGGTAAGCCCGCGCGAGACCGCAAGTTCCCACTCCGCCCAGAGTTTCGGATGAATAGAAAACTCGGCAGACCAGCAGTATACAGGCAGGCCATCAAGCGCGAGATCGAATTTGGCGTCCTCACGACGGAGCCCGACTTCAGGTGTTAGCGACGCCACAGGGTTACCTACGCGCGATCGCTTCTGCCACTTCATGTCCATGTGGCCTAACCAGTTTGGCAGTGGCGTTTCGAGACCGCGGGCGTAAAGATCGCCAACAAGAACGAGATCGTCAAGCGCAACTTCTGTGATCCCGCTTTCAATAATCTCTTCGGCGTGCAACGGCATCGGGTTGTTAGCCCGGATATAGGCAACAGGATCAGAAATATGCCCAGGAACGCCCGCAAGGATAGAAAGCTGCGAGGCGCTTGTTGCGATTTGTAGTTCCATTTTCGTTCATCCTCTCCTATTCTCGGTCGATTAACTTTACTGAATCACGTCTACGCGACAGCGCGTTAGTGTAGTAATCGCGCCGAGAGTTTCGAGCGCCTGATAGTGTGCGACGTTAGCGGCCGCAGTAGTAGCCGTTGCTTCCTTGAGGTTACCGTCACCGTTTTGTTGCAGGTAATCGCTAGCCGTAATGTCCTGTCCTGAAGGAAGCAACGCCCACACCGTCATGCCGCGCTCCAGCACGGCAACCATCGCGGGCGAGCCTGACACGTAGGCTTCAGTTAGCGCCTTGTTCTTATAGTCCTCCTCCAGCAGGATATATTTTGACTGCATTCCCGTCGCGGATGTAACCTTGCGAAAGGCCAGCACGCCGTCGGATACGAATTTCTCGACAAAGTGCCCGGGCAGCGCTCCAGTATCGATGATTGGAAGATCGTTAATAATTGTTGCTCTGGCGCGCCCCGAGAGTAGGATCGTATTGGGCGGTAGCTTGGTAAGTGGCATTGGTTTTTCTCTCCTTTATGTATCGTATCTTTTGCCCCGTTTTTCAGGATCAATTCGCGACGTTATTCGGCTGTTTGTTCCTCTTAGCGAGCGCCAGCCCCCACGTATCGCTTGGCTTATGCGCTTTAAGCTTATCTGCTTCGGACAGAGACAATCCCGAAGTCGGAATCCCGCGAACGGAAAAATCAACAGTCGCGGGCATGTCTACATGGTGTGAGGCGGCCAATTTTTCGAGCACGGGCGTGTCAAGCCCGTTCAGGTCGGCTTCCGTGAAAGCGCTGCCGCACGCTGCCTTGAGAGACGTAACGAGATTCGCGCGGTGGCGCTCCTGCTGCCGCTGGAATGCATCCGCGGCGGATTTAAGGGAGAGGTATTCGGCTTCGGTGAGGACGCGCTGGCCGGCTGCGGGGGAGGCAGCAGAGGCCGTAACGGTTGACGCTTCAGCGATAGGCGCGGCCGGATTCTCCGCGACTTTCTCAGCCTCCTTGTATGCGTCTGCCAGCGCCCCGAGCTTGTCCTCAGACATCGATTCCAAAGTGCTTCGATCCGACTCCTCAAAAGGCGAACCCGACGACGTGATCAGTCGGCTGACAAGGTCCTTCTGTGCTTGGCTTACGGTCGGCTTCATGTTGTCATCTCCTTTGTGCTTGCATTCGCAATTTGCGGTCATCTCGGGTGTATCAGCAAAAACCTCGTTTAAGGGCTTCCATGCGCTGTTTTCATCGTAGACGTATTCGACGCGGTCGTCATTCACTGTAACATTGTTATCACCGTCGATGGTAAAAGTCCGCTGGAAGTAGTGATACTCGATAACAGAATCATCCATCCAATAGTCCCCATATCGCACGATTACAACGTACCGGAAAATACCAGTATCAACATCTTCGTCCTCGACATATTCGACGCCCGGCTCAAGCTTGCTAACGGCCTTGTATAGCTGCCAGCGGAGATCGTTATTAGACATAGACGCGCGAATAGAAGCCAGCATGCGCTTGAAAAGGCTGTCTTTTCTTTGTCCCATGACAATCCTGCCCTCCTGAGATGTTACGATGCTAGCCGAGAATTCGGAATTAAGTAGCCGCCTCGCGATTTCTTGCGCAGAAGCAAGAGCAACATCCGACACGCTCGCGGAGCCGCGACCCGACAATACTGCGCGTAACGCACGCTCGTTAAGTTTGTCGTTCGCAGGATTGACGACAGGGAATAGTGATAGATCCGCAAACGACGACGCGGAAGGATCACCGAGCAATGTGTGCACTGCAATTTTCTCTTTCAACTCTGACGAGCATTGTGCAACGGTTTTGGGCGGTTCGCTACTACTATCGAGATATTTGATGTAATCCGCGAACGAGGGTTTCGACCAACGAACAGACTCAGTGCCAGTAAATGACGGACGACGGGCTTGCGATAACGCAGCAGTATGCAGAGCACTAGTCGAGATAGTGGCTCCCGCAGTAGGAACACCGAATGCCCATTTATCGTCCTTTCCGTCAGATGCGCGCAACACGGCGACTCGCGGCCCTCCGCATCCCATCTCATTACTGCACGCACCGACATCCCCTTCCGCGAGCATCGCGAGATGGTCCGACACAGCAGATATCCATACCGCGCCGTAGGGCTTGCCGCCGAATTCTCCTTTTTCAATTCGCGTGACAACGTAATCTCCCTCGCTTACTTCCACTTGCTCGCCGGACTGCAATCTCTCGCACACCGCCACGGCGTCAGAGCCTACCTTTTCTGCTTTGGCCGGATCTAGCCATGCTTCAACTTTAATCCTACCGTTTTCAAACTGGGACGCGAACATTTGACCAAAACCACACTCTTCTATGATTTTCGGGTCGTTCGCACTAACATAATCCCCGCCCGACTTCGGATGCCCCATGACGATAGGACGGTTGTTGCGAGAAAACGCATGCGCGGCTAGGACACTCGCAGGAACAAATTCCGGCGTGGGCGCATTCGCCGGCCACCATACGTTGTCACCTACCGCAGTGACAATCGGGACTACAATATGATCGACGTTGTTAAAAGTAGCGGTACGTAGCAGTGAGCCATCTGCCATTGATCGTAGCTCGACATAGCGATTTTCGAGCACCCTGAGCTGTTGATTACTTTGCGCAAGGAGTGACTCTTTGCGCCCGCTCACGATCTCGAAATGTAGCGAACATACGAGGCGATTGCCATAGTTACCTAATTGACACAGCGCGTCATTAGGGCATCCAGGCCATGCGCATTTTTCGACAGGTTTAGGCAATTTACTTACCACCACTAGTTAGTCTCCACAGACGGCACAATCTCAGGCGCCGCGATTGGATCAGCAGTGACAGGCAACGCCGGATCTACTACTTTCGGCTTCGGCAGCGGCTCCATTTGATAAACACGATCGCGAATCTCATCCGCGGTAAATACGAGAGTTCTGTCCGCCGCGTATTGATTACGATTAGCTAGCGTCAACGTCTGCGCGACTGACGCTTTTTGCGGCTCGTTTAATTCCTCTTCGTCTGGCCATTTCGGCATATACTGTTTTGGTGTCGGTAGCGCCCCGTACTTGATAAATCGATCGAACATTTCACGCGCAACAACGTTACCGAATTTATTTTGCCGGCCTGCCTTGAAGTTATTCCAATTATCACTATCTTGCATTGAAGATGCTTTGCCAATTTCCGATCCAAATAAATTACGTTGGGGGTGATTACAGGTAGAAGCAATAAGCGACTTCAATACCTCTACATTTTCTCTAAAATTGACCACCTTGCCTGGGATAGTCTTCGGTGTTATCCCACGCGTCAGCATATACTTACGTAGATTGTTCTCAAGCTCTTCGAGTTGCTCTTTTAACTTCTCTTTCGCCTTGTTGAATAACTCGACGTTCTCGGGATCGATTGCCGCTTGCGAAAGTATCGATCCACCATCTGGGCCGATATCCTTGTCAAGATCGAATAGCGTACGATTGACTGCTTCCTTCCATGTCGCTTCCGCTCCGCCACCGACTAATTTGTCAAGATCAACTAGGTAATTCCATGCCGCTTGCAATTCCGGCGCCGAGAACACTTCGCTGTCGAGCGGCGAATGCGTTACATGAATGATCCGCGAGTGATGAACCTTGCGAATCGTGCCAGAAGTCGGCCCGCCACGCCCTGTAATCGATCGCCGCGCGCCAGACAGTTGAATATCGTAAAACTTCGGCAGCCCGTATCGCGGGTCGGAAACATCATCATCGGATGCGTCACCTACCCACTCGGTGACGGTAGCAAATTCTTGCGAAAGCGGCCGTAGATAAGCAACGTCGTCCGGGCCGCTTAATCGCGAGATTTCACTCGCCAGAATGTTTGGATTCCCCTTTGTGCCCCTCTCCCTCACGCCAATGTAAATAACTGAGTATTCGCCAATTCCTGCCTGAATGTCCGCACGCTCCAACACCGAGCCAATATTAAGCCGCGCGAATAGCGACTCACAAGCGAGCTCAAAAGGTGTCTTATTCTTGGGATCATCCTCCTCGACAATTACGAGTTTAGACCATCCCATGGCTTCGGGTGCGGCGTTTACGATACGCTTAGCAATGCCCCCGCGCTCATATCTCTGCTTGTAATGCGTGAAAGATAACGTCTCAGGGTAGCCGAGAACCTTGAACAAGTCTCGATTGCCGCCGAATTGCTCGAAGCCAAACATGCGTGCAAATTCGCGCCGCTGGACGAGAAGCGAGCGCGCGACAGACAAAAGCGCTTGCTTTGCTGCGAGAAGACTCGGCGACTCGGGCGAGGTAGGTTCGGCAGATTGCGCAAGTTCGGACATAAGCTCTACCACGAGATCTCATAAACCGGCTTCATTTGCACGACGACCAAACAATTAAACGCGTTGCTGCTTCCATCTACGTCGTCGTCGCACTTGCCGACCGGAAATGAACACAATACGGATAGGTAAACGTCATTCCACGGCGCGCGCAGGATCTTAACATTCCCGTTCTGGCATTGTGCGCGAAACGGATTAGACCGCTTGACTTTATCGCCTTCCTTTACTGTCTCGGGGCTCGCTTCGTAATCATACCCCGCAAGCATGATCGACCTTGCCTTGATCGTGGATTTGCCCGATCCGGAGCCTTCACGGATCTTGCACATGATACCGTCCATTTTCGCGGCGGACAGGATTACATCATCTACAAGCACCTTGCGCACGCGAACGACGTCAACGACGTAGAACATGCCGGATAAACGCGAACGGCCCATCTTGACACCGACAGTCCAATTGCCGGAATCGTCCGATTGCGCAATGTCCCAACCGCGGCAAAGGTCGAGGTCGATAGGCAAGGTATCAACAAACTCAAACCATTCACGTTGAAATAACGTACCGCCTTCGGGGACTGGCCGTTGCTGTAATTGCCCCGAAGCCGCAAGTCCAAGCAGCAACTCCTCCTGTTCGACTTTCTCTTGTGTCCATACTTCAGGCCAGAGTAGCTCACCTTGCGCAGTGCGCTTATCCCGCGGATCGGGTATATTTCGTTGATCGTGTTCGTCTGCTTTTTCGCTCTCGTATAACATCGGGAAGCACAAATGCTCCCATCCGCCTTTTGAGAGCAAAAAGCCCGTTAAGTCGTCTTCATGTAACCGCTGCATAACCACGATCATCGTCGGGTCGAGAGCTTGCCGCGTCGATACCGTAGACGACATCCAGTCTTGACATGCCTTGAGCATCGTGGGCGAGCGTGCATCTTCGGCTTTCAGGGGATCATCGATGATGATATAGTTCGGATGCTCGCCGGTTCCAACGCCGCCTACCGATGATGCGATTCGCCAACCTTTCGCCGTGTTGTTGAATCGGACTTTCGCCGCTTGGTCTGACGATAGAGAAACATCGCGCGAATCCCAAAACGCGGACGAAAACCATTCCGAGCGCACGATATCTCGGAGTCGCAAATTGTCTCGGATCGTGTTCGCGTCTGTGTACGAAAATGTCAAAAACCGCGCGGAAGGATCGTCAGCCCAGACCCATGCGTTAAAGAACACGGAGAAGAACATCGACTTCGCTGTCCCAGGCGGAACATTCACGATCAGCCGCTTGATCTCGCCGGATTTGCACTTCTCCAGAACGCGACAAAACTCCGTGAGATGCCAATTCCATTTCAGCGGATTTGCCGGCTCGACGAGCGTCCACGCGTCGCGAACCCATGTGCTCATGTCCGCGAGATACTCCCGGCGTTTCTTTTCGGCACGCAACGCCGCCAGCGACGGGAGTACAATCCCGGGTGCATGTGCACTAGGATTGCTCGCTTGTCTTGTCTGTATCTGCGCCACGTCGGTATCGCTTAAGTGTCTAACGCCGGCCGTCTAGCCGACATAGTACACGGGGAGCAATACCCAGGGCAATAGAAATGCGAGGGTGTGGCAAAAGTCGCTGGACATTTTGTGTTATTTGTCCAGCGCGGCTTTCTCCAGGCGTTCGATGCGCTTGACGAGTGTAGCTACTGGAATGGTTCGCAGATCCACAGGCAGGTCAAGGTCATTAGTTAACGCTGCGGCAATCGCTGGACGTCCGTGGCCTGGATGCTTTTCTCGATACGCTCGTACGGCTGCGAATAGTGCATGATCTCGCTCTCTCGCCGCGTACTGCTCCGCCATCTCAAGTGCAGCAATCACATACGGAATATCCGAGTAGACTAGTTCTAGGTATCTGCCGCGGTCAGCACTATAGAGGTAGAACTTGTCACGGCGACAATCGACACGGAAAACACCCGTTTTACCGTCTATAGGCTTTGGAGCGCACTCCATGATTTTTGTCCTTTCTTATCTTCGCACGACAGTGACATTATCCGGCAATACGCCCAAGACACCCTCGACGCTTCGCCACTCGCGACGACCGTAACCGATTCCGGGCGCGGGGAGCACAAACGAGAATTCCGGTAGCGCGATCGCGAGGTTACGCAATTCGCGAGTTGAGCGCGCAAGTAACGCGCTCGAAATCTCTTCGTCCGCATGCGTCGCCTTTATCGGAAACGTGAAAATTTGCGGGACGTTCAACATACGCACTCGACGATTTCGCGCATGCCTGAAAACTTTCCCGATTCGCCGCTCAATGCCGCGAAAGTGCGTACGTATCTCGTGTGCGAATCCACGATCGATTATCGCGAGTCCGCAGCGAGATAGCGAGAATGACACGGGGATGCCGAGATACACAGGAACGTCGTGCGGCGAGAGAAGTCTCCAGAGGGATTCACGAACGAGACGCATTACAGATCTCGTCCTTGGAACTCGCGCAACCATCTACCAAAAAGCTCTAACTTCTCTTCGCACTTTGCATTTGCCCTTTGATAGCAGTCTCGCCCCTGGCGCCCTGGAGTTGGTCTAATATAGCTCGTGCGAGGCCACGCACCCCTCAGACCAGCAACCGTTTAGATAGACGACTCGATCTAACCCGCGATACTCGACTATACACGAAACACTAAGCCCATAATCTTTGTCAGAGGAAGAGCATAACTCTAGAAATCGCTTCTTCGTCATAGTCTCTGCTTTCTTAGTAAAGATGTACGTCAACGCGAATCGGCAAATCGCCGAGATAACGCTCCATCTCAGGTTTAACGACATTCCAGGACAATCCGCCACAACCGCACCCGAGTCGCGGAAACGCGATGCTTTCAATTGCGGTAAAGATATCCGTTCCGAGATAGTTAATCATAGTACCCTCGGTTCTGCGTGCTCCGTGAATCGGCCTAAGTCGTCACGGTATCCCGCAAGGTCGGCGAGATACCTGTGATATTTGCCGTGCGATTCCGCGAGCAAGAGTTGATAATTACTACCGTCTAGTCTATCGTCGGACTTATCGTGATTCACATGGTGCACGTGCTCGTCTTTCTCGATACGACGCGCTAACTCCTTCATGACGATATAGCGCGAAAGATACTGCCAGCCCCGTTGATTGGCGTACGGATGTCCTTTGCCGCAGTGAATGATCCGGCGCGTGTGCAGACTAGTTATGCGGAACCCATCCACGCGGCCAAAAGTCGCGTCACGTCGTTGTCCCTTGTCCGGCGTTTTGCTTACTGACTTGCCGCACAATACGCATAACCGGCGTTTGGTGCCTTGGGACTGCATAGGATGTCCACAGCAAACAAATGCGCCCGGCTGTAATAACGGAGTTTGGCCCGTACGTAAGATCCGCCGCTGCACAAACCATGCAATTGACGCGATACGGTTGCCGAGATTTTCGCGCTGCCCGACTTCTGCGTACGCAGATTCAACTCGCGAGTACAGTGTCGCGTTTGACGCGAGACGGCTTAGCTCGCGTTTTTCCGGAATTCGCCCTAACGCGAGCACGATCAAGTGGCGATCTACAGGAATCGGGCTAGTATCGTCGGGATTGGCAATTCCGGCATAAAACGCGCGAACCTTACGACCACGCAAAACTTCAAGCGGGTATGCGCCGCACGCAATCGCGATCGCCTTGTCTCGGTTCGCGCTGCTCGTATTTACTTTTGGAAATTCGCCATTTCGCTCCTGTGGTGCGTTTGCCCATCGCAACACTTCGGCCGTATTCGCTACGTTCGTATCCCAGCCGTTCATTGGCGATAATGCCGCGTAGACTCCCGCCGCCGATTCGACAGTTACGCGAAACGCCGCCGCGAACAATTTGCACAGACCATGCGCGCCCGGATAAAAGTCCATTCCGTCGCGGATTTCTTGATCCGTGGCACAAAGTACCGCTCGCCAGATTCGTGCGCGCATGTCCCGAGGATGAGTCGACGCCATTATCGGGAACCTTAGTTCGCTCGCGTGGGATAGCACGCCAAGCACGGACCAACGTAAATTACGTTACCTAGTGGCTCTGGAGACAATCTAACATCGCTTGTAATAATTTCTCCGCACACAGCGCAGGCAAGAACCAGGGATCGAACGAACTCTTGATTGTCTTTGTCTTTCATGCCTTCCTCCCTTTGCGTCGCGTGGGGGGGGGGGGGGGGGGGGGGGGGAAGATTTCGATCCTACCCTCAAAGGTACGTTGGATACTCCTACCTACACGTATAGGTATCTTCTGATTCTTACCTGCACGCGCAGGTATGTAGGTGGATCCCACCTCCTTACCTATACGCTTCGCGGGCGATGATGAGCCGGTCATCCCTCTTATAGTTATATGGGGTCCTAGACCTATACGACCTATACGCGTAGGTAAGAATGGCAAGTCTACCTGCGCGTATAGGTAGGATTTGACCGCAATTCTCATGATTCGCTCTCTTCTTCGCTCTTTTCATCTCTTTCCGGCGGATCTGTGTCTATAAACTGAATGAGCGCTTTTCCTATCTCGCGCCTCAATTCCATCCGCCGGTGAAACTTATTAAGCGACTTTCTCATAATTTCGCGATGCTCGTCTAGTGTTTTGCGCTGAGTTACCAACGTAGTCATCACGGCAAGTATAAGCAGCGGCCACCCTGCTACTCCTATTTGCTTCGCAAGGCCATGAACCGACATCTTTAGCCAGTCCGGCATATAGACGTTCAACTTAGCCTTATCACTTTCAGGCAATCGTATATCGCACTTGTCACACCAGTTACGCGCCTCTTCCAAAAAAGCAGCGTCGGGATTTTCAATCTGAAATATCCGACGTCGCTGTAATGACAGCTCTTGAAGATTAGCATCTTTCTCTAGCGCCACGATTCCGTTTGCCGCACAACAAGCTAGCGAGACTTCCAGTCCTGGTTTTGACGTAGAAGTGACTCGCTCGCGCAGGCGCTCAAGTGTAAGAGCAACGGAAATCGGCATAGCGTAAATCGTAATATAGGATGTGCGCTCCGGGTTTGCGTATCTCTCGCGATTGCTCGGTTGCAGTTCGACAAGCACGTCAAACACGTTCGATAACGCACCGGGACCGATCGGCACAAGCGCGCGATTGAACTCATATGACGGAGACGTGCTCGTGCCCGGCCAGGGAATAACGGTCGAACCCGGAGGTTTGCGCGTGGGCTGCATGATCGTAGTCAGAGGCCGAGAATATCGTACAGTGTCATCCGGGCTCCTGTTCCCGTCTTAATGATCGTCTGGTACATTAGACGTTTTTAATATGTGTATTGCTTCTACCAGATTTCCTACCGAAACTCCAGAGAATACGCCATCGAATGCGAAGAAGATAAAAGCCCACCACGGACCTTTGCCAGTATGAACCACCCAACAACCTAGAAGTATACAAGGGACGGACATGGCTAAGACGGAAACGTACCATCTCCATGTTAATTCTTTACGGATGTCCTTTAAACTCTGCCTAGTGTCTGTCATTTTACTTTTGACTCCTATCGTCGATTTGCGTTTTCACAGTTTGCAGCCCCCAGAACGTCGAATGCGATTCTTCGGGTTCGGCAGGTTCTACATCAATTGCGTCCGTCGCGCCACTACCAATGAGCCGAGCGCCCTCTCCTGCGAATCCTGCACCTAACTCGTCTTCAAGTATCGCGAGAATTTTCGTCAACCCCTCGGGACTTAACTTATCGAGCGGAATCGGTTGCACGTTGATATCAATCGGCCCACCGTCTTTGCCGGTCACTTCTAACGTGTCGCGTAATTCGCCGAGCATAGTCCAGTAGATCTTCTGTAATGACGCTTGTCCCGGTCCTGGGGTTACGCCGCCCTTAATGAGTGCATTCGCCATACGCGATCGCTGGCTAGTTAACTCTGCCGCGACACGTGCACGATACTCGCGATGGAACTCGGGATCGTTGAGATAACGGTATAATGTAACACGAGAGATTCCTGCCCGTTTTCCCACTTCTGTAAGCGTCTCATCGGGCCTGCGATCTACTAGGCAATCAAGCGCGAGAAGTTGACGGCGCGTGAACGTTTCGTCTGTTTCGTCACGTTTCAAATTTCGTCGCGAAATCGATTCCGCGAATGTGTGCATTGCGCGCATGCGAGATTTTAATTCTCCGCGATTTTATCGCACCAGAGGCACTTATTAGAGTCATGTGTGTAACTCGCACCATAACGCCACGCGACGAGACAATGACGCATGCTCGGAATCGGGTTGCGCGTTTTTGCGAGACGGAGAAATTTGAGCCTCTTAGGCTCTTTTTTCTGTCTAAGTCTGAATTCCGACTCTGCGGTGCGCACCATCTTGCGGGTCGCTACGTCCGTGCGATCGATCAGAGGGACTTCCGGAATGCCGCAATCTCCCGTGCACGATTCGCTCATGCTTTCTCCTTTTTCTCGCGATCACGGCGAATTTGCCGATACGACTTTCCACGGATCTTGCACTTTGCGATTTTTGATATTGGGAGAAATTCAAGAAGTTTTTCTTCAGAAAGGTGTGTGCGGCCGGATACCTCCTCGTATGTCCAGCCATCTCCGCGAATGTTGTAATCAATGTCGCCGGTAAGGTCCGCGAGCTGCGTCATATACGTTGACTTGAGATCTTCGTAGTCCGCGAGTAGAGACGATAAATCCGCGATTTTGCCGCCGAGGCGTTTGATCTTTGCCACAATAGGTTCAGGAAAATCGAGATCGGCTAGATTGCACACTTTGCGCTTTTCGTTACTCATCGCATGCTTTCTCGCGCTGTGCGGTTTCTTGGTCCAGTTGATGCTTTAGACTATCTAACGCTTCGTAGGGATCTCCAAGACACCATCCACTATCTTCCGCATTGGCGAGCAATTCTTCGAGGTCTGAGATCTTTTTCTTAAGCTCTGTTGTTTTGTCCATTTTGTCCTCTTACGACTTTTGGGTGCTTAGTATGATTTCGACGCCTTCTGTAGGAGAGATCTCCCCGCGCTGGATTCGCGCATGCAGGTCGCACGTCCAGCGAATGAAGTCGGACAGCGGCATGCCGAGCGAGTCAGCCGCGGCCTGCCAGGACTGCCGACGCGGGGACCCGGGGGCGAGCCCGCGGAGAGGGTAGTTGGAGCGCCCGAGGCGGTCTGGAGAGGGCACAGGAGACGCTGAGATAGAGCGCCGACCCGCCGGCGACGAGCTTACCAACTCGCGCCCCATACCGACAAGAAGGCCCGAAGAACAGTAGGGCGGGGAAGGTCAAGGGGCAGGATCGCATAGAAGACGTCGGCGCCCAAGGTCCGGGCAGGGCGGCAGCCTAGAGCCCGTAGAGAGCCTACCAGAGGCTCAACGTCACATGTTGAGGCTGCTTGTGCGGTCGCCATAAGGGGTATGCCGAGGGAGCCTCCAGAGACGTGCGGCAGAAACGTGTACGTACAACTAAGAGGAGTGTACGCCCCCGGGGAAGATATGTCAAGGGATGCGGTACCGTCCTCCACCCTCCGATAGAGGGAGGGGCACACCTTCCAGTTAAGGTTTATGTCAGCGGGCTGATCTTAGCACGCAAGGGCAGGAGATAGAGTCAGCCTACTGCTCCTAGTTGACATAGCCCAGGGGGCTTGACAGTAGGCCGCGGGTGTGCTACGCGCACGCGGGATTCATCTAGATAGGCGTGGTGGCGGCGAGAAAGTGTCCTCAAAAGTGGACAAAACGTAAAAGTTGTAAAATCTTTGGAAATGGGCATCTCGGGGCTTGACAGTGCGCATGCACCGCACATACACTAGGGGGAGTCAAAGGGAGATAACGAAATGACGAGACAGTATCAGGCCGAACAACTCTGGAACGCGCAAGCCGAATCACGGAATGCTCACGAGCGTTACGATGCGGCAAAGACGAAGACGGCACGACGGACGGCGGCTGAAGATCTGGAGTTCTGGAATAACAAAGTTGCGTTTCTCGCGAACGTGAAAGGATAACGAAATGAACACGAACACGGTAACGATCGTCGGGACCACTTACATCGTAGTCGCGACACGTGCGCTTGAAGACGAAGAGAACGACGGCAACTACGGCACCGTTGCCAAGATGGCGCATGACGGCGTCTCGGCGTATCTGACGCTGCGGACGCCACGCGGTAGAAAGTCGTTCAAGTGCGTACGATACAATGACGGCGGATACGGCCCGGCGATCGAAATCAAGCCGGCGACTGAGCGTCTGGCATGGTTGCAGGATTAGCGCCGTGTGGATTCTCTCGACAGATGAATACGCGGAGATGCTGACGGCACTGCCGGGTCATTTTTTGTGGCTCGAAATGGTCAACTTGTTGGAGATGAGTAAACGGTGATTCGAGCATCCGGAGATTCGCGAGGTCGGCTCGCGGTTCGCATGGCCGCACGAGAATCTCATAAACCGACTAGGCGCTGCAATTCCGATGGTGCGTCACGAGCTGGCGGAAAGACTTCGTAGCGATGGATTCGAACGTGAAGCGCGGTACTTAGAGAGTGCTAACTTAATCGCAGATTATCGGAAGCCGCGCGAGGGATTCGACAATGAGACAATTGAAGCAAACGAAGGAGTCAACACGAGTCAAAAATCCGACGATACCGGCTTTGCTGCGCGGCTTAACACACTGCTGGCGGAAGATTAGCGTTATGCTCTAGCAGCCAACACTAGGGAGTCAAACAGGAGGTAACCTTAATGAGTGATCAACAGTATAACGAAGGCTACACCGCCGGACTCGCCAGCCCCTACGGCTTGACGTGCCCCTACGACGGGCGCACCAAGGCCGGCAAGGAGTGGTGGCGCGGATTTATGGCGGGCGATTCGGAACGATGTGCGGCAAAGCGACATATTGCCCTCATCAGCTCTATTGGTGAGTGTCGTGAGCAAGTTCCGGGTTTTGGCCATAATGTGTGCACGCGAGATAAAGGACATACAGGCGTCCATCGCTGTAAGGCCGCGGACGTAGACGCAAGACTTGCTGGCCGACCGACCGAAACGGAGAAGTTAACATGCGAGGTCAACCTTGAAACAGGAGAGTTTCGAGTAGTTCCGGAGCGCAATTTTGTCGCTCGCGCAGGAGCGCACGTTGCGCGAGGCCGCAATCGCTCGAAGCGCGATCTTTTGCATCATGCGCAGGATAGGGTTTTATCGGGCATCGTCACCGCCGCCTTACTGGCTTCTGACGACGGCGACGACGAACTGAGCGATATGATTCGTGTTATCGGAGGAAAAATTGCCAAAAGGTGGCGAATTGAGAATGTTCCTGGCTTACCTCAGTCTTGGGCTCACAAGGATTGAGTCGTGATGTGGGTACGAGCATAAGAGAGAAGATTATATATATGCTTTGGCAGCTAACACAATGCGCGGACGGCCCAACAGGACGAGTGTTCTGGCGGATATTCAGACATCCGGAGGGAAAGCGCATACGACGCGAGTACGCCAAAACTGAGGAAGGTTTTATACTAGAGTTTGAAGACCGCGAACAGTCGCAGAGGGAATGTGACGCACGAAACGGCAAGAGCGACACAAGCAATTATGCCCGGCGGTTGAATGACTCACTAGGGGAAGATTGAGAAATCAATAAATCCTAGCGAAGCATACGGCGCGATTGAACGATTTGTTCCCACGTTGTCCCCACAAATGGAGCCGCCGGGTTGATTTGTGGGCACGATGAGGGCACATGAGAGGAACTCAGGCAAGGACCTGCGCACCGAATTTTACACGGAGGAAGTATGAGCGAGACTAACAAAGTGGCATCGGATGCGATCTGTCGAGAACTATTCCAGCATCTAATCACCACTGGGCATCAATGGCTACTGTCGCGAGGCGGTCGATATCTTGACGTTGAGGAAGGAGACCTAGCAGGAGCAATCGAGCGAGTTACGGCGAGCGCCTTGCGGAATAATTTACTCGACAAAGCCACGCGCGCTAAATTGCACGAGCAAGTTGACGTATACACGCATGACGATCGGATGGCCGAATGAGTCGGCGCGGGAATCCCAACTTCCCGATCCGTCTGGCGCCGAAACGTCGCGAGATCTGGCAACGTGCCGCGGACTTGAAGGGTTGCGCGTTATCGGAATTGATTAAAGTTGCGACGGACGTCGTCGCGGATAGCATTGTCGAAGGGCGGCCCAGAGTCTCGCGCGAGTTGGCCTGGGTGTGTAACCTGCCTCAGAGTAGCGGGCTATACGCCTGGAGGAGTCCCAGCGCGAGTGCCTTAGACGGCGGCCCTGTCGGCGGGCTCGTGACGGTCGTGGTCGTCCCTACGGGTTATGGGTGGCCGTGCCTGGACGGGCGCGTAAGGGGCGTAAGAGGAGCTTATCGGCCTGAGCTCGTAGAGGGAGCTCAGGTAGCGTGGCTAGAATTGTCCTCTTTCGGGGACGAGTTGTAAACAAGTTGTAAAACTCGCAGAAAGCCCTTGACGTGCATATGCACCGCGCATACACTCTTGGAAGTTAGAGAGGAGAACGCAATGACCACCGCACATAAAGGTACAGAGCGGATGAACAGCGCCGATAGCTTCATCCCCGGATTCAATTTCGGGAAGCATCAACAGAAGGAACTCACGCCTCGCGAGATCGCCGTACAGTTCCCCGACGTTGAGCCGATCTCGTTCCACAACGGAAACCTTGATGGTATAGAAAACGACCGTTTCCGGCTGAATCTCACGCTTAGGAGCGCCCGGTGACTACTACCCTCAAGCGCTCTTCGTGGATCTCAGAGATCGGCTACCGCCGAGCGCCCGACAATACGACTTGGCTAGCCGTGTTCACGTTCGCGGGTCCCGCGATCCTCTACCGCGACGTACCGGCGACGTTGCCAGGGTTGATCGCGGCCGGGCGAGTCAAGACGAAAGACGGCGAGCGGTTGTCGCACGGTGCAGCGTATAACCGGCTCGTGAAGGGGCGTTACGTAGGGCAGACGGTAAGCGATCCGAAAGAAGTTGAATATCTCAGACAGGCAATGGAGGCGTTATGAGCACTAAGGCAAAAGTAGACAGCGCCGCTTTCATAGATCGGAGGAAGACGGAGTGGGAAGACATGTTGAGCGATCTTGTTCGCTCGACGACCCCGGACGAAAGTTACAACGTGAGGAAGAAGTTAGCGGAGCGCATGGCGAATCTGGAATATCGGTTGGCCGTGCTTGAACACAAGTACGTGGAGGCGTTATGACTGTGAAGGAGCAAGAGACGTATCATGCTGTGCATCTTCGTCGGTGGGGTACGGCTCTTTGTGAGCACAGATTTCCGCAGCGCTTGACGTCGCATAAATCGTTCGTTACATGTCCGTGGTGTAAATATGAGTTAGAGCAAGAGGGGTCGCAAAATCATGATCGCCACGCATCAGCTCGAAACGTACGATCCGCGGTTTTTGGTCAACTGGTCCGCGAGCACGAGGAGAAGGTAAATGGAACTTTACGAACTGGTAGAACAGTCCCGAAACGACAAGCAAACGATTTCGCTACTCGCGGCCGAAATCCGGTCGCTGTGCTGGTCTCTGCAAAATGACGATGACAAGGACCGTCGCGTGAGAGCTGAGATGGCCGAGCGGCTGCTAAGCAAGAGAGGACTATAGGCGCCGACCATGAGTAGTCTTAGCCGGGGGAGCCATCATAACGCAGTCCTTACCTAATACAAAGGAAACAGGGAAATGCCTACTATCAGGTTTTCGTCCGTTAAGTTACGAGGGTCCTCTCTGGCCGTAATAGCGCAGGCAAACGTCATCATCGATGAGTTTGCAGCTATGGGCTTTACTCTCACTCTTCGCCAGCTATATTACCAGTTTGTATCTCGGGATTGGATTGCCAATAAGCAGTCTGAGTATAAGCGGCTTGGCTCAATCATCAACGATGGACGCTTGGCCGGATTAATCGACTGGAACGCTATCGAAGATCGGGGGCGAAACCTTCAATCGTCGGCATCTTGGGAATCGCCGTCTGAGATCATTGGCGCTTGCGCTCACCAGTTTCGGTATAATCTATGGGAAGATCAGAGGCACTATGTTGAGGTATGGGTAGAGAAAGAAGCGCTGATCGGTGTTATCGCTGTGCCCTGTAATACGTGGCGAGTACCGCACTTTGCTTGTAAGGGCTATACAAGTCAGTCTGAAATGTGGGATGCGGGGTACAATCGTCTACGTAGGCAGACCCGTAACGGCAAGCAAATTACTATCTTGCATTTAGGAGATCACGACCCTAGCGGCATTGATATGACTAGGGATATTACTGAGCGCTTAACTCTATTTGTTGGACGTCCGGTAGAGGTTATTCGACTGGCACTCAATATGGAGCAGGTAGAGAGATACCAGCCGCCACCGAATCCGGCTAAGACTACTGATAGCCGTTTTGATGGGTATGCGACAGAGTACGGGGAGGATTCGTGGGAGCTAGACGCGCTATCTCCCAACGTTATTGCCGAACTGATTGAAGCAGAGATTGAAGAGCGGCTTGAACGGGAACTGTGGAATGAATCGCGAGCGAGAGAAGATCGGGCTAAAGAGCATCTGAGAAGAATTGCGCAACGGTACTCTGACGTTATAGAGTTTCTTGCAGACACCGCAACGTACTAGTCTTTTTTCAACTCCCCCCAAGACTGCGCAAACTCCCCGTCAGCCTCGACGGGGACGCAGAGTTTAACACCATGATGTTTCGTCATACCTTCTAGAATGATCGCGCCAACCTGCTCGCGATACTGCGGCGGATAAGACAACATAAACGCATCATGCGAAAGTAAGTGCCAGTGCACATCTACGCCGCGCCGCTGCATCTTGCGGATATGCAGATCGCACCATACCATCGACGCTTGAGACATTTGCGCTGCGGTACCCTGGACGCGATGATTAAACCCTTGGCGGATTGCCTCTGCACGGTCGCGCTGGCGTTCTGAGCGACCATTGGGCAGGTAGCGCAGCATCCCGGGTTGATTGTCGCCATAGACGTCACGTACGAGCCCATGAGCGCGTAGATATCGCTCCGTGGCTTTGATCTCCTCACCGATTCCCCTGTAAACCTTTGTTAGGATCTCCTTAATCAGATGCTCACAGTCAGATACTTTCGCCCACGGATGAACACCGTCAGGGCCGGGAGGGATGTACATAAGAAATTGATCGACAAGGCCGAGGTCAGACAATCCGTTGATGACGCCGAATGTAGCAGTCTTTGCGGGCAAGCGATGCTCGTATTTATCTACGTCGCGGTAGTCAATACCGAAGATACGCGCGGCAGCTTGTCTGTGCGGGTCGCTGTGCTCGCCTTTGTCGTCCTTGCGACATGGAGATTTTGTTGGCAGGTCCACACCGCATATCGAGCACTTCGTGAACATTTGGATGCCGAACGGGTCGCGAGAGATCGACACCGCGACGCGTAACTCTTGCGCCTTGAAGTCATATTCACAGACTTCACGCTTTGCAGGAAATACGTAGCAATCGCGGACCATGCGACCGATTTTTGTTCGCTTGGGCTGATTCAGCAGCGAGGGCTTTTCGGTTGCGAGTCGTCGTGACGTTAGCTTTGCGGCCTGGAAAAACGAATTGACAATGAATTCGTCATTATCGGGCGCACCATCCACGTCTTTATTATCGGCAATATCGATCGCAGGGCGGCAGTACGTGCTCTCGATTTTGCCGTGCTCCTTGATTTGGAATGACAGTAGTACGAAGCGCGAGAAGTGCTTCGCGTACTCTAGGCTCTTCTTACTGATCGAAGGTGCGCCTGATTTTGTGCGCTTGCGTGGCGTAACGGACATTCGGCGTAACGCGGGAATCATCTGCTTTGGCGAGTTGACGTTAATCGGCTTACCGTTTATTTCGTTTATCTCGCGTTGCATTTTTAGCTTCTCGCGCAAGATGTACGATTGCAACGCGTTGAATTTTGAACGTCGCGCCGGCATGCCCTCGCGTTGCATGTCTTCAACGATGGGCAGGAATCTCATCGCTTGATTGTAGATAGGGATTAAGCCAAGTGCGTCTAGCTCATGAAGTATGCGTGGCTTGATTCGCAGTACGCCGTCTGAGTCCGCGCCCGCGTAACCGTTTGCGAGTTTAGGATCGACGTCGTCAAGTGTACCGCGCGGGAACGTGCCCATGGCCGCAGAGATCTCCCGGCGGCTGCGCTTTGGAAACTTCCGCCAGCGTTTTTCAGGATCAGTCGGCCCATCTTTGAGAATCTTGCCGCTGTCAATATCGCGGAGAACGCCCTCGATAAGCACGGCCATTGACTTCGGCGATTTGATCTTCCACGTACCGTCGTTCTGGCGTTCGGGGTACGAATCAGGCTTAGTCCAGTTATGCGTCAAGGCGCGCCGCAGGTAGTCGATTTGTTTCGCGCGGCCAATGTCGCCGATGATGCCTTCGTAATTGTCCATTTCCATGCCGGCGAATCGGAAGCATAAAGGCTTGAGGCCGCGAGACAATACGCGCAGGAGGTAAGCCGCGTACATCGTGTCGTCGAGGCAAGCGTCTCGAAGCTCAAGCCCAAGAATGCGACAGATCTGCGTATCGATCATTGCGCCCGAGGGTGAGCCCGCCTGATGCGCGACGACGGTAGATCCGCGATCGATGTAGGATTGCAGCTTGCGAATCGCGAGATCGAATCCGTTGTTTTTGCGGCCCGACTTGAGAATGTACGATACGCCGGGTTCGGGTGAGATTTGCAGCCACTGCGGCCACGGGTAGTCTGTCCAGCCTTCGGTATCAAGGCCGAATTCGATAGGCGCGCCGAGGAGAGAATCTTCGTAGGGGCGCATCGCGGAGATGAAGTCCGGGCCGGAGAGTTCTGTGTATTTCGGCGACGGAATTTCGTTAACGGGAGTCTGCGCGGCATAGTGCGCGTAGAACGACTCGCGGGACGTGCGCTGTGCGAGTCGTACCGCGGTCGCGCCGATTGAATAATCCCAAGCGATCGTACCTTTAATATCCGGGTTGCGTAGGCCATACGCAGGGTGGAAAATCGGAATTACGATCGCGCGTACGCCAGCGACGGTCACAGGAAACGGTATTCCGTGAATCGTCTCCATGTCACGGCGTTTGTGCAGGAACCACGTTGCCGCGATTTTGCCGACCGCGATGATAAGTTTAGGGGAGCACTCGCGGATCTCGTCCTCAAGCCAGGACGACCAAAAGGAGATTAGTGCATCGTCCGGGTCGGGATTGCCGGGGATGAAGGTTTTCGAGACGTTCGTTTTGTACCAGAAGCGTGAGGAGAGATCGTGCGCTGCGAGATACCAGTCTTGTTCTATGCCACTAGGGCCGATAAACGGCTTTCCGTAGCGGTATTCTTCGGCGCCCGGGCCTTCGCCAACAAGCATTATGTCGTTCGGTGTACGGCCGAAGCCGAAGACGGCAGTAGCAAGAGGATTCACGATATGGAGCATTCGGCCACGAATCTACGTGCAAGTTCTTCGGAAAAGTTTCTTCGACCTAGCTCCAGATCCGATAGATACATCGCGCTGATGTTAAGCCGGCTGGCCATTTCTCTCAAACTAACATTGGTTGCTTTCCGAAGCAGCCTTCATCTTATATCCGTCCACTTCTTTACACTTACCAGTCCCACCGCAGCGCGGACAGACAAACCGATTAAACGGAATTTGACGTATGTCGTTGACCTCCGAAAAACGCCTGCCAGTCCTTCCAAACGTTAATGACTCGCCGCCCTTGTGTCTTCGCGTACGTTACTGCATGAAATGTGCCGCCGCGAGCCGTGCCGTCGTAGAGCGCGATGATCGTTTCCGCGCGATCGACCATATAGACGTTGCGAGCCTTGAACGCGCTCGATATGTTAGCTCTAGTGCTAATCGTAACGATCAAGTCAGCACTAGCAAGAAGTCGTCCGTATCGTCTCTGTGCTTCCTCTGGCCACGTTGACTCTTGGCCTTCGAACGGTATCGCGGCAATATACCGCATGCCGAGCGATCGTGCCGCTTCCGCGCATGCTTGATCCCAGCCCAGCGCCATACCGGTTATTAACGTGTCGTCAAGGTCGCAGTACGTCCCGAGAGTTTGAATTGCGAAACGTGTGAGTACACGTCGGTCGCGCTCGGAATATGAAATGCCGAGACGTTCGGGGCGATGTCCCGTAACGGCGTACATTTCCTCTCGCCTAAGAAAGCGACAGCTCACGCATAAGACTGTCCCACAGATCGGCAACCGTCTGCGCTGCGCTATGTACTCCTCCCCAACCGTGAATACTTTCCCACGCCGCGTAAAGAGAATTTATGTTTTCTATTGCTGCCGGGTCTCCGGCCAATGCCTTCATCGGATCGGCACTTGCGAATAATCCTTCCAGTAAAATCCCTTGACTATCGCCGGCCTCAATGAACCATTTTATCGCTGCGTCTCTGACTTCATTTTCCGAGGCAAAGCTGCGGATCATGTCGCCGGGACGAAATACAATCCATCCTTCGCTTCGATTGATCTTCCTGGACGCTCGCGGTGATATCGGGTGCTCCAAGTCAACCTCTTTATGGTCGCCGTCATTGCTGTCGTATCTTATTCGGCCGTAGTAATGCATCGCGCCGCAAGATATACCAATGTAGGTAGAGATGGTCAGATAGTAGAAGCGCATTTTATGCCCTCGATTCTTACATCTCGTTTACTTGCCAACATCGCGCACTTCTCGCACGGATCGATCGGCAAGAGATCCCTGCCGCCAGCCTTGGTTCATGAGATCCCGTAATTTCAGAGAGAATAGCGCCGGGCTTCCACCGGCTGCCGGGGTTCATCGCCCCGTCTGGTCTCCCTCACACGAGACTCCAGCGGCGCCTTCGTGCTCGTTCGACCTGCGCCCCGGCCTGCTCCGAAGAGCTACCGGGGATTAACCGGCGCCGCGTCCCCGCTGGCGTATGACGTCGGCCTATAGGCGTTTCAGAGCTACCCTTCCATCGCCACCCGCTCGCTTACCCGCCGCCCAGCCATGCTGGTCTGGAAGGGTAGCTCTAAATCCTGGTACGCGTTCTTACTCCTCGTCTTCGTCCTCCATCGCTGCCGCAAACTTGCCCATGTCGTAGCGGCCACGCTCCAGCTTCGGCAGCGTCTTGAACTTGCCGGCCTTCAGCTCCTTGTTGATGAGGTTCACCTCCCGGACAACCTCTCGCGGGGTGAGACGATCTGCGATCTCGGCAAACGCGGGATGCTCCTTGAGATGCTGAGTTACCGCGTGCGCGGTCAGGGACCCGCGAAGGCTGCCCGCGTTGATCTGCTTGACCGTCTTGGCGAGAATGACGTCGAGATCGAAGTCCCAGGGAATGTCGGCCTTGGGTGCGCGAGGCTTGCGGGGCTTGGCGGCCGTGGTATCGCCCTCGGTGTCGCCCGTCGCGGTGTCGGCATCCTCGATCTCGTCCTCTTCGTCGTCCGCGTCCTCGGAGCGTGCGGCGACGGTGTTGACCTTGCCCTGTGTCTTTTTGGCAGTTACTGGCATTCGGAATCTCCTCTCGTGTCTGCTAGGCGTCGCTAGCGGGGTTGGACAAACTCGACTGAGAGAGATTCTAGCAAATTTGCGCGCGCCAGTCAATAGGTTTTCGCGGCCGAGTTTGGATTTTCTCGCTGTTCCCCTAATCGTCATCTTCAGAGGACAGCGCACGGTTTAGTCGCGCAGCGTTACCGTCAATCCGGACAGGCGCACGATGAGATACCCGCGATTTGCCCCCTCGCGGCGCTTCTGGCGCATCATGTCGGGCCGTACGCGCCTGGACCTCGCCAGACTCACGGCCGGCGCCAGACGTCTCTAGGCTCGATTTCCCTGCTTGATCGACTATACACGGGTCGTTCAACCTGCGCTCAAGTTTCTCCGCGTGCTTCGTCAACTCCTTCGCGATCGACCGGCACCGCAAGATCAGCTCGGCGACCTTTTCGCGCGTTAGCTTCTCTACGCTATCTCTGTCGGATTCTTCGCCGCGGACGACGCTCGTCAATGTGGGCCATTCTTGCTCCACGAGGATTGTCTCGGGTCCTCGCGATCGCTTTTCCGCGCGTACAATAACGCCGATTGACCGCGGGAACGAAGGGAATTCGAGATCTTGCGTATCGCGGTTGCTGTAGCCGCCGAAGGGTGCCATGCTTGAATGCAGGACACGTGGGCGTGGTTGTAAGGAATCCGATACCGGGCAAGCTATCGAGGGTTCGTCTTGTCGGCTTCGTCGGATTACTGGCATGTGCTCTTTTCCTTCGCCGCCATAATTGAATTCTTTGAGACCGCGCATGTAGTATAGCCGCACCGCCATTGACAATTCGGTGTCTTACAATAATGCCCGACGTGATCTCTGCTTCTTCGCCTGCCACAGTAACGGCAGTAAATCGGACAGTCACATTTTGTGCTCATTGTTCGTCCTCTTGAATCGCGAGCCACCGCCTCTTTTATCGCTCGTGTCTCTGTGCGCGATAGCCCATCAACGTTGTCTAGAAACCACTCCAGATGACTCGGGTCTTCGTCCGCGATGTCGATAAGATATCGATCTTTGTACTTGCCGAAAAGGAACTTGCCGTTAAATAGCGCCTGTCGCGGCCAGCAGTCAAAGTAGCTCACGTTCTGCCTCCAGTTCGATAAATTTGGTTGCGCGTGCGGTCCATCCGTTGATCCATACCGCCTGCGAGTGATCGCCATGAACGATTGATGCAATAAAACGGAGGCGAATGGCCGCGAATTTGAGTGCAGTACTGTGGAAGTGAATTGCAAGTACGTCAGGCCAAGTGAGAACGTCAGGCCACGGATCAAGGGTCGGCATGTTGTTGATGATAGATAACGTTTTCGGGCCTAGAATCCCGTCAACGTCGCTTCCCGTGAGTCCTACCGCCTCTTGTAACCAATGTTTAGTACGCGCAGGGCCGTGTAGGACTCCGGCATCGACAATCTGCCAGCGCAATAACGCGTCGTCGATTTTATCGAACTTCGGTGTTTCAATGTACATGTTCGCGTATATCTGACGCGCGATATAGTCAGGTAACGATTTAAGCGTCTCTGCTTCCGCTGCTGCGTATCCTGGCCACGATCTAAGAGTGCGTAAGGTAATGCCGCCACGCGTTGGGCCGCCTTTGTCGTTTGGGTTGTTCGTGTACTTGGGCCACCCTTCCACGTCAAGAAGATAATCTATAATTGTTTGGTTCGTGATTTCGCTCACGCTTTTTTTCCTTTCCCGCGATAAGCCTGTTTGATATTCCTTGCGATTATTTTGCCGATTTTCACTTTCCGCCCGCGACTCGACACAGTAACGACGTTCGCAATCTCGTCTTCGGATGCGGTAAGGAACGCCTCAGGCGACTCAAATTCCCTCGCGATCGCTAGCGCACGCTCGAATCTTAAGCCCGGAAACTCCTTTGCGACGTTCGCGGTCAAGAGTTGCGCATCCGTCAGGCCCATTGTTTGTAAATTTGACGTCGTGCGAATGATCCGCCGCGAGTCGTCAAGTTGACATATGCTGCGATGTTCTTCCCAGCGCTTTGACCACCAGGAGTATCGACAGTAGATCCAGTAAGCAAGTTGCGCCCGCGTTGTCTCCGCATGAATGCCGAGGTGGCTAAATGGAAGCTCCTTGACGCGTAGACCTACTGCCTCTGCGGAAGCTATACACGACTGAAGAAACGAATACTTATATGGTTGTCCCGGCTCTGAAGGTTTAAGTAGCGGTCCAAATCCGCCCACAGTGCTATTTCTCTTCTTCCACCGATTTATTAGCGGTTTCCATTCGCGACCGTGAAGATAAATAAGATCGCCAGTCTCCAAATCGCATTTGAAGATCCCGTAGATCGCTAGGTAATTGACATCATACGTCGAAAGCATTAGACGAGATTGCCTTCCGTGAAGTCTGCCACTCCTTATGCTGTCTATGAAATCAGTGAGCGACTTGAGTTCAATCGCGATTGATAGCGGTTGATTATCCGGGCCGTTGCCGCTAAAGACGATGTCCCCGGATTCGAGTTTTGATAAAATCGAGACTTCCGAGAGCGGAAACACGGAATGTAGCTCACGCGAGCCGATATCTTTGGCAATTAGGATCATGGTTAATAGACCGGCCACACTTTCGCGTGCTCTCGCTCCCACTGCTCTTGTCGTATTGCGGCACTGATTCCGTCTGCCAAATCCGAGTTACTATTCCAGCAACACACGTGAAAATGATATGCGTTTCCAGAAATCGACTCTATGCCCCGAACATGCGGAAGCGTTATTGGGCGCGCACAACAGAAACACGGCATTTTTGTTCCTGGGCTGATTTGTGCGCGCACTGGACTATGAAACGTGTATTGGCCAATGTGCGACTCTGCGGCCAGTTTGGTTGCCATTTTCCTTCCTCCGCGACGATCTTACAAACTCTCGCACAAAAGCTCGTCATCTGATTTCAAGTAACGTTCGTGCTCCAGACTTAGAAGCAGTAACTCGGATCGCCACATCTGCACGGTGTCCGATTCCTGATCGCAGAAATGCTCGCCTTGCCAACATGACGCACGTTTGCAAGCAGCGCAAACGGTAACGAGGACGTCCTGGGGATCTTTAGGCTGTTCTGGCATCACGCCTCCTCCGTCCATCGATAGACGACAGCCTGCGCCCATGTTTTTGTTTCTGTCTGCTCTATAAATCCGCCGACAGTGACGTAGCCTCTATCAAGATAGTAATTCACGCGATCGAGGAATTCTAAGCCGGCACCCTCTATGATTCTGTAATCTGACTCTCTTATCTTCACGGCATCCACACTTTCTTATCCCGAACCTTAGTGTACATCTGCGCGGAAATAAACGCGAACGGGCCCCCTTCATCTTCCCACTCGCGGGAGGTATACACGCGGCCGAGTTGCGTGATGTTCGGCCCCGCCTTCGATATCTTGATTTCAAATGACACTTCTGCGGGAGTCTTGCGTGTCGCCGGAACTACGTTTGCAGCAATCCGCCCTGTCCAGTCCGTGAGATCGTCGCAAACTTGAGGCAGATATGGAATGTACGAATCTTTGACCGGTGCATTATCTACCCATTTTTGTTTTGGACGCCCAATAACTATAAAATGCGCTCCTGACGCCTTGACCATCTGATATATCGTATTCCATTGCCGATTGATTATAAATTTACTACCGCCACGCTCACCCTCTAGTTTTGTTGTTTCAAGATCACCGCGCGCATGTATCCAGAACAGATCGTTTAGTTCTGTCCCTGTATCGAATGCAATCAGGTTGATAAGTCCCTGCTCTGCCGCAACGCACGCAGTGCGCAGCTTCTTCAGGAAATCCATAATAACCGGCTTTGTGGTAGTCATTGCACGTTCTTTGGATAGAAACAGACTATCAAACGGAAACGTGATTGGACACTCTTGGATGATACCCTCACCGCGCAGCTCGCGGGCTTCGTCGATAGCTTGGGACGAACGACCATCGAAATTGAAAAATGCAATCGGACCGGGACAATAACGAGTTACGAAAGTCGTTTTGCCGCTACCACCATCGCCGATAATGATGCCGATACTCTGCGGCTTTTTCGTTGACGAAGTTGTGAACCCTTCGCCGATAGGCACCGCGTAGGATGCAGCACGAGAAGACTGCGGCTTTTTTGGCTCGGGACGTTTAACGACTGGCATACGCTATTGGTCCTCTTTCTCGAATTGGTTATCGATCTCAACTCGCCGGACTTCTTCGCGCTCCAGACGCTCCATGAGCGCGATAATCTGATTCTTGCCGTACGACGTTTGGCCCTTTTCGACTTCTTCGCGAAAGCGATCCCAGAGAGTCATCCATTGTAACCGTTCCATGTTATTGCCCTAGCTCCCTTTTCAATCGCTCTAGCTCCTGTTCCTTCCTTATGCGCTCACTTTTCTTTCGTTCTAGGTACCTTCTGTGTTTTGCTTCCTGATACCTGCCAAACTCTTCCGGAGTTATGATCGTTGACTTTCCTATGGCATTTTCTGACGGACTCGGCTCGCAGTGCGCCCCGGGGCCACCTAGCAACCATCCACGCGAACCGTCAGAAAATTCAAACGCTATCGACGTGTTATATGTACAGCCGTATTCCATTTCCATCGTCTCGACCTTTACAATGGTTTTGCCGACGAATTCTTGAGGGATCGAGATAAAGCCCCATCTATGCATCCAGTTTGACACGCTACTCTCCTATGGTTAAAAGTCCTTGCCGCCACTTCCACGCGTCATCCGCGTTACTCCGTAACATCTCCCAATTTCGCAGCAAGTCTCGTCGCGTCCAGTGTTCCTCGTAAACAGGACAGGTAGGCTCGGCGCCCGGCGTGCCCCACTTATAGTCGCCGTTGACGTGACAGACATGCAGCCGTCCAGTATTATAGTCGAGTCCGTAACAGTACGCCATAACTTGAATTATGTACTTCCAGAATGCATCTGCGTCCCAACCTTTTGATGACGACAGCCACGTTAATTTGAACTCGTCAACGGACATATTAAGATCCACGAAGTCCGGATTACAGTGAATTTTGTCCTTCGTAAACGGCATCTCAACGTAATTATAGCGTGGATCTGCCCGGTATCTTGCCTTCGTTGCCCACTCAAACGCGAGCCCGAGTTGAAGGCGTGTCGAGTTTGTCGGCGTCTCTTTGAACATACCGCGTGAGAGACAAAGGTATTGAATGATATCCGACAAATGTAGTCCCGGCTTGCGGTACATCGGCAAGAGATCCGGGATATCGGTGCGAATAATCGTCGGCACTTTGCTATCCCGCAAGACTAAATTTGCAATCTAGGCCCTCGAATCCCTTTTCGAGCCACAATCCCAAGACACCGTGTAGTCTTTCAGTGGCTTCTCGCGACAATGCAAATCCTCTGCGCGGGATCGTTAACGGCCTAGTCCGACTAACTCTCTGTCTTCGTCAATCAATCCAAAGACTTCGATAGTTCCTGAAGACGTTTCGATTAATGTACTGTATGCGGTTTCGGTCGCCATCTTCGTCTGCTCCTTTTTATGCATCAATAGTTGTCAGGTCTAGATTCGCCGCCACACAAAATCGACAAGCTCTTTAGCGGTCGCAGGGCCAGCATTCCGACAATACAAAATGTCGGCTATCGTGACTTGCTTGAGCTGTTCTCTGTCGGCAACACCGAGCAAACGAAGAACGTTCTGCGTACGGGTCGAGAGGCCGGTAAACGGGCTGTCCTTGTTTTGTTCTTTCCTCGTCATCTTGTCCCCCTAAACCCCAAATATCGAGCGGATCACGGGACCTATCTCCCGCGCATGAAACACGGCGGCATAAAGAACATAGAACCATCCGCAAAACGCATGGAGCACTGTCCACCAGGAATCCCCAAGCGAGCGAGAAATCATAATCGCAAGAGCGTTCCCTGAGCCCCAGAAGATCGCAAACTTTGCCCCGGCGGTTAATCTGCTTTTGTTTTGCATACTTATTCTATCTGACTGTACGTTCAAAACTGAGCGCCTGCCGAGAACACAGACGCCCAGCATTCAACGGGCAGCGTCTTGTGTCTAGCCTACTTGCCTTTCTTTCCTCCCTTAAGACTTACGGTGTCCGCCTCTTCGTCCAGAATCAGCACGTCCGATTCCTCGAACAGGCTCCGATCGTTGTATGCGTTGACCGCAGTCTTGCGATCTCTTTCTCTCAGTTTGCGGAACTCCGCGTCCTTAATGACCTCTCGCATGACCTCGCCTTCTTGCATTTGTCGATTCACCGTCTTCTTCAGCATCTGAACAATGGCGTCGTGAAGCACCTCGACCGGCCCACCGGACTCTTCCTCGCTCTCGTCTTCGTCCTCTTCCGGCTCAGGTTCGGGCTTGCGTTTTGTGGTTGCGGTCGTCTTCGTTTTCGGCGTCTCCTCGTCTTCGTCATCGTCATCCGCGGGCTTCGGCTTGCTTTTTTTCGCGACGGATTCCGTTCCAGCCTTGCTTTTCTTTTTCGCGGGCGGTTCGGCCTCTACGGGCATGTGTGCCTTGAGCTTCTTGGTCTGCCCGTCTTTCTGATACTCACCGATTTCCGTACTCTCAACGGTAAGTATCCATTCTTCTAAGCTCGCGATGCTTTGGTCCGTGAAGGGAAATTCGCACTCTGCAAGATGCTCACAGAACTTAAAAAACGGCTCATCTTTGCCTGGGCCGTCACCCATAGAGTACAGCCCGCCGTACTCGTCTACGAGATCGGTACCTTCGGGAACCGGCTTTGAGCCGTCGCCAAGGCCGATGAAGACTGACAATTCCGCAGTTGGTTCGCGCTCGTCGTCGTCTACGTCAGGTCCGTCATTGCTCGGCACGGTGCCGCCAATCCTGCCGTCGTCAAAACGTTTCGGAAGCCAGCCCGCACGCAACCTTAGGTCATGCTCGATCTCAGTTTCGAGATCTTCAATACGAATGATCGCGAAGTAGCCATGCTTGGCTCCGTCTCGCTTAATCGGCCATGGTGCGAACCTCGCGAGCTTGACCGGCCCGCGGAATCGTTTGGGCAGCGCGCTACCTCCTTCGATAAAGTCGCCCTGGGGGTTGAATCCTACGATACTCTTTTTTAGCTCTTGTTCCGCCATTTTGGTGCTTAGCTCCTTTTCTTGTCCTTAGATTGATATTTACTCCGCACGCAACTTAACCGACAACCGGTTGACTCTTAGCGCCCGCATTATTCCCTCTACACGAATCAATGTAGGACTTGTAAATCCGGCAAAAAACTGACACACATTCTGTTTACTACAATTCAAGATTCCAGCAAGATCGGTGATCGATAGATTCTGTCTCTGGGCCTCCAAAGCAAAAAAGGTAATGATTTCCTGCCCTAGATCGGACACAGCTCTGCCGTCCCGATTCGTAGCGTTAGGGAGTTTTTCGATTAGTTGTTGCCAGTCAGTGCCGGATCGCATTTGGTCGCCTTTTTTTTACTTCCATTCCCGTAGATCACTCGCGATATGAAACGCGTCACGAAAGTGAGGCGAAAACGGCGCCTGTTGATTGAACCATAGCCATTGTGCGTCAAGGATCACGGTCAAACAAAAATCGTCCGCGCGACGCATGCCCCTGCCGCACATCTGCTCCACGATTCTCGCCGTCTCGCTCAGCCGATATCCCGGGTCGGACTTCTGCCGCAAGGCCTGAAGCGCCGGACGCACGTCGATAAACGGCACCTTGGGCACAATGATAAGCTCGCAGGCGTCGTAGGGAAAATCTTCTCCCTCCTTGCACGAGGGTGATAGGAGAAACTGCCCGGGCGGCGAGTTTTTGAATTGTGCCAGCGTTGCGCGGAGTTGTTTACTCGAAAAATGCTCAAGGTATCGTTGCGGATGTCGCGAAATCGACTTGTACAACTGTACCCATTCGTAGCTCGTGCACTGGATCAATCCCCGAAGGTGTCGAAACTCTGACGTTAGCATGTCCGTGCGGTTTATAATTCGCTTCTTGTCTGTTGGGGAAGACTTGCCGGAGAGGCGCACATGCGGCGGCGAGTTATAAAACACGACCGGTCGGCGTTCTTTTGGAAACGTTGAAGGGACACGCGTAACTGAAAGATCGCGTTTTGATATTCCCAGCCGCGGCATTTCGTCCTCGCGGATCGTCGCAGAGGAGAGTATCACTTTCGGGATCTTACCGAAGACAAACGATTGCACCAAATCGAGCGGCCAGACGGGCGAGAATACGACTTCAAGCTCATGCGCGCGACTGTGTCGGCGTTCGATTGCCCAGGCCCGCGACGAGTCATGGCGAAAGAGATTCACACGTGTGAGAATCGAAGTTAAGTGCGGCTTGTCTTTCTTCTCGCGTTCTAGCTTCGATGCAAGATAATCAATAAATTTGCGCGCAGTATCGTCGCCGAGATCTGACGGAACGCCCACGCCGAGATCCGCGAGTACACGATCCGACAACGTAAATCCAACGTGAGAGCATACACTCTCCACGAGCTTGTGTGCTTCATCGCAAATCAAGACGTCGAATTCACCAAGCCGGTTCTCGTCGCCGGCGAGAATCATATGAACTCGGTGTGCGTAGTTCGTGGTTACCGCAGATGACTTGCGGCATGCGTAGACTTTGTCGCGGTAGCGGCACCCACGAGATTTACTACACTCGAAAGAGTCGTCTTGTGTGTTGCGAGTAGCGCATGGGTAATTACTATGTCCACGGATTCCCTCCATGCCGGCGGATAGTAGAGAGTCCAACACTTGATCCTCTAGGCTTTTGGTACTTACAAGATAGAGCATGCGTTCGCCGTGGATTTTTCCCGCACACCAATTAATTAACGTCTTGCCTGAGCCTGTCGGCGCGATGAGCAAATCTCGTGGCGCGAACGACGCTGAGAGATCGCGGATCGCACGTTCTTGGACGGCGTGAAATGCGCGAAAGCGTCTCGCGTCGAGGTTAAAATCGGAAGGGCGCATCGCGAATAGACACTCACTTTCTAAGTCTTGGTGATCCGTGCGACCAAAGCTTCTCGTTTCCTTTTGGAAGGCCGTCCTCCCGGAAGGGATTTTGCCCGTCGGCTCTTAAACCAAGATAGGGCGCCGAAATTAAACCGCATTTTGCGTCCCGCTCCCCAAGAAATTCCATCAGTCTCGGTTATTTCTTTTTTATATTTGATCAAAGTAGGCATTGAGATGCCGGTTACTTGGGAGATCTGAGAAAGCGTAAAGGTCTCGTGGTTCATTTTTCGATCCTGCGCCTAGATAATCGGCCTAACAAAGAGTTTAGACCATGATCGATTGCACGTCTGACACTTCGCCGGGCTATCGCCCTTTGTTGTCGAGGGGATAAACCGAACGCCACAAGCGCATTTTCGAAGAGCCGCGGACGGATGAAGCGCTTTTTCGGTTTCAGAGACGTGCCGGCGACTTGCTTTGAGCGCACGCTTTGGCGCTTCTGCGGATGCCGCCCGCTCCTCGATCTCGTTTACCGCCTCTGCGGTTTCGTGTATCAGCCGGATCGCTTGCGGTCCTAGCGCTCGACGACTCATATCTGTGTTCCTCGCGAGGACTTCATCGCGCGACAGAACGCAAGCATCTCTCCCTTTGTGCTATTCCGAGGATCTTTGTAGGAGCGCCGAGATGCACCATAAAACACAGTCTCTACGTAGCGTACAGAGTTCTTTCGTTTTGCCACCGAGTAAACTAAGACAACGCAGACACAGAAACCGCCCTGCATGAACTCATACGATACTTCCATGTCTTCGAGTCGAAAAGCCTCAATATGCTTGCTGAGGCGCATACTCCGGTTTAGACTTCGTATTGCCCGGATCTCCAGATCGTTCAACGGGCGAAAAGAACCACGCATGGGTTTATCCATAAATTGTGCTCCCAGAGGCTACAAGATTAGCAAACTTTCAGTAGCCGCAAACATGAGTTTCAGTTGCCGAGCCTGTGCCGTCCTCGAATACACAGCGCTTGCAATGCTCGCATGCGAGATAAAACTGCCCCGCCGCGGAGAGTTTCGGTGCGCTGTTGAACTTGCTTCCCGGCTGAAGGCTGAACTTGTGACTCGACTGCATGGCATAAGTGATCGTGTTCTGCATTCGTTGCCCGACTAGATTATCTTGGCCATATAGAATGTCCATTGATTTCTCTCCTAGCTTGGCGTTGCGCGAGTTGAATAAACGGCTTATAAGCTTTGGCGCACTTCCAGCAAATGTGCTCGGCGCCACCTTGTCTACGAGGGTCCGGCGCGCCTGGGTCCGAGACGCCATCAGATAGGCCGCAGATCGGGCAGTGAGGGCCGACGAAAACGACAAGCCACGTTCGGTACCGATCATAGAACCTCTCGCTTTGAAACACAGCGCGAGGGCGTGCCGCGGTAAATGTCAACGCATCGTCAAGCGAGTCAAAAACCTGCGGAGCGGTAAAGATGTAAGATTTCTCTCTATACTCTTCGCTCACGATGCCGCCTCCTTAAGTTTCTGTAAATACTCGCGAATGACCATGCGGATCCACGCCGCACGCGACAATGAACACCGAGAAGCCTCCGATTGCACAGCCTTGTTCTCGTCCTCGTCAAAGCGAACCTGTACGTAATTCCGTCTCGGCATCGATGCCTCGTGAGAGAAAAAGGTCCGGAGCGTTACGCAAACGAGGAGGTCATTAGATAGCGCCTCGGACTGTAAGCCGCGAGGGCCGAATTGCTCGCGCGGCTAAGACCTTATCATTTTCTGATACGCTTCATTCAAGCGATCTCCGAAGGCGAATAGATTGTCTAACGTCTGCTCATCTACTAGCTCAGGCGCCACAAACTCACTCTTGAGATTCCGAGGACATGTCATGACAAGTAGCTCTTCTGCTTCCTGTTCCGTCTCGACTGAAAAGATCGGAAGAAATCCTCGCGCCGGACAGGTACGACCGTACCTGACTATCACGGCTCACCAGATCTTAACGGGCCGAGCAAAGTAGTTAACATTCATCCTCTGCCTCCTGATTTCGCTTGACGCTTAACCTGTCGCTCCTTGACCATGGATTCAAAGCGGATCAGCGCATCTACTGCTTCGGTGTCGTCTAGTGCCTCGGGAACTCCGGGAACAAGTAGTTGACCCTTCACAGTGCGCGAATGGCGCGCGAGAGCTTCAATGTCAGCTTTTCGGACTCCGGAACCGAGACGGCCAATCTTTATGGCGCCGTCAGGAACAGTCGATCCGAACTCTAACAAGCCCGATCGCCATGCGTAAGCAAATGTAGCCGCCATTCTCGTACTCTCCTCATTCCGGAATGCAGTATCCCGCGATCGCGCCTTCCTGCTGCATCGTCGCTTCCTTGACTCGATCGCGTCGTAGAGGGAAAGCCCACGAACCCGCCAGACTCGGCCGCTGGCATAGACGACGGTGACGCGGTAGGTCTGCTCGGTCGTGTTCGTGTGGCTCATGTTCATCTCTCCCTTTGACTCTCCCAGCGTACTCTATGCGAGTACACCTGTCAAGGGCCAAATCGACGCCGGCAAAGATTTTACAACTCGTCCTCGAAAGAGGACGCTTCAACGCTGCTCTGCGTCGCACCCGTGAGGCCGAGCGCAGTGAGTCGCTGTCGTACACAGTCACGCACGAAGGCGCTTAGAGACTTAGACTCGGCGCAATGCTGGCCCTTGCGCCAGAGATCGATTTCGCGGTCTTGTAGCTTTATGTTGAAATTGTGCATTAGTCCTTCCTACTTCTTGACGTATCCAGGATAGGGTAGTGTAACCCACGAACCGTCACGGCATAGAAACGTCATCTGATCTCCTATGCATTGCGCGATAACCCACCAAGCATCAACATGACTACATGCGAGGCGTAAGTTTTTTGCAGACCACCCATAACGGCGCGCAAACGTTAACGCCACAGCACGAGTACGCGCTTTGTAGATATTGTGCTCCTCGCGATTGTGAGGAGCTTTCTGGAGATCAAGGTAGTCGCGCATGGCTTACTCTAGGTTTCGAGCTGAAAGAGACTTAGATCTTGTCTTGCCTTCATCTACGAAATCAATGACTCCGGACGAGTCTACTAGCTCAACAGTACAGCCGGGATATTCCTCAACAGCGACCCAAAACATCTTCCTCGCGAGACTCTCTGCACCTGAAAACTTTCGGACGCCATCAACGCGGACTTCTGTAGTGTCTGTTTATGGGCTTGGTCTCCTTGGGGGTTCTCGTTCGATCTGAGAGGAGCTTACACCCCTACTTTCCCCGTGTCAAGTGCTTTCCCCACTTTCCCTGAAAGTCACTTCGCGAACGAGGCGTAAGTTGTGCTCAAGTCATTGCAAACAAAGAACTTAAGCGCCTGGACGCAAAAAAGGCCCGACCGCGAGCCAAGCGATCGGGCCTAGACGAGCCGACCTCTCGTCGAAAGGACCTACGACTGCTCCTTGTGCTCCTTACTCTTGCTACTCGTGCTCTGCATGAACTCCGCATATCCGTCACGGATCGCGCTCGCGACTGATCGCGGCACGAGTCCGTACTCGGACAGTAGCTCTTCGACGCCCGCGCGTACCGTCTGATACCAGTCCATTTCGCGGATGTCTTCGATTTTCAGCCGTCGCGGCATGTATGTGTCGCCGAGAATACCGTGCGCCATCTTGAGCATGACGGCGTCTACCTGGGTGCCCGGCGGGCGACAGCAGGGCAAGTCGAGAATACAACAGCGGATCTCGGGGTTCGAGGTTGAGCCGTTTGGGCTTGTGTTGTCGGCCTTGTCGTCCTTCATTGTGGTGCCCTCCGTACAGTCGGTTTTTGCCTAGGTTGCTCTCGACCTGCTTTAGCGTCCGTCCAACGAATAAAATCAGACCTTGTCGCTGCGCCGGACCTTATCATTACGTTTTCAAGGTCCTGAATGTGTAGCTGCAATACTCTGATTTCTTTCGTCTGTTGGAAGCTTTCATTCCAGACAAGAACAAGTGCGAGCGGAGAAATCAAAAACGTTGCAAGAAAACAGGCCATGAGCCATGAAGGAATCATTACCGATCCGTGGGGCAGGATTACCGTAAGCTGGACACGCTCACGGGAATCAGTAAGACTTGTCAAGCGTTGCGACATATACTATTGACCTTGCGGGCCTCTTCTACGTCCGCCGGAACGTGTGTCATCTAACGGCTGCTGCTCAAGACGTTCGATCCGGGATTTCATGTAGTCTTGTCGTTCTTTTAGCCGCTCGATATCGAGAACTGTGCGTCTGAACTCCTCCTCCAGGTGCTTCAAGTCAACGTGCAAGGTGTCAAGGCGATCGTGCACACCCTTCATGGCCACGGGAAAGTCATTATTCATAAACCGCTTGATGACAGCGTAGAAGCCAATAAAACCAATCAATCCCAGTATCGCCTGACCAATGAGAACATTTCCGGCGCTGGTAAAAACCCACGATAAGTCGGGATCAGCCAATAGAGACAGCAGAGGATTCATGGTCATCTTTGCGTCTCCACTAATAAATGTGTCAATGCGAAAGTCCCTTCCATAACGCCAAAGCCAACAATATGCCGCCGCCGATCAAAGCCCAGAGCTTTTCCATACCCGAACCTCTGCCGGAGCCCGCGGCTTGATATCGCTCTACAACACCCACGCGTGCGTCAAGTTCTTTGCGGATCGTCTCGGCGATCGCGGCGAGTTTCTGCGCCATGACTTCGGTCGCGCTTTGTAGCGTTGCGGCTACCTGACGCGCTTGCTCGGTTTGAGATCTCGTCTCTAACCGATCGAGTTCACGTAAGGCATCAACGCGTCTCGCTTCGGCGGTAGAAATTTGAACCGCATGTTGCGCCCGTAATTCCATCTCGCGGCGTAGGTTTTCGGTTCGCTCCCTCGAAAGCTCTTCGCGTAAGGCAGCGACGTCGTCTAGTCGCCGCACAGCAGCCGCTACGTGCTCCAGGACGTTCTTCGTCGGATCGATCACGGGAGACGTCGAGGCATTCGTCATGATTGCCCTACTTTATTGATGTATCACGATCGAATAACGCAGACCCTACAAGCCAGATGCCGAAAATGATCTCTGCGGACCAGACAATACCGATGATTGCTACCAGAACGCGAATAATGATCATTAGCCGACGACCTCAATCCTGTGACATGCTTCAATCTTTTCCGTATCACTGTCAAGGCCGAATGCGCGAGATGCAAATAGCTTTCCAAACCAGACGCCAGCGACGGCGACATAATCGTTGGGTGCTTGATCGAACCACGCAATATAATCTTGATCTTCGCCCTGGCCGATATGTAGCTTGAGAGAGAGGACTAGCGATTTAGGTATTTCAAGCAGTCGATTGCGCAGGCTTGCCGACATCATCTTTATTGCCAAGGCACCGGCATTACTGCGATCGGCAAGCTGAGCGGCCCGCGGCATCTGGCCCTGTGCAGCCATGTACGCAAGAGTACGTCCGCCGTTATTGCCATAGATCGTCTTGTCAGCACGAGCACCAGGCCCCCAGGGACCTACAGGCCGGCCCTTTGCGTCTTTGAGCGGAGACGTGTCCAGCAAGCGGCAAAGGCGAAATTGCCGCTGGTGCCATTCGATGAGCAAGTCCTCTAGCGTAGACATGTCATTATTGTACGCGACGAGTAGTGCTACGCCCACACTCGCATGATTAATTTGGTCATGAGATGCGGGAAAGATTTCTCCTCCCTGGTGACCGATTGTGGCATAGCGGCGCAGGATCGTTTCTAGATTCCGCCAGTCATTCCACTCAAGTCCATTCAAAACACCGCGTGCGAGCTTCATATTTTCCGACTTACCGCCGAATTGCCCGAGCGGAAAAGGCTCAGAGAGGATGCGTGACAGAGCGGATTTGCCGGCAGGACGATTGCCGCCGTTTTGCGCCCAGGCGTGGAACACCTCCATTGCGCCGTGGACGTCAAGATTCTGGCTTTCGGAGCTTACCGTATTCATGGCACTACCGATCCTCCGAGCAGCGCTTCATTTCAACCCTGCCGCAGTCCTTTAGCTCCAAACTAAAGCCGTCCTGTGTGATAGCTAGCTTGACCTTACGCACTAAGCCAGTGCTGTCCGCTGTCATTCCACAAAACCAAACCGGTTCCTGCGCGACGACTTGCTCCTTTGTTGGCTGCTTACTCGGCCTAGTCCTAAGTCCGCTCAGCAAGCCACCGAGTACATCGACCTTAGAGAAGTCATCACCGACAACCATCTGACATGCTTGCTGCGCCTGTAGCCAGTCTTGCAGACGATGAAGTGCCTCAACTCGGCGCAGCGCTTCTTTTCGTTTTGCCGGATTTTTTGCCGTTTGATCTGCGACCCATTCAAATGCATGAGTCGCGGTTGCGAGCACGTCTGAGGGAATCGGTTTCAGTACCGGTAGCGGTGAGCATGTAACGCAAGTCTCGCAGACCTTACACGGCTCGCATGTTTTGCAGACTTCACAGGGCGCGCGGCATGCTTGCCCCTCAGGACAGCTCGGGGGTGTGACGATAGGAGGCATAACAGGAGGAGGTGCGACCGGCGGCACGACTGGCGGGCTCGGTGTCGGTGTCTGAGGGTGCAACGCGTTGTACTGCGCCATGAGCGAATAAAACAACCCGCGGTTATACCACGTATCGAGCACTTCGATGCTTTCACACGTCAACAGACTTATGCCTGTTCTGTGTTCGATTTCGTTCAGCCATTCAGCGGGGCTGCAAACGAGACCGTCATTACCGTGCGAATGCCCGCCGCCAACACCCGGGCCGTAGCGGTTGAATTTCGACGCAGAAATGAAGTCGAACCGCGAATCGTATGGACGCCAAAAGTATCCCGGATCAGCTCCGCCAATCGTGAGGATTTCCCAACAGCGAGTGACGGTGTTGAGCTGTAGCGCTCCCGTATCAAACCCACGCATAGACGCCGGAAGCGCTCGAAGTGAATTGAGCCACTCGGAGCGGAATGTCAAATTGAATCCCGCGGGCACTCGCGGCCAAAGACTCGGCCGCGGATCTACAGTCGTGCAGATAGGCGTAACTGCTTCCGTCGTCACGCGAGTACTCGGCGACTGGCACGCTAGAATCAATTTTTGCCATTCCGCGTACGTATGCGTGCGGCCTGTCAGCTTTTTTGTTTCAGCCGCGCACGCCGAAGACACGCTCACGTCCTCGGTTGCGACTTTTACCGCACCGCTGATAAGCGCGCTGATTGTCGAATTGATAACGACGGCACGATCTTCGGGCGGGAGAGACGAAATACAGCCAGTCGATAGGAAAGGTAAAAGGCAGGAGAGAATCACGGCGCGCGATCCGGACAGTGCAGGCGTCATCAGTTTATTAACTCCTAACACACCCGTCATATACCTGTGGTGTGTTATGCGAGCAACGATATACGAGGCGGCGGATGGTTGTCAAGGGAGAAGCCCGGCACGGTTATTGCATGGTTTACTGTGTGTAAACGTCCACGTGCCGGGCTTCTGCCGGCAAGTACTTTATGTTTTGTAATCGGAAAAGGGAGAACGAAAAATGAGTGATTCCAGAGAGTCTCGTCCCTCGAACACCAGCACGAACACGCCCGGCAACACTGAGGATTCCGTTGCATCCAAGACCGGCAAGTCGGGCACTGTGCCGCACAGCACCGCGACTGAGACGCGCCCCGTGTCAGATATCGCACCGGGAAGTCAAACGGAATCCACAAAGCCGGAAAAATAGAAGAGTAAGTAGCACTTTATAAGGAGCCGCGCGGCGATGCTACGAGGCTCCTCCTCGCCTCTCCTTGAACCATTCCGCCAGTCGTGCATTGATCGATCGCGCGCATGCCTCTTCAGTCTCGCACCATTCGAGGATATCAAAACCCTCGCTCTCGGATCTCAATCGAATGTCTTCCTCGTTCGGGCCGCTCGTCCAATCGAATAGTCCGCCTAGCGAGATGACTGCGAAGACTTGAGAACGTATGATTGTTTTCCCGGTCATGCCTCCCACCATCCGTACACGCATCTATATCCGTCCCGCGACGGATCATGAGTATCGTGGATAACGCCGTCCACGGCCGCTGTAAAGTGTCTTGACAAGTTCAGCACTTGGCGTCCTTTTTGCGGGATCTCGCCCTCACGCACGTGTACCTTGCAGCCGGTTCCGATTCTCATCATCGGCACCCAACGCAACCCGAGCAATCGCGCCACACGTCGTGCGGTTCCCGCGCGCACTCCACCTCGCGCACTACTCCTGCCCTGCTTCCTACTGCTGCTGCGTTCTTTGACGGCCTCGCGGTTGATAATTTCGTAGACTTCCTGATACGGCCGCTCGGTCACGATCGCGAGCGCCCGGCAAAAGCAGTCGCCGGCGGTGCCTTTATACCCCGCGGCTTTACGTCCTCCGTCGTCGTAAACGCAAGGAGGGGGAGAGACTTCGGGCGTTGACACCTCCTCTTCGCTACTCATATGGCTCTCCGCGAAGCAGCGAAACATGCTCGCCCGCAGGTCCTGTAGCGTAGCCGAACCAGATCTTGCAGCCGAGCCCGCGATAGGTTCGCGCGGCGCTTTCTGCCTCTGTGCGACACGCGTTTAGGCTCGGAAATTGTTTGGGTCGTTCGGCATCGCGGGAAAGACAAGTCCCACAATGAATGCCGAGATGCAACGTCCACGGGCCGGCTGCTGTAATTGATTCGCTCATTTTTGCTTCTCCTTTATTAGTCTATTCGCTCCTCTTCAGCTCTTGCTCGACGTATCTCAGAAACGAGGGATGCACGAGCAGACGAACGTATAGCCTGCATGCTTCCTTGATCCACGCCGCGCGAGACAAGCCCGCACGTGAGGCTGAGCGGTCGATCTCGTCTAGGAGATCGTCGGGGACTTTTAGCTCCACCCGCGAATATTGTTGCGACATTTACGCCTCCCTTTTCGAGGGATAACGCCGCAGGGTTGTTCTTATATCTTCGTCTCCGAATCGAGGCAACGACAAAAGTGGATTCGGTGTGCTATTTGAATCTACTCGAATCGGGATCGGCACAAACGTGATACGAAAAAACGCACGTCTAGTGTCTTCTGGGACGGTAGGGCGACGATGCACTACATACGGATCAAGGCAATAGATCATGCCGGGGTGTAGTGATTCGCGCTTGCTCTCGTCGGCGTGATCCTGAAAATAATCGTTGATATTGTGTGTCAGCCCGCAGAAGTCTTCCGGAAAATCAAACCGCTGGCGCAAAACTTCAGTCGGATACGAGTCACACCAAAAATAATCTTGCTCTGGCACGTGCGGAATCCGAACCGAGAATCCGTCCACGTGCCATTCATCGTCGGTGACACTGCGAACGATGCCGCAGCGGCTCGTCGCGTAGATGTACGGATGCACGTCAAAGGCGATCTTTTGATAGTCGATACAGCGTTCGATTGCCGGCCGAATCCAAGAAAGCTCGTCCGGGATCGTTAAAGGCGTGTCCGGAGTCTTGATCGGCATTCTGAGGATATATTGATCGCCGGGAGGAGTACAGTTGTAGGCTCCCAGGCACGGGACCGACAAATCAGCCTCTGCGTAAATTTTTGGCGAGATCGACAGATTAGCCCTACTTATCATTGAAAGCATTTAGCTATCTCTCCTTTCCGTCTTGAACACCTGTCTGTCCCGTCTCGGCAGGCGAACCACCGTACACGGTCGCGAGCAGTGTATCGTCACCAAGAAACACGTTCAGCGCATATCCTTGAGGATGCTTGCGAAGCTTGCCGCGACGGACAGGGCCTTGAGTTTTCATTTTCGTCTAACCTCCCCAGAATTCGGCGACTTCCTTGACCGGTGCGAGAAACGTTTCGAGGTTCGTTGAGTAGTCCGATATCAAGCCGTATCCATTGTTGCCGAAGACGAGCCTGATCCATCCATGCGGTTGTGGGCTTGCAGGCTCGTCGGCATAGACCTCGACGGTCGCTTCGTCAAGATCAAAAAGCTCCTTCTTAAGCTCGTTATCGCTTCGTACCCTATTTGAGAGCGCGTGGATGCCGAGATAAAAACCGCAATCATTTGCTCTGCGGATCAGCGCGCAGACGATTTCCAGCTCCAGGAGAGCGCGTGCGCGGACGGACGGTTCATGCCTCAGGATGATTTGCTTTTCGACTTCGTTAAGCTTGATTTTCACTTTCATTCTCCTTCGTTACGGGGTCGACGGGCGATCGACCGCATGTAGATCGCTCGGCATTTCTGGCACTGCCACTCTACATCTTCTAACCCAAAGCGCTCCTCTGGGAGAGTCAAATGTGCTCTCTTGTTCCCGCAGCTCGCTTTGCCGCCACCGGTAGTGGTAGAGGAGAGATGGGCTTGAGGACCGTTCCACGTGTTGTTTCTCATGGACCGCACTCTACCGGACCGGTCCGTACCTGTCAAGCCCCTTTTCGCGCCCCGATCAAAGATTTTACAACTTTTACATCTTGTCCTCTTTCGAGGACGGTTTCGGGTGCTCCTGCTCATGCTAGACTTCCTTGCATGATGCCCCTGCCCGCGACCGTTGCCAGACTCGCACACCTCCCTCCCTCTCTCTCGCGCGCGGGATTCGTCTCTCTTGTGCCAAGTCCGGATGGGAGCTTGATTCTGCCCCTCTCGCGCATCGCAGATAAGATCGTGTTGCGCGCGTTCGGCCTTATGGATTAGAGAGTTACGTCATGACTGCGCAAAGTTTGAGCACCGGGCACATTGACGACGGATAGGGCGTGAGCTTAGTGTACGTACATGGCAACCGAGATCGACCGCGATGACGCGGCCGAGAAACCAAAAAAGGAGAGCGCCATGTCAAGTCAGATCCAGCCCGAGCTGACTGCCAACGCTGAGCTGTCCATCTCCCGCGACCTTATGCGCGTAGACGCCCTGCTCCTCGGCCCTGCGCTTGGGACTCCCGAGACCAACGCCTACACTGAGACCCGAGTGCCGCTGTGTCTCGACCTGCCGGATGGATGGGTGATCGCACGATCTCGCTGCGGCGGATGGGAGTGCTACGACGGCGATCGTCGGATAGAGCTGGCTGTGCATAACATTACGCGGTCAGGGCGCATCATCCGCAACTGGTTCTGGGCCGGCGGATCGCGATGGGTCGTTTACGTATGCGGGTCGTCGCCGTGGTATATGTCACAGACGATTGCCGTCTCTACGTCAGTTATTGACGACGACCCAGATGCCATTATAGTCCCGGAGCTTGAGCCTCTTGACAACAGTGCGCCTGCTGGCTGGATCTGCCGCGGCTGCGGCGTCCCGCTGTCCGGCCCTTCCGATGATCACGATTGCAAGGAGGTCTAAGATGACAATACCTAGCCCTCCTCTTCCTGACGGCCGCACGGTCTCGGTTGCCTGGGAGCTTTGTCGGGGTGCGTCGTGGATGGAGTATCAGCTCGCGAATGGACGGATCGTAACGGCGGTGATCGCGAGGGAGAGTCGATGAGCGCCAAGATCATTGATGCGCCCTCCGAGCCGCAGATCTACGACGGCAAGGCACGCAAGCTATATCTGTATTCGAGCCTTGGCGTTCGCGGGAGTCTCGTTCTTGGATGGTTCCCGGATCTTGAGACCTTTCGCAATCAGACGGGCGCGAAGTGGGGTGTCCGCTGCGCGCATGTCGATACGCCAGCACCAGAAGGCTGGCACAAGACGGGCCGCGAGCTGGCAAATGATCCGATCGAGCGTAACAAGACAATGCGGGATTTTGTTGCGGCGCTTACACCAAAGAGGGGGACAAAGCGATGAGCACCAAGGACCAGACTAGCAGGTACATGTCTACAACCGAGACCCAGAAGTCGTTAATCGCGCTGTGGACGAATGACGAGATCGCGGCGGAAATCGCAATAAGACGATCTACGCAAGTAGCCATAGACGAAGATGATTACTATGAGACCGTGTACGGACGTGCCGAACATCGCGGTGACGACATCGAGCACCAGCAGCAGACAGAGGAGCGTCGATATGGACTTTGAGCAAGCCACTAAATCACTGAAGCGTGTAGGTGTTTCTCGCGCTTCCGAAGACGCTCTTGCAGCCTCGTATGCGGCACTGGTTACGACCACGCACGGCGGAAAGCCTGAGATCTATTACGATCACCTGAAGAAGTTTCGTGATCCTCGCAAGGAACTCGCGAGCTTGATAGGCGACCGTGCGCGGGCGTGGGATGTTTTGATGGGACTGGGGGAGGGCACCGAGGAGTGCGGTGAGTAGGATGGATATGGCACGGCCCAAGAAAGGTACTCACGAGCCGGCGACGACGGGCACGAAAATCTGCACACGATGCCAGCACGAGTTGCATGTGTTGTGTTTTAGCTCAGACAGAAGAAAGTCAGACGGGCTACGTAGTGCTTGTCGCGATTGTGAAAGAGAACCGCGTAAACACACTCCATCCTATCAGTCGAAACTAGAGGACAGGATACATAAGCTCGAAGATCTCTATGATGGATTCTACAATCAGCGGAGCTAAAAGAAATGAGCACAGAGACGACTGGCACGGACAGACTCATGAACGCCGCAATGTACGATCAAACTTTCGACTTCGGCGCGTGGCATCCGCCGCTGATTGTTCCCGCGTACCTTGAAGACGATGACGTATGCAGCGAGTGCGGCCGACCGTTTGTTGACTTGCGGTCGTGCGAGAAGTGCAAGGTGTCGGAAATAACGACTTGGCGGCTAGAGCCGCAATCCTCCTCTCATACCGATGATGTTCTGCAATCGTATAACGTTTTAGATTCTAGCGGCAATGTCGTACTCGAAGCGATAGCCCTGTTCCCTACGGAAGTCTCTTCCTTTGCTCGTATGATCGAGTGTCGCAATCTCATCGACGGGCCAGAGCCAAGCCCAGAGATGCGATCGTACGAGGATATAGCACTTGACAACGACCTCAGCAAGGCGTATGATGAAGCAATTGACCGGGCAGCAACGCGGGTGATTCAATGGATGGTTGTCGAGCGTGAGGGATTGCTGCGCTGTAAAGAGCTTATGGAGAAGGTACGGGCAATGTTGCGAGATGAGCTGCTTGGTCAATAACCGCAGACCACCACCATTCTTGGATAATCCAGAAGAAGAAAGGAAGAAAATGAAAAAGAAAATAGCGGCTCACAGGTTATCTTTGTCTAGAGAGACTCTCACGAATCTGTCCAATTCTCTGATTCGTGGCGGCTATACGGGCCATTATTCCGAGCCTGCCGGCAATAGCAATGGCACTGTTTGCGTTTACGTTGACACGTGCCAGACGTGTTATTATACGTGCTATTGTGAGCCAAGTTATGAGGTGACTTGTCAACCTCCAATCTACTGAGGGGACGTCAGCGTGTGGCTGATGTCGCTCTCGACTCGGGGCGCGAGTATCGGCTCGGCCCGTTACTTTTTCAAAGAAAGGGAACAGACAAATGAGACAGCTTACAAGCGCACTCGTGGTTTTTGTGGTTTTTCTTGTTTTTAGCGCCATTCCTGTCAGTGCGTCATGCGGGCAAAGTTTTTGTTCGTGCTTTGATTACTGCTGGGACGATTGCGCGCAGTGGGGCCCCTTTCAACCGGGGTCTTGCGGTTGTATGAACAACTGTTATGCCTGCCAGCAGGTGGGCGACCATGAATACACCCGGGGCGAAATCTGCGGGCCCGAGTACCAGAACTATGGTGCGTTCGGGCGGCAAAGCACATCTGGCGGGCTTTTCGCTTCCGTCGGCCTTGCCGGCGCTCTCTTGGGTCGGTCCAACGGCGTGATTTGCGCAGGCGTGCACAGGTAGTCCACGATAAAAGATAAAAGGATACGCAAGTCCCGGTGGACACCCAAGGTACAGCATGTTGCACGATCCTCACATGTCCAACAAGGCCGGAATGATGCACGCAAGGGGATAGCCATGAAAAGGTCGAAGCTGGTGAAGTTAGTGCTAGCAAAGGAAACGATTATCCGCCTCAACAACGCGGAAATGACTCAGGTGCGCGGCGAAGGAACCTCTGGGAACATGATGTGCACCGAAGCTTGGACTTGCCAGGCTTACACCGGATGCACCGGCCCTGAGCCCACGGCTGAAGTCACCTGCCAGACCTGGACTGTAGGCACGAGCGCTGCCAGGTAAGCGGCAGGGCTCTCAACTAAACAATCTCGACAAGATCGTGTCTTATTGCTGTGAAGGCGGCTTTCAATTTCGAGAGCCGCCTGTTTCAAAGGGGAGTTGTCCATGTGTAGAAAGAGTGTGTTCGTGTTGGTTGCTGTAGTGGCGGTCGTGGCGATGATTGCAGCAGCTCCGGGGTTTGCAGGTGTCACGACGTGCAGCACAGAGTGGCATACCGGGTCGCTAGCTTGGGTTTATCCCGCCGCGGACATGCACCTCATGGCGATGAAGCCCGGAGACGGGAACAACATCGGCGACTGCCTTGGCTCGGCGTTCGGGTGCGAGCTGTTGCGGTGTGATACGTCTTCAAGCTCGGCGTACGATTGCAGGGACAGTGCTCCGGTTTCGCACTGCATCCGTTATCAGGTAGAGGAATGCACCGCAGACGGTTCGCGGACCATCCCGACAGTCAGGCAAATCGAGCTGGTGCACGTGGGTCCGTGCTCGGTAGAAGACGCAACGCCTAAGGACTATGAACCGTCCCCGCCGGCGTCTCTAACCTGCGGCGATGTTTTTGCGCTCGTGCCGGACTGTGTAAGCGCCTCCTGCCTCACCGAGACCAAGTGCGCAGAAGCAACAGGGCTTACGGTCAAAGAGTGCAAGGACTGTCTGGCCTCCCTCGCCGATAGCGGATCGGTTCACTCCTGCGCCCCTTTTGCAGGCTTCTGTAACCTGGCTCCTAAGAGTGCCATTGTCACTTCCGGAACCGGCCCTAAAGATGATCCCGTCGATCCTTCCTACTTCTGCAAGTTTGTCGATCCGCAGGTCCCCAAGTGCAGTGAGGGGTGCTACACGCCGCGGGCCTGTGACCAACAGTTCGGGTTCGGAGAGGACGTCTGCAAGACTTGCCTTGCGACCGAGGATCGCGTTGAGTGCGTGTTCTTCGGCCGAGAGATTGGGTGGTGTAATCCTTAGAGATCACGGCGTAATATCCGTCAAAAGCATCCGGGAGCCGGCCTTGAGCACTGTGGAGCCGGAGGCCGACTCCTGAGCCCACCGGAATTTAAAAACCCCTGTAGAGCTAGCCACGACAGTTCCCTTTATCTCCAATTCTAGATCTGGAGATGCCGCGCCGGACCCGCCGGCAATTGTGGCTCCGAGAGACGAAAGCGTTTCTGCTGCAATATCTCCAAGATTCGTAACGCTGTATAGTCGCGCATTGGCTCGAAGCAGTGAGACAGTTGCAGTGCCGCCGAATCCCGCCTTGATTCCTCGATCTCCGGAGTTGTCAACAAAACCCAGCACATAGACAGCGTAGACATGCCCCGATGTGACATCTCCGAATAGATCGTCATCATCCTGTAATGTCGCGGACGATGATACAGTTTCGTTAGTCAGCTTAACGGATGGATGATCCTTGATGTATGCAAGTGGGAATACTCCACCGCCAAAGGCTATAACGCTTAGAGTGCCTGCGTTGTTGAATAGAGTCTTATCGAGACCGCTGGGCGTGCTTATGATCGAGCTGGGCGAGAATCTCACACCACCTTGACCGAGAAACTGAGTCTCATCCAGGGGCATAATGTTGCCGGTGTGAGCGGCGAGATCATGAACACCAACAGCGGAGACCAGAGAGGTCACAACGCCAGCGGAGTTCTTGACAGATAGTTCGTGAGAAGAACTGCTGAGAAATATTGTCTGCTTGCCCGCGGTCGGCGTGGCTGGCGCACCGATCTCGGATATCTGGATCGCGTGCGCGCCCAAGTCCTGATCGGAGTCTCCAGGGAACAAGTTTCCCTGATGATTCGCTGCGTCGTGTTTGTCCAGATTGATGCGCGCGATTCCGGGAGATGGATCTCCGAGGGTAAGCCCGCCTCCGATTTCGATAATAGTGATAGGGTGAACTGTTGCGCCGGTTTCTTCTCTGACAGTAAATCCAGCTCCATCAGTTTCGATTAGAGAAACTACAACGTCAGCGACTAAGCTAGCTAGTTGCTCCAGTGAAATTCGATAAGTGCCGCCACCTACAGCCGCCTCCGCAATCTCGTCTTCTAGTGACGGTGTCGTATTTTTCGGAAGTAATCGAATCGGTGTTCCCACACTTCAACTCGCTTTCTTTTTCTTACGAAAATTTACGCGGCGAAATGTCCGCCGTCCAATTTCAACGCCACGCCGCCCGTATCACCGACAACAACCGCGCGAGGATCAAAATAAAACCACCCACTCGCGAATCCCAGCCCCATACTCCCGTGGCTATTGACGCCGTCCACCGTAACCGGTGTCGTGCGTAGATCTCCCACCGTCCCGAGATAATACTCCTGCCCTGCGACAATCGCTGGCGAGCGCGTGAACGGTACAATCGACCCAGGGCGGTATAGTTTCGAATCCGACCCGCGACACCACACCGAGCGTAACTGCGCCGCCGTGTCTGTCGTCGCGGTTGCATTCGCGGTCGTGACGGTAAGCACACCTGTCGTGCCGTTGAAGCTCACGAACCTGCAAATTTTGTTATTAGCCGCGCCCGTATACGCTTGGACCAAGCCGCCGGCATAGGTGGGGGGGAGTGATTTTAAATTGTAACCGCCAATTACAGGAAGCTCTCCGGCCACAGGAGTGCCAATAAGCTGAGGAATATCGCCTGTGTCTACTCCAAAAGAAATCCCAAGGTTTCCTTGTGCGTGTGCTAGCTGAATCGGGTTAAATTCCGCGAGCGCGTTTTCGGCAAACAGGAACGATTCTGCGGCAACATTGCACCACGCGTTGCGAGTGCCAGCACCCCACGCAACTGGCGTCGCGGGACCATTTGACGAGTAGGTAATAACCCGGGATGAAATCGTATCTGTCGCAGGTCCGCCGCCGCCATAAGTCAACGTCCCGTATGAAAACTCGTACACTCCCGATGTCGAGTCCTGCAACTCCAGCGGCACACCCGTTGCACCGTTCGCGTACCGGTCACGGAAGTTGAGCTTGCCCGCCGCCGCGGCGACATTAAGCGTTACCGTCCCGCCGGTCGTCGCGGACGTTGAACCCTGCCAAATGCCATTCGAGGGACGATAGACGACGGGAAAGGCCATCTAATCACCCGCCTATGTTCCGGCTCATATCTAGATTTTTAACGATGCGTTCTAGTAGGATGACGATCCTGTCGAGTCTTCGCATAACAAGATCATTGTGCATTTCTTGTTTACTCGGTTCGCTCATAACATCTCCCTTATTTTAACTACGACCTCGAAATTGTTATCATCCGCGAGCGAGACGTCTTGCAGCCCATCAAACAAACCATACACCATCCCGTCCATTGCGAACTCCGCGCCATTAAGATCTTCAATAAGCATGACCGCTTCCGACACGCCAACGTCACGACGCAACTGTGCCATGCCCGCGCGATACGATTGTTTATTCCGAAACCGTAACGAGAATGACTTGCGCGACGACCGCGGGCGTATACGCGGGAATGTCGGCCCGCCTTCCGAAACGATCAATTTCGACTCTTCGTCAAGGCCCTCGGTAACTGTGCCCTGCTGCCGCACAACGTTGTTGATATCCGACCGTATGCCGTAATCGATCAAGAGATTACCGATTTCAAAGTAATCCGCGGCCGCGAATCCTGACGCGCTGATGACCGGCCGCCGCGGGTTCGGGTCGTTAATCGATATGGTCAAAAACGTGTCCGGTATGCCAGCGGGAACATAAATATACGAATGAATCCGCTTGAATCGCCCGCAGTCAGGAGTTGGCCACAATGGCGCGTCGATTATCGTGAATCCGAGATTCCCGAATACCGAGAATGTCCCATCCGCGGACGAATTATTATACGCAAGCACGATGCAGCGGTACGACGTCACGCCCTGTGCCGACATTGCCGCGGACAAGTCTACTGTAAATTCGATCGGCGATCCGAGATCAATAAACCGGCAGCGATCTGTCGGCTGCTGCGACGAGACCATATTCGCCAGTGGCATGTCCGCGGCCGTAACCGATGATGATGATAAATCCGCCCAGCGGGATAGGCGATCGGAAATCAGCAGCCAGTCGCGATCAGTAGGTATCATCGTTGTCTACCGCGACAGATTCCAGATCCGTCATCCGGTTGTGCTCCTTGATTATCGCTAGTAGTCCAGAGCGATTTGGGGGCCTTACGTATTTCTCGCCGACAATGAATCCGAATCGGGCCAGTACAGCTCGTTCTTCATCCGTCGCTTCCGTGATCTCGATTGTGTTTCCCATTTCTTTTTTTAACCTCCTCCATAACGATCCGCAGAGAGTCCAATTCCACAACTGCATAAATAGCTTTTATATTTGGCGTCGTGAGTAGTGATCTCGACCAGTTCATGGCCCCAAGCTGCATGCCTGTCGTATTCAGCTTTCACTACTGGGTGTTCCGGTTTATCAGGATTGAGAAGCTCGCCCAAAGTGCCCCATGATTTGTCTAGCATAATCTTTGCCTTCTTGGTTCCAGATTAGTATCGATCATTCGGAAACGTCCTGCTCAATCCATTCAGTTTGATTCTGCATCCACGCCCAATGGAATTTCTTTGATGCCGGATCAGTATACCAATAGAAACGCGCACCGAGTCTATGCAACCCTACAACACAGCAGATGCGATATACGAGTTCCCCTACAGTATGATGTATGAGGTACAGAACTCTATCGCGCCAGTCGTCTGAATACTTCCTGTAGGCCGTGACAGCACGTATCCGTTCTTGAATGGTCATATCTTATTCCTTTCCGTTGCGAAATGTTCGCTATTCATCGATTAATCGATCACCAATCCTCTGCCGTCGTCGGTGATCAAAACTTCGCCATCATCGGTAATCAGGTAAATCTCGGTGTAATACAACCCCCAACCCTCTAACGTGATCGCGTTGTTGCTCGCGTCTTCTGAGTACCCGACGATAACTAAAACCGCGTTACGTAAGTTCTCAACATACTGTCCGTCTTCGGCTCGTATCGTAACACCAATGACGTCACCGATTGAATACTGATATAACCCTCGCGATAACGGTAGCGAATATGTCGCACGGTTAACGCCCCATAGCGCCTGCCGCCTGACTGCTTCAGTATACGCCTGCTGGCCGTCGTCGTAAAGGGTATCTTGAAGTAGGTCGAGTGCGGATGCGCGGGACGTGAGAACGGCAGGCGACAGAGGCGTCGATACGCTCCGGAACGGTTTTGCCAAGTCCGCTTTCGTTGCTTGAGATAACGACGTCGCAAGGTTTGTCGCCTGCTGTGTTGTCTGATAAGGCCGGTAATTGAGCGTTGTGCGTTTCACCGCTAGCGTCTTGTTGAGCAGCGAGACGGCGCCGGAGATAACGTCATTTTCGTTCAAGAAAAACTTCGGCGCGCTCGGCTCCTCAAGCACGTGCAACGTAAGCTCGCCGGATCGTCGTACAGTCAACCATGCGCCTGACTTTTTTGCAAGCTCTTGCATGAGATCCCAGATAGTAGGATTTTCGCCACGAACACCAATACCGCCGATCTGCGGATAGCTCGCGGAGGTTCGCGCGAACGCTACTAAGTCGATTTCCGCATCCGTGAATCGATTCGCCGCGACTGGATAGCGTTGCGCGAGCTTACGGATGATACCGGCAAAATCCGTCGTGTCGGTCGTGGCAGTGGCAGTCAACGCTCCTTGTGGTGGTGCCTGTAACCGTAGTAACGTCCGCGCGCCCATTCGTGAGACGACGCAATGTCCCGCTACGGGTGTCCAATCGTAGATGTCGGCGACGGGCGCGTCGATTATGTATGTAGGATCGCCTTTATCAGCAACGTCCGCAACCGTAACCGTCGTTGTCGCGGGATTGCGCGAGACTTCATAAACGTAATTCTGCGAATCGACGTTAACCGGCTCGATTTGCCTCCGCTTGCCTTCCCACAAAGGCGGATATTGCCCTACAAGATCGCTATTACCTTCAAGCGATCCGACCCATTTGACCGTGCCCGAGATCGTGAGATTATGCGCGCCGGGGCCCGAGTCAAATAACGTTGAGCCTGTGCCTTCGTCTATTTTGTAATAGTCGGCCGTCGTCGCCGGATCGGATAACTGCCGGTCGCGGTTCGCGTTGATTTCATCGATCGAAAGCGCTCGCGAGAAAATCCTAACCTCATCGATATCAACATCTGCAAAGTTAGCCGATGCGTCGGGCGTTCGCAAAAGCGTAAAATTGGAAAGCACAGTCGTAAACGTGCCAGAAACCGGCATCGTATAGACGCTTTGAGTGAGATTGTCTAGATCAATGACCAACGTCAACGTTAAATTGGCCGCATCCAGCACGAACGCTATATGATACATGATCGCGGTTGTGAGAACAAACGAGCCACTAGAAGTCGCCGCAAGTGTGAACACGGTACCGGCATCGTTTCTAACTATGGCTGCCGGAGTGTTGTTGAGAGACCCTGCGATGAGTCGCAGTGCGCGAAGTCCTGCGGATGTGCCATTCCGCCAGCCTAGTATATCCTTTTGCACCGTCGAGGAAGTTCGCGGCCTGATCCACACTTCAACGGTCATCGATCCGGCAGGAAACACACACGTTCCTGACGCGAAGGTAGACGTCCCGTTGCCGCGTAATGCAGCGCCCGACCCGCGATACGTTTCCGTGATAATCGGCGTCTTGAGTCTATGTGTCTTGTCGAGTAGCGGAACGGAGCATTCCGATGTAGACGACGTATTAACCGTTCCCGCGACACCGTTATAAATCGTTACGAATTCCGACAGTCGCGATTCCGGCTGTCCGATAAGTACCGCGACTGGCGCAAGGTCCCATTCGAGCGATCGCAATTCCGCAAGACGTTTCGTGTTTGTCTCAAAAGACATTTCGCCTTGTGACGGCAAAGCGCTTTCGATGATTTGGCCATCGGACATTACGCGATTTGTCGATGAGTACGGCGCAATAAGCCCAGCTTTGAATAGTGCGTGCGGCAGAGATGAGAGAAAAGGAGAAGGGAGCATGTCGTCCGATTGAGATGCGAACCCGTCGCCGAGCTTGACGACTTCGCGGGCGCCGATCTGGGGGTTTAGCGGTGTAGCGTATACGAGATAGGACCGACGCAGGGACGTGTCGGATAACAATCCCGCTAAAGGATTCGCGACAGACAAGTCCGATGTCGGATCGTAGCGAAGGCCGAACGAGGACAGGCCGAAGGGCTCTAGGCCGAAGAGCATAGGCGGAAGTATATCACGGGCGGAGCTTGTGTTACAATAGTGCCGAGAGAAAAGAAAGGAGGCGCCCGACGTCACAAAACAAACTTAGCGAATGGTTCTTACGTACCCTCTGGCGAGCAGTTGCAATCGACCGCGCACAAGTAGACGAGCACACGAAACGAATCATGGTACTCGAAAAGGAGATCAAGCGAATGAGTGAAGCGACGGACAAGTTGAATGAGAAGATCACGGACCTGGACAGCGATGTCACGTCAGTCGAAGGCGAAGTACGGGACCTCAAGGCCCAAGTGGCCACGCTGCGAAATGAGCTGGATACGGCTCGCGCGAACAGCGACGACGAAGCTGTCGCAACCGCTACGGCAAAGATCGCGGCGATCGACCAGCGAATCGAAGCGTTGCTAGGCGGTATCAGCGGTACGACTTCTGCCGGCACGGTCACGTCTACGTCCACGCCCGCGGCTCCGAGCGAG